>Ga0209810_1004879_pt1 | contig 12548 bp, 11 predicted proteins | sample Coa_R1_7_FD_187159 | JGI IMG/M metagenome (GOLD analysis project Ga0209810, IMG submission 187159) | Surface soil microbial communities from Centralia Pennsylvania, which are recovering from an underground coalmine fire - Coalmine... | ecosystem: Environmental > Terrestrial > Soil > Unclassified...
GCTGCGATGTGGGGTCAGCGGACGCTGGCAGCACCGCTATCGTCGGGTCGTTGGGGTGGGATTCTTCCATAGCTAAACGCGCATCCGCTGCCGCGCCGCAGCGCGGGCAGGCGGTACTGCGTGGTGGTAGTTGTAGACCACAGTTACCGCAAAAAGCCATATTACCCCTCCTTGCAATCAAGCAGTTTTTTAGCAAGTTTTACGAACCGTATTATACTACATTTATATATACATTATCTGGTCGGCACGTGCGGCGCCTGGCTACTGTTGCCATTGTTCCCGTTTGCCTGCAAGGGCGCGATTGATTGCGTTTGCCGCGTCGTCTTCCTTAACCGTCTTTCTACCGGTCTTTCAGGGCCGTGTGCGACCTCCTCGGCCCTCGGATGCGGGACGGGATGCAGGGCAACCTGAATAACATCATCCATACGCTCTACCGGGACGAATGTTAGCTCGCGCAAGACTTCGCGTGGCACATCTTCCAGGTCTTTCATATTGCGCTTTGGTAATATAAACGTCTTGATCCCCGCTCTGTGGGCTGCCAGAACCTTCTCTTTGACGCCGCCGATGGGCAAAATGCGACCGCGCAGCGTAATTTCGCCCGTCATAGCGACATCGCGGCGCGCTGCCCGTTTGGAGAGCGCGGAGATCAGGGCGGTTGCCATTGTGATCCCGGCGGATGGCCCATCCTTTGGAATGGAGCCGGAAGGCAGGTGCAGGTGAATATCATATTTCTCGTAGAAGCGGCTCTCAAGGCCGAGCTGCCCGGCGCGGGAACGCGCGTAGGAGAGCGCAGCCTGAGCCGATTCCTTCATCACCTCACCCAGTTGCCCGGTGAGCGTGAGCTGGCCGCGTCCTTCCATGATGGTCGCTTCTACGGTGGTCAGGTCGCCGCCGGCGCTGGTCCAGGCGACGCCGGTGGCCACGCCCACTTCATCCTCTTCTTCTGCCTGACCGAAGAAAAACTTTTGCGGCCCGAGATAATCGGCTATTTTGTCGGCGTTGACCTTTGTTTTTGTGCGCCGTCCGTCGGCCACCTTGCGCGCCACTTTGCGCATGACCGTCGCGATTTCTCGTTCCAGATTGCGCACGCCCGCCTCGAAGGTGTATTCGCGGATAATGCGCTGTACGGCCTCGTCGCTGATTTCCAGCCGCGAAGGCTTGAGGCCGTGTTCTTCCATCTGCCGGGGAATCAGGAACTGGCGCGCGATGTGTAACTTCTCTTCCTCCGTGTAGCCAGGCAGCTCAATGACCTCCAGCCGGTCGCGCAGGGCGGCGGGGACGGTATGCAACACATTCGCCGTCGTCAGGAAGATGACCTGCGAGAGATCATAGGGAACTTCCAGGTAGTGATCGGAGAAGGCATGGTTCTGCTCCGGGTCAAGGACTTCCAGCAGCGCGGCTGCCGGGTCACCCCGGAAGTCCGCGCCGATCTTATCGATCTCATCAAGGACGAAGAGCGGGTTGGTGGTGCCGGCAGTCTTCATGGTCTGGAGGATGCGGCCCGGCAGCGCGCCGACGTAGGTGCGGCGATGCCCGCGAATTTCGGCCTCGTCGTGAATGCCGCCCAGCGAGAGGCGCACGAACTTGCGATTCAACGCCTGCGCGATAGAGCGGCCAAGCGAGGTTTTGCCCACCCCTGGCGGACCCACAAAGCAGAGAATAGGGCTGCGCATCGTGGTGGAGAGCTTGCGCACGGCGATATATTCCAGGATGCGCTCTTTGACCTTTGGCAGCCCGTAGTGGTTCTCTTCAAGGATGGCGGCGGCTTCACGCACATCGAGACGGTCAACGGTGGCCTTGCGCCAGGGCAGGCAGACGAGCCAGTCGAGATAGGTGCGCAGGATGCCGCTGTCGGGGGCCATAGAAGGCATGGCGTTCAGGCGTTCAAGTTCTTTGTAGGCCCGCACCTTCACCTCTTCGGGCATGCCGCAGGCTTCAATCTTCTCACGCAGTTCCGCGCTCTCGCGCATCGCCGGGTCGCCCTCGCTCAATTCGCGCTGGATGACCTTCAACTGTTCGCGCAGGAAAAACTCGCGCTGCGTCTTATCAACCTCTTGCTGCACCTGGCTGTGGATGCGGTTCTCGATTTCAAGGATATCCAGCTCTTTTGAGAGCAGAATGCTCACCTTTTGCAGGCGTTGCTCGACATTGCACATCTCGAGCATCTCCTGCCGGACGGCGACGGGAAGATCGAGCGTAGAGACGATGAAATCGGCCAGCCAGCCCGGTTGAGCAATATTCATGGCCGTGATATAGGCTTCGTCGGGCAAATTCGCGTTCAGCGCCGCGCATTTTTCATAGAGGGCCAGCGTGGCGCGCATCAACGCTTCCAGAGCGAGTGACGATTCTACCTCTTCCTCTACCGGCTCTATGCGAACGCGCACAAAGGGTTCTTGCTGCGTGTAAGCGAGACGACGCACGCGGCGCTGGCCCCGCAGCAAGAGGGTGGTGCTGCCATCCGGCATTTTGAGCTGGCGATCAATCGTGCATTCCACTCCCATAGCATAGACATCGTCGGGGCCGGGGTCTTCGATATCTTCCTGCAACTGTGTGACTACAAAAAGACCGCATCTTTTACTCGCCGCCTCTTCAATGGCCTTCAGCGATGGCTCGCGTCCTACCATCAGCGGCACGACGACATTGGGAAAGAGAACGGTACTGCGCACAGGCAGCATGGGCAGTTCCAATGGCTCCCCTCCCTGTTCTGCCGCCGCCGCTTTCTCTTGTGCGCTGGTTCCTTGCTCCTTTTGTGTAATTTCGACTTCGGGCGCCTGTTTCATATCTGCTCTATCAATCCTTTTCAACGTTTCTATCGCATGTTCCTCAATTATAACGAATTCGCACTGCTGAGGCAACGACTACAGCCCCTTTTTGATATATTCTTCTGCCTGTTACATGAACAAAACATGATCAGATGAGGATGGTACTCTACAGTCCCGGCTTTCTGCAGAACAGAAAATCCTGAAATAAGATGCGCGCAGCGAAAAGCTGTTGTTGGCGGAGAAAGGCAAACCAGTGTGAAATACAGAGCAAACGAATTCCCGTTCAATTACGAACTCAGAGAAAAAACGGGCAGGAAACATCTCTACTCGTATGAAAAAGGCAGCCCCATAAGGTAATTCGTACTTGTCAGGCCCAATACACGCGAATATTTGACAGAATGTTGTATAATATCGCACAAGGTAGAGGTATTGCCGGGGTAAGTGGGAGGCACTTACCTTTTTTGTCTGTTGCATACAGTTTTCTGCAAGCAAGAGAGGAGAAAGGAGGAAATTGCCCGAATCGCAGGCGGAAACAGCCATTGCCGCCTGCGGGAACTGGCTCTTTTGCGTGAACAAGCCTCGATTCTTGAGATACGGCATGACTCAAGTAGGTCGTCTTTATTTCATCAGGGTATGAAGAACACAGGTCACCTCTACAGGGTGACCGGGGAGGATGCATCACATGGCTTCAACAAGCATACGCGAAGTCACATCCCAGGCCACGCTCGAAGAGAAGAAGAAACTCAGAAAAGAGTTTAACTACTTCGACATGATCTTCTACACAACCTCTGCACTTATTGGCCTCGACACCCTTGGGGCCTTTTCGGCCAACGGCGAACAAGCCCTCACCTGGGTGATCATCGCCGCTATCACCTTCCTCCTGCCGTATGGTCTGCTGACCGCAGAGATAGGCAGCACCTTTACCCAGGAGGGCGGGATGTACGAGTGGTGTAAGCTGGCCGGAGGGCGCTTTTTCGCCGCTATCGGTTCGATGCTCTACTGGGTCTCCAATCCGCTCTGGGTTGGTGGTTCGCTGGCCGTAGGTGCCATTGCCGCCATCAAACTGCTGTGGTTTGGCAGCTTAAGCTACAAATTTGGTGGGGGCCTCGTTAGCGATGCCATCGTCGAAATGCTGATTGCCCTGGTCTTTATCTGGGGTACGACCTGGTGCGCCATCATGTCTTTGAAGTTCGGCAAATGGCTCTCCGTGTTTGGCTCCTATATCAAACTCGGTCTGCTTGCCGTCTTCGTCCTTCTGGCGCTGGCGTTCATTATCAGTGGCCATTCTCATGGCACGAATCTCAACCCCGCCAATCTCATCCCTTCCAACTTTAGCCTGATCGTAAGCGTCATCCTACCGGTGATCATTTTCCAGTTTGTTGGCTTCGAGTTGCAGAATGGGGCCGGTGAAGAGATGCACAATCCACAGCGTGATGTGCCGCGCTCAATTATTCGTGCGGGCATTGTTGCGGCTACAGCCTACGCGCTCTTCCTCTTTTTCATCCTCATGGCTCTACCTAAAGACCAGCTTTCCAACGTTGGTAGCTTCCTCAGCGCCTTTCAGAGCGTTATCACGGTCGTACCCGGCCCGCTCGCTACTGTGTTAGGCTGGCTTGTCGCTCTGGCCTTTGTGCTTTCTCTGGCTTCCAGCGGTGGCACCTGGATTATCGGCGCAGACCGCACCTATGCCATGTCGGCGCTTGACCGCACGGCTCCCATGCTGCTGGGGCGTTTTAGCGGCAAATATGGGACTCCCATTGCCGTCAATACCATGTCTGGCATAGTTGCAACCTTAACCATGGCGGCCGCGATTTTAATCTCATCGTTTTCCGGTGGGACACTGGCGGCACTTTTCAGTGTAGTGATCGGGTTCACGATTTCGACAACGACCCTGTCGTACCTCTTCATCTTCCCCACATACCTGATCCTGCGCTACAAGTATCCCAATATACGTCGCCCCTATAAAGTCCCCGGCGGCATGGTTGGCGCCTGGATCGTCACCCTCCTGCCGACGGCCTATGCCGCCATTGGCAGTTACTTTATCCTGATCCCGGCCACCATCAGCGTCAGTGGCATTGACAAGACAACCTATATCATCACCCAGTTTGCGGCTTTAGGGGTCATCTTCGCCCTGGCTGTCGTCTTCTATGTCTGGGGACATCTGGAAAAGCGCAACCAGGATGTCGTCGTCGAACTGAATCTGGAAACCGATACGGAAACCCAGATCGGCGGCGCTGCTGGCGGCGACTGACCATCGACGGTTGACTGACCTCCTTTCGCCCCCCTGTGCTATGCTTGTTAGAGAGACAGAAAAACACGTATAGTACGGGGGATTTTTATGGACGTAAAGGGAAAGAAACTATCATTGCTTGCCGCCGGTGCGCTGGCTGTGGCTGGCGGCGTGGCGGCAATGGCCGTGCGAGCGTACCGGCACCCGCGAGAAACGATGAATACGGTTCTGCGCGGCGGCTTGTTGCTGGCAGGGGTACGTGAGGGAACCGTCGATGTGGGCTTGCCCATGCATTACTATACGGCTGGCAGGCGCGGCAGTCCGATCATTCTCATTCATGGCCTCGGCGGCACTGCCGAAAGTTGGAGCGCCCTTATGCCGCTTTTGAGCAGGGATTTCCTTGTTTATGCGCCCGATTTGCCGGGCTTTGGCCAGACCCCTATGGCCCCGGAAGGCGTCTCGGTTGCTACCCATGTCCTCTACCTGGAACGTTTCCTTGATGCCCTGAGCTATCCCCGCGCCATTCTCGTCGGCAACTCGCTTGGCGGCTGGATTGCCGCTCGTTTCGCCGTGGAGCATCCTGAGCGTGTCGACCGCCTGTACCTGCTTAATAGCGCCGGGCTGCTGCGCGAATCGACAAACCCGCCTTACGCGGTTGATCGCGAGGGCGCACGCCGCATCCTGAAGCATCTCTGGGGCTATACGTTGCCTGTTCCCGGCTTCATTCTCGATGCCATGGTGCGCAACTCACAATCACCGGCCTATAAGCAATTTCTTGAGCGTTACAATCCTGCCGAGGAACTGGATAGCGTGCTGGGGCAGATACAGGCCCCGACAACGATCGTCTGGGGCATGCGTGATGGAATATTTCCATTGACCTGCGCCAGTGATCTGCATAGCGGCATCGCTGGCTCAGAACTCATCTTCCTACCCCGTGTAGGACACATAGCCCAGGTGCAGGCTCCCCTTACCGTTGCCCGTATCATCCGGCGTACTGCCTTGCCTGATGACGCCTGCTGACCTCTCTGGGCGTTTCACCTTCTCTTTCTGGGAAATATCTGCAATATCGCTCGCTTCCCTTTATAAATACATTGAAAATCGGCGATGTCTGAGGTATAGTATCTCCCATACGATGCCTGGCTGATAGCTACACATGAGATTATAGTGGAAAGTGGCATGGGAGTCGCTGGAAAATGTCGAGCATCGTACATTGTTGTTCTGACTGTAGAGAGCGCAGTCAGAGCAGAGATATTTCCTGTAAGAGGGTAAGAGATATGGATGTATTCGTTTTTTCTTCTCTGGGGGTAGAGCAAAAGAGCCTGGCCAATCCACTGCGTGTCTTTGTCATCGATCACCATGAAATTTACCGGCATGGCTTGCGCGATTTGCTGAACGGTACGGAAGAATTTCAGGTGGTCGCGGAGGCTGGTTGTTATCAGGATGCTATCCGGCAGGTAGTCGGTCTGCCCGTTGATACACTATTGATTGACCTTGAACTCCCTGATGTGCAGGGGATGGAGGCGCTGCACCGCATGCGCGAGCTGGTGCCGTTTCTGCGTATAGTCATTCTGACCGATACGCTGCGCGAGGATCTGCTGCTGGAAGCGATGCTGGCCGGGGCGAATGGCTACCTGACGCGCGAGCTGGTTGCCGCAGATATCGTGGCGGCATTGCGCGGTCTCAAGCGCGGCGAGCTTGCGCTTTCTCCCGCTCTGGCGACAACGGCCATTCACCTGCTGGTGGAGTCTACGCGCGACCTGGATAGCCGTCTGCATACATACCTGGGCAGTGAGGCGGGAAAGATGTGGGCGTTGCAGTCAAATACGGCGGAGGAGGCCAGCATGCCCGTCGCCCCGCACCCCTTGCTTTCCCTGCTGACCTCTCAGGAGCATCGTGTCTTCCAGTTGATGCGTCAGGGTTTGAGCAATAAGCAGATTGCGCTGCAACTTTCCATCTCGCCTTTTACGGTGGGCAAGCATGTGCAGCATATCCTGCGCAAACTGGGCGTGGCGAACCGCACACAGGCCGCTTCAGCAATTTTTGCGACCTCAGACACAGTCAGTGGTTGGTAGGCAGCCAGGGTGGGGGATCTGCATGTGAAACTGCTGTTTATAGATACAGATCACGAACTGATCACGATGGTTGGTGGCTGGCTGAGAACACTGGGCTATCAGGTTCATTGCGCTTTCAGTATCGAGCAGGCAAAAGCGGCATGGTATGAGCAACAGCCAGACCTGGTGATTATCGATGCATACTTCGGCGAGGGCAGCACGCTGGCCCTCTGCCGAGAGATGCGCAGCAAGCACGATGCGCTGGTGATGGTTGTGGCGAATAGCAAGAGCGTCGACGAAGAGGTGCGCTGGCTGGAAGCCGGAGCCGATGATTTCCTGCGCAAACCCTTTTATCCATCGCAACTGCTGGCTCACATTCGCACCCTCGCTCGCCGCATGCGCTGGACCCTGGAACGCCGCCCCTCGTCAATCATTACGGTTGGCCCTCTACGTGTCGATTCGCTGCATAACGAGGTGACGATCAACGGCCAAACGTCGCGTTTAACGCCGACTGAAAGCAAACTGCTCCACCTGCTGGCGCTCAATGCCAACGATGTATGTACTTCCGGCCAGATTGTTTCGCATGTCTGGGGCTATACGGAAGATGGGGATGCCTGCCTGATCAAAGCCCATATCCGCCATCTGCGCCAGAAGATCGAACCCGATCAGGCGGCCCCGCGTTACATCCTGACCATACCCGGCGTTGGTTATACCCTCATACACCCTGTCGATGAAGAAATCAGGGTATAGCTAAGCGGCTCATCCAGAAAGCGAATATTTCCGTAAATTATCAAAGAACAGGATGGTCGGGAACGGGTAACAGCAAAGCTATCGTGATCCCATGGCGACAGATGTATACTCTTCGTCCTACCATTCTGCTCTTGATATGTCATCGACAACGCAAAGGAATAATTCCCGGCCCATCACTGTTCTCATCTGTAGGCATGCTAACAAAAGATAAGCGTCAAACTCTCCACCTTGCTCCTTGACAACTGGTAAGAATACAATGTAATCTTTTGTTAGTTCCTTCAGAAATTAAATTGATTTACTTAGTCAACATCGTTACGAGGTGAACAGACATGGGTGAGGCATCGCGCGAAATTATGCGCAAAGCCAGGCAGCAGGTGCCGGAGTGGACGCCGTCACAGGTGAAGCAGGCCCTCGACCAGCAGAGCGGCTCCAACGAACAGGAGATTGTCCTTGTAGATGTGCGTGAGAAGCACGAGTGGAATGAAGGCCATATTCCGGGCGCTATTCATGTCCCGCGTGGCTTCCTCGAATTGCAGATTGAAGAGGCCGTTCCCGATAAATCCAAAACGGTGGTTCTCTATTGCGCGGGGGGCGTGCGCTCGCTGATGGCCGGCAGCACGTTGCAGCAGATGGGCTACCGGAACGCTATCTCCATGTCGGGCGGCTTCGGCCAGTGGAAGAACAGCGGCCTGCCCTTTGTGCAGCCGCGCCTGATGACCGACGCGCAGGCCCGGCGCTACAGCCGCCATATGCTCATTCCCGAAGTGGGCGAGGCCGGTCAGTTCAAGCTGCTAGACTCGAAGGTGCTGCTCATCGGCGCCGGTGGCCTCGGCTCTCCCGCCGCGTATTACCTGGCTGCTGCCGGTGTTGGCACCATCGGCATCATCGACGCCGACGTGGTGGATGACAGCAACCTGCAGCGCCAGATTCTGCACAACACCAGCCGCATCGGTGAGTACAAGGCCGAATCGGCCCGTGAGACCATCGAGGCGCTCAACCCGGATGTGAAGGTCGTCACCTACATTGAGCGGCTGGACGAGACCAACGTGGCCCGCATCATCGCCGACTACGATCTGATCATCGATGGCACCGACAACTTCCCCACACGCTACCTGCTCAACGACGCCGCCATCATCGCCAACAAGCCCGTCATTCACGGCAGCGTCTTCCGTTTCGAGGGGCAGTTGACCGTTTTCAAACCATACGAGGGACCGTGCTATCGCTGTCTCTATCCAGAGCCGCCCCCTATGGCGCTGGCGCCAAGCTGCGCTGAGGCGGGTGTGCTGGGCGTGCTGCCCGGCATCATCGGCATCTTGCAGGCGACCGAGGCGATCAAGCTTTTGCTCAACATCGGCGAGCCGCTGGTGGGTCGCATGATGACCTATGATGCCCTGGCCGGTGAGTTCAGCGAACTGCGTCTCTACAGAGACCCGCACTGCCCGGCCTGCGGCGAAAACGCCCATCCCGAAGATCTGCCGACCTATGCAGATGTCTGCGCGCTGTAATCATATGATTTCCGTAGGCGCCGATTTATCGACCAGAAGAGCTACAGGGTCGATAAATCGCGGCCTTACGGATTAATTGAGGGGAGAGAATCAATGGCAACTGTTCGTCTTGCACCGGTATTGCGCTCATCGGCTGGCGGCTCAAAGCAGGTCAGCGCCCAGGGCAGCACGCTCAGTGAGGTGCTGGCCGATCTGTACGAACGCTATCCTGCCCTGCGCGAGCAGATTCAGGCGGATTCGGGCGAGGGCCTGAGCCGTTTCATCAATGTCTATGTCAACGACCAGGATGTCCGTTTCCTGCAGGGACTCGACACCGCCGTCGGCCCCAATGACACGGTAATCTTGCTCCCGGCGATGGCAGGTGGCCATCAGGAGTAACGCTATGCTCTATCGCAGCATACTCGATACCATCGGCAACACGCCACTGGTCGAGTTACAGAGCTTCAGCCCTCGTCCGAGCGTGCAGATTTACGCCAAGCTGGAAGGGGCCAACCCTTCTGGCAGCGTCAAAGACCGCATCGCGAAGAAAATGATCGAAGAGGCTGAGGCCAGCGGGAAGCTCACAAAAAATAGGATTCTGCTTGAGCCGACCAGCGGCAACACCGGTATTGCGCTGGCGATGATTGCCCGTGTCAAGGGCTACCAGTTCACAGCCGTCATGCCCGACAACGTGACAAAAGAGCGCCGCCAGATGCTCGAACTCTACGGCGCGAACATCATCCTTTCTGACGGCACGCTGGGCAGCAACGGGGCCGTGCGGCTGGCGCAGGAGATCGCCCGCAACGACGAGCGGTACTTCATGCTCTACCAGTATGGCAACGACGCGAACCCTCGCGCCCACTATGAAGGCACCGCCGTTGAGATCATTCGCGACCTGCCTGACCTGGACGTGTTTGTCGCCGGTCTGGGTACCGGTGGCACCATTACCGGTAATGCGCGGCGCTTGAAAGAATACAATCCCGCCATCAAAGTTGTGGCCGCCGAGCCGCTGCAGGGCGACCTTGTGCAGGGCCTGCGCAGCCTTGAGGATGGCTTCATCCCGCCCGTCCTCGACCAGTCCCTGCTCGACGCGAAGATTCTTGTCGCTAGCATCGATGCTGTGCGGCGCACGCGCCAGCTAAAAGATCAGGAAGGCATCTTTGCCGGGCCATCCTGCGGGGCCGTGCTGCACGCAGCATTGCGCGTCGCGTCCAGCATGGAACGCGGCAAAATCGTCGTCCTGCTCGCTGATGGCGGCTGGAAATACCTGAGCGAAGACCTGTGGACCCGCGATCTGGGAACACTCGAAGATGATTTAGAGGCGAAGTTACTATGGTAGCGCAACAACCGGAAGCAGCAGGGGCCGCAGAGGCCCCCTTTGTCGTGCGTATCCCCCGCGCGATGTACGCCGATATGCTGGCGCACGTCGTCGCCGGCTATCCCAACGAAGCCTGCGGCCTGCTGGCAAGCAAAGACGGTCAGGTAGTGAAAAACTACCCGACCGCCAACGCCGCCGAGCATCCCGACGACTTTTCCGAAATCAGCCCCGAAGACCTGCTGCGTATTTCCTACGACATCGACGAATACGACGGCGAAATGTACGCCTACTACCACTCCCACCCGCAGTCCGAAGCCTATCCCTCGCGCCGCGACAAAGACTGGGCCAAACGCAACCAGCTTATCTACATCATCTTCTCCCACCAATACTATCCCGAACCTCCCTACGCCCGCGTCTTCACCGTGCAAGATGATGATACAGTTATCGAGGGCAAGATAGAGCTGATCTGAACGATGTTAGCTGCAGGATGCAGCCTTTTCCCTCTACCCCCAACGCTGCTACTTTGCTATAATAGCGTTGAGTTTATTCATGTTTGTGCATGCAGAGGGGGATGTTCAGCATGTTCGTGTTCACTCAGGCGGCGTATATTCTGCTGGATTCTGTACCGAAGGCTGAGAAGATTGAGGCGATTCTCGACGATCAGGGCTTTTCGGCTGTCAGGCATCATGGCATTGATTTGCTGACGAAGGCGACAGATAGCGTTGTCTTTGAAGTGGTGCTGCGACCGGAGCGGCGCGTTTCGGTGCTGGTGGATGTCATAGATGGCAGGTGGCCGGATACAATACCTGACAGTAAGGAAGACCCGGTGACGTTTGTTTCCTGGCATGCCGCCGCCTATGGGCGCTTTGCCTATCCAGGCTGTCTGAAACGGGCGTTGCAGGAGTGCCGCACCTGGCCGGGGGCGGAGAAGGCGGTCAGTCGCCACAAAGCGTTGCTGCGGCTGCGCATGGCTTATGAGAGAGGGTCCGATGGCCTGCGAGATGGCTGGCGGTTGTCGGGCGACTTTCAACCCTTTGATGAACTTGTCTTGCTCACTCGCCTGCTGCTGGCCCTTGACCGGCTACCGGGCGTGCTGGGCTATTTCTTCCCCGGCGGAGAAGCTCTCCATGGCCGCGAGTTGTTGTTTGCCACCTGGGATGAGTATATCAGTCGCGGCAGGAAGCCGTTTGATCTCTGGATTCTGTGGATTAACCGGCGGCTGGGGCGCGTCGAGGAGTTGCCTGACTGGGCCGTGATCGATATTGTTGGCCTGCATCAGCTCGAGGTCACAGATATCGAGGCGTGCTTCCAGCACACGCGCTTCCAGCCGTTGCAGGTGGCGAACTGGCTCTTCAACGTCGCCTCATACCTCTACGACAACGGCCCGATTATCCAGGATGGGCATACATTGACCGGACCCGGTGGCATCAACTGGCAGGCGCACAACTTCGAGAGTAGCCTGCAATTTCCCCCGCGCACTGTTCTCTGCCTGCGCCCGCTCGACGGTACCACCGTGCCGCCCCGTTTCTTGAAACGGCTGCCTGTTCCGAAGGTGAAAGAGCGAGACTGATTGCCAGTCTACCAGTCTCAAAGGTGATGTTGTCTAATGTGATTCTGTATAATAATGGAGGAGTTCTGAAAGAAATTGGAAGGGGTATCAGCAAGGAGTATCATGGAAATGCCAGATAACTGGAGTGAGGGAACGGGCCTGCCAGCTCCCTTTATTGGCGCTATCGAAGAGATTGCTGCCTATTTCGATGGCATACCCGGCGTTGATGCGCTGCTGCTGACCTGTTCGTGGGCGCGTGGCAAAGGCAACGTGGCCCTGGGAAGCGACTGCGACCTTGTCTTGCTGCATAACAATCGCTTTGATCTCTCACTGAGAGGCGCTTACGAGCGATGGCAGGCCGAGCGCGACAGAGACTGGAATCTTGCCCCGCTCGGCCCTTACTC
>Ga0209810_1004880_pt1 | contig 12541 bp, 11 predicted proteins | sample Coa_R1_7_FD_187159 | JGI IMG/M metagenome (GOLD analysis project Ga0209810, IMG submission 187159) | Surface soil microbial communities from Centralia Pennsylvania, which are recovering from an underground coalmine fire - Coalmine... | ecosystem: Environmental > Terrestrial > Soil > Unclassified...
ACGGTCACGCTCGCGCTGGCCTATACCCTGCGCCGCCGTTTTGCGCGCTTCCTGCCCGGCAAGGCGCAGGACTGGCTCTGGCTTCACAACTGGCTTGGCATCGCCGCCCTTTTGATCGCCTTTCTCCATGCTGATTTCTCGCATGTGCTACATGATTTCTGCTTCAGCTATCAATGCCTGCGCAGCGAATATTTTGGCCCGTTTGCCCTCTACGGCCTGCTTCTGCTCGTTGTCTGTGGCATTGCCGGTCGCCTGCTCGATCTCCAGCAGACGCGCATCATTGTGCAGGAGGCCAACGCAAACGGCGTCGGCATCGCGCAGGCAGTGGAGGAGCGCGTGCGTGAATTGCGCTATGCCGTTGAGCGACTCTATGCCGGCAAGTCCGCTGCCTTCAAACAGTGCTGTATGCAGGCCCTTAGCGGCCAGCAAGACATAACGCTCATAGCTGGCATGCAGGCCCTGTTGCCCTCGCTGCCGCCCGGCGAGCAGGCCGATTTCCAGCGCGCCGAAGCAGTCCTGAGCGAGCGCGCCCGCCTGCTGCAATCCCTGCGGCGTCAGCAGCGAGCGCAACAACTCATGCGCCGCTGGCGTACCCTGCACATTATCCTCGCCTGCCTGGCCGTTGTCTGTATTGGTCTCCATCTCGGCTTTATTGCCGTTCCCGCCGTATTTAGCCGCCTGCATATTCACTGATGCCGGTGTGACTTCCTGAACGCTCTTTCTGTGGAAAACATCACATCTTTATGGGAACTTTCCGGGCAGGTGAAGGAGTCTCTGTTACAGAACCTGTGCAAAAACAAATGACGGGAAAAGCAGAGAAAGAACTTTCAGGAGGGCTATGCTATGACAACTCTATTGAACTGGATCAAAGAACATCGTATCGCTACCATTGTTATTCTGGTTATTCTACTGATTGCCATATCGGGCATCTGGTGGGTGCGTCCTGCCTATTTTGCCGCGACGCATACACATTTGCAGGATTGCGGCTCTGTGAGTCGGGGCGCTGGCCCCGGCCTGTATGTCACAGGCAATAGCACGCCAGCGCGCATCATCCAATGCTTTGTGCAGGCGCACCAGCAATGCCGTGCCGCCTCTATCGCCTATACCTCTTTCGGAACCGATGCGGGCGTCACAGAAACCTTTTACACTGCCAACTCTCTCGGCCAGTGCGGCCTCTCAGTGGAAACCGACAGCTATGTCATCCCGGCCAGAAATGTGACCAACGATTACACGTGCAGCAGTATGGCGCAGAGAGCGGACGGGCTGCACTTCACCTGCGACAGTCTGGGTGAACAGGTTTTTCCAGGTAAGTGATTGCGCTTCATAGCATGCCATGACAGAGTCGCTGACGTTGCTTACTGATCTTATTAGCTCAAGTTTATGGACGAACCGCCTGCGATGCTCACAGGCGGTTCGTTCAGCGGCTTTTAGAAGAGGTGTCAGGCGATCCAGACCTGAATGGTGGTGGGGGTGGTTTCGGGCGAGTCTGCCGAGGCGATGTATCTTCCATCCGGTGACCAGGCGAGCAGGCGGATCGTCGACGGGTTTTTCTTGAAGGTGTAATACGTCTTGCCGGTGGCCGTGTTCCAGAGTTCGATGTGATCGCCTGCCGAGGCAATGCTGCTGCCATCGGGCGACCAGGAGAGGACGGTCAGGCCGAACCTGTCGTTGGGGCCGTTGTGCGTCAGCAGGAGTTTGCCGGTCTGCGCGTCGATAATCTTCACGGCATCGTTATCGGTGTAGGCGATGCGCTGACCGTCTGGTGAGAAGGCGGCGGTAATCACATTGCGCACATGCTCCTCAATATCCAGCACTTTCTGGCCTGTGCGTACCGACCAGAGCTGAATACTGCCATCCACGCTCGTTGAGACAATGTATTTGCTGTCCGGCGACCAGGAGATCGACTGGATAAAATCGTGATGCCCGTTATACTGGAGCAGCATTTTGCCGGTAGCGGTATTCCAGACCTGGATGTAGTTGGAACCCGGCGAGAAGAAGGATGTCGCCATCAGCGAGCCGTCGGGACACCAGGCGGTGACGCCGGAGCCGCTGCCGCCGCTGGTGGGAATGTCGAGCATGGCAAGCGGCCCGCTACCGCTGGTCTGTATACGCGCCTGGCTGTTTCCCGTGTAGGTCATCAATAACTGACCCGTTGTCGCGTCATAAATCTGTACCCCCGCGCTTACCGAGGTGACGGCGACGCGCTTGCCGTCGGGCGAGAAGGCGATATCCATAATACTACCGGAGCGCAGGGGGCCGTAGTTGACCACGTTTTTCCCGCTTGTCGCGTCCCATGACTGCGCTCGCAGCGTGCCAATCCCCAGTCGCTTGCTGTCTGGCGACCAGTTCAGCGCGAAGGCATCTGTGCCATCCTCTACGCTGACGTGTGTGCTGTAGACCACTTTTCCTACATTCTTTGGCCCCGGCGTGGGTCTAGGGGCGACCGTAGGAGTAGGTCTGGGCTTCTCTCCTCCGCCCAGCGGCGAGCCGACGGTCGTGGAATGACGGGCCGCGTTGAAGACAAAAGCCATGCTGCCCACCAGGATGGCCAGGAAGAGGACGGCGGCCACAATGCCGAGACGCTGCCCGTGTGGGCTGCGTGGCGTATCTGAAGACGCGCGCAGAGTTTGTCGTTCTTGCATAGGAATGATAGTTCCTTTCCTCGTTCGTTGCTGTTCGACGCCGGGGGCGGCCTCGCTGATGCGCGCCCACATGCGTCGCAGCGTTTCTCGCCCTTGCGCCGTGTCCATGGCATAGGAATGGGAGAGGTAGGCGATCAATTCGGCATCTGCCTGCGCGCCGGAAGACTGCCTGCGCAGGCGCTCGATTTGCTCGTCTACCTCTTCAGGGCGAAAGAACTCATCCGGCGTATTCATGATGCAGATCCTTCCTTTCCTCGCGCGTAGAGACGGCGCAAGAAATTCAAACTGCGTGAGAGTGTGACACGGATGGCATTCTCCTGTTTCCCCAGACGAGTCGCGATCTCGTGGCAGGATAGCCCCTGACCGAAGCGCAGGCGTAATACCTCCTGCTGCCCGGCAGGCAAGCGGTTGATCTGAAACTGGATGGCGGCCAGGTCTTCGTGCTGCAGGGCCAGCGTTTCGGGATCGCGGGCCTCAGACTCATATAAGCTCTCGCCCACGTCTTCTAACGCGACAAACTGTCGCCGTCTGGCATAGCGGTAGGCATCGATGGCTTTGTTGCGCGCAACTCGCCAGAGCCAGAGCAACTGTGCCCGTTCGGAGAGCGAGGCAAAGCGTTTGTTTTCCAGCGCCGCGAGAAATACCTCAACCACCAGGTCTTCCGCATCCGCAGGTGAGGGGATATGCATGCGCATATAGGCAAGCATGCCCGGCGCATACTGCTCAAACAACGCGCCCAGTTCTAACCCCGCCTGCGCTTCATCCCTGTCTGCCTGCATCTGTTCCCCCTTGCTTGAGTACTCATCTGTATATTCGTCTGAGACAGGGAAATATTACAACGCCTATCACCATTTGACCTGCCTGGCTTTGTTATGCTATAGTATGCACACTTACCTTTGATTCGGGTCAATTGTTCCTTCAAGGCGTGACGGCGCGAAGTGAAAACCCGGGCCAGGCAATCGTCTCTCATGTCCGACCCGCGTTTTTGTCGCCCGCGCACCCGGGCAGAACCGGTACTCCCCCGTCCGGGCGGATACCGGGATTTTGTGCTGTTTTTTTCGTCCTCCACTCTTCAGAGCATCGATTGTGTTGCATGTAATCAAGGCAAAGCAAAGAGAGGAGCGTTTTCATGGCAATCATCGAAGCAGAGGGATTGAGTAAAGTGTTTCGGGTGGCGCGGCGAAGACCGGGGCTGTCGGGCAGTCTGCGTAGCGTGCTGGACCCGCAGGTGCGCCTGGTGCAGGCAGTGCAGGATCTGTCATTGCGCGTCGAGCGCGGCGAAATGATCGGCCTGCTGGGGCCGAACGGCGCCGGCAAGAGTACGACGATCAAGATGCTGACAGGCATCTTAACGCCTACCGGCGGCACGATGCGCGTGGCGGGGCTGAATCCGCTCACGCAGAGGCGCGAACTGGCGGCGCGCATCGGCGTCGTCTTCGGCCAGCGTTCTCAGCTCTGGTGGGACCTGCCCCTGATCGACTCGCTGCGCCTGCTGCGCCATCTCTACCGCGTGCCACAGGAACGGCACAACTCCAACCTTGCCCGGCTGCGCGCCATGCTCGACCTGGATGAGTTCCTGGATACGCCTGTGCGCCAGCTTTCGCTCGGCCAGCGCATGCGCGGCGACCTGGCCGCTGCTCTGCTGCACGACCCCGAACTGCTCTACCTCGACGAGCCAACCATCGGCCTTGACGTGGTGGCGAAGGCGCGTATTCGCGAATTTCTGCTGGCCATCAACGCCGAACAGCATGTCACCGTGCTACTGACCACCCACGATATGGACGATGTGGAGATGCTCTGCCCGCGTATGGTGATTATCGATCACGGACGCAAGCTCTACGATGGCACCGTCGAGGAGATTCGCGAGCGTTTTGGCGGCGAACGCACCCTCATCGCCGTCTTCGACCCCGCTGAACTGGCCGCGCTGCCACGCGATAACGAGGGACAGCCCATGCTTCCTGACCTGCCGCCGGGCGTTTCGCAGGTGCGCGCCGAATCCCCGCGCATCTGGCTCAGCTTCGGGCGCGAGGCTATTCCCGCCCACGAACTGGTCTCCTATCTGGGCGCGCGCCAGCGCCTGCGTGACGTGACCTTTCAGGAGCCAGAGATCGAAGATGTCATTCGCCGCATTTACGAGGAAAATCTGTTATTGCAAGAGGAGCAGATCATGCAGAGTGCATAAAAACTGGAAAGCCCATCTCGTGCCATAAAAAGGCCAGGCATGTCCTCCTTCGCGAAGGAGGACATGCCTGGCCTTTTTATGGCACGAGATCATCTCTGCTCTGACAGATCGGAGGTACCCCTGAAAAACTGCTACTTCTCTCGCCGTTTTTTACGCGATTCACTTGCTTGCACGGCAAAAGGATGGAAAAAGTTGCATGGTTTCTCTCTTTCATACTGAGAGTTTTCTATTCAATGCCTTTGCGCCTGGCTTTTTCGGTTTTGATGGTATGCTTTTCTTCTGAGGAAGCGGCTGGAGTCAGGCTCTTTACCAACCTCCCGTTTGGGATTGAAATTATCATGCAGGAACCGCTTCGCTCAGCTCATCAACCAGGCGCTGAATCTCGCGCAGGCGGCGCTCGGCCAGTTCCACATTTTCCAGCGCCTGGGCCAGGATACGCTCCTCAAGGGAAGAGTAGGACTGCTCGATCTCCGGGTCAATGCGGCCGCCAATGAGTTCCAATGCACGGCTGAGTTTCGCTTCGTGAGTTGTCGTTGCAGATGCCATAGGTCGTTTCCTCTTCATGGTCAAAGGTTTTCAGAACGGTTCCGAAAAGACGATCTATCTCAAAACTCTGTTGAGTTTTCTCTTCCTACCGCTATATTACATGATATCCCAAATTGCGCAAAGAACATTCCCAATATTCCTATTTGCCCCTACCATGAAGTACCCGCTTTGCTGAAACAGGGTGGGCGAGAGAGGATGGCCGTGCCGCTTTCCGCCTGCCCGGCTATCCTCTTCTTCGCTCTTACTTGACCGTTATCGTAAGATTCATGCCAGGGTGAATGGAGCAATAAATGTGGAAGGTTCCTGCTGTATTAAACGGTCCAATCTGAGCATTATTGCCGTTGATTTGCAGGTTGTTGACGGTGGGCGCCCCCGGCTCTTTTGCCGGTTTCGCCACCCCATTCACCCAGGAACCGTTAGCCAGGATATGCGTGTACTGGCCGTCGTCGATCAGTTGCAGCGTCGCGCCTTTCGAGATAGTGATGCTGCTTTGCACAAAATTGGTTGGCCCCATATGCACAGCAGGTGCGCCCCCATTGCCACTGCTGCTCGGCGTACTCGTCCCTGTCGAAGCGACGGGCGTGCCGGGTCGCGTGCAGGCCGCCAGTATCACGCTGCCAATCGCAAATACCGTCAGAAGAAGTACCAGCGTCTTCAATCCCTTGTTACTCATCATACCGATTCCTCTCTATCATCATGCTGTTTCTCAGTCTCTGTTCTACCACAGGCGTTCACTCCGCCCGGCACTATGGGTCGAGCTTCTGGAAGAGGGAAGCGCCTGCTTTCGCGGAACACAGGGCAATAACTCCTGTATCATTCTATTCTATACTATAAAGGATCATGCAACCTGTAGGAAATCAGGTAATTGCCCGATTTCTCGTCCTGTAGATACCTGATTTTTGCTCCTGTTGCCTTCCCTTGCGACGAGGCCGCAGTGTCTTGATCTCGAAATTGCATGTAAATGATAAATAATCCCTTCAAAATAGATTAGAAAATGATAAGCTTTTCATATTGTTGCGCTTTATTTATTGATTTCTGAAAAAGCGTTATGCTACGATTCTACAAGATGGAATGAGTGTGGTTGGCAGGGAGGTACATGGATGTGACGGAGAGACGCGCGAACAATGAAGAAAGGAAGGAAATTATGGCAGAAATGGTAGAACCAGAGAGCGGACAGACAAAGCAGGAACAGCATCAGGGATGGGTGCAGCATCACGCTGCTGTGACGGTGAAAAAGCCTCTGCACCAGGTTTATGCGTTGTTTACCCATTTTAACGATTTTCCGAAGTACATGCACTTTATCGACCAGGTGACCTACATTGACGACATGCGCAGCCACTGGGTCGCCGATGTTGCCGGTCATCACGAGTGGGATGCCATCAACCAGGGCTGGATTGAGGATCGCCAGGTTGGATGGCGTTCTTACAATGGCTTCGAGAATGAGGGGAAGGTAACTTTCCAGCCGGTAGGCGAGGGTGAGACGCGGGTTGATGTCTACATCTCCTACAAGCCGCCGCTGGGCTTTATTGGCGAACTGGCGGAAAATATGGGTGTGGGCAGCAAATTCGAGCATGATCTGCAAGACGACCTGGAGAATTTTGCCGCTATGGCAGAGGCCACGCCGCAACAGCAGACTGACCCTACCTTCTCCGCCTACCTGTACAACAGTGACAGCGCCGCTGCCGAGGGAAAGGCGACGACGCAGCAGGACGAAACGATGGGCCGTGATTACCTGCGTGACAGCCAGGGTTTTCCCACCGCTCGCCCCGTGCTAGATCAGGACATCATTAACGAGCCAGGCGAACAGACAGAACTGCCCGGTATGCATACCGAAGAATAGAACGAAAGGAAAGAGCAATGACTCAGCAACCAGAACAGCAACCGCCGCTGGATCAGACACAGCAAACGCCGACGCAGCAGCGAGAAGCCCACACCTACCCGCCCTCACCGGCCAGCGGCACCACCGTCGATAACCCCTACACGATGGATCAGCCCGGAACCGGTGTGGAGCAGCGTTCTACGAGCGAGCAGACCATGATGGGCCAGCCACAGGAAGGCTACCTCTCAGGCGAGCCGATCGTGGGCGATGATGTGGTGGTCGAGGTCTACGAGATCGATACTCTGCCGCCCGAACCCGGCGGGCAGCCGGTGCCAGATGAGACCGTTGGCACACCTCCTCCCAATCCCACCAATCCAGAGATGCCGCCGGAAGGTACAACCTACCCCATGCCGCCTGAATCCGGCGTCAGAAATCCCGTCATGCCGGGGGAAAGCGGCATGACCAATCCGGTGATGCCCCCGTCTGGCGGGACAAACAATCCGGTGATGCCCCCAGGGCCAGGAGTCCGAAATCCGGTGATGCCGAACGAGAGCGGCGCAACAAATCCGGTGATGCCGCCGAAAGAATAACTTTCGAGAGGCAAATCCTTTACCCTTCGCAGGCTCGATAGCTTTACCAGAATGGCACGTGGGGCAATCTACGTGCTATTCTGTTGTATTCTATCCCTGTGCTGGCAGAAAAGAGAATCGTGCAGACGACTTATGAAAGAAACTGAGCAACATATGCGTAACAGTATGAAACAGGTGAAGCAACATAAAAAAGAGGAGCGCGAGTCGGTTGATCTGATCGGCCAGAATATAGAGACCGTCGCCGACTTATATGCTCATGCGCAACGGGGCCTCAGTCCCCACCAGAAAATCATCGAGCGGGTGACTGCTTTTCTGGGGCGCCCGCTATTTCTCTATGTCATCCTGCTTTTTGTTGCGCTCTGGACAGGCATCAATCTGGCGCTGGCCGATGCTGGCCTGCATAGCTTTGACCCTCCGCCCTTTTACTGGCTCCAGGGCATCATTGCGCTCAGCGCGCTGTTAATGACGAACGTGGTTCTCATTACGCAGAATCGGCAGAAGAAATTGACGGAGCAGCGCAGGCACCTGGACTTACAGATCAACCTGCTGGCCGAACAGAAAATCACCAAATTGATTATGATGGTCGAGGAATTACGCCGGGATTTGCCCGCAACACATAACGCGCGCGACCCTGAGGTTGAGGCGATGATGGAGTCTGTAAACCCCCACGAAGTGCTTGCCACACTCGATCAGGCGTTAGAAGAGGCGCTGGCGGAAGAAGGTCAGTAAATCGATTTTCTCGCACTTACTTTTTTGTAGTGCAATTGCAATTGACTTTTGGAAAACTCTGTGTTATACTCAAAGTGTTCCTGAAAAGGAACACACCTTCCAGGGAAATACCCTGGCACAGGGCGCTGGCCTTGCATTGGTCCATCGAAAGGAGTTCCGAATGAAACCAATGAAGAAACCAATACGCCTGTTTGGGATGGTGTTTCAGATTGACCGGGAGTGCCCGTGAAGGCGGGCATACCGAGCCTCTGGTACCCAACCATTACTTTGGCCTATACCTGAATCTCTTTGAGATCGCCTGAAGAGAGGCGCTGAAAGGTCTTAAGACGGCTTACGTCAAGGTCTCGGTTTGGTAGGGGTAGCAGAGGGAGTGTTGCAAGGGCATATCTGCTACTCATTTGCCCTGTCTATGCAATAGTTCTCGGTTGACGTGACACGGGAGTTGTGCAGAAAATGACACACAGGGGCCAGGTAACCGTGATTGCCTGGCCTTTGTCGTTACCTTAGAGAGAGCAACGAGCAGTCCCGCCATTAACGCGCAAGTGGCAGGACTGCTCGTTGCTCTCCCTTTTCCCGACTTCGCTATTCCTCCAGCGTGAGGACGGCCATGAAGGCTTCCTGGGGGATTTCTACATTGCCCACCATCTTCATGCGCTTCTTGCCCTCTTTCTGTTTCTCCAGCAGCTTGCGTTTGCGCGTCACATCGCCACCATAACATTTTGCCAGCACGTCTTTGCGCAGCGCCTTGACGGTCTCACGGGCGATCACGCGCGAGCCGATGGCCGCCTGGATGGGAACCTCAAACAACTGGCGCGGGATGAGGCTGCGCAGCTTCTCCACCAGTTGCCGCCCCTGCGGATACGCTTTGTCGCGGTGCAGGATGAGCGAAAGCGCATCGACGGGTTGCCCGTTGACGAGAATGTCCAGCTTCACCAGATCAGCTTCATGATATCCGGCGAAGTTGTAGTCCAGCGAGGCGTAGCCCTGCGTGCGCGACTTGAGCTGGTCGTAGAAATCCACGATCAGCTCGGCCAGCGGCATGCTGTAGGTGAGCAGGACGCGCTCGGCCTCGATGTATTTCATCTCTTTGAAGGTGCCGCGCCGCGTCGTCACGAGGTCCATAATGGTGCCGATATAGCGCGAGGGCGTGAAGATGGAAATGTCCATCCAGGGCTCCTCCACCTTCTCGATCTCACCCGGATTGGGAAAATCGGTCGGATTGTCGACTCTGACCACCTCGCCGCCGGTCTTTGTGACGTAATATTCCACGCTCGGCGCAGTTGCCAGAATGTCGAGGCCATATTCGCGCTCGATACGCTCCTGGATAATCTCCATGTGTAGCAGGCCCAGGAAGCCGCAGCGAAAGCCGAAGCCCAGCGCGTTCGAGGTCTCCGGCTCGTAGAAGAGTGAGGCATCGTTCAGCTTCAGGCGATCCAGCGCATCCCGCAGCAGCGGGTAATCATTGCCCTCGACGGGATAGATGCCCGCGAAGACCATTGGCTTGGCCGGTTTGTAGCCGGGCAGCGGCTCAACCTGCCCCAGCGCGCTCGCCAGGGTGACGGTATCGCCCACACGGCAATCTTTGACGTTCTTGAAGCCGGTTGCGATATAGCCGACCTCCCCGGTGGTCAGCGCCTCGGTCGCAGTCAGGCGCGGGTGAAAGTAGCCTACTTCCAGAACCTCGGTCGTGCTGCCCGTCGCCATCATAGCGATTTTCTCGCCCGCACGCAGCTCGCCATCCACGATACGCACATAGGCAATGACGCCTTTATATGGGTCGTAGTGCGAGTCGAACACCAGCGCCCGTAGCGGCAGACGCGCATTGCCCTTTGGCGGCGGCACGTGCCTGACGATGGCTTCCAGTATGTCTTGCGTGCCGATGCCCTCTTTGGCCGAGGCCAGAATGCAGTCTTCGGCGGGCAGGCCGATCACGTCCTCAACCTCCTGCATCACCCGTTCCGGTTCCGCGCTCGGCAGATCGATCTTGTTGATGACGGGGATGATATTGAGATCGGCCTCAATAGCCAGGTACAGGTTTGCCAGTGTCTGCGCCTCGATGCCCTGCGTCGCATCGATGACCAGTACGGCCCCTTCGCACGCGGCCAGGCTGCGCGAAACCTCATAGGTAAAGTCCACGTGGCCGGGGGTGTCGATCAGGTTCAGCTCATATTCCTGCCCGTCGAGTGCCGTATAGTGCATGCGCACGGCCTGCGCTTTGATGGTGATGCCCTTCTCGCGTTCGAGTTCCATCTGGTCAAGCACCTGCTCCGTCAGTTCCCGTTTGGTCACGGTTCCTGTATATTCCAGCAGGCGGTCGGCCAGCGTTGATTTGCCATGATCGATATGCGCGATGATACAAAAATTGCGAATATGTGCCTGATCTGTCATTGAATGATGCCTCCGCACAACACCTCATCACCATCTTCGCCGCCGTAGAAGACTGCCGCCTGTCCCGGTGTGATGGCTCGCTGTGGCCGTCGTAATGTGACCTGCGCCCGCTCCCCGCCGTCGATGGGTGTGATCAGCGCAGGAAGTTCCGCCGCCTTATAGCGCACGCGCACGGCTGCCTCGAATGGCCCTACTGGAACTTCACCGCTCAGGTAGTGCATCTTGCCGACGATGAAGCTGGTCTGCTCCAGCGCGCTGGCCGGGCCAACGATGAGCGCGTTCTGTTCCGCGTCGATCTTCAGCACGTGTAGCGGCTCCGGCGACGAGAGGCCCAGCCCCTTGCGCTGCCCGATGGTGTAGAATGCAAGGCCGCGATGCCGTCCCAGCAGCTTCCCCGCCTGGTCATAGATCGGCCCCGGCTTCGGTAATGAGATCAATGTTTGTGCCTGCCCGGTTCCCGCTGCTCCCAGTCGCAAGCCAATCGCGGCCCCGACGCCCACGCGAGCGTCGATTTCCTCCGCCTGGGCCTCTCTTGCCGCCGCGTAACGATTGATAAAGCCGCGATAATCGTTCTGCGCGACAAAGCAAATTTCCTGGCTCTCCGCCTTCGACGCTACCGGCAAGCCGCGCTCCGCCGCCATTGCCCGCACCTGTGGCTTGGTGTACGGCCCCAGCGGGAAGCAGGCATGCGCCAGTTGTCGCTGGTTGAGGACATGCAGCACGTATGACTGGTCCTTGTCAGGGTCAACTCCGCGCCGCAGCCGCCGCTTGCCCGTCTGCGGGTGATCGTCCACGCGCACGTAATGGCCCGTCGCCAGGTAGTCCGCGTCGAGGGCCAGCGCGCGGTTGAGCAGCAGCGTGAAGCGGATATGCCGGTTGCAGTTCAAACACGGATTCGGCGTGCGGCCCGCAACATATTCTTCATAAAAGTAATCGACAACAGTATGCTTAAACTCTTCCTCGACGTTGACGAGGTAGAAGGGGATATCGAGAATGCGTGCCACGCGCCGCGCATCGTCGACCGCTTCCAGCGAGCAACACTTGTTTTGCGCAACGCGCTCCACCCCGTCATCATCGATGACGCCGGGTTCTGACCAGAGGCGCAGCATCATGCCGATCACCTCATGTCCCTGCTCTTTGAGCAGCGCGGCGGCTACCGAACTATCCACGCCGCCGCTCATGGCGACGACAATTCTTGCCATAGTTTCTGTTCCTGAAAATGCTTTCTCAATCAGTCTATCTGAAAAAATCAAAAGAAAAAGACATCATAGAAAAAAGAACTGGCCGCCTGCGGGCCAGTCTTCTCCGTTTCGCCTCGTAATCTGTGCGTTCCTCTCTGAAAATGCCCTGATTCTCCATGTAAAGGGTAGCATAGAGTGACCTGCTTGTCAAATGCCTGGAGAGACCAGACCTTGCCCTGGCAGGCTACCCGCAAGAGGTGGCCCTGCTATAAACACGAGTCATTCCTGAGAAGGCGTCGTATAGCAGGTTAGTAGGGCCACCTCTTGCGGGTGGTCCGTCACTATGCTACACTTGCATAGAAGGAAACTTGCTTGCGGGAGAACTTTGTAGAGAAATGTCCTACTCGCTCTTGTGACCTCTTGCGTTTTATGGTAGACTTGGTGCGTACTTATTCATCTTATGA
>Ga0209810_1004881_pt1 | contig 12540 bp, 10 predicted proteins | sample Coa_R1_7_FD_187159 | JGI IMG/M metagenome (GOLD analysis project Ga0209810, IMG submission 187159) | Surface soil microbial communities from Centralia Pennsylvania, which are recovering from an underground coalmine fire - Coalmine... | ecosystem: Environmental > Terrestrial > Soil > Unclassified...
CTGCACCGGATGCGCCGCTTGCGTATCCGCTACGAGCGCCGAGACGACATCCACGAAGCGTTCCTGCTGTTGGGCTGTGTGCTCCTCTGCTGGAACGCTTGGCTGACAGGGTTTTGTTAGGTGCTCTTAGTATAACACTGAAAGCGAAAAAGGCGCGTCAGAAAGCCCGGCAGGTTTCCCTACCGGGCTTAGAGCCTGTCCGAGAACTCGGTATTTCCACGAGCACCCAGTCTTTTCCGTCCGCAGGACGGTTGTCCGAAGGACCAAAAGACGGGTAATTCATTGCCCGGCTAAGAAGCCCGGCAGGTTTCCCTACCGGGCTTAGTCCCTACGGTTGTGAATGAGGCTAGATCGCGAGAAACGACTGCCCGCAGGTCATCCAGCTCCCTGCGGCTTGTCGTGTGTGCTCTTACCTTGCGGTCAGCTACAAGCTGCGCCCAGCTCATCTTTGCTTCCTTTCAGGAAAATCTTCTCGGAATGCATCACCGTGGTGAGGAAGTGATTGCCGTCTGTGAGTTTGTGACAAAATTCCTCCGGCGTGAAAACGGCAGGATTGATCGGGCGTCCGAGCCGTTTTTCCGCCTCGCGCAGTGCCGGAGCTAAATCGATCAGGCGAGGCGCGCCGAGAATCATCAAATCGACATCGCTTGCAGACGTCTCCTCGCCACTTGCTATAGAGCCATAGAGGAAGGCTATTTCGATCTTTTCCCAAAAAGGACGGATAGCATCCCTGACTATATCCGCCAAGCCGGCTGTCTTAGCCAGCAAGCCTTGAAGATCAGGAAGGAGCGGGCAGTTGGGATCTGGCTGATAGTAAATCCGGTTTCCGCTCGGTCGTGTGCGCAATATGCCGGCATGGGTAAGCGAGGCTAACTCTCTCTGCAAGCTGGAAGGTCGGACCTCCAGGAAGCGAGCGAGATCGCTCAAGTACCACCAATGGTCGGGCTGCGATAGCATCGCCGCCAGAAGCGCCTGCCGGACTTTAGGGAAAAGAGCATCTAAGGATGAATCCTTACGCAGCATGCGTATATTCTGACGCGTTTTACGTAAATTGTCAATGATAATCCAGGGAAGGCGAGGTCAAGCAGATTTTAGGATATCGGTCATGTCCTTCTCTCTGAATAGCTCTATGTTTTCTGCCTCAGCCAGTATATCCAGAACAGTATCCGTATCGCCATACATGGCTGCTTCATACAAACCGCCTCGCATTTCAACCTTCTGCGGATTTCATCCACCCGGAATGCCGGCTAAGAACCTGCTTAGTGGACGACGGCTGTTTAAGCAGGGGCGAGCAGGGATTCGGCGTCGATGATCTCGTAGCGGTAACCCTGCTCGGTCAGAAAGAGCTGGCGATGGGTGGCGAACTCCTGATCGCGCGTCTCGCGGGTGACCAGGGAGTAGAAGCGGGCGAGGCTGCCGTCGGACTTGGGGCGCAGGATGCGGCCCAGCCGTTGCGCCTCCTCCTGCCGGGAACCGAAAGTGCCGCTGACCTGAATGGCGACGTTGGCGTCGGGCAGGTCGATGGAGAAGTTGGCGACCTTCGAGACGATGAGGCGCTTGATGTCGCCGCGCCTGAAGGCGGCGTAGATCTGCTCTCGCTCGCGCTGCGGGGTCTTGCCCGTGATGACCGGCGCCTGCAGGCGGTCGGTGATGCTCTCCAACTGGTCCAAAAACTGGCCGATGACCAGCACGTTGTCGTCGGGGTGCCGCTCTAAAAGCGCCTCGATCACCTCTTCCTTGCGCGGGTTGACCGAGGCCAGACGAAACTTCTCGCGCGGGTCGGCGACGGCATACTCCAATCGGTTGCCCTCCGCCAGGGGAATACGGATTTCCGTGCAGAGCGCCGTGGCGATCCAGCCCTGCTTCTCCAGCTCCTTCCACGGCACGTCCGTCTTCTTCGGCCCAATGAGCGAGAACACGTCGTCCTCGCGGCCGTCCTCGCGCACCAGCGTCGCCGTCAGTCCCAGACGGCGCTTGGCCTGAATCTCCGCGGTGATGCGAAAGACCGGCGCGGGCAGCAGGTGGACCTCGTCGTAGACGATCAGGCCCCAATTCTGGCGGTTGAACAGGTCCAGGTTCAGGTAGCCGCCCGCCTGCTCCGGCGTGTCCGCGTTGAGCTCCTCCTCGGCCCAGGCATCCATCTCCACGCCCAGGACCGCCTCCGGCTCCTTGCCTTTCCGGCCCTTGCGCTTGGCCGGGTCGCGGCGGAAGGTCAGCACCTGATACGTAGCGATGGTGACCGGGCGGATTTCCTTCTTCTCGCCGCTGTACTCGCCGATCAGGTCTCCGGTCAGCGTGGTCTTGTCCAGCAGCTCGTCGCGCCACTGGCGGGCGGCGGTAATGCTGGTGACGATGATGAGCGTCTGCATCTGCGCGCGGGCCATCACCTGCATGCCGATGATGGTCTTGCCCGCGCCGCAGGGCAGCACCAAAACGCCGCTGCCGCCGGCCGCCGAGCCGCCCGCCCAGAAGGCAGAGGCCGCCGCGTCCTGATAGGGGCGCGGCAGGAACGGTTTGCCGGACCGCGCCACCTCCCGCAGCCGCACCTCCAAAAACTCGCCGTCCGTGTAGCCGGCCAGGTCCTCGACCGGAAAGCCGATTTTAAGCAACGCCTGCTTGAGCCGCCCGCGCTCCAGCAGAGGCACTTCCACCGTGCGCGCGTCCACCTGCGAGAGCAGATACTTCTGCAGCGCCTTCGTGTGCCGTATCTCCGTCATGAGCAGGTTGTCCGCCGCGCGCAGGAGCAGCCGCCCATCCTCTTTATAAAGCTTCAGCCGCCCGTAGCGGCCCACGTAGTCGCGGATGTCATGGAGGATGTTGCCCGGCACGTCGTACTTGCTGTACTCCTCCAGGGCCGCCACCATCTCCTCCGCCGTCATGCCCGCCGCCCGCGCGTTCCAGAGCGAGAGCGGGGTCAGGCGATAGGTATGAATATGCTCCGGACTCTTGATCAGCTCGCAGAAGGCGGCCAGCTTATCGCGGCACTCCTCATAGCGCGGGTTATCGACTTCCAGCAGCGCCGTGCGGTCCGACTGGACGATCAGCGGATTGTGCGGGTTGTACATCAAAAATCATCCTCCGGCTGGGCGTTAGGCCAAGATTCTAGTTTACCAGAAATCTGTTAGCGTGTCATGTCTGTTTTTACGTTGCGAAATCTAGGACGGGCAGGGCCATCGCATGTGGAATGTTCCGCCCGCCAGGGCGGTTGGCCGCAGGCCTGCCAGACGGGTCGTTCACGGCCCGGCCAAAACCAGGGATGTGGAAATAGGTATAGAAGTCACATGCGATGGCCCTAATAGAACGGATGGAGATGGATTCAGGCTGTGCTGCCGTGAGGTATAATGCGGTCAAGAGAGGAGCGAAGATGGCACTTGCCGATTTGGAGCGCGCGCGGCCTGTCGAGCGCAATATCGAGGACATCGCCGATAAGGTCTTTGCCGGCGAACGGCTGACGGCAGAAGAGGGCCTGCGCCTCTTCCAATATCCGAACTTGCCGGAGCTGGCTTTCCTGGCCAATCACGTTCGGGAGCGGCTGCACCCGGAGACGAACGATATCGTCACCTACGTCGTAGGCCGCAACATCAACTACACGAATGTGTGCTGGGTGCGCTGCAAATTCTGCGCCTTCTATCGCGTGCCGGGCCATGAGGAGGGCTACGTTCTCTCCCGCGAACAGATTTTCGAGAAGATCCAGCAGATGGTGGATCTGGGCGGCATCGAAATCCTGATGCAGGGCGGCCTGAACCCGAAGCTGAAGCAGGACTGGTATGAGGACCTGTTGCGGGCCATCAAGGATCGGTTCGGCGCCTATGGCATCATCCTGCACGCGTTCTCGCCCGCCGAGCTGATCTATCTCGCCAAAATCAGCAAGCTCTCGCTGGCCGAGAGCCTGACACGTTTAAAGGCAGCGGGGCTGGACAGCATTCCCGGCGGCGGCGCGGAGATCCTGACCGAGCGCGTGCGCGAGAGCATCTCGCCTTACAAAGATACGGCGGAGGAGTGGCTGGACTGCATGCGGACCGCGCATCAAGTCGGCCTGCGCACGACCGTGACCATGATGTACGGCTCCGTGGATACGGAGGAGGACCGGATCGAGCATCTGGTCAAGACCCGCGCGCTACAGGATGAGACGGGTGGGTTCACGGCCTTCATTCCCTGGTCCTTCCAGCCGGACGGAACGGAGCTGCCGGGCATCGAGCGCGCCTCCGCCTTCGATTATCTACGGACGGTGGCCGTCAGCCGCCTGATGCTGGACAACATCCCGCACATGCAGGCCTCCTGGGTGACGCAGGGGCCGAAGGTGGCCCAGGTCGCCCTGCGCTACGGCCTGAACGACTTCGGCAGCACCATGATGGAGGAGAACGTCGTCTCCTCCGCCGGCTGCGCGTTCACCATGCCCATCGAGGAAATGGAGCGGCTGATCCGCGAGGCGGGCTATACGCCGATGCGCCGTACCACGCAGTACCGGCTGCTTCCCAAAGGCGTGCCGGACGGCTCGCCGCTCTTAGCGCAGGCGCGTTAACCTCTTTTCAGGGATCGGGACCGGATGCGCCTTACCGTCGTCACCCACCATCTGGAGATGACCAGCCCTTCCGAGCTGCGCCCCTCTCCCCGGCCCCATCCCGATCTGCGCATCGAGCAGGTGCGCATCCCTTGCCCGGATTTCAATCGCTTCCTCTATACCGTCGTGGGAAAGGACTGGCACTGGACCGACCGGCTGGTCTGGACCGACGCGCAGTGGGAATCCTACGTCCGCCGGCCGGAAGTGCAGACCTGGGTGGGCTACGTGCAGGGCGCGCCCGCAGGCTATTACGAGCTGGAAAAGCAGCTGGAAGACAGCGTCGAGATCGCCTACTTCGGCCTGCTCCCCGCGTTTATCGGCAAAGGAATCGGCGGGCATCTGTTGAGCCGCGCCGTCGAATGTGCCTGGCAGATGGGCGCGCGGCGGGTGTGGGTCCATACCTGCTCGCTGGACCACCCCGCAGCCCTCTCCAACTACCAGGCGCGCGGCTTCCGCATCTTCCAAACGGTCACGGAAGAAATCCCGACCGGCACAGCCTGCTAGCCCCGCTCCTCCGCTTAAACTTCCGCTAAGAGCAGGAATCCTCGCCCAGATACCGAATGCTATCCCAACAGGAAAACAAAATTCCCCTCTCCTTACGAAGGAGAGGGGTTAGAGGTGAGGTCCGGGTCGTTCACGGCCCGGCTAAGAAGCGGGCAGGTTTTCCGTACACGCTCTTAGAGGCTGGAACTGCTTCAGGCAGAGGTACCAGAGGGCAATTTAGTCCCCCCTCCCCTAAACTTGGGGGAGGGGACGGGGGTGGGGGCCTATGGAATGGACGCAGTTCGAGCGCGACGGCTATCTTCGCCTGGGCCATGTGGCTAGCGCCGAAGAGTTGTGCGCGCTGCAGACGCGCATCGACGAGATCATGCTCGGCCAGGTGCGCTACGACGGCATGTACTTCCAGCTCGATAGCGACACCGGCGTCTATGCCGACGTCGGGCCGGGAGGAGAATGGGCCGGGCCGACGCTCGCCTACCGCAAGATCGAGATGCTGGAGCGGGACCCGCTTTTCCTGCGCTACATGCAGCATCCACGCTTCCGCGAGATCACCCGCCGCGTCTACGGCGAGGACGTCGCCATCTACCGGGCCATGTTCATGAACAAGCCCGCTCATCGCGGCACCGTCCTGCCCTATCACCAGGACGGCGGCTCGCAGTGGGGGCTGGACCGCAACCCGCTCATCACCATCTGGACCGCGCTGGACGACGCCACCATCGAAAACGGCTGCATGCAGGTCATTCCCGGCAGCCACCACCACGGCCTCTTCTCCGAGCGCGGGCACACCATCACGCCGGAGCAGGAGGCCGCGTTCGCCCGCGATGAGGACAGCGTCTTCCTGGAAGCCGAAGCGGGCGAGGCCATTCTGCTTCACAACTGGCTGCTGCACCGCTCCGGCGTCAACACCATCGAGCGGCCCCGCCGCGCCTTCAGCGTCTGCTATATGGACGCGGCCACCCGCTCCGTCCACGATCCGGACCATCGCTTCCCCACGATTTTTGGGGAAGGGGCTTTGCGCCCATAGAGCCGCGATGCATCAAGACATCATCGTCACCCGCTGGGAAGGAGACGCGGCGCGCGAGGGCCAGGATGCCGTCGCCATCGAGGAGCCGCTGGAAATCCTCATCAACGGCGAGCGGCTGGCGGTGACCATGCGCACGCCCGGCGACGACCTCGACCTCGTCGCCGGGTTTCTGTTTGTCGAGGGGATTATCCAGGCTGCTTCGGAGATCGTCGCGATGCAGCCCGGTCCCGGACAGGGCGGTGAGAACCGGATGTACGTCCGCCTCAAAGACGATTGGAAGCAGGATTCCCAGGCGCACCGTTGGGAGCGCAACTTCGTCGGCACGTCGAGCTGCGGCATCTGCGGCAAGACCAGCCTCGAAGCCGTCCACTGTGTCGCGCCACCCTTGCCGCCCGCAACCTGGCGTATTCCGGTCCGCATCATCTACGGGCTGAACGAGCAGATGCGGGCCGCGCAACACGTCTTCGCCCGCACGGGCGGCCTGCACGCCGCCGGGCTGTTCACCCTCGACGGGCAACGGCTCTCGCTCAAAGAGGATGTCGGGCGGCACAACGCTCTGGACAAGCTCATCGGCGCGGAGGTCCGGGCCGGGCGCGTGCCTCTGTCCGAACGGATCCTGATGGTCAGCGGGCGCGCCAGCTACGAAATCCTGCAGAAAACCGCCGCCGCCCGCATCCCGATCGTCTGCGCGGTCTCCGCCCCCTCCTCGCTGGCCGTGCAGCTCGCCCGCGACCTCAACCTGACCCTGATCGGCTTCCTGCGCGGCGATACCATGAACGTCTACGCCGCCGCTGAGCGTCTTGACAGCAATCCGCCATAGATAATCTCTGAGACACCTATGTCCATCCGCTTAAAATCCGCCCGCAGGGCGGTTGGCGGCGTAGCCGCCTGCCAGACGGGCCGTTCACGGCCCGGACAACCTGCTCTTCCGAAGGTTCGGGGTGGGGGCCTCTGCCTGTTTCTCGGCCTCATGGCGATGCTGTTCGGCGGGCCGGCGACCGCGCAGAAGGCGCCAAAGCCAGTGAAGACGTCAAAGCCGCCCAGGCCCGTCTTCCTGGAGGTGCGTCAGAAGCAGCTTTATTTAGGGGACGTCCCCTTCCGCAACATCGGGGTGAACATTCCGGACCTGTTCGAGCGGTTTCTGCATGGAGACGACGCGAGCGGCGTCAAAGCCCTGGCGGACGCCAGAGCGGCAGGCGTGCGCCTTGTGCGCTGCTGGGGCACGACCTGGGGCGCGGACGGCTTCGGCACCTTCGAGCAGGACCGGGCGCGCTGGCTGGACGCCTTCGACCGCATGCTCGCCGCTGCCGACAGCGACAATATCGCCATCGTCCCTTCTCTCCTGTTCAATCCGAACATGCTGCCCGACTATGTGCGGCGCACGACCGGCAAAGACGAGCAGATCGTCACCTACCTCACGACCGGCTCGGCCTCCAACGCTCTCGCCGTCGCCTACGTGACCGCCATCGTCTCCCGCTACGCTAACGATACCCGCGTGCTCTTCTGGGAGATCGGCAACGAGTACAATCTGGAGGCCGACCTGTCGGCGCAGTGGAAATCCCGTCCCGCCGATCAGATCCCCACCTCCGACCAGATCCGCGCCTTCCTTGTCCAGATCGCAACCCTCATCCATCGCCTGGATAAACACCATCTGGTCACCTCCGGCAACGCCGACATGCGCCCCGCCGCCTGGCATATGCGGCAGGCGATGCTGGCCCATCGCAGGGACCCGCACCCCCTCGATTACCCGATGGACTGGACCCCAGACATCTTCCCGGAATACATCGAGATGCTGCGCTTCTTCAATCCGCCGCCGTTAGACATCGTCAGCGTTCACGAGTATCCGCCAGACTCCAACGACACGCCTTTCTGGATCACCGAGGACGGAAAGCGCGCCTTCCGGCTGCCCTGGGTCGGTTATGCCGCCTACGATATCGGCAAGCCGCTGTTCGTGGGAGAGCTCGGCCAGAAGGTGTTTGTAAACGGGAAAGAGCAGGACTCACCCTGGCTGCAGGATGCGTTGCAGCGCGTGGAAGCAGGGACAGCCCCCATAGCCGCTCTATGGTCGTGGGAATTCGGAGAAGGCAACGCCGATCAAACGGTCTATTCTCTCTCGCCGCAGAATACGCCTCAGCTCGTCAAGGCGCTGACAGCCGCCAATGCCGTCATCCTCGCCAGCGTCGCCAGAACCGCCGTACACTGACATTCGCTGCGCTCGTGGGGATGTCGCCCTGACGGGCGGGGATGTCGGCGCTGCTTGCTGCGCCCTATCTTTCTCCCCTCTCTTTGATAAGGAGAGGGTCCGGGGGTGAGGTTTATAGTGGCATGGTCACGACGACGCAGGCGCCGCCCTGAGGCAAATTCTGATACCGTGTCTGCCCGCTCAGGTCCCAGCGGGCCAGCCGCTCCACCAGCTCCAGGCCGGTGTTGGCCGCCGTCGCCGGATCGAAATCCGCCGGAAAACCCTCGCCATCGTCGCAGACCTTCAACCGCGCCTGGTCCCCGGCGACCTCGAAGAAGACCTCGATCGTGCCCGTACCGTATTTGAGCGCGTTGCTGACCAGCTCGTTGACGATGAGGGCCACGGCCGTGCATTGCCGCGCCGCCAGCCGCGCCTCCTGCAGGTGGTATCGGATCGGACGGGAGGCGGTCGTCTGCCGGATCATGGTGATCAACTGCTCCAGCACCGCCTGCGACGAGACGGACTGCGCCTCCCCATCCCGCTTGGCCTCCTGGGTCAGCAGGTCGTGAACCGATGCCAGGACGCGTATATGCATGCCCAGCCGCTTCATCTCGTCGATGGGAATGGCGCCCCCGCTCTCCAGCATCTGCATGTCGATCATGGCCGCGATGATCTGTAGATTGTTTTTAACGCGGTGATGCGTCTCCGTCATCGCCCGCTGCAGCCGCTCGTTCAGCGTTTCGATATACGCCTGCTGGCGCTCCGCCTCGGCGCGGGCGCGCTCCGTCTCGGCGAGCAGATCGCGCACCTGATACTGTCGCTGCCGGGCGCGCAGCGCCGCCCGGATCGCCATCAGCAAGGCCGCTCGGCTCAGCGGTCGCTCCAGCACCGTCACGTTCCCCAACGGCAGCGCCAGCGCGTCCAGCCCCGTTCGGGCCGCATCGTTCGAGAGCAGCACGATCGGCAGATCCGACCAGGGCGGCTGGTGTTTTAGCTGGGCGATCAGACGCGTGGATTCCGCCTCGCGCAGCGCCTCGGTCGTGATCAGGACCGCCCCGGCGCCCGCTTCCATTTCCTGACAGAGCGTCGGAATGGTGTGGCAGAGCGTGACGGGAAATCCGGCTTCCTGCAAGACCTGCACGGTCAGCGGGCCATCGCGCCCCACGGGCGCCAGCAAGAGCACCCGCGCTTCCAGAGTTTCCGGTAGGTTCTCCGCCTTTTCGGCGACGGCCATCACGGTCATGGTCGGTCCTCTACGAGATTGGTGTCGCCTTCATAGCGCGGCACGCCGGTCATAATGCCCTGGAATCCGCGCAGCGGCTCGCCGACAGTAATACCCTCCGCGCTGATATTTAGTTCCCGCAACGTCCGCTCGTGCGGTCCCGTACGCTTCTTAAAGACCCCGATGGACTGGCGGATCTCGCCCGAGGCTTCGAAATTGTTGAGCACCAGCACCGTATCGGCCAGGTAGCTGACCTCGACCTCCGCCTCGCGGGCATTGATCAGGCCGTGCTGGGCCGCCACCACTATCGTGACCACCCCCTGCTGATTGAGAAAGGCGAACATCTCGTGCAGGTGCATGGCCAGCGTCTTCTCTTCCAGCATGGAGCTGACGTAGCCGTTGAGGCTGTCGATGACGATGACGCGCGCCTTTTTATCGACGACAGAGCGGCGCACCGCCTGGGCGAACTGGCCGGGCGACATCTCGGCCGTATCGACCTGCTGGACGTGCAGCCGCCCATCGGCGTGCGCCTCGCGAACGAGGGGGCCGCACAGCTTCTCCGCGCGCCCGAGGAGGATATGCGCGACCTCTTCGAAGGCGTAGACGGTGGCAGGATAGCCTAATCCGATCGCAGAGACGGCGTATTGAAAGGCCACCGTGGACTTGCCCACCCCTGCCGGTCCCAGGATCAGCGTGGTCGTGCCCGGCTCCAGCCCGCCCTGCAGCATCGCATCCAGGCCGGCGATGTTGCTGGAGACCCGCTCCGAAGGGATGGGGGCATGCTGGCCCGAGGCGGCCAGGCGCGGATAGACCACCACCCCCTCGCCGGTAATGTCGTAATCGTGATAGCCCCCGGTGAAGTCGGAGCCGCGCACCTTGGTCACGCGCAGCCGCCGCCGCGCCCGCCCGTAGCTGGGCGTATAGTCCTCCAGCAGGGTGTTGCCGCCCACCAGGCTTTCGGGCGCGAGCGGACCCATCGGGCCGCTGCGGTCGTCCAGCAGCAGCGCCGTGATTCCCTTCTCGGCGAAATACTGCTTCAGCGCCAGCATCTGCCGGCGGTAGCGCAGAGGATCTCCGGCCAGAAGCCGTACCTCCGAGAGACCATCGAAGACGACGTACGCCGGCTGGATGTGCTCGATCTCCGAGAGGATCGCCTGGGTCGTCTCGCTTAGCTCGACTTCATAGGGATGAAAGATAGTGTACTGCGCCTCGGTCTTGAAGCTCTCCGAGGTCGACAGGTCCCGAATAGGAATCCCCTCCAGGGACCAGCCGTGCGAGCGGGCGGCGCGCTCCATGTCTTCTTTGGATTCGGTCAGGTTGAAGTAGAGGGTCGGGTCGCCGTGGCGCTGACGTTCCAGAAGGAACTGCAGGGCCATCGTGGTCTTACCGGTGCCGGGCTCGCCCTGCACCAGGTAGAGGCCGTTGCGGAGAAAGCCGCCGTGGAGAATCTGGTTCAGACCGGCAATGCCGGTGGAGACATACTCTATCGCGTTCGGAGAAGGATCGTTCATAGCTGTTTTCTGTCGCCTCGTGACGATTCAGGGCGCCTTGCCCTGGAAACGGCATCGACTGGCCGTCTGTGCCCTGTTAATTGGATACCCAGGAGGCCATTTCCTCCTCGTTTTGCCTGCCGGCCAACTTTAGCTCTTCTGTTTCGTGGTATACTATAATTCCCACTGGTGGCAGAAGATGCTAGCATCTGCCGAGAATGAATGTAGTCGAAAAGGAATCCACGCGGGTATGGCACTGGCTCCACGCAAATCGGCGCTGGAATGGGTCGCTCCCGAGGAAGCCGAGGACGGCAGCGTCCGCGATATTGACACCACGCTGCAGCGAATCCTCGCGCTTCTGACCGAGCATCAACCTCAGGCGGATACCGACCTGGTATGCCGCGCCTTTGCCTACGCCCGCGAAAAGCACGCCGGCCAGACCCGCAAGGACGGCGCCCCCTACATCACCCATCCCGTCGAAGTCGCCGAAATCCTGGCCGAGCTGCAGATGGACGAGCAGACGCTCGCTGCCGGACTGCTCCACGATGTGGCCGAAGACTGCGGCGTCACGCTCGACGAGCTGACGCGCGAGTTCGGTCCGGAAGTCGCGCATCTGGTGGACGGAGTAACGAAGCTGCATATTGCCGGCGTGGATGAGGGCAAAGCCGGCGCGCCGGAGGACGACGAAGAGCTCAGCCCGGCGACCGTGGAGCGGCGGCGCAAGCAGGCGGAGCTGGCCCGCAACGCGGCCAACCTGCGCAAGATCTTCGTCGCCATGGCGAAAGACCTGCGCGTCATCATCATTAAGCTGGCCGACCGCCTGCACAATATGCGCACTCTCGGCGCGCTTTCCCCGGCCCGCCAGTTCCGCATGGCGACCGAGACCCTTCAGATTTTCGCGCCCCTGGCCCACCGGCTCGGCATCTGGCAGCTCAAATGGCAGCTCGAGGATCTGGCGTTCAAATACGTCGAGCCGGAAGCCTACGCCGAGGTCGCCGCCAGGGTAGCGCGCAACCGCACGGAGCGGCAGGCCGAGGTGGACGAGGCCATCTCTATCCTGCAGGCCAAGCTCAAGGAAGAGGGCATCGACGCCCAGGTGAAGGGACGCCCCAAGCACCTCTATAGCATCTACACCAAGATGCAGAAGCAGGGCCTGGAGTTCAACGAGCTGTTCGATCTGACGGCCCTGCGCGTTATCGTCCATACCCGCGCCGAGTGTTACCACGCCCTCGGCGTCATCAGCGGACTCTGGACCCCCATTCCTGGCATGTACAGCGACTACATCGCCCAGAGCAAGAGCAATCTCTACCAGTCGCTGCATATCAAGGTCATCGGCCCCAAAGGCACCCCGCTGGAAGTGCAGATCCGCACCTGGGAGATGCACCGCACCGCCGAGTTCGGCGTGGCCGCGCACTGGCAGTACAAAGAGGGCGGCAAGGCCAGCGACCAGTTCGAGCGCCGCCTCTCCTTCCTGCGCCAGCAGTTGTTCGACTGGCAGGAGGACAGCCGGGACCATAGCGAGTTTATGCGCAACATCACCGAAGACCTGTTCACCGATCA
>Ga0209810_1004882_pt1 | contig 12539 bp, 7 predicted proteins | sample Coa_R1_7_FD_187159 | JGI IMG/M metagenome (GOLD analysis project Ga0209810, IMG submission 187159) | Surface soil microbial communities from Centralia Pennsylvania, which are recovering from an underground coalmine fire - Coalmine... | ecosystem: Environmental > Terrestrial > Soil > Unclassified ...
GCACCAGCAGGCTATCGCCGATCAGGGTGTGGATCTTGCCGGTGAGCATAGGGACAAAATCTTTGATGGCCGACAGAAACGAGGCGGTAGGAGATGCGGTTGTCGGCGTCAAGGTGCGGTTGATACTATAGGCGACATCACTCGCAGTCAGAGGCGTGCCATTGCTGAAGGTCAGGTGGGGATGAAGCGTGAAGGTATAGGACAGCCCATCTGGAGACACCTGGTAAGAAGAGGCCAGGTCAAGTACCACGGAGTTGTCGCTGGTGAGCCGCACCAGGCCGGGAAAAATCAAGCTGACTGCTGTATAATCCGTCGACGCATCGCTCAGGGCAGGATCGAGCGATGCGAAATCTGGCGCGCCAATCGGGTAGCGCAGCACCTGTTTGTCAGCAGGTGCAGCGGGCGCGTTGCTCTGAGGGGTAGGGGCTGGACTTCCACAGGCAGCCATCAACAGGACTGGCAGGCACAGCAGGATGAAAAATAACATAGGGCGAGTGCGTGTCTGTTCTTGCATAGCAGTAACTCCTTATGTACTGATACACCGACGAATCAGGTTGCGCAACGAAACATACCGGTAAGTTTTACGTCTGGTCTGGCACACGCGTGAAGACTTGCGCTTTCACTGTTGGCTCCAGTTTGACGGCCAGGCTCTCTATCCCTCCTTTCTCGGAAGTAGCAAACGATACCTTTGTCTTGAATTCAAAGAATTCGAGGTTCAACTCGAAGATGTCGTAATGGACATGGGTCAGGGGTGAGGGAATATCGTTATAGACCCATTGCAAGCGGTCTTCAACCTGGCTGATGGTCACAACGCCATAGCCGGGATGCTCGTAGCGCCCGCAATAGGCATGAAGCGGATGCGAGGGGTGGGTGTCGGGAATCGGCGGTGCGGCTTCCTGCATCTCCGCGAGTTGCTTTTCCTGCCGGGCCTTGAGATCCGCGAACTCCTTCTGCAAACGCCCATTCCAGTCTGTCTTTTTCGCACCGAGCAAGCGATCACAGGCGGTGAAGGCGATGATATAGGGGACAAGGGTATTGCCGCGATTGGTGAAGACGGCCACCCCTATCTGCTCATCGGGCAAAAGGGCGACCTCGGCCATAAAGCCATCGATCGATCCGCCATGCTGAACCATACGATGGCCGCGATATGTGCCAACGAACCAGCCCTGCCCGTAGCACCAGTTGGCGATCTCTGGATACTTGCCAGTTGGAATAGATTCGCCCGCCGGGATGACCGTGTGGGGGGTGTGGTTCTGCGTCAGGTGTTCCGCCGCCAGCAGTTGCGTCTCCCCGTGTTTGCCCTCGTTCAAATGGAAGCGCAGCCAGTGTTCTATATCTTCCAGGTTGGTGTTGATGCCGCCTGCCGGACCCATAGCCTGGAATTTGCTATAGAAAGGCACTTCCTGAATCTCGTCCTTTTTCTCTGCATAGGGTAGCGCGTAATCGCCGGTCGCGAGCGAAGCTTCGACCGCAGTGTTGCTGGAAACCATGCCCAGCGGCTTGAAGATGCGCGCGGCCACAAATTCTTCCCAGGTCTGGCCGGTCACGCACTCTATCAAATAGCCAGCCGTTGCATACATCAGATTGTTATACTGGTAACGTGCGCGAAAATCGGCGCTGGGTTCGAGACAGGCTAAATGCTCGACCAGCTCCTTGCGCGTGAAGTTTGAGCCGTACCAGAGAAATTCGTGGCGTGGCAGCCCGCAGCGATGGCACAGCAGATCGCGCACGGTTATGCGCTCGCTCGCAAATTGATCCTGCAATTTGAAGGTAGGCAGGTAGTCTCTGACCGGCTTATCCCACTCCAGTTTGCCTTCATCCACCAGCATCGCGATCGCTGCCGCAGTAAACGCCTTGCCCGATGAGCCGATCGGGAAAAGGGTGCGTGGGGTCACGTCCAGGTTCTCAGCCACATTGCGCTTGCCAAAACCTTGAGAGAGAAGCACCTCACCTTCTTTGATGATGATGACGGCAGCGCCTGGCACCTTGCCATCTTGCAGCGCGGCGCGTACATCGTCCTCGAAACTGGCCAGTTGAGCGATACTGGATGCTGTTTCTGTTTGCATAATTCTTCCTTTTCTGCTGCTTTTTCCTTGTTTTCGACGCTCTCCACGCAAGGAAAAACGTCTGGCACTCCTAAGTGTACCCGGACAAATCCCGTAAGAGCTTCTATCAAAGGGTAAATGGGTGGATAACTTTTCCAGGATCGGAGACAGATTGCTCTATGAGAGGAGACCAAGCGCACGTGCGCGGGTGATGGCCTGAACGCGGTTGGTGACACCGAGTTTCTGATAGATCATGTTGATATGCGCCTTGACTGTGCCGGTGACCACGACCAGTTCGTCGGCAATCTCACGGTTCTTCAGTCCAGCGGCAACCAGGCGGAGAACTTCGCGTTCTCGCAAGCTGAGGGGATCAAGGAGTGGTTTGGACTCCGAGAGAGGGGTCGGCAGAGAGAAGGTGCCGGGCTGTATAAAGGCTTTGAGCAGTGCGGAGAGATAGGTTATGCTGACTGTTTGTCTGCTGTTCTTCCGCGTGCGCTGCTGCTCAAGCAAAAGGCGCAAGAGCCTGGCCAGCGGGTCGCCCTCAGCCACAAACAGGCGGATATACCTGCCCGGCTCTGCCAGGGTGACAGCGCGTTGCAGAGCGCGCAGCGCACCTGCTCGATCATTCTGAAGCTGGAGCGCCAGAGCTTGCAAAATCAGAACCTCTAACAGCACTCTCACCCTGCCGGCCTGATCGGCTGTGACGCACCAGTGTTCCAGGAGTTCGAGCGCGCGTGCGCCAGCCTCTGGCTCAATGGCAGCCTGACCGGCCGCGATCAGCACGCGCGCGTGCGTCAGGTCGATAAGTTCGCTGCGTCTGTAGCCGGGATCAGTGGCGCGCTGGTTCTCCTCGCGCATCCAGAAGAGCGCGTCTTCCAGGTGGCCCTCTGTCAGGGCAAAGCGGGCGCGGATAGGCGCGATTACCTCAGTCAGCTCAATATAGCTGGCGCGCTGGCTCAGGAACTCCAGTTGTTGCAGCCAGGATTGTGTGGCCGCGCTATCTCCCTGGGCTTGCGTTACCATAGCAAGCAGCAGCGCACTATCGAACAGGACGGTATTGGTCTGCGTGTGTTGCCCCAATGTCCAGGCTTGCAGCAAATGATGTCTGGCCTCGGCGAGATTATTCCATTCCCACAGAAGGTAGCCCAATCCAACGTGGGCGCAGCCTGCCAGAAAAAGCGAGGCGAGACCGGATCCCGTCTCCAGCGCGAGGACGTTGCGATAGAGCTTCGCGGCCTGGAAGGGATAGCCCTGCGCCGAGTACAGTTCCGCCTGCGCCATAGTGACATAGGGCAACAGGAGGACATGCCCTGCCGCCTGGATATTGCTGTTTGCCTCGAAGAGCGCCCGCGCAGCCGCTCCCACGTCGATACTGCGTGTGTAAGCCATGCCCAGCAACATCAAAATCAGGCCGCGCAGATAGTGACTATCGGCGGGCAGTTGTTGCAGCGCCTGGTGACAGGCGGCGATAGCTGAGGAGAAGTCAGCGAACGAAATGGTATAGACCGAGCGAAGCGCGATAATCTCACTCTGGAGCGCGGCAACTGTGGACGGGGGCAGCGTCTCCTCAAGCCGGTGTAGCGCCTGCTCCGCCGCCTCGACCCACAGCATGAACGTACTGATCTGCGTGGTGATAAACTCCTGCCAGACCCGGCTGATACAGAGGCGAGGGCTTGCCCGCACAATCTCCTCGGGCAGCGCGTCGAGCCAGTTTTGCAGTATGGTGAGCTTCCCCTCGCTGATCAGCTCCGAAGCAACTCCTTCGATCAGGGTGGCCGCACGTACATGATCCTGAGCCATCAAGGCGTGTTCGATGGCCTCTGCGGGCAAGGCATGAGCCTCGAACCATCGGCTGGCTCGCAGGTGCAACGTTGCAGCCAGCTCCGGCTGCGTGCGTGACAGGTGATGGCCCAACGCGCTGGCAAAGAGCGAGTGGTAACGATACCATCCTTCTTGCTCGGTCAGCGGACAGAGAAATAAATTCATGCGCGCCAGTTCTTCTAGCATTTGCGCGCAGTTCTCCCGACCCGTCAAAGCCTCACAGAGCGAACTATTACAACACCCGGATAGAGCAGTATGGAGCAGGAAGGTTTGCGCGTCTTGCGGCAGTCCCGCCAGCACCTCTTCAAGAAAATAGGCCTGGATATGTCGATTGCTTCCCGCACAGGCAGCGCGAAAATGAGCAAAATCCGCCTGGCCTTGCAGGACACTGCTCGCCAGATACAGGCCCGCAATCCAGCCATCGAGACGCTCATCCAGTTCATCCAGTTCTTGCGGCTCGGCTTTCACATGCAGCACACAGATAAGCAACTCCTCCAGTTCCTCACGGGTCAGGCGCAGCGCGTCGGCACCTAGTTCCGTAAGCTGTCCAGAGGCTCGCAGGCGAACAAGCAGGCCAGGCGGTTCGCTACGGCTGGCGAGAACCAGATGGACGTTCGCGGGCAGATGAGCGAGGAGGAGCTTGAGCGCATGATGAATGCACTGACTCTCAATCACGTGATAGTTATCAAGAACGAGTATGATACGCGCAGGTAATGCGGCCAGTTCATTGAGCAAGTAAACGATCCCTTCACTCAGGGCCACCTGTCCCTCCACCTGGATGCTAGCCGGGATACCCGCACCGAGGGTCGGATGGGCGCATTGAAGCGCGCCGATCAAATAGGCCAGGAATAGCTGTGGATCGTTCTGCTCGCTCTCCAGGGAAAGCCACGCCACAGGCAGCCTGTGCGCGGCGAGCCATTGCGCTAAAAGCGTGGTTTTGCCGTAGCCTGCCGGAGCTGAGAGCAACGTAAGCCTCTGTTCAAGGCCAGCTTCCAGCAAAGCCAGCAGACGTCCGCGTCGAATGAGAGCAGTTTGCAGAGGCGGTGGACGCAGCCTGGAAGCGAGGAGTAGCCTTCCGGCTCTCGCTCCATGCCGGGCGGGGGATGAGCCATGCTCAGAGGTGTCATCAACGATGTGTTCTTGTCGGCTTTGCCGCGAGAACCGGTCAATGGAATGTGCCTTGTTCGTCAGGAAGTCAGGCGTATGGGCCAGTTCCTCCAGACGAGCGATCGTCAGATCCGGGGTGCGCCCGGCATACTGCTTGATTCTGCGTTTGCCCTGACGGTGATAAGCATACCAGTAGCCCTCGTTGCCGCGTGCGCGCGTCTCTTTCAACAAGGTAAGATGGCCGTGCTTGCCCTGGAAAGAGAATGAACTGCGCTTTGCAAGCCAGGCCAACCACATTTCATCGTCTTCTGACCGGGAAGAAAACTGGAGCTGCCCCTGTTCGTAGACAGTATAAGTATTGTATTCCGACGACCAGATCAGAGCATGTGCAGCACGTTTCGGCATGGCATCTTTCCTCAGACAGAGTGTATCCCCAACATTACTCGGACGCCTTTGGTCCCCAACAAGATATATTGATGACCCCCAACAGCAGTATACATGAAAAACGGGACAAGAGCAAGCACATAGATCGTGACCGGTGAGCTTTCTCACCGGTCATTGAACAGTATCGCTGACACATCACGCTGAGTGGAAGATCTTGCCTCCGGCGGCTTTGAGCAGGCGGTCACGAATGGCAAGGCCGAGGCCGCGTTCATCGAAGCTGCGGCACAGGATGACGTGGACGCCTGCCGCTTCGAGGGCGCGCATAGCGGCGAAGAGCGAGGCGGCGATCTGCTCAGGAGCCTTAGAGCTACCGAGCGAGTGGACGAGGATATCGCTCTCCCGAAAAGCGATCATGTCTTCGTCGGCAACCAGCGCGCCGACTCGCTCGCCTCGCGCCTCTCGCTGTTTTGCTTCGTTCAGCATGGCGGCTCGCATGGCTTCCGGCGACCCCTCGAAGAGGAGCAGCGGCACGGCGGGGGCATAGTGTATCAACATCTGACCTGGAGAATGCATGGGGACATGCTGCGCTTCCATTTCGGCTTGCGCGGCTTCACTCGTTGCCTTGCGCCGAGGTGGGGGCTGAACGGTGGGCAGGACGGCGCGCAGGCTCTCAAGACTGATGCCGCCAGGACGCAGGATGGTCGGCACAGGCGAGCAGAGATCAAGCACGGTCGATTCCACGCCGACTTCACTCGGGCCACCATCCAGAATGAGCGGCACGCGGCCTGCGAGATCGCCGAAAGCGTGCTGCGCAGTGGTGGGGCTGACATGCATGAAACGGTTGGCGCTGGGGGCGGCAATGGGCGTGTCGGCGGCGCGAATCAGCGCCAGGGCTACAGGATGGCGCGGCATGCGCACGGCTACCGTTTGCAGGCCAGCCGTGATCAGATCAGGCACGCGCGGGCCACGCGGCAGGATGAGCGTCAGCGGTCCAGGCCAGAACGCCTCCGCCAGCCGTTTCGCCTGTGCTGAAACGGCTGGCGTGAGCAACTGCAAACTTTCTTCATCCGCAATATGGACAATCAACGGGTCGCTATATGGTCGACCTTTGGCAGCAAAGATATGTTCAAGCGCGGCAGGTTGGAAAGCATCGGCCCCCAGCCCATAAACCGTCTCGGTCGGAAACACCACAACTTCTCGCCGCCGGATCAGCTCCGCCGCTCGCTCAATAACAGTCGGCTCGGGATAAACTGGATTGACTTGCAAAACTTCTGTTTGATAACGTTGCATATGGCTGTACACACTTCCTCAACACAGTGATACTATCTCGCACGAGTATAGCATGCTTGAAAATCTGTGGCTAGCGCCGAAACCACTTTTGAAAACGCATCCGAACATGTCATGACGGAAAAATGACCCTCTGGCCTGTCCATGCCTCGCTGCCGCCCAGCATCTCCAACAACCAGTCAGGCAGAATGGCAGCCGGAGATTCTTCGCTTCGCCCAGAATGACACGTCCCGGCCACTTGTTCATAGCATGCCATTACAAACGTCCCCTCCCGTGTCATGCTGAGCGCAGCGAAGCATCTGGTCTCACCAACCGGACGGCGTATCCCACCCCGGATGCTTCGCTCTGCTCAGCATGACACGTCCACGCCTGTCTGGTTCCCAATATCGTGTACATGTAGAGAATCATGAGTAATCACCAGAAAGTCATCTTGCGTAAACCGGTTTCTCATGTTATGCTAGATGCGTAAACCGGTTTCTCGGTGTGTTAGGGGTACATCAATTGAAACGAGGAGATGAAGAAATGAGCTTGCACCTGTTTCCTTCACGCTGGCACCGGCAGCCAGGCCCAGGGAAGACGCATCACCCTGACAACGGGCGGGTGCGCCATCGTTCGATCTTCGCAGTGGGGGTACTCGTGACGTTTGCATGTGTGTTTGCCACTGCCCTGGCGCTGCTGACGCCCGGCGCTGTTCCTACTGCGCTGGCGGCTTCTTCAGCACCGTCCGGCCAACCCGATTTCGGCCCGAACGTCTATATTTTCAATCCCGCTATGCCACAGAGTCAGATACAGGCGACGGTCGACGCGGTGGCAAATCAGCAAATTTCCAATCAGTTCGGCACGCAGCGTTACGCGCTGCTGTTCGAGCCTGGCACCTACGGCTCCAGTAGCAACCCGCTCAACTTCAAAGTCGGCTATTACACCTCGGTAGCGGGCCTCGGCCTCTCTCCCAACGATGTGGTTATCAACGGCTCCATCGACGTGTATAACCAGTGTTTCGGCAGCAACAACTGTACCGCGCTGGTGAACTTCTGGCGCTCGCTGTCGAACCTGACCATCAACGTGACCACCCCGAATGCCGGATGCTATAACGGCGAATTCTGGGCGGTATCGCAGGCCGCGCCAATGCGCCGCGTCCACGTCAACGGCTTCGCCACCCTGATGGACTACTGCACCCCTCCATCGTATGCCAGTGGCGGCTTCATCGCCGACTCCCAGTTCGACGGTAGTACTATCGTCAACGGCTCGCAGCAGCAGTGGATCGTCAGGAACAGCAAGCTTGATGGCTGGACAAATGGCGTGTGGAATCAGGTCTTTTCAGGCGTTGTAGGCGCGCCTGCGCAGTGCTTCCCCGCGCAATCGTCCTGCGGCGGCCCGTACACCACACTGGCGACCAGCCCGCTGACGCGCGAGGAGCCATATCTGTACATGGACGCCAATGGAAACTACAACGTCTTCGTTCCCTCAGCGCAGCGCAACTCCTCCGGCACCACGTGGGGCAGCGGCCAGACGCCCGGCACCTCCATCTCGATCAACAGGTTCTTCATTGCTCAGCCATCGGATTCTGTGGCCGTCATTAACGCGGCATTAGGTTCCGGCAAGAATCTCATTCTGACGCCGGGCATCTATAATCTGAACCAGAGCATCCAGGTCACGCGGCCCGATACGGTGGTACTCGGCCTCGGCTTCCCGACGCTGATTCCACAGAACGGCAATGTCTCCATGAGCGTCGCCAGCGCAAAGGGCATCATGCTTTCGGGGATGATCTTCGACGCGGGCGCGACGAACTCGCCGACGCTGCTGCTCTTCGGAAACGGTCACGGCGCCAGCGATCATGACGCTTCCGACCCGTCGGCCATTCAGGATGTCTTCTTCCGCATCGGCGGCGCGGCACCGGGCAAGGCGACAACCAGTCTGGTCGTCAACAGCGACAACGTCATCCTCGATGATATCTGGGCATGGCGGGCCGATCATGGCAACGGCGTCGGCTGGACCAGCAACACGGCAGACACCGGCGTCATCGTCACCGGAAACAACGTGACCGCGTATGGCCTCTTCGTCGAACACTATCAAAAGTATGAGGTGATCTGGTCAGGCAATGGCGGCACGGACATCTTCTTCCAGAACGAGATGCCCTACGACCCGCCCGGCCAATCCGCGTGGATGGAAGCTCCCGGCGTCGACGGCTGGGCTGCCTTCAAAGTCACTGGCAACGTGACCAGTTTCAACGGCTACGGCATGGGCAGCTACAGTTTCTTCAATCAGGGCGTGAACATCTATGCCGCCAACGCCTTTGAGGTGCCCGCCAATCTGCCGGCAGGAAGCATGCACGACCTGCTCACGATCTTCCTCTCCACAGCAGGCTCCGGTGGCATCCTCAATGTCATCAATAACACCGGCGGCTCATCGACCATCGCCAACCCGGATACCCCGGTCACGGTGGTGAGCTACCCGTAACACTCTGTCATAGAAACTCTCGTCGGCATGTCATGCTGAGCGCAGCGAAGCATCTTCGGCAACCTTTGATCGTAATGGCTACCGAAGATGCTTCGCTACGCTCAGCATGACATGCCGACGTCGCTCTGCAAGAGCCTGCCGCTTCGCGTTCCTGACCAGTGGTCTCGTTAGTTACGAGAGATAGAGGAGGGAAGAGTGGAATCGCTACCTGTTCTATCAGACGAATATCAAAAGTATCTCCCGGCATCACGGTAACTTTGAAGGGCAAGTTCTCTCGCGAACTGCTTTATATTTCTCAAAGAGGTGAGTATAGTGCGAGACGAGTTTACTCTGCACCTCGGCCTCGTCCAGCCAGACGGGCTGGCCTTCGATGCTACTACGTAGTTCCCCGCCGACGACTTCGCCGCGAAAGACGAGAATGAGCGTACTCATGCGTGTGATTCCGGTACTATCGGCGGAATGGTAGCCGATGAGGTCGCAGATTTTCACCTGTAGCCCTGTCTCCTCATAGACTTCGCGCCGCGCCGTCTGCGTTGGATGCTCGCGCCAGCGCATGAAACCGCCGGGGAAGGCATAGGATTTGCCCTGCTTAACGAGCAGAAAACGGCCTTTGTCCTCGATCACCACACTCACAGAGCCGAAGGGGGGAAGGTTTCCAAAAAGCAGCACGTTGAAGAGGTTAAAAAACACGCTGGCACCCTTGTACAGGAGATCATAGAGGAAACGTTTCAACACCGGACATAACCCACCAATCTGTTTATCTTTTACTGCCCCCATTATACAACAACGGGGCTACGGTGAGCATAACGGTAACTGAAGGAACAGGAAGTGGGGCGGTAGGGACGCAATCGAGCGCCGGTTGCGTCTCTACCACCAATCTGTCAGCGACCGCTGGCGCTGCGAGCCTGAGCGCGACGCACGAGGGCATCTGCCGTGACAGCAAGCAGCAAGACGACGCCTTCGACCATCTCTGATACGTCGGTACCCTGGTTGAGCAGGGCCAGACCATTGGTGAGGCTGGCGATGATTAGCACGCCAAGCACAATGGCCCAGGCGGAGCCGCGCCCGCCAAAGAGACTGACGCCCCCGATAACGGCAGCAGCAATGGCATTGAGCAGCAGCGTCGGATCAATCTGGCTTGCCACCGAATTTGTACGCGAAGCCAGAACGATACCGCCAACGGCAGCCAGCAGTGAACAGAGCGTAAAGGCCGCGATACGGATGCCTACGACGTTGATACCGGCGCGGCGGGCAGCCTCGGCATTACCGCCAACAGCATAGACATGACGCCCGAACGACGTTTTGGTGAGAATGAGCCAGAAGAGAATGATCAGCCCGAAAAGCAGTGCCGTCGGGTAGGGTACACCCTGGAAGCTTTCAAACACGACGACGGCGCCCATAGCAAGAACGACTACAGCCGCGAGTTGAATGATGAGCTGCGTCGTCGTTATGGTGCGCAACCCCATCCTCTTCCGCTTGAAGTAGCTATAGAGAACTCCGGCGACATAGAGGATCACTGCCAGCGCAGGCAAACCAATACCGAGGCTATCCGGCAAAAAGCTCTGCGCGCTACCGGCGATCGCATTGATGAAACTATTGTTGATAATCAGGGTCGCCTGTCCCCCCAGCAGGTTGAGGAGCAGGCCGGAATAGCCGATGGAGCCGGCCAGCGTCACAATGAACGAAGGAACGCGCAGCACGGCGACAAAGAAGCCATTGATGAGGCCGATAATCACGCCCGCCAGCAGGGCGGCGCCAATCGCTGCCCAGGCAGGAGCGCCATGTCGCTCTGAAAGCACTGCCATAATGACGGAACACAGAACGGCAACGGAAGCCACTGAAAGATCAATTTCACCCAGCAACAGCACTAGAATGCTGCCCAGGCCCAGAATACCAATGGTGCCAATCTGCCCACCCAGCAGGTTTGAAAGGTTCTCTGGACTGAGGAAAACGCCGCCAGAGGTAATCGTAAAATAGAGAACGACGAGGACCAGTGTCAGCAATACGGGGATAAAGCCCAGGTCGCTGCGCAGCATCTGCCCCAGAGAGCGACGCTGTATGTATGAGGGAACTTCCACCGCCACTGTCGAGAATTCGGGTGTCGCCGGTTGTGCAGGGGTCGGCGTCGTGGTCTGCTGATAGGGATCCTCCAACTGCTTCTCCTGCGCGCCAAGTGCAGGCGAAAAAGAGCTTTCGGAAGGTTCCGGGAACTGATTTTCTTCCATAAGATCGCCCATAACTTATCTCCCTCCTGCTGAATTGCCGTTGCCTTCCATCAGTTCGCCAAATTCCGCGCCTGTAATGGCAGCGACAACTCGTTCGGATGTCGTATTTTTGACATCAAAGGTCGCAACACGCCTGCCGAGGCGCAGGACGATGACGCGGTCCGCAACCTCGAAAACATCAGCCAGGTTATGAGAAATGACCACCACGCCAAGTCCCTGATCGCGCAGGCGGCGAATCAGGTTCAGCACCTGGCGCGTCTGGGCCACGCCGAGGGCAGCCGTCGGCTCATCCAGCAGCACCACTTTCGCCTGGCGCAGCAGACTTTTGGCAACGGCAATAGACTGGCGCTGCCCACCGGACAGAGAGGCAACCAGCGTCCGCACCGAGGGAATTTTCACATCGAGCGTGCGCAGCACCTCAATCGTGCGCCGCTCCATCTCGATCTCGGCCAGCCCTCTCCAGGGCGTCTTTTCCTCGCGACCTAAAAAGAGGTTGGAGACGACATCCAGGTTATCGCAGAGCGCGAGATCCTGATAGACGGTCTCAATCCCCAGGTGAGCCGCAATCTGCGGGCTGGTAATCCTGACGGGCTGACCGTCGACAAAGATTTCGCCGCTATCGGCAGGCCCGACGCCCGCTATTGTTTTGACCAGCGTCGATTTACCTGCGCCGTTATCGCCTACCAGCGCGACCACTTCTCCGGCATATACCTCGAAGTCGACGCCGCTCAGCGCGCGTACCGCACCGAAGCTCTTGCTGATGTTGCGCATTTGCAGGATCGGTATCCCTCTCAGGGCGGGCGCGTTTGTGCCACCATATGAAGAGATAGTACTATCGGCCATGTGGCCCTCCTGAACATGAAATTACAAGCCGGTTCCACTTCGCCAGATACAAGGTGAAGATATATAGAGTATAGCACATTCTTTGAGATAGCATAGACCGATTGCACATAGACAATGAGCTACTCACAGCAATGTACCTGTCTGGCATGAGATACGCGCTTCTGAACAACTCTCCGGCAGCGAGAGTACCCATGATACGGCCTGTACAGGCCGTATCATGGACCAGCCTTACCCCGTTCCAGCCCGTTTCAAGCCAGAACGGAGCCAGGCTGGCTAACTACAGATGCCGTTCGTGTTTGTCCCGGCAGGCAAGCCCGCGCACAACTGAGCAGTGGTCACGAAACCGTCGGCGATAACCGTTGAAGAGATG
>Ga0209810_1004883_pt1 | contig 12539 bp, 10 predicted proteins | sample Coa_R1_7_FD_187159 | JGI IMG/M metagenome (GOLD analysis project Ga0209810, IMG submission 187159) | Surface soil microbial communities from Centralia Pennsylvania, which are recovering from an underground coalmine fire - Coalmine... | ecosystem: Environmental > Terrestrial > Soil > Unclassified...
CCGCATGACCGCCCTCCCGCCGCCAAGTTTGCCGACTCGCAAACCCCTTCTCCCGAAGTTTGCTCCATAGGTCAGTGCCAAATCAGGTCGGTATAAGGCGATTTTTCGGCCCGCCCGGCGGCATGGTCTTGTCCGCCTCCATCGGCTTTGTCCCGTGCGGATTCCGATGATTTCGGCCGGGCCTCCCGATCGATGTCGGCCACCCATTCCGGGTCGGCCGGCCGTTCCGAGCAATGCGGGCAGGGGTGGCGGAGCGCCTGTTGATAAATTGATTCGAGGGCTATTCTAGCCCGGATTTCTCAAACTGGGTAGGTGCATCGGGGTCCGGGATCTGAGAAAATCGTGTTGGGCCAACGGTTTGTCTCAGGACCACGGAGAGCCCCGATGCCGACAGAGTGTAGCGCGGATTTGTTCGGATTTGCACGCGTCGAGGGGCGCGCGGTGGTCGCCGCGTTCGATGGCGGCGCGATCACCTCGGACGCCGGCGCCTTGCTGCTCGGGGCGACCGACCGGGCGATCGGGCTGGTCGAGCGCTTTGCCGGGTGCTTTTGCGACCATCGGGCGCCGGAGCTGATCGAGCACGCGCTCCCCACTGTGATCGGGCAGCGGGGCTTCGCGCTGGCGCTGGGTTATGAGGATCTGCTCGATCATGACGAACTGCGCTACGATCCGACGCTGGCGGTGCTGGCCGGCAAGCTGGCAGCGCGCCGCCGGGATTGCGCGCCGCTGGCCGGCAAATCGACGCTGAACCGCCTGGAGCACGGCGGAGCCGTACCGACGCGCTATCACCGGATCGCCTGGGACGAGGCGGCGATCGAGGGGCTGTTTGTCGATCTGTTTGTGGAGGCGCATCGGCGGCCGCCCGAGCAGATCATTCTCGATCTCGACGCCACCGACGACCCGCTGCATGGGCATCAGGAAGGGCGGTTCTTTCACGGCTACTATGACTGCTCCTGCTATCTGCCGCTGTACATCTTCTGCGGCCGGCATCTGCTGGCGGCCAAGCTGCGCCCGGCCAATATCGACGGCAGCGCCGGAGCCCTGGAGGAGGTCGCGCGCGTCATTGCTCAGATCCGCCGGCGCTGGCCGGCGGTGCGCATCCTGCTGCGGGCCGATTCGGGGTTTGCCCGCGACGAGCTGATGACCTGGTGCGAGGCGAACGGCGTGGACTTTCTGTTCGCTCTGGCGCGCAACCCGCGGCTGGTCGCAGAGATCGCCGCCGAACTCGCCGCGGCCGCGGCGTTGAGCCAGCGGACCGGCAAGCCGGCACGCCGCTTCCGGGACTTCACGTGGCGCACGCTGGAGAGTTGGAGCCGGGCACGCCGGGTCGTCGCCAAGGCGGAGTGGACCCAGGGCGAAGCCAATCCCCGTTTTGTCGTCACCTCGCTGCCGCGCGCCGCGCACAAGGCGCGCCACCTCTAGGAGAAGGTCTACTGCGCCCGCGGCGAGATGGAAAATCGTATCAAGGAATGCCAGCTCGACCTCTTTGCCGACCGCACCTCGGCCCAGACGATGCGCGCCAACCAATTGCGCCTGTGGTTGGCCTCCATGGCCTATGTCCTGCTCTGCGCGTTGCGCCGCATCGGCCTTGCGCAAACGCAATTCGCCGCGGCGACCTGCGGCACGATCCGCCTCAAACTGTTGAAAATCGGCGCGCTCGTGCGCGTCAGCGTGCGCCGCGTCAAATTCGCGATGGCTTCGGCCTACCCCTACAAAGACGAATTCGCCCGTGCCCACGCTCGACTTGCCCACGCGGCGCGCTGACGAACCGGGAAAGGCAGATCCATATGCCGCCAGCACGCCGGCTTTGGCCGGGACGCCCTCAGTACGCCCATCGGAACCCGCAAAACGAGAGCTTGCCAGTGATTACCATCATAGCGCGCAGTCAAGCGCGCCTCGCTTCAAATCCCAATCCCGCTGTGAGAAAAGCGGGCTAGTTCCGATCGTCGGCCGTACAAGCTCCCTGTATTCACTGCCGCTCCTCGGCGGGATCGTCCATCCTTCGCGCTGCCGCCGCTGCGGAAAAAGCTCATTGGCAATCGCGCGCCGGCTGGCGCCTGACGGCCCACGACGATCCGGCGACGGCGTTTTGCGGAGGGCCGCATCGCGGATACTCTGCCGCGATCGCGACCGCGGGTCGGAACCGGAGGGGCACGGCGGCGGTTTTGCGGAGGAGCCCATGATCTTCGCCGGTCATCGCAGCAGGCGCGACGCCGCCGTGACCGCTGGGCCCGCTGGCAGGCCCGCGGCGGCAATCGGGCATGGCGCGGCCCGCCCGCCGGCGGCGGCGAGGAGCGGCCGATGAGCGGGAGCGCCCCCGCGCGCGCCGCCGCAATCGCCGGGGTGCGGCTGACCCATCCCGATCGCGTGCTCTATCCCGAGCAGGGCCTGACCAAGCGCGATCTGGCAGATTACTATTGGACGGTTCGCGACTGGGCGCTGCCGCATCTGGCCCGGCGGCCGCTGAGCCTGGTGCGCTGCCCGGAGGGTTATGACAAGGCGTGCTTTTTCCAGAAGCACGCCGGCCCCGGCATGCCGCGGGTCCTGGGCCGCGTCGCGATCGCCGAGAAATCGGGGAGCGCGACCTATCTGACCGTCGAGAACGCCGCCGGGCTCGTCGCGCTGGTGCAGATCGGGGCGCTCGAAATCCACCCGTGGGGGGCGAGGGTCGCCCGGCTCGAAACCCCGGACCGCCTGGTCTTCGACCTCGATCCGGCCCCCGGCCTGCCATGGCCGCGGATCACCGCGGCGGCGCTTGCGCTGCGCGCGGCGCTCGCGGAACTGGGCCTGGAAAGCTTTGCCAAGACGACCGGCGGCAAGGGCCTGCACGTGGTCGCCCCGCTCGCGCCGCGGCTCGGCTGGGAGGCGGTGCTGGCGTTCGCCCGGAGCCTGGCCGAAGCCGTCGCCGCGCGCGCCCCCGAGCACTACACGACCAACCCGTCGAAGCGCGCCCGCGCCGGCCGCATCTTTATCGATTACCTGCGCAACAGCCGCGGCGCCACCGCGATCGGCCCCTATTCGCCGCGCGCGCGGGCGGGGGCGCCGGTGGCGACGCCGCTGTTCTGGGAGGAGGTCGAACAGGGGGTGCGGCCGGAGCGGTTCACGGTGGCGACGGTGCCGCAGCGGCTGGCATCCCTCGCGGCCGACCCCTGGGCCGGGATCGGCGGGCTGCGCCAGTCGGTCAGCGCCGCCGCGCGCAAGAGGCTCGGGCTTTGAGGCGCGGCGGCGGCGCGCTCAGCGCCCGAGGCAGATGCGCAGATTGTCGCGCTCGTTCTCGTAATCCGACATCGCCTGCTGCAGCGGATTGTCCTGCGGCAGCGCCCGCAACGCGGCGCTGATCGCCTTGATCTCGGCGTCGCTGTAATGGACGGGCGGCGGGCAGCGGCAGGCGGGGCCAGCGGCGGGGCCGGCGCTTCCCGCCCCCGCCGGCGCAGATGCGCATCCGGCAAGCCCGCCGGCGGCGGCGCTCAGAACCGCCGCCAGGCCCGCGGCCCAAAGCCCTGTTCTCGACACGATGTGCTCCCCCTTCCCGCCCGCCGGCACGATGGACTGCGCGCGCGGACCGATCAAGAGGCGCGCCGCCGCATGGGCGCCGGCCGGCCTGGACGCCGCCGGCCGATGGGGGTTTTGCGGAAAGGCCGCCGGCCGCCGGGGCCGGCGAGAAGCGCGGCCCGTTCGGGGCTTGCGGCGGCGCGGGCCGCCGCGGGGCCAGCTTCAGCGCTGCGAGAACAGCAGATGCCACAGATTGGCGATGCCGGAGCCGATCCCGATCAGCCCGACCAGCAGGGCGCCGATCAGCGCGAAAGCCGCGCGCCGGCCGCGATCGCCGGCGATGACCGCGGTGATCCGGCGCACCCCTTCGACGAGGCCGGGATCGCCGTCGCTGCCGTGCAACACCTCGCGCATCGCGGCGATCTCGGCCGGCATCGTCCCCAGCCGGTCGACCTTCTCTTCCAGGCGCCGCAAGGCTTCGGCCTGTTCGCGGGCCAATCGTTCGATCGTCTCCCGCATCTCGCCGCGCACCGCGGCGAACTGGCGCGCATCGTCGGCTATATGCTCGGCCAGCCGCGTCGTCATGGCGTCGAACTTGCTCTCAAGACCGCCCAGCAGCCGTGACAGCGGGTCGAGGCTTCCCGATCCGGGGTCGGCGTAAGGTTCACTCATCGGTGCAGGTTTGTTATGGATCGCGCCCGCCCGGCTTCGCGCCGGACCGGCGGGCGCCGTATGGGTCGGGTCCGGTGCGGCCCTCTCAAGGCCGCACCGGTCTGGCGCGTGGTTATCAGGATCAAGGCGCCGATGCCGTCACGTTTTTCCGCTCATCGCTCCTCCATTGTTGGCGACATCAAGGCCGGTCCCGCCGCAGCGCCGGCGATGACGGCGCCGCCGCGCGCATCGCCAAAGCGGGCGGGTCGCGTTTCTATCGATGTAAGGTCATTATGGAAATCAACCGATGGGCGGCGCCGCGATCGTCCCTGCAAGAGGATGCGGTGATCAATGCAGTAGTGACGACGTGCCGTTGCATTTTCGTTGGGTATCTTATACTTTATTCGGAGTAAGGCCCGCGGATCGCGAGCGACCTCCTACATTCAAAGAGATCACGCAATGCGAGGCGGCGCGTATGACCCCATTCCGATGGTATGATCCGTTTCGCCATGGTGCCGTCAAACTTCGCCGAGGTTCTCTGGCTCGCAGCTGTTGCGTTGCGGTTTTGAGGATTGCAGCCAGATCCCACCCCTTCCCGGACGGGATCGCCGAAATCAGGCCTCTAGATGCCCCCGATCTTTCGTTCGAGGCGATTGATTCAATGGTAATGGAACAAGTCTATTGGTTCGGGGTGCAGGGTTACGAAGGCCGCGTTGCGGATATCTGGGCGTCGTTGTGCCAGAGGGCCGGATCGGTACTGGAAATTGGCGGTAATGTCGGCCTCTTTACAGTGGTCGGCGGGCGGGCGGCGGAAGGGCGGCAATATACGGTGGTAGAACCGGTTCCGGAAGTGGCCGCCGTTCTGCGGAGAAATTTGCAGCGCAACGGCTTGACCGCAGTCGAGATCCTTGAGGCCGCAGCCATTCCCGACCCGGCGCCGCGGGCGGTTAGCCTTAACATTCCGAGCGAGAACCGTGACATGCCAGTCGGCGCACATCTTCTGGACGGGGTGGAAATCGCAGCGCGTAGCAGTCTGCGCGTGATTTCCACTAATGGTATACCGTTCCGTTCTCTCATGGAGGGCCGCGATCTCGTCAAGATCGACGCCGAGGGTGCCGAATTCTCTCTCTTGCATGCCGCCCGAGACATCATATTGCATCTGCGTCCGACCTTGCTCATCGAGGTGCTCCCCGAAGCCGAACGTCTCGGCCAACTTCTGGCGGATCTCGCCAATCAGGCGAACTATTCGATTTATATCCTGCCGGAATTCGGCTCGGAGCAAATCGTGAAGGTGTCGCCTGCACAGTTTTCGGCACACCTGCCGCAGCGATATAATTCGAAGGATGTGGTATTGACGACTTCATCCCTGTAAAGCCGGACGGGCATGCGTCCGGTCACGGACCGGCCCATCAAGGCTCGCCCGCCCGCCGCCGCTTTGCATGCACCACGCGGCGTATCGCCTCGCCGAGCTTGGCCGCATGGACCGGATGCGAGCAGTTCTGCTCGACGAACCGCCGGGCGTTCGCCGCAAGGCGGGCCCGCGTATCCGGCTCCCGCAACAATCGCAGGATCGCTTCGCGCAATGCCGCCGCATCGCCGCACGGAACCAGCAAACAGGTCTCGTCGGGGATTGCATAGTCGCGAATGCCGGGCGAGTCGCTGACAATCAATGCTTTTCCCATTGCCATCGCCTCGAGAAGGGTGCTGATGCCGCCGGCCTTGACCATCGGGACCAGCGGCACCACGACAAAGCAACTGCGCTCGTAGAGACGGCGAAACTCGACGCCCGGCAGGCGCTGCGGGACCAGTTCGACGTTCGGGTATTTCGTCCGATCGAAATTGTCATATCTCGACTTGATCACGACCGGCGCCGCGATCCCCTCCAGCGCTTTCAGCAACGTATCGAAATCGCGACCGGCATCATCGCCGACGGAAAGGACCGGGCCGTCGGGTTGGTCCGGGGCCGGCCTGTAAAAATCAGTATCGACGTGCTGCGGGACGAATTCAACGATCGCGTTCGTTTTCCAGTGCGTGTTTATATATTCGATCTGATTGGTGCCGAGGACGAAGATGGCGTCGAGGCGCGGTACGATAAAATCGTGCATGCGCCTAATCACTTTCCATTCGATAATCCCGATATCGACGGCGATGATTGCCGGCTTGAAGCGAAAAAGCCGGCGCAGCAGCAGCAGCGCCAGGGCGGGAGCTTCGGACCACGTCAGGACGGCGTCGCAGTCTCTTTCGCGCAGCAGCACGCCAAGCGTTCGCAAAGGGTCCAAACCTTCGTAGAGCGTGCGCCTGCCGCCGAAAGGGTTCCACGGCCATGCGTGCGGGTCGATCAGCTTTGTCCGCAGGCCCTGTCCGGCCAGAAGATCGAAGATCCTGAGCGGATCGGGCTCCCTGCCGGGCATGAAGGCGCGCCATGTCGGCCCCCAGGGCCCCGTCGGCAGCAGCAGGATCTTCATCCCCAAACTATCCGTATCGCTTCCGGCCATTCGCCCTCGGCCCATCCCCGTTGACCGGCGGAACTTGTCGCCCGCCTCGGCGGGGATGCGGACCGGCTCGGCCATTACCGTCTCTGCACAGTCAGAAACCGCAGCATGTCGCGCCGTGAACTATGCACGGCGACATAGTTCGGCCCGCGAAAATCTTCATATATGGGCCATTCTGATAAAGTTCGGACAGGCGAAAAGCGGCATTCGCCAGTTTGTCGTGCCTCTGGGCGACGGCATGGAGAAATCTCTGAACAGATTTCCGGGAAAACATTGCCATACCATCATGACGCCGGCGAAGCCGGATATCGTGATAGCCAATGCAGCGCAATACGACAATATGCCATTGTTTGCTACATTTGACGACAAGATTCGATTGCGGACATTCTCAACGACCGGTGCCAATAACCTCGACTGTAGAAGGCTGTCCGCGTCGCCGCGGCGTTGGCACCGATCGCATGCACGACATAACCGTGGGACAGGAGCAACCGACGCGCTGCGGCTTTGTCTTCTGCCGAAAGATGTTTTTCCTCATAGATGACGAGTGCCGGGCAAAATTTTTCAAAATCTATAACTCGCAAAATATTAAAGTCATAACCTTCCGTATCAATCAATATCAAATCCAATCTCCTTAAGTTGTAATTTTCAACGAGTGTTGAAAACGAAATGCATTCAACATGCTCTTCCATAATATATTCATCTATGTTTGGAATTATTTTTTGATGGCTGAGTATCACCTCGCGCCGCAATGACCCGATTTCCTGATACCATGGGGGCATCGCATCGGAAGTTTCCCGCAATCGGTAAAAAGTACGTTTTCCGTCATGTTCCGCCAGAGCTTTGTTGACGAATATGAGGCCGTCCGCGCCCTGATAGTTCGCAATCAGGCGATCGAACAGGTGCCGGACCGGCTCCATCAGCACCCCCCGCCAGGAATAGGCGCGAACGAACGGGTATAGGCAATCATCGGATTTCCCGTCATTCGCGCAGATTTGAAGGAAGAATACGTCCTTGCGATCGCCAAAGACGGAACGGAGCCATTCATGCTCGGTCCGGTAAACCGTGCCGCCGGCGCGATAGAGTAGCTGCTTGGCCGCGGCAAAAAGCCTCGGATACGGAGCAAGCTTGCGTGCCAGCCAGCTTTTGGGCGTGGTGTGCAAGAATTCCTCCAAAACTCGACGAAAAGCCTGGCCAGTATAATGGCCGACGGGCCCAAGAACAACCGGAAGCAGGCCGGAGGCGGCACCCAAATGATTTCCTCCCGCTGCGCCTGTTTTTGCATCGCCAGAGACCGTCACGTACTCAAGCAGCAATCCTCTCTCTGTCCTCGGACTGCCGCAGCTCGGTGGTAGAGCACTCTCCGGTAAAGGGAGGGATCGCTGGTTCAATCCGGCGGCATCGGCGGATCCGCAGGATTTGCCGTGGCGGCCGCCGCCACCCGCCCGCGCGGTCCGATCGTGAGCGGCTGCACTTCCGCTCCCCCTCCTCGTCGCCCCCGCCTCGGCATCGCCCCGCCCCCTCACGCCGATCCGACCAGGCTCCAGGCGAGGTTGGCGAGCGTTGCATCGGCCGGGCTTGGGGCGATGATCGTCAAGACGTCGCCGGCCTGGAAGGCGGTGCTGCTCGCCATCGTAAAGCTGGCGGTGGCGGCGCCGGCGGCGAACACCATCGTGCCGACCGCCGCGCCGTTCTTGTCGATCTGGAAGGTGGCCTGCGCCGTCGCCGCGGCGCCGGCCGAGCCGTAGCTGCCGGACAGCCCGGCCGGGAAGACGACCGGGCCGGCAAGGACGTAGCGAAAGATCTGCTGCCCGGCCGCCGGCGCCCCGGAAAAGCCGCCCGAGATCGTCGTCGGCTGCGCCGAGACGCCGTTGCCGGTCAACGTGTACTGCGTCGGCACGACATTGGACAGATTGGTCAATTCCTGCCCGAAAGTATTAAAGCTTTGCAGTTTGACATAGACCGTTTTGCCGATCAGGCTGGCCGGATAGACGTATTTGAACAGATAGGGGTCGTTGAGGCCGAAGCGGGCGAAGCTGGCGCCGGCCGCATGCGCGCCGATCGGCGTGCCGTAGAGGCCGCGGCGCAGATAGGTCAGATTGTAGCGATAGGGGGCGGTGAGCGTTGCGGTCTCGTAGCTGATCAGCTCGCCGTCGCAATAGCACAGCGTGATCGCGTTGTCGGCGTCGGCCTGCGTGCCCGACAGCAATTGCCCGCCCGACATCGCCATGTCGACCGCGAGCGTGTCGGTGGTGTCGGGATCCGATCCCGCCGGCAGGGCCGCGGTCAGCACGCCCTGGCGGCCGCCGCGGGCGATCGTGCCGGCCAGCGCGTAGGTGTTGTTGTCGCTCGAGACCCACACCTCGCAGCCGCCCCAGTTGGGCGAATAGAACGCGATCTGGTCGCCATTGCCGACGCCGGCGCCGGCGACCGCGGCCGACAGCGTCACCGTCGTCGCGCTCGTCGCCGCCACCGTCGTGCCGGGCGCGATCGCGCCGGGGGCGGTCAGGTCTTCGACGACGACGCCGGGCACGATCGCCGCCGGCACGCTGGCGAAGTTCAGCACCGTGCCGGAGCTGGTCGCCGCGTTTGTCGTCATCTTGACGAGGCCGCCCGAGGCGATCATCCACACCTCGTACTGGCCGCCGGTCAGCCCGGGCGGCGGCTCGAAGATGACCGGGATGTTGGCGCCGCCGGGCGGGGTCAGATAGCCGGGCGCGGCGCCGGCCGAATTGCTGCGGTTGTGCGCGTGCGCGTTCGGATAATAGGGGGCGATCTGGCTGCCCGAGACGAGGCCCGGGATTTCTTCGGCGTCAAAGGTCAGATCGCCGTTGTCGTCCTCCTCATAGCCGGTGATGCGGAAGGGCTGCTGGGTGAAGCCGGCGCCGGTGTCGGTGACCAGCACGATGTCCATCGGCTCGAGCAGGCAGTGCTGCCAGCCGAGCTTGAACTTCGGGCGGGCGCGGATCTGGATCTCGCGTTCGAGGACGAGAAAGCCCGCCAGGCCGGCCGAGACCGGGTTGGTGAATTCGTGCGCGACCAGGCTGGCGCGCACGCGCAGCCCGAACTGGTCGATCAGGCCCTGGTCGAAGACCGGCGAGATCTGCGGGTTGTAGGAATTGGCGCCGTCGTCGTATTCGACCGGCAGCCAGTTGTGCAGGCTTTGCGGGTCGGTGAAATCGACGGTGAGCGGATCGGTTCCGTTCTCGACCGGGCGCCCGTCCGAGGAATGCTCCATCGGCAGGAAATCGTCGTCGGTCAGGGCGGCGACCCAGGTCAGGTTCGGGGTCCATGAGGCGCCGTTCTGGCTGAGCGCGGCGGCGCCGTAGGGGATGATTTTGAGTAGCGTGCCGGTCCACACGACGGCGGCGTTGGTCAGCTTGGTGATCTCGTCGAGCCAGCGGCTGGCGGCCTGCATGCGGTCGAGGACCAGCGACATGCCAAGCAGCGCGGCCTGGCAATAGGTGCCGTAATCGCCGATCGAGCCGGCCTGGGCGGCGGTGTAGGCGGCGATGCCGACGCCGCCATTGTCGAGCAGGGCGGGGTTGAAGCCGGCGCCGTAGCGCGGGTTGGTCAACAGGTCGACGAGGATGTAATCGGGGCGCGCGTCGTTGGCGTAGGTCGGGCCGGCGGTGCCGGCGAGAAAGCCCGTCACCTCGAACTGGATGTCGGGCAGCACCGGCGAGGAGCCCAATTGCATCGGCGTGCCGGTGACGTAGGCGGTGCCGGAATAGCCGATGACCGGCTGGTTCGGGTCCTGCGAGGCGAAGACCGGGTCGGGCGCCTGGCCGTCAGTGCCGGCATAGAAGTTGAGGCCGACATTGCCGGTGCCGGCGGCGATGCCGCCGTTCGAGAAGATGCGGTTGTTGCCGCCGACGCCCCAGATCGAGCCGGTCAGGCTGACCGGCCCCTGGCCCAGCGCGAAGGCGACGAAGACCGAATAATTGCCGCCGCCCTTCTTGCCGCCGGCGCTGCCGAGGCCCTTGCCGCCCTTCGATCCCGAGGGATGCGAGGGTCCCGAGAAGCCCCAGAATTCGAGGAGGTTGCAGGAAACGCGGGCGGTGCCGTAGACGAGCGGCACCGGCGAGCCGGCCTGCGAGGTATTGTAGCGCAGCGAGCCGAATTGCGGCCCGTCAAACGCGTTCGAGAATGGCGAGGGGGTCGAAAAACCCATCAGAACACCGTGAAGAACCGCGCCTCGCGGCCTGCGAGCGGGGCCAATGTCGCCGCGCCCCAGGTCACCGCGCGCGCCGCGAAATTGGCGTGGATCAGGCGCGGCCAGGCGGTGACGATGGCGCCGTGCGAGAAGCAGCGGCCGAAGCGGAACAGCGCGACGTCGCCCGGTTCGGGCGGCCCGGCGATCTCGCGGGCATGCGCGGCCAGCAATGCGAGAAAGCGTTCGACGTCGCGGTGCAGGTGCCAGTCCGGCGGGTAGTGCGGGACGTCGATGCGGCCGACAAGGCCGGCGCGCGCATAGACTTCGCACAACAGCATCGCGCAATCGACGCCGGCGCCCTTGACGCGGGCTTCGTGGTGGAACGGCGTGCCGAGCCACGAGATCGCTTCGGCGACGACGGCCGCGCGCCGGTCCGTCATGCGGGCGCATCCCCGGCGGCGCGCCAGACGATCGGCTGCGCCGCGGCGACCGCTCCGGCCGGCAGCCGCCGGCACGGATAGACCTGCCGCGGCACCTGCCAGACGCGGCCCGTCCAGTACAGGCAGACCAGGCGGCCGCCGATCAGGACGGGGTACCAGCCGTTCCATCAGACTTACTCATTCCTGCTCACACAGGAACAAAGCTGACTTCCTGCTTCGCCGAGGCTGGTTTCGTCTTGAGCTTGCGCCCAAGGCCAGAGCCTGCCTCTCCACAGGCTGTCACCGAGCAATCAGCTTGTCGCTGAAAGGGCTGGCAGCCGCCAGCCGAACTCTCGGCCACTTTTTTCAGATTGATCGCCGCGTTCACATCGCGGTCATGGATGCTTCCACAGTCCGGGCACGTCCACTGGCGCACCGACAGCGGCAAATCGTCGAGCTTGTGCCCACACGCCGAGCACGTCTTGCTGCTGGCAAAGAAGCGATCGGCCACCACCACCTGACCGCCGCGCATCGCGGCCTTGTATTCCAGTTGCCGGCGGAACTCGAAGAATCCCATGTCCATGATGGAGCGCGCCAGATGGCGGTTTCTTGCCATGCCGCGCACATTCAGATCCTCGATGCCGATGGTGTGGAACCGGCGCGTGAGGTTCGTAGTGAGCTTGTGCACAGCGTCCGAGCGGATGTTGGCGATCCTGGCGTGCAGCTTTGCCAGTCTGGCCCTGGCCTTCTTGCGGTTGGTCGAGCCTTTTTGCTTGCGCGACAGACTGCTGGACAACCGTTTGAGACGAGCCAGCAACGCGGTGTGTGCCTTGGGGCCAGGGATGATTTCTCCCGTCGAGAGCGTTGCGAGTGCTGACACGCCCAAATCGACGCCTACCGCGCCTTGGTTTTCGGCTTGGGGCAGGTGCGAACTGTCGGGCGTGTCCACGGTGATGCTGACGAACCAGCGGTCGGCCACACGGGAGACGGTGGCCGACATGAGCTTGCCAGCGAAGCGCAACGGCTCACGCATCCGCACCCATCCAAGATGGGGAATGCGGATGCGGCAGCCGTCGATGCTGAACTGGTCGTTGGTGAGCGTGAAGCGGTCGTGCACGCCCTTCTTGCGGAACTGCGGATGGCGGGCACGGCCTGCAAAGAAGTTCTGGAACGCCTGTCCGAGCTGGATGATCGCCATCTGCGGCTGTAGTTGCCCCTGAATAACCGGACAGGGCTGGTGCTTATTGGTGGTCCACGGCTGCGCTCGCGTCAAGCCAGACGCTTCGCGTCTCCGCGCTGCGCGCGGCTGGCGGGCTTGACCCGAGCCCAGCC
>Ga0209810_1004887_pt1 | contig 12526 bp, 11 predicted proteins | sample Coa_R1_7_FD_187159 | JGI IMG/M metagenome (GOLD analysis project Ga0209810, IMG submission 187159) | Surface soil microbial communities from Centralia Pennsylvania, which are recovering from an underground coalmine fire - Coalmine... | ecosystem: Environmental > Terrestrial > Soil > Unclassified...
CATCCTCGGCGGGGCCACAGGCGTCGGGAAGTCCTCCCTGTTCAACGCCCTGGTCGGGATCGGCCTTTCCCCGGTCGCGGTGCGCCGCCCGACCACGACACAGGCCATCGCCTGCGTCTGGGAGGCGGACCGGCTCGCCGAGGCCAGGCCGCTGCTCGACCGGCTCGGCGTCGAGTCGCGCCGCCAGCTGACCCGCGACTCGGCCCTGGACCGCTCCGCGGTGCGCGACGCGCTCGCCGGGCTGGTGCTGGTCGACCTGCCCGACCACGACTCGGCCGTGCGCGAGCACCAGATCGAGGTGGACCAGGCGGTCAGCCTGGCCGACGTCGTGGTCTGGGTCACCGACCCGCAGAAGTACGCCGACGCCTCCTGGCACGACCGCTACCTCAAGGCGCTGGCGCACCACGCGGACATCATGCTGATCGTGCTCAACCAGATCGACCGGCTGCCCCCTGAGGCGGTGACCGAGTGCGCCGCGGACCTGGCCCGGCTGGTCGAGGAGGACGGGCTGACCGGCGTCGCGGTGATCCCGGTCTCCGCGCGCACCCGCGAGGGCCTCGACGAGCTGCGCCGCCGGCTGACCGAACGGGTCTCCGGCCGCAGGGCCGCCGCGGACCGGCTGGCCGCCGACGTCGACCGGGTCGCCGAACGGCTGGCCCCGATGCTGGTCACGGACGCGGCGACGCCGCAGCAGGACGACGGTGAGGCGACGGTCTCCGACGAGGCGCGCGCCGAGGCGATGGACGGCCTGCGCGCGGCGGCGGGAGTGGCCAGCCTCGCCGACGCCGTCAGCGAGCGGATCGCGGTCCGCGGCCAGGCGGCAGTCTCCACGCCGCTGCGCCTTTTGCGTGGACTGGTGGACCCGGGCACGGCCGCCGCGCCGGGCGCCGCGGGCCCGGCCGATCGCGGAGCCGACGGCCCGTCAGGCGGCGGCAGCCTGCGCGATCTGGTCCGCGCGGCGACCGACCCTGAGGGCGAGGCCCCGGCTCCGGTGCCGGTGGACCGAGCGGCGCTGGAAACCGTGCTCTCCCGGCTCTCCGACGCGGCCACGGCGCAGCTTCCGCCGGACTGGGCCCGCGCGCTGCGCAGCCAGATCACCGGCAGCAGGCGCAAGGTGGCCGACCGGATCGACGCCGCGCTGGCCGCCAGCGAGATCGACGCCAGGCCGCCGACCCGGCGCCTGCTCGTGCAGACCGGGCACGCCGCGCTGCTCACCCTCACCGCGCTGTGGGTCGTGCTCTGCTTCGTCCCCGGCTTCCCGGAAGCCCTCGCCATCGTGCTGGCCGCGCTCTGCCTGCTCGGCTCGATCGCCCTGGACCTGACCGCGCGCCGCAAGGCCCGGGATGCCGCGGTGGCCGCGGGGCAGGTCGCGGTCGGGCAGCTTTCCGTGGAGCTGGCCGCGGTCGCGCAGGACGAGCTGTTTGGCCCGATCGGCGAGGAACTGTCCAGATATCGCAGCGCCCTGGCCGACTTCAAGACGGTGCGTGAGGGCTGATCGCGGCTCCGGCGCCGTCACCGGCCGTACCGTACCGGCGGCCGAGTTATCCACAGAGCGCTGAAAGTCGGTCCGGACCGGCTCCGTACGGCCACTAAGCTTGTAGGCATGGCGGAGTTCATCTACACCCTGCGCAAGGCCCGGAAGGCCCACGGCGACAAGGTCATCCTCGACGACGTGACCCTCTCGTTCCTGCCGGGCGCGAAGATCGGCGTGGTCGGCCCGAACGGGGCGGGCAAATCGACCGTGCTGAAGATCATGGCCGGTCTCGAGCAGCCGTCCAACGGCGACGCGAACCTGACCCCCGGATACTCCGTCGGCATCCTGCTGCAGGAACCCGAGCTCGACGAGAGCAAGGACGTGCTGGCCAACGTGCAGGAGGGGGTGGCCGAGACCAAGGCGATGCTGGACCGCTTCAACCAGATCGCCGAGCTGATGGCCACCGACTACTCCGACGAGCTGCTGGCCGAGATGGGCACGCTGCAGGAGCAGCTGGACCACCGCAACGCCTGGGACCTGGACGCCCAGCTCGAGCAGGCCATGGACGCGCTGCGCTGCCCGCCCGGCGACGCCGACGTCAAGGTGCTCTCCGGCGGCGAGAAGCGCCGGGTGGCTCTGTGCAAGCTGCTGCTCGAGGCCCCCGACCTGCTGCTGCTCGACGAGCCCACCAACCACCTCGACGCCGAGTCGGTGCTCTGGCTCGAGCAGCACCTGGCCAAGTACGCCGGCACCGTGGTCGCGATCACCCACGACCGGTACTTCCTCGACAACGTCGCGCAGTGGATCCTGGAGCTCGACCGCGGCCGCGCCTACCCCTACGAGGGCAACTACTCCACTTACCTGGAGACCAAGGCCGCCCGCATGAAGGTCGAGGGCCAGAAGGACGCCAAGCGGGCCAAGCGGCTCAAGGACGAGCTGGAGTGGGTGCGCTCCAACGCCAAGGGGCGCCAGGCCAAGCAGAAGGCGCGCCTGGCCCGCTATGAGGAGATGGCGGCCGAGGCGGAGAAGACCCGCAAGCTCGACTTCGAGGAGATCCAGATCCCGCCCGGCCCGCGCCTTGGCAGCGTGGTGGTCGACGTCACCAAGCTGAGCAAGGGCTTCGGCGAGCGGCTGCTGATCGACGACCTGTCCTTCACCCTGCCGCGCAACGGCATCGTCGGCGTGGTCGGCCCGAACGGCGCCGGCAAGACCACCCTGTTCAAGACCATCGTCGGCTTCGAGCAGCCGGACTCCGGCGAGGTCAAGGTCGGCGAGACGGTGAAGATCTCCTACGTGGACCAGAACCGGGCCGGCATCGACCCGAAGAAGACGCTGTGGGAGGTGGTCTCCGACGGGCTCGACTACATCCAGGTCGGCCAGGTCGAGATGCCCTCGCGCGCGTACGTCTCCGCGTTCGGCTTCAAGGGCCCGGACCAGCAGAAGCCGGCCGGGGTGCTCTCCGGCGGCGAGCGCAACCGGCTGAACCTGGCGCTCACCCTCAAGCAGGGCGGCAACCTGCTGCTGCTCGACGAGCCGACCAACGACCTGGACGTGGAGACCCTCTCCTCGCTGGAGAACGCGCTGCTGGACTTCCCCGGCTGCGCCGTGGTGGTCTCCCACGACCGCTGGTTCCTCGACCGGGTGGCCACGCACATCCTGGCCTACGAGGGCGACTCCAAGTGGTTCTGGTTCGAGGGCAACTTCGAGTCCTACGAGAAGAACAAGGTCGAGCGGCTCGGTCCCGAGGCGGCCCGCCCGCACCGGGTCACCTATCGCAAGCTGACCCGGGGCTAGCCGGGTGCCCGCGGAGATCACTGACAAGGGGCTGAGGTACGTCTATCTCTGCCCCTTGCGGTGGGCGGACATGGACTCCTTCGGGCACGTGAACAACGTGGTCTACCTGCGCTACCTGGAACAGGCGCGCGTGGAGTGGATGTTCATGACCGCCAAGCAGGCGGGGATCGAGGAGTTCTCCCTCGGCACCGTGGTGGCCCGGCACGAGATCGAGTACAAGCGCCCCCTGGTGTACCGCTCCGAACCGGTGCGTGTGGAGACCTGGGTGACCCGGGTCGGGAACGCCTCCTTCACCGTGGCCTACGAGGTCAAGGACGACGAGTTCGTATACGCCCTCGCCAAGACGGTCCTGGTGCCGTACGACCTGGGCGCCGAGCGGCCGCGGCGGCTGACCGCCGAGGAGCGCGACTACCTCAAGCCCTACCTCGCCCCCGCACCACCCGAGTCGCGGCACCGGTGAGCGGCACCGTCGAACCGCCGCCGCCGAAGATCCGAACCGCCGACCTACTGACCCGCTGAACCTCCGACCCGCTGGTAGACCGATGAACGACGAGTACGTATTCGCCAGCCCGGACGACGCGGCCGCCCTGGGCGTCTACCTGCAACGCCTACTCGGCATGGACAAGACGGCCGCAGTGCGCATAGTCGGCATAGGACCGGTGGCCGCCGCGTACGCCGCTCCGCCGCTGCACGGATCCGCAGCTCGCGCCAGCGTTCTGACGGTGCGTACGGTGGGCCTTGCCGAAGGCACGCAGCCCTTCGACCGCACCGTCTCCGCCGGTCAACTGCTCGAATCAATCCACACCGACGAGGGCGGCACCGCCGGATTCACGCTGCCCGCGCAGCTCACCGGCGGTCCGTCCTGGGCCGGCCTGCTGCCGCCGCGCACCGGCTGGCAACCGCTCGGCGAGATTCCGCTGCGGCAACTGGCCGAGGCCGTCACACAGGGCAACGCAGACTTCAGATTCGCCGCGCTCGGCCGCGACCGCGCGGCGCTGGACAATCTCGCCGAGGAGATCTGGACCCGCGAACTTCCGCACGGCCTGCGCTGGCGCACCGCCCACGCCGCGTCCGCGATGGGATTCCTCGGCCCGCAGCCGGAAAGCTCCGCGCAGTCCGCGCGAGTGGCCGCACACACGCGGTGGCTGCGCGTGGACACCCCCTACGGCACCACGCTGGAGCGCATCAACGCCGGCCTATAAGGCCCGGCCCGGTCCAGTTCCGGGGTACCAGCAACATCGGCCTGTGGCACAAGCTAGGGTGTCGCTTCTGTACGCACTCACTGGTTGAGGGGAGAGATCGATGAGTGCACCGAAGATCACCGTCATCGGCACGGGATACCTGGGCGCGACACACGCGATCTGCATGGCTGTGCTCGGGTTCGACGTGCTCGGCGTCGACGTGGCGCAGGACAAGGTGGACCGGCTCAACGCCGGGCAGGTCCCGTTCTTCGAGCCGGGACTTCCCGAGCTGCTGGTCAAGGCGCTCGAATCCGGCAAGCTGCGCTTCACCACCGACTACGCCGAGGCCGGCGCGTTCGGCGACGTGCACTTCGTGTGCGTGGGCACGCCGCAGCTCGCCGGCTCCAACGCGGCCGACCTTCGTTACGTGGAGAGTGCGGTCACCGCGCTCGCGCCGCACCTGGACCGCCGCGTGCTCGTCGTGGGCAAGTCCACCGTGCCGGTCGGCACCGCGGCCCGGCTGACCGGCCTGCTGCGCGCGCTCGCGCCGGCGGGGGAGCAGGTCGAGCTGGCGTGGAACCCGGAATTCCTGCGTGAGGGCTTCGCCGTCGAGGACACGCTGCGACCCGACCGGCTCGTCTTCGGCGTCGAGTCGCAGTGGGCCCAGGACCAGCTGCACACCGTCTTCGCGCCGATCATCGAGCAGGGCAGCCCGGTCGTGATCACCGACCTGAGCACCGCCGAGCTGGTGAAGGTGGCCGCGAACTCCTTCCTGGCCACCAAGATCTCCTACATCAACGCGATGGCGGAGGTCTGCGAGGCCACCGGCGCGGACGTGCACCAGCTGGCCGAGGCGCTGTCCTACGACTCCCGGATCGGCGGCCGCTTCCTGCGCCCCGGACTCGGCTTCGGCGGCGGCTGCCTGCCCAAGGACATCCGCGCTTTCGCCCACCGCGCCGAGGAACTCGGCATCGGGCAGGCCGTGGCCTTCCTGCACGAGGTGGACGCGATCAACCGGCGCCGCCGCTCCCGCACCGTCGACCTGGTCCGCGAACTGGCCGGAGGCTCGCTGCGAGGCGCCAGGATCGCCGCGCTCGGCGCCGCGTTCAAGCCGAACTCGGACGACATCCGGGACGCACCGGCCCTCGACGTCGCCCGGATGCTCCAGGAGAGCGGCGCGAAGGTGCGCGTGTACGACCCGGAGGCGTTGGAGAACGCCCGCCGCGCCTACCCGAACCTGGAGTACGCGCACAGCACGCTCGATGCGGCGCGCGATGCCGATGTGGTGGTCCTGCTGACGGAGTGGACCGAGTTCCGCGAGATCGATCCGGCCGCGCTCGGCGACGTCGTCGCTCAGCGGAAGGTGGTGGACGGTCGCCACGCGCTCGATCCGGTTGCGTACCGCGCCGCGGGTTGGGAATACCGCGCCCTGGGGCGCCCGTAGCAGAGCTCGGCTAATCCGGCTGTGCCGGACCCGCCCGAGAGTCTGCCTTAGCGAAGCCCGGGTGCCGCTACTCGGCGTTGACCATGAAGTGCGCGGCCCGCTCCAAGTACTGCCAGAGCTCGGTCTCGTCCGCCTCGGGCAGCTTCAGCGAGCGCACCGCCTCGGCCATGTGATGCAGCCACAGATCCCGGGCCCGGGCGTCGACCCGGAAAGGCGCGTGGCGCATCCGCAAGCGCGGGTGCCCACGCGTCTCGCTGTACGTCGACGGGCCGCCCCAGTACTGGATCAGGAACAGGGTCAGCCGCTCCTCGGCCGGACCCAGGTCCTCCTCCGGGTACAGCGCCCGAAGCTCCTGGTCCTTGGCGACGCCCTCGTAGAAGCGGTGCACCAGCGCCCGGAAGGTCGGCTCGCCGCCGACCCTGGAGTAAAACGGCTCCGGTTCTCCGCGCGGAATGCTCGCCTGCGTCACCCGACCATCCTAATGCCGCGCCTCGCCGTGATCTTCGACGCGGCAGGCTGCCCGGTCCGCCGTGAATGGCCCCAGTCCGTTAACGCTTCGTCCGTAACGTCTCAGCCCTTTAACTCAGCCAGCCGCGATGGCAGGCCTGCCAGCCGAGCTGCAACCGTGTGCTCACGCGCGCCAGATCCATCATGTGCGCCACCCGGCGCTGCACGGTGCGCAGGCCCAGGCCGAGCTGCTTGGCGATCGCCGCGTCCGTCGCGCCGACCATCAGCAGCGAGAGGATCCGCAGATCCAGGCCGGTCGGTTCGGTCTCGGGGACGTCGAGCTCGATCCCGCTCGGCTCCACGAGGCGCACCGGCACCGCGCGGTCCCACACCGATTCGTACAGCCCCATCAGCAGCCTGATCAGGCCGGGGGCGCGCACGAACATCGCCGAGGGCTCGCCGCCGTCCGGGTTCGTGCCGTCGCTCAGCGGCACCAGCGCGACCGCGCGGTCCGCGATCACCAGCTTCGTCGGCACCCGCTCCACCACCCGGCACAGCTGCTGGTGCTTCATGTGCGCCATCAGACCCTCGAAGGCGCCCGGGCGATCCAGCATCGCGTGCTCGACGATGACGTGGTACCGCACGCCGCGGTTGATGGCCTGCTCCTCGGCCGCGCTCTCGCCCGGCCCGACCACCTCGTGGTTGGCCTCTGACATGACATGCAACTCGGCGGTCGCGGCCATCTGGACTTGCTCGAAGCGATGCCGCACCGCATGAGCGCCAATCACCACTTCCACCAGGTCGCGGGCGGAGCTGTCCGCACTCGCGCTGCGATACGCCTCAGCCAGCGACGCCAGGCCAAGCTCGGCGCGGTACAACGCGTGCCGCTGCTCAGCCAGCAGCGCCCCCAGAGCCACGGCTGGCGGAGCGGCCACGTAGCGCTCCCGCGGCCCAGTCTGCTTCGTCACCAGTCCCAGCTCGGCCAGCTGCGTGAGCGCCTTACGCACCTCGGCCCGCGGCAGTCCAGTCCGCTCGACGAGCCCGGCAGTACTGCCGGACCCCGCAGTCACCAGATCCTGGTAGACACGCTCCGCCGTCGGATCGAGGCCGAGTATGCCGAACACCGTCTATCCCCTCGTCAGCAGGTCTGCATGATCCGTGCCCGATTTGGCGGCGCGGATGCGTCTACCTCGCGTGTCTTTGTGCGTCCATGATTATCCGCCGCCGAAGCTGTTCTATGACGCGGGCTCACGTTCGCCAAGATCAGCGACCGGTCCGCCACCGGAACTCGGTCGGCGTACGCCCGGTTTTGGCACTCGGGTTGACCGAGTGCCAGCGGGAGTCATAACCTGCCGATTGGCACTCTCGCCGTGAGTGTGCCAATGCCACCCCGTCCCCCTGGCACCCGCGACGACAGGCGTGGACGGTGGCCCCAAGTCGACCGGCGGGGCGGTGTTCCCGCCGCCAGTGAATGTCTCCGAAGGAGAGGTCACGACCGTGGCTACCGTTGCCATCAAGCCGCTTGAGGACCGCGTCGTCGTCAAGCCGCTGGACGCCGAGCAGACCACCGCCTCCGGCCTGGTCATCCCGGACACCGCGAAGGAGAAGCCGCAGGAGGGCGTCGTCCTGGCCGTGGGCCCGGGCCGCTTCGAGGACGGCCAGCGCCTCCCGCTCGACGTCAAGGAAGGCGACGTCGTCCTGTACTCCAAGTACGGCGGTACCGAGGTCAAGTACAACGGCGAGGAGTACCTCGTCCTGTCGGCGCGCGACCTGCTCGCCGTCGTCAACAAGTAGCAGGCGCCCGCGCAGCCAGCCGTGAAGGCCGCGTTCCGCAAGCCCCGCTCGGACGGGCGGCGGGGCGCGGCCTTCCGCGCCTGACGCGCGCACGTCCGACCGGCCACAAGGCCCGGCGGAGCGACCAGGTTCGCTGTTCCACCAACCCAGGCTTAGAAGGGACGCTTGGCACTCATGGCCAAGATGCTGCAATTCGACGAGGACGCCCGCCGCAAGCTGGAGCGCGGCGTCAACGCGCTCGCCGACGCGGTCAAGGTGACGATCGGCCCGAAGGGCCGCAACGTCGTCATCGACAAGAAGTTCGGCGCGCCGACGATCACCAACGACGGCGTGACCATCGCCCGCGAGGTCGAGCTCGAGGACCCGTACGAGAACCTCGGCGCCCAGCTCGCCAAGGAGGTCGCGACCAAGACCAACGACATCGCGGGCGACGGCACCACCACCGCGACCGTGCTGGCCCAGGCGCTGGTGCGCGAGGGCCTGCGCAACGTCGCGGCCGGCGCGCAGCCGATCGCGCTCAAGCGCGGCATCGACGCGGCGGTCAAGGCGGTCTCCGACCACCTGCTGTCCACCGCCAAGCCGGTCGAGACCAAGGAGTCCATCGCCCAGGTCGGCGCGATCTCCGCGCAGGACCAGGCGATCGGCGACCTGATCGCCGAGGCGATGGACAAGGTCGGCAAGGACGGCGTCATCACGGTCGAGGAGAACAACACCTTCGGCCTCGCCCTCGAGTTCACCGAGGGCATGCAGTTCGACAAGGGCTACCTCTCGCCGTACATGGTCACCGACCAGGAGCGCCAGGAGGCCGTCCTCGAGGACCCGTACATCCTGATCAACCAGGGCAAGATCTCCTCGATCTCCGAGCTGCTCCCGGTGCTCGAGAAGGTCGCCCAGTCCCGCAAGCCGCTGCTGATCATCGCCGAGGACGTCGACGGCGAGGCGCTCTCCACCCTCGTGGTCAACAAGATCCGCGGCACCTTCAACTCGGTCGCGGTCAAGGCCCCCGGCTTCGGCGACCGCCGCAAGGCGATCCTGCAGGACATCGCGACCCTCACCGGCGCCCAGGTGGTCAGCCCCGAGGTCGGCCTCAAGCTGGACCAGGTCGGCATCGAGGTGCTCGGCACCGCCCGCCGGGTGACCGTCGACAAGGACAACACCACGATCGTGGACGGCGCCGGCGACTCCGGCGCGGTGCAGGACCGGGTGCGCCAGATCAAGGCCGAGATCGAGGCCTCCGACTCCGACTGGGACCGGGAGAAGCTGCAGGAGCGGCTGGCCAAGCTGGCCGGCGGCGTGTGCGTGATCCGGGTGGGCGCGGCCACCGAGGTCGAGCTCAAGGAGAAGAAGCACCGGCTCGAGGACGCGATCTCGGCCACCCGCGCCGCGGTCGAGGAGGGCATCGTGGCCGGCGGTGGCGCCGCGCTGGTGCACGCCACCACGGTGCTGACCGACCGTCTCGGCCTGAGCGGCGACGAGGCGACCGGCGTGGCCGTGGTCCGCAAGGCCCTGGTCGAGCCGCTGCGCTGGATCGCCGAGAACGCCGGGCACGAGGGCTACGTCGTCACCGACAAGGTCTCCAACCTCGACGACGCCAAGGGCCTGAACGCGGCCACCGGCGAGTACGTGGACCTGATTGCGGCCGGCGTCATCGACCCGGTCAAGGTCACCCGCTCCGCGCTGGCCAACGCCGCGTCTATCGCCTCGATGCTGCTGACCACCGAGACGCTGGTCGTGGACAAGCCGGCGCCGAAGGAAGACGAGGGTCACTCGCACGGCCACGGGCACAGCCACTAGTCGCGGCCTGCCCCACGGTAACTGAGTACGAACGACGCGACTCCCGCAGCCACCAACCCCGGTGGCGGCGGGAGTCGCGTCGTTTCGGGTACTGCGTGCGCTACGCCTTGACCAGCGGCTTCGTCTTCTTGCGCGCGGCCGGCTTGCTCGGCGCCTTCTTCGGCGCGTTCGTGTCTGCGGCCTTGGTCTTGGGCGCCGCGGCCGCCGCCGAGCCGCCGACAGCGCGCTTGCGCCGTGTCGCCGGTTCATAGGTCGCGGCGTCGTTCGCGGTGGCGGGCTCCTTCGCCTGGACCTGGTTCTGCATCGCCTTCTCGCGCAGCAGCTTCTCCTTCAGCTTCTCCTGCCGCGCCCGCGCCTCCTTCTGCCGGGCCGCCTGCGCCCGCGCGAGCGCCTTCTGCCGCGCGTGATGCTCCTCGCGTTCCTCCTCCGTCATGCCGCCCCAGACGCCGTACGGCTCGCGCACCTTCAGCGCGTGGTCCGCGCACGGTATCTGCACGGGGCAGTTCATGCAGATCTCCTTCGCCGCCATTTCCCGGCTCGATCGCGCCGCACCGCGCTCGCCCTCGGGGTGGAAGAAGAGCGAGCTGTCCTTGCCTCGGCACAGACCGCGCAGCTGCCAGTCCCACAGATCGGCGTTCGGGCCGGGGAGCCGTGAGAAATCGGCCATCGCCGCTGTCCCTCCTCGTCGCCGGCGGCGCGTTCAGTGACAGTGCGCTCGCTCAGCGTGTCCGTTGTAAACCGCAGGTCATCCAGTGACTGGACGTGTCATGACAAGGCATTCCCCGGTAAGAGTGGAGTTGCCGGTACTGACGCCTATACCCACCTATTTGTTAGGTAAGGGAGCGGTGTGTTCTCGACCTACGAACGGCCCAGTGCCGAGCCCCTGAACGGCCGATGCCCCGCTGCCCCGACCTGCGACTTCGATGGAATCACCCCGTTGTGGCGAGAAGGTGCCAAAGGCCTTAACACCGGGTCACGGCGCACCGGCCGGTACACCCGTGAGGAGCTCGTGCTGCGCACCGGCGTCCCGCACGCCGCACTGCGGGATTTGAACGGCGATTCGGACAGCGATCAGAACGGCGTCGAGCAACACCGCCCCTACGCCGCCATCGACGTCGTGCGCCTCGCCGTGGTCGACCGCCTCGTGCGCTCTGGCGTGCCGGTGGCGCGCGCCGCCGCGCTGGTGCGAGCGGCGGAGAGCCGGGTGTCCGCCACGGTTTGAGCCGGTCAGGACTTCCCAAATTCCGACGCCTGGGTCCAAACTGGGTCTGCACTAACAGCCCGTCACGATATCGTCACAAAACGTCCGTGCGCCGCCCCGCGCGGCCGGCCTCGATCCGCCGGCCGCCCGCCGTCCGGCGTGGCCTGCGCCGAGCGGGTGAACGGACTTTCGCCGAAAACTCGATCTTGAGCTGCGACTGTCCCGAATTCGCCACCCGATTGTGCGTAACGCTTTCGGGTGACGGTCGTTGAGTCAGTGCGTAGGGGGCCGGAACCCCCCACCCGGCGGGCCGTCCCACCGGTTTCCGGCCCCACTCGCGTCAATTCCCGGCATTGCCTGACAGCAGCAGGTATCCACAGTGCGTGGAGGCACATATGACGTCCATCCTGGTCTGTGACGACTCACCGCTCGCCCGCGAGACCTTGCGCCGCGCGGTGGCCACGGTCCCCGGCGTGGACCGGGTCACTACGGCGAGCAGCGGCGAGGAGGTGCTGCGGCGCTGGACCGCCGACCGGGTCGACCTGGTCCTGATGGACGTGCGGATGCCCGGCCTCGGCGGCGTCGAGACCGTCCGCCGGCTCGTCTCCACCGACCCGACCGCCCGGGTCATCATGCTCACCATGGCCGAGGACCTGGACGGCGTGGCCCTCGCCGTGGCCTCCGGCGCCCGCGGCTACCTGCACAAGGACGCCTCGCGCGCCGAGCTGCGGGCCACCGTCTCGCAGGCCCTCGCCGACCCGACCTGGCGGCTGGCCCCGCGCCGGCTGCGCCCGGCCGAGGTGGGTTCCGCCCCGACCCTGACCGCCCGCGAGATCCAGGTGCTCGAGGGGATGAGCCACGGCCGCTCCAACGCGGAGATCGGCCGCGACCTGTTCCTGTCCGAGGACACCGTCAAGACGCACGCGCGGCGGCTGTTCAAGAAGCTCGGCGCCTCGGACCGCGCGCACGCGGTGGCCCTCGGATTCCGCTGGGGGTTGGTTCGCTGACCGCGGCCGATACCCACAGCCTCCGCACGGCGGGCAGTCCGCTCCGGACCAGGAACGCAGTCCAGGTCCGGAGCCGCCGCCCGAGCGGGATTAGGGCGGGCTCTCGGGCCGTTAGACTTGACGTCTCCCCGACGCAGCCACCCCCGATCCGAACCACGGAGGGTTTTCGTGTCCGTCTCCGACATCCCCGAGAAGTTCGGCCTGCTGGGGCTGACCTTTGATGACGTGCTGCTCGTTCCGGCCGTCTCGGACCTGGCGCCCGGTGAGTCGGACACCACCGCGCGGCTGACCCGCAACCTGTCGGTGCGTATCCCGCTGCTGTCCGCGGCGATGGACACGGTCACCGAGGCGCGGATGGCGATCGCCATGGCGCGCCAGGGCGGCGCCGGA
>Ga0209810_1004889_pt1 | contig 12514 bp, 14 predicted proteins | sample Coa_R1_7_FD_187159 | JGI IMG/M metagenome (GOLD analysis project Ga0209810, IMG submission 187159) | Surface soil microbial communities from Centralia Pennsylvania, which are recovering from an underground coalmine fire - Coalmine... | ecosystem: Environmental > Terrestrial > Soil > Unclassified...
GCCGCCCGCGTCGGCACCGAAGCCACGCGACGCGCGCTCGTACGCATCGGGTCAATCGCAATCGACTCCGGCGCACGGACCGTCAGCGTCGACGGCGCTGAAATGACGCTCACCCGCCTCGAGTTCGACCTGCTCGAGGCTCTGGCACGCGATCCCCACACCGTCCTCACCCGCAAGCAGCTGGCCCAGAACGTCTGGAACACCGAATACGTCGCGGGCCGGACGATCGATTCACACGCCGCTCGGCTGCGAACCAAGCTCAGCGCGGCCGGAGCCACGCCGGCACTTCAGACCGTACGCGGGGTCGGCTACCGCCTCGGCGGCTGAATGCAACGGTCGTGCAACAGGCTCGCGCCGATCGTGCGCAAACGGACGAGATGCGCCGGCTGGGCTGTTCCTCGGCCAGGATCATCGCTGTCATGGCCCACCTGCAGAGGATCAATCACTGCGGCCGGCTCGTCGCCGTCGTGCTTGCCGGGCACGCAGTCATCGAGGACACGCTCACCGACGAGGACTTCCGCCACGTCGAGGCGATGTGCCTCTATGCGCTCGAACTCGACGGCTGCGGCCACTCGGCCGAGTACTCGGACGCAGCGGCCGACGCCTTCGCGCGCGAGGCTCTCGCGGCGAGCTGAACGTACACGCCGGGCTGCCGCCCGATGCACAGAGGCGGCAGGCCGCGTCGTGCGACAGCGGCAATGAGAGCACACGTCACCCGCCTTCGGAGTGGCTGATGCGCCGCCGCCAGGCTGCCGCTGTCCTGGTCTTGACGATCGCGGCCGTTGGGGCCGTTTCCCTCGCCGGGAGTTCGCACCGGCCGCCGCACCATCAGCCCGCCGCGCACGCGCATCCATCCCGTCAACCGGCGAGCACCAAGTCAGGACAGGCGGTGCGGCAGCACCGGCCTCGGCCGTCCGGAAGCGGGGCGGTCGTGTCGGCCGCCCGCCACCACGCCCGCGCACGCGCTCGACGGGTGGCGCTGAGCTGGATCCTCCCCTTCGCGCGGGGGCTGATCGCCTGCCTCTACGCGCATCAGGCCTGCTCACGGATCCCGGGACTGCTTCCGAGCTTCGCCGGTCGGATCGAGCCACAGCTCGCTTCGAGGCCGGTGACCGGCGCGGACCTGAGGGCGCACCCCTGGGTCGTCTCGGTGCGAGTGAGGTACGGGTGCCCTGTTGAGGCCGTCGCGACGATCACCTACGGCATCGACCAGCACGTTGGCCAGCTTCACGCCGACCTCGCGGACGTACCGGACGGATGGCGCGTGTTCGCCGTGCCGGAGCTGCCGGGACCCGTTCTCCTGCCAGCGTCGCTGCGACCCGGCCAGCGCCTGTGCTGAGGAGGGGACGACCCGCGGCGTTGATGCTTCCGCTGCTCGCCGTGGCGGCACCGATGGCGACGATCGCGCTCGCGGGCACCGTCCAGCTGCTCGCGCCACCCTGTTCAGGCGCCGTCGTCGTGGGCGCCGGCGGATGGATCACCACGGGAGCCACCAAGGACCCCACCTACACCGGCGGCGCCTACCAGTCCTACTACAACGGCGGCCTCAGCTACGCCGAGCTCGGCGCCGCGCCCGGCTATCCCAACTACACCAGCGGCCTGCTCGCCAAAGCGCTGGGCGTGCCCAGCGGCCGCTACGGCCTCCCGGCCGGCTTCGCGATCCTCGTGCGCCCGGTTGGGTCCGACTCGCCCGGGATCCGCATTCTCAAGTCTGACATCGGCTCGGGCCAGGCCGGCGACCCGCACTACACGATCGACCTGCACCCCCGGATCGCCACACTCCTCCACTTCAACGGCAAGCAGGACATCGAGGTACGCGCCGCTGGAAACAACCTCGGCGCGCCCGCCACCAGTCTCGACACGGCCTGCGCCAGCGCCGGCGGCATCTACTCCGACCCGTTCACGCACAGTCACCACCTCGTGCCGCGGCGAATCGACATGGGCGTCGACTACGACGGCAGCGGCGAGATCGACGCGCTCGGCGACGCCCACGTCACCTTCGCCGGTACCCGCATCGGCGGCGGCTGGACGTGCAACACGCCCGAGAACGGCGGAATCGTCTACCAGCTCAAGGACGGACCCGACCAGAGCCGCTACGTCTACCTCACCGAGGACGTCATCCCCACCGTCACCACCAGACAGAACGTCGTAGCCGGCCAGCAGATCGCCACCTTCGCGCCACCGGGCGGAGAGGGCTGCATCGAGATCGGCTTCGCCAGCGGTCCCGGCCCCAGCCCTGAGGCGGCACTCCTCGGCCAGCAGGCGCAGAGCGGCGATGCCGGCGACAACCGCACCTACTGCGGCCAGCAGATGTCAGATCTGCTGGCCCAAACCGGAGCACCTGCCGGTCTGGCCGAAGGTAGGCCTGTCACCGGTAACGGCTGCTGAGCCGGCACGCGCGGATTCTCGCGGGGAGCCGTTCGCGCGTGGGCGCGAATAGCCATGTGGACTGACGGACAGCCCGCGGATCGGTGAATCGAGGATCAGGACGGTACGCCCGACGAGCCGCGTTGAACTCGAACTTGAGCGTCTCGGCCTCGCGCCGAGCAGGCGGCCCGCAACGCCAACTCCGACGTCCCGGTCCGCCGCAGCGAAATCGAGGGCTGTGGCTCGGCGGCGACCAAGAGCCAGCGGTCATGAGCACCCCGACGGTGGAACGCGGACACCGTCGCTGAGCGGGTCGAGCGCAGTCCATGTCGAGGAACGAGTCCCTGTACGGACAAGCGCGTGGGGGGTAACGTCCGGTAACAGACATACTTCCAGACGGCCCCGGGCTGCGTGCCGTGATCGGCCGAACGCAAGCTTGAACAGGACGGCTACGCGGTCCTGCGGGCCGTGCTGGGCAACTATTTGGCTTAGGCCAGAAGGCTTGAGAAGATCCGCATGCTGGCCAGCCGCATCGACCGCCACCTGGAGCATCTCTCATGAATCGCGACTATCGGGCGGGGAGGCGCTAGGGTGGACGCGTGGGTTCGCGCACACGACCCTTTGCTCGCGGGGATTTGAACTTTCCGCCCGGCTCCGGTGTCTTGGAGAGGAATGGATTATGAGCGTGATGGCAAGCCCTGACACGGGATAATCGGACGGATGAAACTGGCGATCGGGACGAGGCATTCATGGACTTAGGGCTTCGCGGGAAAGTCGGGATCGTGACAGGTGCGTCACGAGGAATCGGTCGCGCTCTTGTGGACACCCTTGTGGCTGAAGGCCTTCACGTTGTCGCGGGCGCCCGGGACACCAGGCCGCTTAAGGACATCGACGGCGTCGTCAGCGTCGATGTGGATCTGAGCACTTCTGAAGGGGCCCGGTCTCTCGTACGAGCGGCGCTCGAGAGTTATGGCAGCATCGACTGTCTTGTGAATAACGTCGGTGGAGGGCAAGTGCATATCGACGGTTTTGCCTCAGTGAGCGACGACGACTGGTATGGAGCACTTGACCTGATTCTGCTGAGCGCAGTCCGGACCACTCGTGCAGCGTTGTCGAGCCTTAAGGCTTCACGGGGTGCAATCGTCAATATCGCTTCGTTGAACGGGCGTAGCCCAGCTCCGCAGGCTCCAGAATATTCGGCGATGAAAGCAGCCCTCATCAGTGTATCTCGCTCATTAGCGTTAGAACTCGCGTCGTGCGGCGTTCGCGTAAACGTCGTTACGCCTGGACCTATCCTTACGGACCTTCACGTTGGACCCAAGGGGGCTGCGACGGCGTTAGGCGTCTCCAACGAGGAGTACGTCGGCGGCATTGAAGCGGAGGCTCCTGTGAGGCGCATCGGGCATCCTGACGAGGTAGCCTCAATGGTGGTGGCGCTCCTTTCGCCGCGAATGGGCTACATCACCGGAGCCGATGTCGTCGTCGACGGTGGAGAGCTAGCGTCAATCCTCGACCGGTTGTCATCCTTTGGGAACTCGGGCATCTATTCGTCGGACTCGTAGCCTGCCGTTTATCGCGCCAGCAAGCTAGCGCGGGATCCAGGCACGCCCGCGGAGATGGGTGTGGTAACGCGGAGCACACGATTGGCGTGCCGGTGTCGCCGCGCTCGGGCAGCTCGGGCGGAGACGCTGGAGAAATAGCCAGGCTAGAGCATGAAGAGCAGTAAGCCCTTAGGTCTGATCGCTGCGGAGCCTCAGTTCGCACGCTTACTCGCTGCCGCGTTCATCAGCGGGCTCGGGGATCAGATAAATCAGGTCGCGGTTCTCGCGCTGGTCCTTGCCCTTACACACTCGGGCTTTGCGGTCGCCGCGAGCCTGGCAGCAAGACTTGCGGCCTATGTCGCAGTCGGCCCGCTTGCGGGTGTATTGGCAGACCGCGTGTCCCGCCGAGCGATCTTAGTTGCCTCGGATCTTGGCCGAGCCCTTCTAGCTCTTGCCTTCATCTTCGCGAATACGTCGCATCAGGTCTGGCTCGTGTATCTCACGATTGCGGCGTTGGAAGGCCTTTCCGCTCTGTTTGCGCCCGCCCGCACTGCAGCGATCCCGACGCTGGTGCGCGCGGACAACGTCATTCGTGCGAACGCTCTCGACCAGAGCACACTCGGAGTAGTTATGGCCTTAGGTGCGCTTGCTGGTGGCGTGCTGGTTGCCTTCGTAGGGTCCAACATTGCGTTTGTCACGAACTCCCTCTCATTCGTGGTGTCTGCCGCGCTTATCGCTGGAATGCACATTCCTCGCGTTTCGCATCGTGTCCAGCCGTCTCGCGATCGGCGTTTCCGGGATGTTTGGCCTCTCATCCGCGCTTCTCCTGTGCTGCGACTGGTCCTCGCTCTGTTCGCCGCTTGGCCTGTCGCCGGTGGCGCGATGAACGTCCTCATCAGCGTCTATGGCTACTCGGTCTTCCGGGCCCATGCACTGGGCGTCGGGCTACTGTATGGCGCACTCGGTGCAGGCCTCATGCTCGGCGGCCTCACCAGCGGTTATCTCTCTCGGAACCTGAGTCTCTACTTGAAGCAGGTCGCCGCCGGCTCATTCGTCATCGAGGGGGCATGCTATTTTCTGACAAGCCGTGCACCGTCCCTCTGGCTTGCAGCGGCAGGTCTCTTGGTAGCGACATTTGTCGCTGGTGCCGGCAACATCTGCACTACTACGCTCCTGATGCAGAACGCGCAAGACGCGGTTCGCGGCCGGATTGTGGCGGTCGCCGACACTGCCTCAAACGGCGGCCTTTTCGCTGGGATGTTAGGGACCGGTGCCCTACTAGCAGTTGTCGCCCCGCGAACAGTGGGCTCGGCTGCCGGCATCGCGTTGGCAGCAGTCGGTGCGGTCCTCAGTGGTCTCGTACGTAAAATGCCAGCAGAGGATGATGATGCGTTGCCGTGCTGAGTTCTGTGGATGATCGCTCGCGCGATGTGCGAGACGTCGTGGACCACGGTCACGGTGGTTCCATCAATCGCCGCGCGATAGTTCCTCTCAACGAAATGCGCATCAGTCGCCCGGGTCAGTCAGGGTCGGTAGGCTCTCAGTAATACAGCGAGCTTCGGCCGAAGCCGCATGCCCTGAGGCAGTCCATGGGGATTATTGACGCGCGGCTCCAGCGCCACGAGTCGGTATCGGCTCAGAAGCTGCGAGGTGGCGCAGACAAGCTCTGCGCGCGCCAGATGACGTCCGATGCAGGTATGTACTCCAGTGCCAAACGTCAGGGTGGCTTGACCATGACGACAAATATCAACGCGATCCGCAGCCGAGCCGAACCGCATGGGGTCGCGATTTGCGGCGACGATATCGACCTCGACTAACGCCCCCGCAGGTATGTGGGTACCACCAAGTCGAACGTCTTTCACGGCCCTTCGCAACAGGCTCGTGACCGGGGGGGCCCACCGCAGCGACTCGTCTATTGTTCGACCAAGCGTCAGCGGGTCGTCGCGACACGCGTTCTGCAGCTCGCTATCGCGTGCTATCAGTGCCAGCAACTCAATGGTCGCCCGAGACGTCGTCTCGACTGCTGCGTCGAGGAGCAATCGAAGGATGGCCACGGCGTCTGAAGCTTCAGTCGGCAGACCCTGGAGGATTCTGGAACCTGACCGGCCGTCACGCGACATCACGAGGGCAAGCAACAGTTCGTCTAGCTTTCTGGCCGCGGCCCGAGCCAGTCCCGGATCCACCGCCGCGAAGTCGACCTCGCGCAACCACCGCGCGAGGTCAACAGCGTTGCTGGGCGACAGCCCTAGCAACGCAGCTATGACGCGGGGCGGAAAGACGCGGGCGAAGGAGGAAGCGAGATCAATCTGACCTTCTTCTAGCCCGTCTACCGCCACACCGATACCCTCACGGATGAGCTCGGCTGAGTCTCTAATGGAGTCACGACGGAAGGCTGGCTCAAGCGGTCGACGGCCTTTCGAATGAGCTGGCGGATCCTGCGCGAGAAAGGTCTGGTCGATGGGAGGCCTTAGCAACTGAGCAAGCCCCGTCGACGAGTAGGTGTCAGCGCTGCGAAGCACCGCCGTGGCGTGCCGCCAGCGAACGACACGGATAGTCGAGGGGCTCGTTTCGGTTGCGCATCTGCCCGGCTCGTGCTCACTCACGAGGCGCCACCCACTCCGTACGTCGGGATGCTCAGTCGCGCGCAGGAACGTGGGTAGACCATCGCCCGTCGGAGCCTGAACGCTACCGGTCCTTCTACGCAAACGATCCGTCGCGTTGATGGTGCGCTCCCGAGCCTTAACCAGCCGAGCAGGTTTGCTTCAAGACTACACGGCAACGTCAAGTACCTACGATGCGGACGCCGACCGTCCTAAGCGTCGAGATCGAGTTCTAGCACCGTGTCGCCGGCCTCCGGCTGCTCGCACGATGCGACGTATCCGAGCTTCGCTGCAAAGGCCAGCGCAGCCAGATTTCGGTTGCTTGCTACGCCTCGCAGCCGGTCTCCTCCGCATCTGGCAACCTGACGCTGCACACCTTCCACTGCTGCCGTTCCAATGCCCTCCCGCCGCGTACCGGGGTCGACGAAAATCGTTCCGAAAGTCCATACTCCTGTCCGTGGGTAGTCTCTGATCACATCGATCACACCGATTAGCTCGGAGGCGCGAAAAATCCCAAGGAGGAATTTGTCCTCGTAGGACTTTCCTTCGGGCAGACTGACGTAAGCGCTCTGAGCCTCAGACGGTCCCGGGGGCAGACCGAATTCAAGTTCAAAGAATTCCGGGTCGCGTTCAAGCAGCCGTTGCAAAACTGGCCCGTGTTCGGGTTCGAGAAGACCGCACCTGCACCTACCATCGAAGAAAACAAACCCCTCTAGGGGCCATTGGTGCCCGGACATAATCGTCACGCCGCCAATCGGCTATCTCGGCATTACCCGGGATACGGTCGCCGCCGGCGCTATCTCCTCTAGCACAGTCCGCAGCCACTCGACAAACTCGCTGCCGTCGCGGGCGAGCCCTGGGTGCCCAGAGATCGCGTCCGCTAAGTAATGTGCCCGCGCTGACGCGCGACAGAGGCCCGCCTCCAGGCCCTCGTCCGCGCCTGCACGTGCTTGGTTCTCGTGGCTCTCGCTGGCGCTAACAAAGAGCGTCACGAGGTGTACATACACGTGGAGCGCTAGCAACGCCTTATCGAGGCTCCAGATGTTCGGATGGTTCGAACCAGCTCGATTCCAGGGTGTTTTGATCGTCGCGGTACCGTCGCGCCGATCTTTGTACAGCGCCCTTGTCGCAGCAACATCGTAGTAGCGCTGGTGACACGCCTCGTGAAACAGCGACTCTCCCATAGCCCACGGATCGCGGGCTGCGCGCGCCGTCACGAAGATAGCTCCGGCGAATGCGTCAACCGAACCGCTCTCGTATAGCGTCGCCCGGTCGCCTTCGGTCGCGGTCTTCCAGCTGCTCACGTCGACAAACCCGACCCACCGCGCTGCCCGAAACACGGCTGGTGCTAACAAGGGCAAATGCTGCTCCATCAGTTTCCCCGCAGCGTCAACGAGGTCCAGCACGTCATCATCAGGCTCACGCAGAACCGTCGGCACGTCGCCTGCCTGGCCAATAATGTCTTGGAAGATTTCAGCTACCTGAGCATCAAGCGGCGCAGGGAATGTTGAATGGCTGGTCGTGCGTTCGCGAAGACTCGCCGGCACCTCAGCGAATTCGTTCATCCGCTGTGCAATCACCTCAAACGCCGCCTCGACCATGTCGTCTAGTGTTCCGCGCTCCTTCGCCCTCGCGATCGCGCGGTTTAGCGTCAGACGGACAACCGGATGGCGGATGATCTCTCGCCGCTCTCCACTATCGCGCGACTGAAGCTCTCCCGTGACCCTGGCGGCGCAAGGGAATCGCCAGCTAAGGATCTCAAGCTGACACTCGTACAAGTCGGCCACTTGCGCAGCAATCGCTTCTCCGTCACCGAATCCGCGGGGTTCCGTCAACGCGCGTTCAGCGCGCGCTCCGTCTCGTAGCCCCTCCGTTGTCGCAGTCACATCCACTTCACCTCGCCAGCGGCACATCGACAACGCCGAAACGCTCAAAAAACTGTCCAAAGCGCTCGCGCACCCAACACTCTCGGAGCTTCGCTTGTACGTGAGGTTCCGAGAGTCGTGCAAACAGCCGATCAAAGTAGTCACTGAGGCGATCCGCAGCTTCCTCCGCGCTTCGACTACCGACCGTACGCTCGGTTGGTACCGGGCCCCACCAGTCTGGATCTTCGCAAAGAGCCCAATGCAAATACGGGATCAACGCCAACCCGGACTCTGAATTACAGGTTATCGTTGTGCTCAGCGATGGCCCCGTCGACTCACCGGCGTGCAGCCACAGGAGCGGAATGTACAGCATGTCGCCGGGCTCAAGCACAATCTCTTCCGCATCGACCGGCAGTTCTACGTTGTCGTCGTGGTAGGGCGTTCGCAGCATCGCTAGACGGCGGAGCTCACTCGGAATCGTCGAGGGCTCTGCCACCTGCCATATCTTGGTTCCCTCAAGCTGCATCGTGAAATTGTCGCTGTTGTCGAAGTGACACCCTATGCCGCCAGCGGCACTAGTCTGGACGCCGTCAAACCACACATTGGCGCAGTTTAATAGCCTCGCGACTTCTTCAGACAGGCGTCGGAGCTCTGGCGAGACAGCGTCCAAATTCTGTCCGAAAGCTACTCCTCGCTCATTCCGCTGATAGAGGTCTGGACGCAGGGACTCGAGGAGTTCAAAGATGCGTCGGTACTCGGCGCCGGCGAGGACCGGGCTCCATCGATTCGCCACGCCTCGCATCACGAACGGCCGCTTTCGCCAGTAGTGCTCGACAAATCCCTCTACGGAGACGCCATCGCTCGGGAACAGCATGTCACGCCCCGCTTTCCGCTGACACACCATGCGGTGCGTGGTTATGCTCCGGCGTCGCTGATAGCTGCGGCATCCGGTCTTCCGACAAATGGGGTGCGAGGACCGTCAAATCGATGCCGTGGTTCGTGGCCTCGCAAAACGGGTCCGGGGCGTTCCAGTCGCCGGTGAACGCGTATGCAGTGGATCTACACCCGCCCAGGGTCGACTCGTTCGCCGCGCAGTCAGGACAGGCATCGGCCACGGTGTCTGTTCGCAGCTTTCTGTAGAACGGGTGGCGCCACGTCTCTAAGAATTCGACATCGCGAATGTTTCCGTAGTCTACGTACTCTCGCTGATACGGGCAACCAATAGACCGTCCGTCAGAGGTCACGCCCGCGTTCTCCCAGCAACAGTTGCCGTCGTTCGGATGCCAAGATCGCATCACCTTCATCCCCTCTGGGACCTTTAGGGCCCGCAGTGCGTTCATGGTGTCAGTCAACGAGACAGAAAGCTCTGACCACCGCTCCCGCGCGCGGCCGATGGGATACAGCCGCAAAAGTGCGACCTTGTTCACGTCCAGGCTCTGCGCAAGCTCGACATACCGGGCAAGCTGTCCGACCGTAAGGTGACTGACGATGCATGCCATGACCACGTTCATGCCTTCGGCTCGGAGGTGCTGGACTCCGGCGCAGGCAGCCTCGAACGTACCAGGTGCACCGCTCAGCGCATCGTGCGTGTCTTCGTCTGCTGCAAACAAGTCAACGACCGTCATGGCTACATTGGTGGCACGTAGGCGGGCCGCTACGGATGCGTCTACGAGCGTGCCGTTCGTCCGCCACCAGACAAGCATGCGCTCACTGGCATAAGCGGTGAGTTCGAAGAAGTCTGGCCGCATGAGCGGCTCGCCCCCTTCAATATGGACCTGTATGACGCCGTGATTGACTAGGTAGTCAATGAACTGCTTCCACTCTTCCGTGGACAGCTCCTCTTGCCCCTCGCCGTTGCATCTAGTATAACAGTGTGCACAGTTGAGGTTACAGCGGTTAGTGAGCTGAAGGTATAGCTTTGTAGGAGTGCGCATTCTTAATGGCATAATTGTGACCCTCGCGAACGTAATGAGCTCCCGGTGAGCGGCGCTGCGTCACCGGGAGCGTTGAAGCAACTGCGCAGACTGGAGGTGCTAGAGGTAATCGTCTGGGTCTTCTTCGGGCATGCCGCCCACGATCGTCGGCGCGAAGTTGTACTTCGTCGGCGATCGCAGTTCCGGCTCCAAAGTGTCCACTGACGCAGGCACCAGCTGGCCATGAGCGACGATGGCGTCGCGCAGTCGATCAAATTCAGGCTGTTGCACGGCTTCACCTCCTTCCTATCAAGTCGCGGGTAGACAGTCAGGCTTGTACCACCGCTTCGACGACGCCTCGTTCTTCGAGAAGCGTTACACCCTCGTCAAAGACTCGCTGGGCATCTTGTCTCGCTGCCACGTCACCCATAGCATCGAGGAAGATGTCGGCTGCTTCGCTGCGCCCGCGACCGTCGAGCGTCTCAAGGATCAGCCACGACGTCGTGTTCAGGCAAACGACGTTAGGATTGTCTGGAGTGTATGCCAGAAGCATGTTCCACTCGCCCATGGGCCTGAAGCGAACGTTTGGCTTCTTTTGGTAGGTTGCGATGGGTGTTGTCATGGTGCCTCTCTCTGGTCTCAATAATGGCGCAGTATCAGATAGACAGACGCGCGGTCAACGTTCGCAAGGGAACAGGGGGATCTATCAGCTCTTGCAGAACCTGCACGAGCCACTCCACGAGAGCCTTGCCATCGGGGCCAAGCTCAATCTGCCCACTCTCTCGCAGCATGTGTCCCAGATAGTGGGCACGGTCGGCGGTGCGTCGAAAGCCCCTATCAAAGTCGACCTCGGGTGGCCGGCTGCCTGCGCTCTCGGCGCTGCTGGCTTGCCACAGGCCGACCTTGGACAATGCGGCAAGGTGCACATAAACGTGAAATGCAATCAACGCCCTGTCTATTGACCAGAAGTTAGAATTCTGAGCTGTAGACCGATTCCATATGGATTTGATCCTTTCCGAGCTTGCCGGGGAATACCCAGACCGATATATGGTGCTCACACTCGCGAGGTCAAAGAGCTTTTGGTGGCACGACTCATGAAAGATCGCTTCTGCCGTGCTCCAAACGCTGCGGAGCGCGCTAGGCGACAGAAAAATGATTCCCGGGACCGAGTCGCTTGAGCCACTCTCGAAGGATGGACTCCCTGGTGGTATGCGGTCGCCGTTCCGGTGAAGCTGATCCACGACCGCGATGAGGGTCACGTGAGGTAGCAGCCCGCGGGCAAGATACGGCACGAGACGGTCCAGGACGAGAACCGCGTCACGGATCACTCTCGTCATGCGTCGTGTTGCCGTGCGGAGCGCGAGATTCTCTGACTCGCTGCCGTATACGACGTCAGTTTGAAACAGGCGCCCGAGCTCGCGACCGAATTCATCCATGCCGTCCTCACGCCAGAGCCAGATGCTGTGTCCTGGAAGGCGTTGCGCTAAGGGACTTTCCAAGGGACGATCGAGTTCTCCCGCTCGCATGCGCTCCGTCGCAATCGTCAGGAGGCGGGCAATTTCCGTGCGATCGTGCACGGCCCCGTATTTGCGTTCACTCAGTACCGCGTTGAGTACAGACCGGATCACCGGTGAGCCGAGTACCAGGCGCTGGGTCGCGGCTGAACTCTTACGAAGTTCCGGACCAAACTCGGAGACTTCGAACGGTGCTTCCGCGGCAAGGTCCGCGACGAGCATGTAGAGGTCGTCGCGCGCGTCCAACAGACTTGAGGCGGCGCCGAAGCGAGGGTGCTCGGCGAGAGTTGTCTGTGCGTCGACAGGCGATGCTGCCGCTGACCGCGTGGACATCACACTTGCTTCTCTGGAGACTCTCGGGCTGAGGATCATAACAGAGAACTGCGGGACGACGAGAGCGAATCTGCGAACTTGCTGGTGGGCGGGGTTGAGGCTCGCATAGCGAGAGTCCCCGCTGCTCCTCAGCCTGAATCAGTGATGCTGCTCCTAGATGAGGGGCTCGGCGCGCGGCGCTGTCGGCCCTGGGCATCGCGATCGGGATCAGCGTGATGGTCGCCGTCGTAGGCATGTCGTCATCCGTCCAAGGCCAACCTGCGGGTGAGTTGACGCGCTGGCACCAGCCTGCTCACTGCCGCCCGGCAAGAGCTCACCGGCACCAGCGAGCTCCCCCGCCACCGCCGTCCACCAGGTCGCCAACACCGTGTACCGCACCCC
>Ga0209810_1004893_pt1 | contig 12500 bp, 17 predicted proteins | sample Coa_R1_7_FD_187159 | JGI IMG/M metagenome (GOLD analysis project Ga0209810, IMG submission 187159) | Surface soil microbial communities from Centralia Pennsylvania, which are recovering from an underground coalmine fire - Coalmine... | ecosystem: Environmental > Terrestrial > Soil > Unclassified...
GCACGACCACCATGGCCTCGATCTCGGCCACCTCGCGGCCCTCCCACCCGCCGTCCTGCGGCGAGCGGGCTCGATCGAACCAGGCGACGTCCTCCTTCGACAGCCCCAGCCGGACCCGATCACGGCGCAGGCTCCGACCACTGTTCACGGATCGCCCTCGGGCGTCCGCGACCCAACGGTCCTCGCTCTCCAGGCGCGAGACCCACCAACGGTCACTCACCGCCGGCCCTCCCGCTCGCGCTGGGCCTCCCGCTCCTGGCGCTCGGCCTGACGCCGCCAGCGCCGGGCCTGCTCAGGGTCCCCGATCTCCTCAAACCATTGGGCGAGCGCCCGGCCCCGCCGGGCACAACAGTCCCAGCAGAGACAGACGGGCCGGTGAGGGTCATGCTCGATCCGCAACTCTCCCCCTCCCGGGCGATCGCACCCGGCCTGGTCGCACGGGGGTCGCTCGTCTCCGGCCAGAGGGCGGAGCCGGTGGCCCCACTGCTCGCTCATCACCCCGCCTCCTCGAGCCAAGCGCCGATCTCCCAGGGGCCACCGAGGTTGGCCACCAGGCGCTCGGGCGCATAACCCGAGCACGAGCACGGATCGCCGACGATCCCTGAGCAGGCTCCGTCCGTGCCCCGGTGGGTGCGGTGCTTCAGACGGTCGTGCCCGCACCGGCAGAAGGGGTAGCCGTGGCAGGCCGGGCAGCCCCGTCCGGCGCGCAACGCTTCCAGCTCCCGGTGGTTGAGCTCGTAGCCGTCCAGCTCGTAGCCGTCCTCCATCGAGCCGTCCCAGGGCTCGCTGCAGACCCGGCAGATCACCCTCTCGGCCATCCTTCCTTACGCCCCCTCTCCCCTCTCTAGACCGCGGTGACCGTTCAGCAGGGCCACCGCCTCGGGGCTGGGCCGAGCCGCCTCGAGAGCCGCGGTGATCTTGGCCGCCGTGCGGGCTGCGATCGGCTCACCTGCGAGGGCCCGGTCCGCCGTCGCCCAGGTGATGCCGGCGTGCATCGCGAGGTCCTGGACCGTCCAGAAGCGCAGCTGGCAAGCCTGGAGGAGCCCGGGAAGGCGGACCTTCATGTCTCGGTCTCCTCCGTCCTTCTGAGCGCCCGTCGCAGCGCCCCGCCGAGGACGCCTGTGGGCTGGTCGCTCCCCCACTGCCAGGGACCGAGCTGTGGCGGACGCAGCTCGTCCCTGACCACGGGCGCCGTCCAGATCTCTTCCTTGGTCCCGTCGCTCACCAGGAGCGCCAGGACCTCCTGGCTGCGCGGGTCGTCGGCGAGATCGGTCACCCGCCCCACTGCTTCACCGGGCCGGACCGTCCGGGTCCAGGCCGGCAGCACCATCGCTGCCCGTTCCGCGCCATGGGCGCCCAGCACGACCGGCAAGACGACCTCGGCCAACGCCCGCTTCGCCTCCGAGCTGGTCACGAATGGGCTGAGGTCGGCGACCCCCGACTGCCGGCCCTCCCATATGAGGGCCGGGGTCCACTCCCCGTTGGGGGAGTGGATGTGCCGACCGGCAGCCTCGGCAGCTGCCCGGACGCGAGCCCCGAAAGCCCCGAACTCGTCCGGGTCACCCATCACCCATCACCCCTCTTCCTCCGACTCCGATAGCCGGAACTGGTATCCGGAGGGGCATCGATACCAGCCCCCTCCAATCGGGGTCAGGGTGGAGTCGCCATCGTGGTCCCCCGGGCACTCACGGTCGCGGAGGGCTCCCCGGTATTCGCTCCGGGTCCACACCACCCGGTCGGGGGTCCCATCCGGGTGCCGTGACTCGACGAGGCGCAGCTCGCCCGAGGCGAAGGCCCGGGCGATGATGTCCAGGCCTCTACTCATGCACCTCCTCCACGGGGTCGAGGAAGCGGTACCGACGGCCGGGGACCAGGTCGGTCACGGTTTCCGGGCCGCCTCCACTGCGGATCGTGCGGGCGATCTCCGGAGGCCGGGGGCCTGGCCGGTCACGGCCCCCGGAACCGGCGGCCATCTCGACCATCTCGCTCATCACGATCATTATGATCGCGATGGCCACATCGTGCAACCCTGTGCCGGTACGCTCATTGCGTACATGGCGACCGAGTTGCTCACCGCCGACGAAGCAGCCGAGCTGCTTCGCGTGTCCGGGACGACGATGCGCCGGTGGGCCCGACTGGGCCTCATTCGGTCCATCCGGCTTCCGTCCGGCCAGATCCGCATCCCGCGCAGCGAGGTGGAGCGCCTGCTGCGTGACGGTCCGGGGGTGAGCGCTCCCGCCTCTCCTGCACGTCAGCGGGTCCAACCAGCGGCCGGTGCCAGGCAGGCCATACCCAAAGCCGTCTCCGCTCCAGGCCGCACGGAGCAGTTGCAGCCGCTGGCCGCCGCCATCATCGCCCGCGGCGATCGGGTGCTGATGACCCGGCGCCGGTTCAGGGAGGGCTCGCTGGTCTGGGGCTTCCCGACGGGCGAGTGCGAGCCCGGTGAGACCCCCGAACAGGCGGCGACCCGGGAGGTCGAAGAGGAGGTCGGCCTCACGGTCGCGGTCGAGCGGCGACTGGGCGAGCGCATCCACCCCGTCACCCGCCGCCACATGGTCTACCTCGCTTGCACGGTCCTCGCCGGCGAGGCCAGGCTCATCGACCACGAGGAGCTGGCGGAACTTGCCTGGTGCACGCTCGCCGAGGTCATCGAGCGAGCCGCCCCCGCCGGGGGGCTCTACCCGCCCGTGCAGGAGTACCTCGAGCGGGCGCTGACCCGAGCGCAGCCCTAGGTGGCAGGAGAACCGCTGGTCGAGCCGTAGCTCCAAATCGGCTCGGCACTGGTCGAGCTCCATGCGCAGCACCTGGAGCTCGCGGGGAACCCCGATCGGGCTGATGTCCCCGGAGGCGATGCCGGGGTAGGCCTCGGCGGCAGCCAGAGCCCCCTCATGGGTCCCGGCCCTGACCAGGGTGTAGATCTCCTGGCCGTCCTGGCCGTTCATCCGTGCGCCTCCCCGCGACCGTCGGCCTGACGACCATGCCGTGACGGTCCGGGAACGGTGCGGCGGTTCCCGATGGGGCGATTCCACCCCATCCCACTCATCTGGCAAGCTGCCAGGTGATGCGGGCATCATGCCATCATAGTAGGCGTGCCGCCATCAATCGTCAAGCCCCTCCCTGGCGCACTGCCAGCGGACTTCCTACGCTTGCTGTGTGGAGCCGCTGGACCCCGACCTGCTCGAGCGCCAAGTCATGAACGCCCTAGAGACGGCGCGGCGCCGTGCTGGTCTAACGGCGGAGGAGATGGCCCGCCGCCTCCGTCCTGCCCTCCGCCTATCCGAAGTCGGCCCGGACAAGGTGGCTCGGCACAACTGGTACGACTGGCGCCGCCGACCCCATTCGATCCCGGCCGTGGCCCTGGTCGCCGCCGCGGAACTTGCTGGTGTGTCAGTGGATAGGCTGCTTGGCGCAGGTGGTCAGCCCGATGAAGCCGTCGCCGGCCTTGCAGATCTTCGGCAGCGGGTAGCCCAGCTCGAAGCGCGGATCGAGGGCCTCATGGGGGCGATCGGTCACCGCCCGGCGCCATCCCCCGGCGACGACCTGATGTCCTGGCAGAAGCTGCTCGATCTTTCGCGTCGGCTCGAAGTCCTCGAGGGTGAGGTCAGGGCCGCCGGTGCCAGCCTGGCCCGGATCATCAGTGCCCTCGACCAGGCCGGCTTGTGGCCCCTGGCCGAGCAGCGGAAGGCAGTCGAGAAGGGCGAAGCCGAGACCAGCAGCTGATCAGAAGATGGGGGAAGTCGTTCACCATCCTCGGTTGCGGCATCCGGAGCGGAGTCCGGATGAGCTGGTGAGGTTGCGGCAGGCGAGCGGCCTGAGCCCGTCGGCCTTTGCCCACGCGATAGCGAAAGAGCTCGGATGGCAGTTCGGGGTCGGAACCTATCTGTCGTGGGAGCGCGACGTGCTCCCGCCAGTTGAGGTCATGCGTGTTGCCGCCAGAATCGCTGCCCAGGGACACGGCGAGGAGGCTCGACCACAGGGCGCTGCTGTTGAGCCGAGGCCGAGTCCAGATCTGGACCCCGGGTCGTGGTCGGGTAGCACTGCCGCCGATTCCGCCATGGTGACAATCGATGCCTTTCGTGTCGTCGATCGCCGGATTGGCGGCGGATATCTGTACACGGCGGTCATCTCCTACCTGAAACATCATGTCGGTCCGCGCCTCCTGGCAGGCGGCCGGAACGTGTTCGCGATAGCAGCGTCGCTGACCGGAATGGCAGGATGGATGGCGCACGATGCAGGCCGCCAGCGTACGGCCGCCATGCACTTCGAGCAGGCTGGCCGTCTCGCGCGGGCGGGCGGTGTCGAGGACTTGGCTGGCGACATCGACGCCGCCCAAGCACACCTTGCACTGTACTTGGGCAAACCAGCAGATGCGCTCGCCATCGCTCAGAGGGGCCGGCAACATGTCTCCAGGGCTCCAAGGTGCTCGGGTCTTGTCGCGCGGCTCCTTGCGATGGAGGCTTGCGCGGCCGCGACGCTTGGGCGCAAAACCGAAGCGTTGCGGCTCCTTCACCGCTCCGAAGTTGAGTTGAGCCGATCTGAAGATCCGTCACCGCTTGTCAGTCCCTACGATGAGGCATCGCTCGCGAGCGAACGGGCCAGATGTCTGTACCTATTGGGTGACCACTCGGCGGCACGACAGTCCGCCGAACACGTCCTCGCGATCCGGCCTAGCGATCACGTGCGGAGTCGAGCATTTGCGCAGTTGTCCCTTGCTCTGATCGCGATGGCTGGGCCTCGGCCAGACGTGGTCAAGGCGAGCACCATCGGTATGAAGGTTCTGCACGGGAGCATGGCTCTGGCATCGGCACGTGTCGTACACCAGCTCGACGAGCTGCGTCGGCTCTTGATGCCGCACCGAGCCGTGCGGGAGGTCGCGGACTTCCTCCAGCAGGCGGAGACGATATTGCCCCAGATGAAGATCACATACCAACTGCTCGACCGCGGAGAATTGGCAACATGAGTGAGCCGCCGCTGTACGAGCGAGATCCCGAAGCGTGGAACAAGTACCTCGCCGAAGGCAACGTCAAGCAAGCGCGGAAGCGGGTGGCGGTGGATGCCCTGCTGCGGGATCGCAATGGCCGGGTCCTGGTTGTAAAGCCCAACTACAAGCCCGGCTGGGACCTGCCCGGAGGCATGGTGGAGGCGAACGAGGCGCCGGTCGATGGGCTCCGGCGCGAACTGGCCGAGGAACTCGGCTTGCACGTTCCCAGTTTCCGCCTCCTCTGCATCGATTGGGTGCCTCCCCACGGACCCTGGGACGATCAGTTGTCGTTCATCTTCGACGGCGGGGTGGTCACGACGAAGGTTCGGGTCTCGGCTTCCGACAGCGAGCTGACCGAGGTTCGCTTCGTCGATCGGGGTGAATTGAGGTCGCTGCTCCGCGATCGACTCTGGCGGCGGACGGAGGTTGCGCTCGACGTTCTACAGCGCCAGGCATGTGCTCGCTATCTGCACGATGGAGTCCCGCCAGCGGGCGTCGATTTCGGGGAAGTCATGCGGTAGCGGAGCTCCGCCACCCGAGCGTGATCGCTCCTGAGCGGATGGCTGTCCCTCGCATCGAGGCGATGGTCCGATGACTGCTTCACACTTCGGCAATGCCGCCGAGGAGGGAAGGGAGCGGCAGGGTTGGTTCGTCGGGCACTTCATGCCCGAGGGCGATCTGCGCCGATCCACAGAGGTGGAGCTGAAATGGAGCATCTATCTGGCCGGGGACGAGCGCGCCAACTGGGTGGACACGGAGACCAGAACCACCGTGGTGCTTCTGATCGAGGGGCGGTTCCGTATCGAGCTCTCCCACGGAACCTATGTGCTCTGCAAGCCTGGAGACTACGTCATGTGGGGTCCAGGGATCGGGCATTCGTGGCGAGCTGAGGAGGACTCCGTTGTCTTGACCATTCGCTGGCCGAGCAGTCGCGAGTATCGCCTTGGCAGCCCTCGTCCGAGCGTGGACCCGCAGCGCTCCGACGCCCCCTCGTCGATGAGTCCGGCGCATGGCTGAGAGGCTACCGCCAACCTGCTCCGTGACCGCCTCCATCGTCATGGTCGAGCGCTGTGACCACCTGGTGGCGGTCTGGGACGGCAAGCCGGCGCGGAGCTTCGCCGGGACCGCGGACGTGGTGGCCTACGCTCGGCAGCTTAAGGTGCCCGTCACGGTCATCTGGCCCCCTGGGGCGGCTCGCGTATCGGCATGAGCGACGATCGCCCTCCCCGGACCATCATCAGTCACGCCCCCTGGTCGGGCCGGATCATGGCGGTCCGCGTGGACCGGCTCGAGCTACCCAACGGGGCCGTGGTGGAGCGAGAGGCGGTCCGACACCCGAAGATCGCGGCCGTGGTCGCGCTCGACGAGCAGGAGCGTGTGCTGCTGGTGCGCGAGTATCGGCACCCAGCGGGGAAGACCTTCCTGCAGATCCCGTCCGGCATTCGGGAGCCGGGTGAGGAGGCGGCCAGCTGCGCCCGGCGAGAGCTGATCGAGGAGACCGGCTACGACGTCCGGAGCCTCGAGCACCTGGCCGGCTTCTATCCGAGCCCCGGCGTGTCCAACGAGTTCGTCGACCTCTTCCTGGGAACCGAGCTGGTCCGCGTCGGTTCGCCACAGCCGGAAGGTGAGCAGGGCGTGCTGGAGCAGCTGAGGTTACCGCTCAAGGAAGCGGTACGCAGGGTGCTCTCGGGGGAGCTGCTCGACGGCAAGACGATGGTCGGTATCCTCCTGTGCTCCCACCGGCTAGCGGCTCCCGGTGGCCCCCGGCGATAGCCGGTCCGAGGGCTGCGGGCCGCTCCGAGGATGACGAGTTGAGCGGAGCTGCCTTTGGTGCCCGGGGCGGCACCCCCCTCAGTATCCCCACTGCGGTCGCAGGCCCCATCTCCTCGATGAGCAGCCCCGCGTGCAGAAGCCGCTCAACCAAGTCCTCCCACCACCGATTTTGACGCAGGGCAGGGTCTCCAGGGCCAGGAGAGGGTGCATGGGATGCAGGGGATGCATGGGATGTTTCCAACCGTTTCGTTGTAGACGCGGCGTAGGAACATGGGCTGTGTAGACTCTTCCCCCGCCCTACATCATTCCGGTTGCAACTATCCCATGCATCCCATGCAGGCTTCTTTACCGCCTGATCGGGAGAATTTTGACGCAATGAGTCATAGCCGGCCTTCCAATAGAGGCCAGTCAGGTTTGGGCCGGCAACCTGAAGCCTCTCCGTGCCGACGAGCCTGAGCAGCTGGGTGGCACCAACACCACGCCCGACCCGGTTGGGCAGCCGCTCGGTGCTCTCGGAAGCTGCCTGGCCATCGGCGACACAGCTAACGCGACGGCGCGCGGGATTCCCATCGAGGACTCGCGAATCGACCTCAAGGGCTGCATTGCACCGGAGGCGACACTGATCCCGTGACTGCCGACGATCCCCGGGCAGCTCACCGTAGCCCTGGCGGGATCTCGCCCTCCGATAGCGTCGGGGCACGTCGCCGGGAGCGAGGGGCGGCCGGCGTTCGGTCCCGGCGCCGCCGGTCTCCGAGGTCGCGCCCCAACTCGCCGTTCCGGCTCGCTGGTGCGACCTTGCCCACCCGCTCGGCCCGGGCCGGCGTCCAGGCCATCCCGTTCTGCCCATCCGGGCGGCCAGAACGGTCCACGCCGCCCTCCGCGGCTCCACCCGCAGCCGCGGGTCCTGCCAGCCGCAGTCGGTCGTCCTGGAGCCGGTCGCGGCGCTCAAGTCCCGTCGCGCCCACCTGAGCTGCCCCGTTGCGCGGCTCGTCCACCTCCTCACCTCGGCTAGCCTCCCGGACCCGGTTCAGCCTCGTTTCTGGCTGAGCCCGCACCGGCCCACTTGCCCTCGCGACCCGGTCACCAATGCAGTTCCAACACGGACTCCCCCGGCATCCGGCCGCTGCCCTGAGCGACCGCGACTGGCAGCCTCCGACTCACCCCGCCAGCTGCATCCCGGCGCGCCGCTCGGCCGGGTCCGTCTCCCGCCAGCACACCTCCACGCGTCGGGGATCGAACGTCGGCCGCCCGGGCTGGAGGGCGGGATGCACCACGACCCGTTCGAGCACCGCCGTGAGCACCGCCCGCCGCTGATCGAGGGTGAGCTGCGGCCAGCTCGTCCGGAGCTGGCCCGGCCGATCCAGGTAGGGCTCCATGGTGGCGAGCGCCGTCAGCCGGCTCAGCCGCCGGCGGACGTCCGCCTGCTCGGCCTGGATGGCGGCGCTGGCCTTCTCCAGGGCACGCGGGGAGAGCGCTCCCCGGGCGTAGGCTTCGGCGGCGGCGTCCAGCCGGCGGTCCAGCTCCTCCAGCCGTGCCACCAGGGCCCCGGCGTCGCGGTCACCTTTGAGCGTGCGCGGTTCCGAGGAAAGGCAAGCCTTCCCGTAGCCATCCACCTGGTGGGCCAGACAGGGGTCAGTGCCGGTTGGCGTCAAAAATGGCGTCAGCCGGTTGGGGTCGGGCTCGGGGCAGCCTTCCCACAGCCAGGCTCCGAATTCGGAACTGGCGGAGAGGGTGGGATTCGAACCCACGATGGGGTTGCCCCCATAGCGGTTTTCGAGACCGCCGCCTTCAACCGAGCTCGGCCACCTCTCCGGGGTGGTTCGTCGAGAGGCGGATGGCGGTCCCGACCGGATTCGAACCGGCGTTCTCGGCCTTGACAGGGCCGCGTGTTGGGCCAGGCTACACCACGGGACCGGCGGCAGAGAAGTTTAGCAGCAACGCGGTACCATGCCCCGGTGCGCTGGGAGACCGGAACCGGAGGGACCCGACTCCCGTTGACCACGTTAGCACCCTGGTAGCGCTGATGTCAGGATTGGTGATGCTTTCGATGGCCAGCACCCGCGGCCGGGCCGGAGCTCGAAGCCGATGAGCGGCCCCCCCTCCTGGGGTCGCGGCCCCGGCTGGGGCCCGGCCGGCTTCGCGCCTGGAGGCGCCGGCGGTCGGGGGCGAACGTCGGCCTCCTGGACCCCGCCCCGGCGGGGACGGCTGCGCCGGCTGCTGCCCTGGGCCGTGCTGATCCTGGTGGTGCTCGTCTCCAGCGTCTTCGGCTACGTCCTGTGGACGGTGCGCGATCTGCCCGACCCGGGTCAGACGCCGATCTTCGGCCATTCGATCCTGATCTACGACCGCTCCGGCAACCTCATCTCCCAGATCAACAACCAGAGCCAGTACTACGACCCCCTCACCCTGCAGCAGATGGGGAAGTGGGCGCCGGTGGCGACCCTGGCCGCGGAGGACCGGAACTTCTACCACCACGGAGCCCTCGACTACACCTCGATCGCCCGCTCGGCCGCCACCGACGTGGCCGAGGGCGGGTTCGCCCAGGGGGGCAGCACGATCACCCAGCAGCTCATCAAGATCTCGGTCCTGAACGAGCAGAAGACGATCATGCGCAAGCTCCAGGAGGCGGTCCTCGCCGTCGCCATGGAGCAGAAGTACTCCAAGGACCAGATCCTGGAGATGTACCTGAACCGCGTGTACTACGGGTACGGCGCCTACGGCATCGGGGCGGCCACCAAGGTCTACTTCGGCGCCGGCAAGGATCCCGCTACCCTGGACCCCGCCCAGGCTGCCTTCCTCGCTGCCCTCATCAACGGGCCCGGCTACTACGATCCCGCCACTCACTTCGATCGGGCCCGGGCCCGCCAGCTCTACGTGCTCCAGGGCATGGTGACCATGGGCGCGCTGACCCAGGCCGAGGCCGACCAGGCCGCCAAGGAGGACATCAAGTCGGAGCTGAAGTTCGACCTGAGCTTCCTCCAGAGCAAGGCCCCCCACTTCAGCCAGTACGTGCTGGGCCAGCTCGACCAGCTCTTCGGGGCCAACGTGGTCCAGCAGGGCGGCTTCAAGGTCTACACCACCCTCGATCTCGGCCTCCAGGCCAAGGCCCAGCAGGCGGTCCAGCAGGGAGTGACCAGGCTCGCCGGCACCGGCGTGAACAACGGCGACCTGCTCGCCGCCGACCCGCGCACCGGCGCCATCCTCGCCTGGGTGGGCTCGGCCGACTTCCACAGCCAGGCGATCGCGGGCCAGGTGGACGTCGTGACGTCGCCCCGCCAACCGGGGTCGTCGTTCAAGCCCTACGTCTACGAGGCGGCCCTCAAGGACCACCGCATCACCCTGGCCTCGATCCTCGACGACGTCCCCACCACCTTCCCCGGCGACTACCACCCCCTCGACTGGGACAACCGCTGGGAGGGGCCGATCACGGCTCGCCAGGCGCTGGTCCGCTCCCGCAACGTCCCAGCGGTCACGGTGGCACAGATGGAGGGCATCGACAACGTCATCGCCGAGGCCCAGGCCCAGGGCATCACGAGCAAGCTCCAGCCCTACCTCTCCACGGCCATCGGGGCCTCGGCCATCACCATGTTCGAGAACGTCCAGGGCTATCAGGTCTTCGCCGACCAGGGCACCCTGGTCCCCCTGATGTCGATCACCAGGGTGACCGACGATCAGGGCAACGTGCTCTTCCAGCGCGATCCGGGGACCCAGCCCGGCATCCACCAGGTCCTCACCCCCGCCGAGGCCTACCTGATCACCGACACGCTCAAGGACTACCAGCGGGTGTGGGAGCTGGGCTGGAACCGCCAGATGGCGGGCAAGTCGGGCACCACCGGGGGCAGCGCCACCGGCGTCCACCGCGACGCCTGGATGATGGCCTACAACCCCGACATCGTGGTGGGAGCCTGGGCGGGCCATACCCAGCCCCCGGGCGTCAACGCCAACGACAGCATCAGCACCTTCGGCACCCAGGTCGGCCAGACCATCCTGCGGACGTTCATCAACGGCCTGCCCGGCACGATGCGCGACTGGTACCACCAGCCGGCCGGCATCGTCCGCGGCAGCGGCTGCCCCGGCCAGGGGGGCGGCGGGGAGATCTTCCTGGCCGGCACCCAGGAAGACGTCGTCTGCCCCACCCCGACGCCCACGCCGAGGCCGACGGAGACCTCGACCCCGGAATCCTCGTCCGAGCCGCCCTCGACCGCCACGCCCACACCACCGCTCGCGTCCCCGTCCCCACGACGGCGTCCGACGCCGCTCCCGACCCTCCCCGTGGTGACGCCGGTGCCGTAAGCTTGAGGGCGTAGCATGTCACCGGTGGCACGAGTTCGGGGAGCCGCCATCGGTTCGGCACCGGCGGCATGGAATCGCGTTGGCAGAAGGGAGGTTCCTGTTCGACGATGATCGAGCAAGCGACCGTCACCCTGACAGACGAAGCTCTCTCCCAGCTCAAGTCGCTGCTGTCGAAGGAGGGCAACCCGGACCTCGCGCTGCGCGTCTTCGTCACCGGCGGGGGGTGCTCGGGGCTGCAGTACGGCATGGCCTTCGACGACAACGTCCGCCCGGGGGACGAGATCGTCGAGCAGGGAGGGGTGCGGATCCTGATCGACGACTTCAGCCTGCCCTATCTGCGAGGGTCGGAGATCGACTACGTCGACAGCCTGATGGGGGCCGGCTTCACCGTCCACAACCCCAACGCGGTGCGGTCGTGCGCCTGTGGCCACTCCTTCGACACCGGCGACGACGCGGGCTCGGCCAGCCCCTGCAGCTGCGGACACTGAGCGCAGGCCCTCCGGCCTGAGACGTGCCCGGGGCGGCCGGTGACCTCACCGCTCCCCCCACGGCGAGGATCCTGATGGTCTGGTTGCGATCGCAGCGCGTTCGCGACCTGGCCTTCTTGGTGGTGGGCGCCACGACGCCGGTCGGTATCCTGGCCGTCAACCTCTCGGCCTTCGTCATGCAGCACCTGGCCCAGTTCCGGCTGGGCATCGCGCTCTGCGCGCTGATCAGCGGCCTCTCCCTGAACGGGGTGACGGCGGCGATGGTGCTGGGACGCTTCGAACGGCTCTTCCCCGAGCTGGTCCGCGAGTATCGCCTCTGGATCGCCGGGGCGACGGTCGTGTTCGTGGCCGGCTTCTCGGTTTTCGGCGCTTACGGGACCTACGTGAGCATGCAGGACCCGCATCGCCTGCCCAACGTCTACGCCGTCCTGACGGCGCTCTGGCTCCTCTTCTGGCCATTCGCGCTTACCGTCATCTCCAGGCGGTTCAACCGCCGCCTGGCCCGCCCGTCGAGGGCCACGCCGCCCCCACCTCGGCCTCCGGTAGCCGAGCCGCCCCCCGCGGCCGCGGAACCCGCCCCCGAGCCCTTGCGCGAGCCATAGCCGGACCCGGGGCCGGCTCCGTTCGACCGCCGTCCACGGAATGCCCGGGTCGATCCTGGCGCCGACGGGTCGCCCTCCCACCCCGACCGTCCCCGCGCCCTGCACACCCGCCAGCCATCTCGGAGCGGCCCCGAGCCCTCGGACACGAGAGGAGGCTCCCCGCCAGCGGCGGGGAGCCTCCCTTTCCCTCGCTGATCGGGCGACGCCGGCGCCGCCTACATCATGTCCGGCGGCATCGACGGAGTGGAGGACTCCTTCTTCTCCGGCACCTCCGTCACCACCGCCTCGGTGGTCAGCACCATGGCCGCGATCGAGGCCGCGTTCTGCAGGGCCGAGCGGGTCACCTTCGCCGGGTCGACGATG
>Ga0209810_1004897_pt1 | contig 12493 bp, 10 predicted proteins | sample Coa_R1_7_FD_187159 | JGI IMG/M metagenome (GOLD analysis project Ga0209810, IMG submission 187159) | Surface soil microbial communities from Centralia Pennsylvania, which are recovering from an underground coalmine fire - Coalmine... | ecosystem: Environmental > Terrestrial > Soil > Unclassified...
GCTCGCGCGCCATCATGAACCTTTGGAACAGGCGCGGGTAGTCTCTTCGTGTTGCGACAAAGTCAAAGTGCATGCTGACGTAATGAAGCACTTTGTCCTTCGCGCCCTCATCGCTGGAAAGAAGAGCCAGCGCGCGCCGTGAGAATTCTTTCAAATGCTCTTCGATGACAGCAAGAAAAAGTGCATCCTTGCTCTTGAAGTAATAGTAGATCAGGGCTTTATTAACCCCAGCCGCCGCGGCAATGGCGTCGATGCGGGCACCGGCCAAGCCGCGCTCGGCGAAGATATGCTCAGCGGAACGCAGAATGATGGCGCGCGTTTCCGGCGTTTTAACCGCGCGTCTAACTGGCGCTTTTATCGCCATGGAGTCTCTTTTTAACTATATGGTTAGTTAAGCACAAAAAGCATTTTTCGGTCAAGCATACAAGCTCTTTGGGCTGCCGCACGGTTTGGTCGAGATCAGTGGGCGAATGGCGAGAAGCCTGCGCTACTTCCCGTAATCGTATTGTGTGTACTGTTTTTCGCGATGGCGTTCGAATGCGAGCTGAATCAGGCGATCGAGTAATGCCGGATAAGGAAGGCCGCTGGCCTCCCACAGCTTGGGGTACATGCTGATAGGCGTAAAGCCCGGGATGGTGTTCACCTCGTTGACGAACAGTTTGCCTCTTCGCCGCTCCAGGAGAAAGTCTATGCGCGCCATTCCGGCGCAATCGACAGCAGCGAAGGCCCGCAAAGCAAAGTCTTTCACGCGGCGTGCTTCCGCTCGCGACAGCTTTGCAGGGATTATCAACTTCGAGCCCTCCTTGAGGTACTTCGCCTCATAATCGTAGAACTCGTTTACCGGAACGATTTCTCCCGCCACAGAGGCTTCCGGCCGATCGTTGCCCAGCACTGCACATTCGATCTCGCGCGCGTCCAGCCCTTTTTCAACTACGATCTTTCGGTCGTAACGGGCTGCGAGATCAAGTGCCGGGGCGAGCTCGCGGCGGTTGTGCACCTTGCTGATACCGACCGAAGATCCCAGGTTTGCCGGCTTGACGAAAAGCGGATATGCGAGCTTCTTTTCAATCAACTTGCACACACGCTGCTTGCGTTCGTTCCACTCGCCCCGCAGCACAGTTACCCATTGCACGACAGGAAGGCCCGCATCACGGAAAAGGCGCTTCATCACGTCCTTGTCCATGCCAACTGCGGAGCCGAGCACGCCCGAGCCAACATATGGAATGCCTGCGAGTTCGAGCAAGCCTTGAATAGTCCCATCCTCTCCGAATGTTCCGTGGAGAACGGGAAATATAACGTCGACACCGCGGGGGTCTTTAGAGTTGGGCCGCGAGTTGCAAACGCAGAATTTTGGTCCGGAAGGATCAGGGGAAAGAATGACCGCCCGACCCTTTTCAAAAACTTCCTTGAGCGGCCTGCGCGCGGTTGGACCCATGTACCAGCGCCCTTCCCGGTTTATTCCGATGGGAACAACTTCGTATTTCTCAGGATCGAGAGCCTGCATGACTGAGGCGGCGGAAGTCAGCGAAACTTCATGTTCTCCCGAGCGCCCGCCAAACAACACCCCTACTCGAATTCTCTTCTTCACAGGATCTTTTTCCCCAGTGCTGAAGCGGCAAGCCCTACGGCCAGAATTGCTGTCTTGTTAAGGACGTCGATGATGGGGTTCACTTCCACCATTTCGAGGGCAAGCATTTTTCTGCTGTCCGAGATCATTTCCATGATCAGATGGGCTTCGCGGAAAGTAATTCCTCCCCTTACTGGTGTACCCACGCCGGGAGCCTCATGAGGATCGATTACGTCCATATCCAGTGATACCACGAAGCCGGCCGTGCCGTCTGTAGCCGCTGCGATGCTCTTTTCCATCACTGCGCGCACACCATATTCGTCAATGTCGCGCATCGTGAACGCATGGACGCCGGAGTCCTTCACGAGGCGACGCTCCCGGCTGTCAAGATCACGCAATCCGATCAGCGCGCAGTTGCGTGCCTGAAGTTTCGGTGCGAAGCCCATGATGTGCGTCAGTTCTTCGGGCCCGAAGCCCAACGACGCGGCAAATGGCATGCCGTGGACATTTCCGCTGGGGCTGGTTTCCGGCGTGTTCATATCCGCGTGAGCGTCAACCCAAATGCAGCCGATGGATTGCCCGCGATCGTTGTAGAACCTGGATACGCCGGCCTGCGTTCCAACCGCAATCGAGTGGTCTCCACCGAGCGACAGTGGAAACCATCCCTCCTGGACCGTCTGGAACACGCGCTGGGCAGCCTCGCGGCACGTCTCCGCTATCTCCTTCAAGTACTTTGCACGCTTGTCGCCAAAATGCTGTTCCTCGGCGATGCGCACATGGATGTTTCCAGCGTCTTCCACCTGGTGTCCCAAGGCTTTGAGTGCGGAATTCAAGCCGGCGGCTCGCACGGCTGACGGTCCCATGTCCACACCACGCCGTGCCTGGCCAAGATCAAGCGGAATTCCGAGGATGCGAATCTTCATATCGTGCCCAACAACTGTAGTGATGATCTATGATCGTCGCAAGGCAATTACAAGGCACGGCCCGCTTTACGTACCATAGTTAATTTTCAAGTCGCCAAAGTCACAGAGAATCGAAGCCGTCCAGCGGGCGGAGCCGTTCAGTCCTGTGTGTCAGACAGCACGAGTAAATTCCGGATCAAAATCCGGGGCCGTGCTCGATACAAATATCATGGCGTCAGGCGGTAGAGCATGCGGGGGAACGGAATTGTTTCGCGGACGTGATCAAGTCCGCAAATCCAAGCCACGACCCGCTCGATGCCCATGCCGAAGCCGCCATGCGGGACCGTCCCGTAACGGCGCAGGTCGAGATACCATTCAAATGCCTCGCGCGGAAGCTTCGATTCTTCCATGCGCTTGACAAGAAGGTTGTAATCCGCCAGGCGCTCGCTGCCGCCGATGATTTCTCCATACCCTTCGGGCGCCAGAACGTCCACGCAAAGGGCCAATTCGGGACGAGCAGGATCAGGGGCCATGTAGAATGCTTTTACCTGGCTGGGGTAGCGGTGCACCATCACCGGCTTTTCGAAGCTTTCGGCCAGCAGGGTTTCATCCGTCCCACCGAAATCTCCGCCCCACTTGATCTCGCTTCCCTTTTCCTGGAGGATTTTGATCGCGTCGTCGTAGGAAATTCGCGGAAACGGCGGAGTGCAGCGCTCAAGCTTCGAAACGTCGCGCCCAAGCGTTTCGAGTTCCCGCCGACACCTTTCAAGTACGCGAGCGACGACACTGGCCACGAGGTCTTCCGCCAGTTGCATTACATCATCGAGCTGTGCGAACGCGACTTCCGGCTCGACCATCCAGAACTCCATCAGGTGGCGGCGTGTTTTGGACTTTTCAGCGCGGAACGTGGGCCCAAAACAGTAAGTTTTGCCAACAGACATGGCGGCAGCTTCATTGTAAAGCTGGCCGGACTGCGTGAGATAGGCTTTCTGGCCAAAATAGTCCACTTCAAACAGCGTTGTTGTGCCCTCGCAAGCGCTGGGAGTCAGGATGGGCGTATCTACCAGAACGAATCCGCGGTCATCAAAAAAATCGCGGCAGGCGCGGATGATCTGATGCCGCACACCCAGAATAGCCCTCTGGCGTGTGGACCGCAGCCACAGGTGTCGATGGTCCATCAGGAATTCGATTCCGTGTTCTTTGGGCGTGATGGGGTAAGGCCGGTCAGGCGGAATTAGCTGGATGATTTGAAGGTCCGTCACACCCAGTTCAAACCCTCCCGGCGCACGGGGCTCTGTGCGGACTTTGCCGGTGACGCGCAGGGAAGATTCCTGGGTCAGGGCGCGCACCCTTTCAAACAATTCGGGCGATACGGCGCTCTTGACGACAACGCCCTGCATCAGGCCGGTCCCGTCCCTGAAAATCGGGAAGAGGATTTTTCCGCTCTCCCGCAGATTGTAAAGCCAGCCCTGAACCGTCACTTCCCGGTCAACGTATTGGCCCGCGTTGCGGATGTTAATGACGGGCGGTGAAGAGGCTCCCATGCTTAGCGGATTTCCTCCATCATCTTCATAATCTCGTGCAGCTTTTCGAAGCTTGGACCAGGCGGGCCGAAGTTGCGCAGCTCAAACATGATGGGGACATTGCCGTCCAGGCTGCGCAGATTGTGCACCGTCCGTTCCCAGTCGATCCCGCCAGCAAACGGAAGCAGATGCTCGTCCTTTTCACGCCAGTTGTCGTGGATGTGCGTGGAGGCGATATGGTCTTTCAGGACATCGAAAGCATGATCGACGCCGCAGGTTATATGCGCATGGCCTGTATCGAAGCAGATCTTCAGTCCCATGTGGGTGTAATTCATGAAGCGGATCAGGCGTTCGGGAGATGTAAGTTCATTCGGAATATTCTCCAGCAGAATGCTCACGCCACGTTCCTTGGCATAAAGGTTCAAGTGTTCGAGGGACGTAAACGCCGCATCGAACTTATCGATGTCGAATTCTTCCTCCGGCAGGCCCAGGTGGAGGACCAGATTCCGAAACGGCAATTGCTCGGCTACCTCAATCGCCCGCTTGATTTCCTCCATGCTCTCGATGCGCTTCCGGCGTTCCAGATAGGCCACGGACACGGGCACGCCGCCGGAACGCCCCCAATCCCTGTCCGTATAGAGCGGCGCGTGGAGCGAGAAAAGCTCGACGTCATGGTCGCGGAACCACTCTGCTACGTCCCGAATGTGGTTGGGATCATGATAGTCAAGATGCTGGAGCGCTGCAAATATCTCGATTTGGCGAAAACCGGCGCTAAGAATGCTGTCCAGAATATGTGAGGACAAGCGGTCGTTCGCGAAAAGGTGGGTAGAAAGCCCGAAGTTCATCAGTATCCTGCCGCCTTTCCTGTCCCCCGCGGATCAGCGGCGCCGAAGCGCCAGCCGGTTTCGGGGTCAACCTCGATGGCTTCGCACTCGCCCAGGCTGTCAGTTTCGGCGAGCTTGTAACCAGCCTTTTTAAGCTTATCAAGTGTGTCGGCAGAAAATCCCCATTTTTCAAAAGTTATCTGGTCAGGTTTCCATTGGTCATGGAACCGCGGAGCATTCACCGCCTGCAACACATCCATGTTATACGCCAAAACATTCAGGAGTACCTGAAGCACGGTATTAATAATCGTGCCGCCGCCTGGCGAGCCGGCGACCAGCCGCACCTGGTTGTTTTGCACGACGATCACAGGCGTCATCGATGAGAGTGGGCGCTTGTGCGGCGCAATTGAGTTGGCCTCGCTCTGGATCAGCCCATACATGTTGGGAGTGTCGGGCTTGGAAGTAAAGTCATCCATCTCATCGTTCAGAAGAAAGCCTGCGCCTTCAACGGTCACGCCGCTTCCGTAGCCATTATTGAGAGTGTAGGTGTTTGAGACTGCATTGCCTTCCCCATCTACGACGGAAAAGTGCGTTGTATTTGTGCCCTCGAAGGGTGCGGGATTTCCTGCACGCAACGGCGCATCTGGTTTCGATTTCAGAATTTCGTTGCGAAGCAGGGCTGCATACTTCGGGCTTGTAAGCCCTGCTACAGGTACAGAAACAAAGTCCGTATCGCCGAGGTACGCAGCCCGATCGGCATAAGCGCGCCGCATGGCCTCCGCGATCAGATGGATGGACTGGTACGAGTTTGGGGGGCCCAGGTCCAACGGATCAAGGATGTTGAGCATTTCGATTAGCGCCACACCGCCTGAACTGGGCGGTGGCGGCGCCAGAATCCCATATCCTCGGAAATGCCCGAGAAGCGGCTCCCTCACTTTCGCTCGATAATCTTCCAAGTCGCTCTTTGAGATGATTCCGTGGTATTTCGCCATCGTAGAGACTATTTCATCGGCAACCTGGCCCATATAAAACGCGTTCGGTCCGTGCTGTGCAATCTGTTGTAATGTCCGTGCCAGATCAGGCTGGCGGAAGATTTCTCCTGGTTGATAGAGGTTGCCGTCGCGAAGATAGATTCGACGGCTTGCGTCGAATTTTGAGAGCAGTTCCTTGTGGCTTGCAAGCGACCGGCTCAGCCAGTAACTCACAGGAAAGCCCTGCTCGGCCAGCCGGATGGCGGGTTCCATGACACGAGCAAGTCCAAGTGTCCCATACCTCTGTTCAGCCAGGGCAAGACCTGCAACTGTTCCCGGAACTCCTACCGACAGCGCGCCGACTGTAGAAGCACCGGGGATTACCCGGCCATGTTTGTCCAGATACATATCGCGGGATGCTGCCCCAGGCGCTTCCTCACGATAGTCGATCATTGCCGGTTTGCGGTCCGTCATGCGGACCATCATGAAGCCGCCGCCTCCAATGTTTCCAGCAAAGGGATAAGTGACGGCCAGGGCAAAACCCACTGCGACAGCCGCATCCACAGCATTGCCGCCGGCCTTCAGGATTTCGACTCCGGCCTCTGTGGCGAGCGGATCGCTGCTGACTACCATTCCGTGCCGCGCCGCGACAGGCGTCAGCCCCAACACGGGAGCGGTCAGCAACAGGGCAAGTAGAGGATATAACTTCAGGATGGATGAAAGTCGCAACGAACCCTCGCGTCAGAAATGCGGGTTGGGATTTTTCGGGCACAAGGATGCGCCCGTCGAGCATTGCACAGCAACGAATCCACGCGCAGTTTTTGAATTTGTAATTTATGCGAAAACCGAAAGAGCGTCAACCGAAACGCCCGCTCCGCAGACCCTGAGTCTCAAGAAGGAAATCCGGGCTGAAGGGGCGGGTTTCGTTTTATATTTCTCTCCAGCAATGAGGGCTTGCGAATACTCCCTCGAGGTGTGGCGCTTGGTCTCGGGGTCTCCAGGATAATTCCGTCAATTGCTGTGCCTTCCCGTTTGAAATCGCAGTTCCTTTTCTGGCCATTCGCGACAGAGCAAGTTATCGAGGAGGCAGGAGTTTGTCGTTCGGGATTAACAAAATCGGTAGTTGGATGGAATAGCCGCAGGACATGCTGGTCCCGACTTCCCAACTCGGGAGGGAAAAAGAAACCCGGCCACGAGACCGGGTTATTAAGCAAAAACAAAAAGAAAGCTAAGGGCAAAAGAGCTTCTTACTGGCCCTTCTTTTCTCCCTCGGTCGCGCCCTTCTTCTTCGCGTGCTTCATGTGCTTCTTGCTATGGGTTTGGGCCGTGGCAGCTCCCTTCTTCGTGTGCTTCTTTGCAGCAAAAGCCGGCATTGAGAGCGTGGTTGCCATTGCAAGAGCAGCAAACAGTGTGAGTAGCTTTTTCATAGGTGATGAAACCTCCAAGTAAAAATAAACACCGTGTTTTGCTGATGCACGACCCATTCCAAAAAGCAGCCCGTCTTCGGGGCGGTTTCAATCAAGCCCCGTAAAATCATTTGGTTAGATTAAATTTATGAAATCCAAGCGGAGTCTTCGAATAACCGACCCGGTGGTTTGGTACACCAAATGGGATGTAGGATACACCATTTGGGTTAGCTTCGTGCCATCCAATCCTTGAAATTCGAAATCGATGGGACTAACCTCCTGTCTGGTTTTCGGAAGAAGAGGTCAGGATCTACCCCAATTAATCGTCGGAAGGTAAGATTCGGCAAGCAAGAACCAGTGCATCTTCGGTGGGATGCGAATAATATTCTCTTCTGCGTCCCTGCGGTTCAAAGCCAAATTTGCGGTAGAGTTCGAGCGCAGGCGAGTTGGATTCGCGAACTTCAAGAAAGAGTTTTCGGACGCCGACAGCATATAATCTGCGGCAGCCATCCTCGAGAAGCGCTTTGGCAATTCCTTGACGCCTATACTTTGGAGTAACTGCTATATTTCGAAGCTCAGCTTCCGAGTCCACGCGGTGGAAGGCCGAGAATCCCAGGATGCGTGACAAGGTGTGGCCCTCGAAACACGCCACGAGCAACGTTCCCATGGGATCTGCGGCCAGTTCCTGATAGTCACGTGACGACCAAAGCGCGGTGGATTGGCACACGCTTTGAATCCCAAGAATTGCGTCGAGGTCGCCAGGGGAAAAAGGCCTGATCTTGAAAGGAAGCGAAACAGCTGGCATAACACTTCAGAAGAAAATTCGGTTGCGCGTGGGCGTGGAAACGATGCCGGAGGTTTTTATGGGCTTTTTACGTTTGTTGCCGTTGGCCGCCAGTTCATTTCCGCATCCGACCGTCGGATGTAGCAGGCGTCAAGCCGGTCGGACGAGGGCAGGTCGCCACGCGTGAATTCCCGAAGCCCCAAACGGACAATGGCTTTGAGAAGCTCACCTTCCACTTCGACACGCAATACATCGGGGGGCAGGTCTTCCAGCAATGTCCGGGCCTTCTGGTCATGGGAGCGTATGAGGCAGGCAACCGTGCCACCGCTGAAAGCCCTGCACTGGCCGCCCTGGCTTATCGTTTCTATCAGTGTGCTAAACCGATCTGGACGCACAAGTTGGGCCGGTCCAGCCGTTTCGAACGTCGCCCCGCCGTCAGGGCCGCCCGCTGCCTTGTGGAAGACCCCAACGAAAAATTCTCCTCGGCGTGCGTCAAGGACCGGTACTGCCCATTCGGCGGCAGGGCAAGCCTGTTCCACCATGGCCTCAAGCAGATTCACGCCCTTGACCGGCTTTTCAAATGCCTTCGCCCAACCCTGCGCAGCAGCTAACCCCACGCGTATCCCTGTGAAGGATCCCGGGCCGTTCGAAACGGCGTACAGGTCAATATCGGCGAACCCGGTATCGGCCTCGGCGAGGGCACGCTCCGCCAGTCCGAACAGCGATACGGCGTAACGGGAGGCCGGCTCTGTGTTCAGAGCGATCGAAAGACACTTATTCGATTCGTAAACGGCAACTCCGCCGAATTCACTTGTTGTGTCGATTGCCAGAATTCGCATTCAAAATCATTATACCCGCACAGAGACAGCGCCAAAGACTTGTTTCACCAATTTGAGTAATGCAGGACACATTGCCTTAATTTCCACTCGCCGGCTGGACGTGTCAACCAGTCGATGGAATCAGCGGCACGATTCCGGAACAACTGCGCAAGCTGACGAAAAGGAGCTAAATGTTTCGAAGTTGGTCCTCGGTTAACCCGAAATAGTGGCCGATTTCGTGCAACAGTGTGTCCCGGATCTGTTGTGCGATTTGCGCGTCAGTCGTGCAGATGGCCTCAATGCTCTTCTGATAAAGGAAAATGTGGTCAGGAGGATCAGCAGAAAAAACGCTCTTCATGGTCCGGGGAATCCCGGAAAAGAGGCCCAATAGCAGGCCGCGTCGGCCGGGTTCGCGTGGCGGCGAGTCTTCAACGAAAATTACAAGGTTCGCCAGTTTGTTGCGGAATGGCTCTGGGAGGCTATCCAGGGCTTCTTCGACCAGCCGCTCAAATCGCTCACGCTCCACGGATTCATTTTACACTTTCAGCCGAATCCGAGGCTCTGAAGATGCCTGGAAGCAGAGTGCGAACATTCTGTCCGCGTGTCCCTGCGGAATCTGGCTGGGAAAAACATGCTTTGATTCGCCTTCCAAGGCGGCCTGGCTCGGCGGGATTTCAGACGGTGGCTCTGGAATGCGGAGTATAGCAAGCGATTATGCTAGAATGGCAGCTAATGCAGCCAGCCGGGACTTTTTCAAAGCTATCCAAAGCCGGCGGAAGCCGGACTTTCGATGCGAGCGGAGGCTCATGAACTCAGTCGAGTGAAAGACCTCGGGACATTGCGTCCCGACAATAAGGCATTCAGAGGATACCTAAGATGCGGGGGACATCGTGCACATTGTCGGCTGCATCTTAAGAATGATTCTTGAAAGCGCTTATCTTCCTGATGAGCAAAAATCCATGGCCTGCCGGACTGCGCGACGGGCAGGCGTAAGCCGCGTCGAGACCTTAACTGGATTTGGGCTGCCGAGCGCCGAGGATTCCGACGTCTGGCTGATGCGCGCAACAGTTGGACGATCGGTGGACGCCAAGGCAGGTGGCAGGGCACGCACACTCGAGGATAGGATGAGAATGCTGATATCCAGACCCGAACACCTGGGAAGCGGCACATCTGCCAGACTCACGAAAGCCACTGGTCACACGGATTGATCGATGTCGGAAACGGTGAAAACGTCGGTTCGCCCGCTTGGAGCGACAGAACTTCTGACGCTTTTGCTTGAGGTCAGTGAGCAGATCACGTCCACGCTTGATCTTGAAGTGTTAATGGTCCGCATTGCGGAGCTTGTCAAGCGGGTCATCGACTACAAGGCATTTGCCATCCTTCTTCTGAATGAGAAAACACAGGAATTGAGAATCCGCTCGAGCGTCGGCCATCCGGAGGAAAGAGTACAGACGCTTCGAATCAAGGTGGGCGAGGGGATTGTTGGCCGAGCGGCCCTCGAACGACGTTCGATTCTGGTCAATAACGTTCAATCTGATCCCTCATATATTGAATCCCTGCCCGAAATCAGGTCCGAACTGGCAATTCCGCTTATTTTGAAGAACCGTGTGATCGGCGTTATCGATCTGGAAGCGGATGCGCCTGATTTCTTTACAGAACAGCATGTGAATTTGCTGGAGCTTCTGGCTGGGCGTATGGCCATGGCCATCGAAAACGCACGGCTCTATCGGCGAAGCGTCCGTCAGGCCCGCACCTTGCAGTTGCTGAATGAGATCAGCCGTGAACTGAGTTCAGTGCTAGTGCTCGGCGAACTGCTGCGGAAAATCGGGACGCTGACGAAACGCCTGGTGGATTATCACCGCTTCAGCATTATGCTTGCGGATGAACAGGCAAAGACATTCAATTCCGTTCTTTCATTGCGCCAGGATGAAAGCCTTCCGGACAAGACAACGGTTCGATTTGGTCAGGGCATTGTGGGTGCGGCCGCCAGTTCACTGCAGCCGGTCGTTGTCCCAGATGTCAGCAAGGATCCTCGATACATTCGCATTAATCCAGAGACTAAGTCGGAGATGGCTGTGCCGCTGGTCTATCGCGGCCGCGTCATCGGCGTCGTGGACCTTGAAAGTTCCAATCTCAATTACTTTACGGAAGACCATGTCCGGATTTTTTCCACCCTGGCCCCGCAAATTGCCATCGCTATTGAAAATGCGCGTCTTTATGAGAGAGCGGTTCGAAGTGAGTCCCGCCTTGAGCGCGACCTGAAGCGTGCGCAGGAAATCCAGATGCTCCTGATGCCCGGAACATCGCCGAATATCCCGGGTTTGGAAGTCGATCTGCGCTTCCAGCCCGCGCGGCAACTTGGCGGCGACCTTTATGACTTCCTCAAATATGGCAAGGACCGTCACGTGCTGGCCGTAGGGGACGTCAGCGGCAAAGGGGCGCCGGCTGCTCTTTACGGCGCGCTGGCGGGAGGGATTTTACGCAGTCTTGCTCCGTTACGTCTTCCTGTCCCTGAAATGCTTCGAAGGCTGAATGCAACGCTCCTGGAACGCAGGGTGGAGGGTCACTTCATTACGCTCGTGTATGCCGTGTGGGACCCCAAGACGAAGGAAATGCATCTCGCCAACGCCGGGATGCCGCTTCCACTACTCGTCCGGAGCGGGCGATGCAGGCCCGTCCAGGCGGAAGGGATTCCCCTGGGACTGTTGGAACACACGGAGTATCAGCAAATTTCCCTTCAACTGAAGAAAGGAGACCTGCTGGCATTTTTCTCCGACGGTTTGGGTGAAGCCATGAATCCGGAGCTCCAGGAATTCGGCGTGCGGCACGTGGCGCACATTTTGCGCGAGCATGCGGACCGTCCTCTCCGTGAGATTATTGACGTGTTGTTCGGAGAAATCGCACGGTTTGAGGCGGGCTTGCCGCAACGCGACGATCAGACCCTGGTTCTGGTCCGCGTGCGCTGAGGCAGACTTTAATCATATGGGGCCTGAACGTAACAATTCAAACTTAGGCAGCACAGGAGCACAGTTAGAACATTCAGTAATGGACCATTTCTACTACGTAGGGAATAAGCTGCAATGCGAAGGAGTTCCTCTGGCGGAATTGGCGGCTCGATATGGCACGCCTGCCTATATTTACAGCCGTTCGGCTATCGAAGAAAACTTCGCATACATCAAGAGCCATCTGGCCGGCATCCCGCACCTGGTTTGCTATTCCGTCAAAGCGAACTCCAATCTCAGGATCCTCAACCTTCTGCGCCAGGCCGGCGCAGGTTTCGACATTGTCTCAAGGGGGGAATTGGCTCGTGTCCTCAGGGTGGGGGCGAGACCGGATACAATTGTTTTCTCCGGCGTCGGCAAGGACGAGAGCGAAATCGACGCGGCGCTTGCCGCCGGCATCCTGATGTTTAATGTGGAATCAGCCGGAGAGTTGGAGGCGATCGCAAGCCGCGCCCGGCACCTGAAGAAGCAAGCCAACATTTCCATCCGTGTGAATCCCGATGTTGAGGCGGACACGCATCCATATATCTCGACCGGCCAATTCATCCATAAATTCGGCGTCCCCAAGCATCAGGCCGTGGACCTCTTCCGGCGCGCTGCGCGAGTGCCCGAGTTGTGCGTGCGCGGGATCGCGTGTCACATTGGGTCGCAAATCCTGGATGTCAACCCGTTCGTTCAGGCCCTTGATGAAATTCT
>Ga0209810_1004900_pt1 | contig 12481 bp, 7 predicted proteins | sample Coa_R1_7_FD_187159 | JGI IMG/M metagenome (GOLD analysis project Ga0209810, IMG submission 187159) | Surface soil microbial communities from Centralia Pennsylvania, which are recovering from an underground coalmine fire - Coalmine... | ecosystem: Environmental > Terrestrial > Soil > Unclassified ...
CGAGCGCTGGTCGAGGCGCCCGTGCCGTTGCTGCTCGCCAACATCCAGCCCGAGCGCTCCGTGACGCCCGAGTGGGACATGGGCGACCTGACGTACAACCAGGGGATCCACGGCGCCCAGGACCAGGCCAACGCCCTCGTCCGCGCCGAGATCCCGTTCTCTGTGATCACGGGCGAGTGGCGCTCGGACCGATTCCGGAGCGCGTTCGCCGACTGGGCCCGCGCCGCGCAGGCGATCACCGCCCTCAAGCGAGCCCGGATCGCCCTGCTCGGCTACCCGATGAACGGGATGGGCGACATCCGCTACGACCCGCCGGCCATGCTCCGCCGCCTCGGGGCCACCGTCGTCAGCGAGGACCTCGGCCCGCTCGTCGCCCGGATCGACAGCGTCGAGGCCGGCGCCGTAGACGAGATGCTGAAAGCCCATCGCGAGCGCTTCGAGGTGGCCAACGACCTGCCCGCCGAGCGCCACGAGTACGCCGTCCGCTTCGAGCTCGCGCTCCGACAGATGATCGACGAGGGCGGCTACGCGGGCTTCTCCTTCCACTTCGACTCGATCGGCGGCGACGGGCGCTTCCGCCAGCTGCCGCTGCTGGCCGCCTCGGACCTGATGGCCGACGGCTACGGGTTCGCCGCCGAGGGAGACACCAACACCGCGACCCTGATGTGCGCCGCGCAGACGCTGATCGGCGAGGCCCACTTCAGCGAGATGTACGCGATGGACTGGGACCTCGACAGCATCCTGATCAGCCACATGGGGGAGGGGAACTGGCGGATCGCCCGCCCCGACCGTCCGGTCAAGCTGATCGATCGCCCGCTGGGCATCGGCCGCCTCGACAACCCGCCCACGCCGGTGTTCGCCGCCACGCCCGGCCCGGCCACGACGGCCGCGCTGGTCCCGCTCGAGGGCGAGTACTACCGGCTCGTGGTCGGGCGGGGCGAGGTGCTCGACACCCCCGAGCTGCCCAAGGTGGAGATGCACTCCTTCCACTTCCGCCCCGAGTCGGGGATGGAGCCCTTCATGGACGAATGGCTGCGCCTCGGCGCGCCCCACCACTTCGTGCTCAATCTCGGCGAGCATGCCGCCCGCTGGCGGCGCTTCGCCGAGCTGCTCGACCTCGAGTACGAGGAGCTCTGATGCTCGAGGACCTGCGCGCCGAGGTTCTCCACGCCAACGCACAGCTTCCCTCGCTCGGCCTCGTCACGCTGACCTGGGGCAACGCGAGCGGCATCGACCGCGACCAGGGGCTGGTCGTGATCAAACCGAGCGGCGTCGCCTACGAGGAGCTGCGCGCCGAGGATCTCGTCGTCGTCGACCTCGACGGCAACCTCGTCGAGGGCGCCTACCGCCCGTCCACCGACACGCCCACCCACCTCGCGCTGTACCGCGCGCTCGACGGGATCGGTGGCGTCGTGCACACCCACTCCACCTGGGCGACGGCGTGGGCCCAGGCCCAGCGCGAGATCCCGCTGCTCGGCACCACCCACGCCGACCTCTCCCGCCACGCCATACCGGTCACCCGCCCGCTCACCGAGGCCGAGGTGCAGGGCGACTACGAGGCGGCAACCGGCACGGTGCTCGTCGAGGCGCTGGCCGGCCGCCCCGCCCTCGAGCTGCCCTGCGCGCTCGTGCGCGGTCACGCCCCGTTCTGCTGGGGCACCACGGTGATGGAAGCCGTCGAACACGCGGTCACGCTCGAGGAGGTGGCGCGCATGGCGCTGCTCACGACGCTGCTCGAGGCCGGCGCGGCGACGCTCGACGAGCACGTGATGCGCAAGCACTTCGAGCGCAAGCACGGCGCCGCCGCGTACTACGGCCAGCGCTGATCACCGGTGACCGGGCTTGCGGGCTCCGGTCACCGGGCCTCGGCCGCGCCACGCCTCGGCCTCACCGGACCCCGAGCAGCACCTCGACGAGGAGCTGGTCGAGCGCCTCGTTGGCGTAGCCGCGGCCGGCCAGGGCGTCCAGGCCGTCCACCTCTGACTTGAGCGCAGCCGCTTCGCCGGCCCCGCCCGGAGCGCTCGGCTCCGCCAGCTCCGGTGTGGAGGCGGCAGCGAGCGCTTCCTGTACCTCCGGGAGCGAGTCGAAGTGCCGGGCGCGCTCGGCCAGCGCCAGGTACGTGCGCATGCACCCGCGGGCGAAGTCCCACACCCCACCGGCATCCTCTGAGCGGTACGCATGGGCGTCGAAGTGGCGCGGGCCGGCGTAGCCGGCGCGCTCGAGCAGCCGCACGAGCAGGAACGCCTCCTTGAGGTCCTCCGCGCCGAACCGGAAGTCCTGGTCGTAGCGCCCGATCCGCTGGCCGTTGAGGTCGATGTGGAAGAGCTTCCCCGCCCACAGCGCCTGTCCGACGCCGTGCTGGAAGGAGAGGCCGGCCATCGTCTCGTGGGCTACCTCGGGGTTGACCCCCACCATCTCGGGGCGTTCGAGCGTGGTGATGAAGTGAAGCGCATGCCCGACGGTGGGCAGGAAGATGTCGCCGCGCGGCTCGTTGGGCTTGGGCTCGAGCGCGAAGCGCAGGTCGTACCCCTGCTCGACCACGTAGTCGGCGAGGACGTTGATCGCCTCCCGGTAGCGCTCGAGCGCGTCCCGCGGGTCCTTGGCCACGCCCGCCTCGGTTCCCTCTCGGCCGCCCCAGAAGACGTACACCTCGGCGCCCAGCTCGGCGCCGAGGTCGATCGACAGCATCGCCTTGCCGATCGCCGCGCGGCGCACGTGGCGATCGTTGGAGGTGAACGCGCCGTCCTTGAAGGCGGGGTGCCCGAACAGGTTGGTCGTCGCCATGCCGACGCCCAGCCCGTTGTCGCTGAGGGCCTGCTTGAAGCGCGCGACGATCCGCTCGCGCTCGTGCGCCGAGGTGCCCCAAGGGACGAGGTCGTTGTCGTGCAGCGAGACGCCCCAGGCGCCGAGCTCGGCGAGGCGGTGCACCGACTCCACCGGGTCGAGCGGGGCGCGGGTCGGCTCGCCGAACGGGTCGCGGCCGGGATTGCCGACCGTCCAGAGGCCGAACGTGAAGCGGTGCTCGGGGCGGGGACTGAGGTTGTCGCTCACGCGAGGGCTCCTTTCAGGGCCGGGTACAGGGCGCGGTATCGCTCCAGGCTCTCCGCGTAGACGCGCGCCCAAGCGGCGTCGGGTTCGATGGTCTCGGTGGGAGCGACGGCGGCGGCGATCGCTTCGCCGACATCGCCCCAGATGCCGCCGGCCACTCCCCCCAGCAGCGCCGCCCCAAACGCAGCGCCTTCGTCCACGAGCGTTCTCGTCAGCGGCAGCTCCAGCGCGCTCGCGACGATCTTCGCCCAGAGCGCGCTCCGGGCACCACCGCCCGAGATCCGTGCGGCGCGCGGGCGGGCTGTGGCCGCGAGCAGGACATCCAGGCAATCGCGCAGCCCGAAGGCGACGCCTTCGAGCACGGCGCGGACGAGCGCCCCGCGATCGTGCCGCAGCGTCAGTCCCGCAAAGGCGCCGCGTGCATCGGGATCGGCATGCGGAGTGCGCTCGCCGGCGAGGTAGGGGAGGAAGACGAGGCCCTCGCAGCCCGGCGGCCAGGCGTCGGCCTCGGCGACCAGAGCCTCGAAGCTGGCAGCCGGATCGATTGCGTTTCGAAGCCACGCCAGCGACCCCGCGGCGGACAGCATCACTCCCATCGCGTGCCACGCGCCGGGCACGGCGTGACAGAAGGTGTGGGTCCGCCCCTGCGGATCGGGGGCGTAGGCGCTCAGCGGCGAGAACACGACCCCCGAGGTCCCGAGCACGACCGAGGCGATTTCGGGCTCGGCGACTCCGACACCCAGCGCGCCGGCCGCCTGGTCGCCGGCGCCCGCGGCGAGCGGCGTGCCGCCGGCCGTCGTGCCGGAGAGCTCCGGGGATTCGAGCATCCGCGGGAGCCATTCCAGCGGGATCTCGAGGGCCCGGCAGACCTCCTCACTCCAGGTTCGGTGTGCGACGTCGAACAGGAGCGTGCCGCTCGCGTCGGAGACGTCGCCCGCAAGCTCGCCGCACAGCCGCAGGCGGACGTAGTCCTTGGGCAGCAGGATCGCCTCGACGCGCTCGTAGACGTGTGGCTCGTGGTCGCGCAGCCACAGGAGCTTTGGAGCGGTGAACCCGGTCAGCGCACGGTTCCCGGTCAGCTCGATCAGATGTTCGCGTCCGAGCCTTGCCTCGATCTCCTCGCATTGGGCCGCGGTGCGCTGGTCGTTCCAGAGGATCGCCGGGCGCAGCGGCTTCTGCGCACCGTCGAGCACGACCAGCCCATGCATCTGACCCGACAGCCCGATCCCGCGCGGCGCGCCCGTCGCCGCCCGCAGCTCGTCGAGCACCGCGCTCGCCGCCTGCCACCAGAGCTCAGGTTCCTGCTCGCTCCATCCGGGTTGCGGCGTCTGGAAGGCGTAGCTCCGCTCGGCCTGCGCGAGCACGCGCCCATCGCCGGCGAGTGCGATCCCCTTGAGCCCCGAGGTTCCGACGTCGAGCCCGAACGCGGCGCCCTCAGACGGGGGCAACCCGGCCTCCCGGCCTGAGCATCTGACGCGACTCGCTGTCCATCGCCAGCGCGGCCGCGCCGACGGCGGCGGCCCGGGGCCCGAGGTCGCCGCACACGACCTCATAGCTCCGGCCGGCCGTGGGAGAGGTGTCGCGTTCGATCAGCTCCCTGATGCCGGTGGCGAGGATGTCGCCGACCGCAGCCAGCTCGCCGCCGATCACGATCAGCGCCGGATCGAGAACGCTGCAGACGCCGGCCAGCACCTGTCCCACGGCCCGCCCCGCATCGGTCAGCAGCCGCACGGCTCCGGGATCGCTCTCGCCGGCCAGCTGAAGGAGCTCCGAGAGATGCACGTCGCTGCCGCGGGCATACCCGAGCGCGCTGGTGAGGGCCCCGGCGCCGGCGACCGTCTCCAGGCACCCTCGGTTGCCGCAGCGACAGATGTGCCCGTCCGGGTCTACGACCACGTGGCCGAGCTCCCCCGCCGTCCCCGTCTCTCCGGTGAACAGTTCGCCGCGCAGCCAGAGACCGAGGCCGACGCCGGCCGAGAGCATCACGTAGAGCACGTTGTCCGCGCCCCGGGCGATCCCGAAGGTGGACTCGGCCAGCCCGCCGAGGTTGGCGTCGTTGCCGATGTGCACCGGGCAGCCGAAACGAGACGCGATGCTCTCCTCGATGTCGATCCCCGCCCACTGCGAGAAGATCCGCGCCGAGGCCAGCACGGGGGAGGCGCCCGATCGCAGCGGCGCCGAGACGGCCACCCCTGCGCCGATGACCCGTTCATGGCCAAGCTCGGCACGCTCGAGCAGCGCGTCGGCCATGCGGACGGCGGTCTCCAATGACTCGCTGGCGTGCCCGTCGACGTCGCGCTCCTCGACGTCGTCTCCGAGCATCTCCCCCGAGCGGTCGACGAGCACGACCCGGACGGAGGCATGGCCGAAATCGATCCCCAAGAAGGCCCCGGAGGAGGGGTCGAGCGTCAGCAGCGTCGCCGGCCGTCCGCCCTCGGGGGAGGGAACCCGCCGCCCCCAGTCGACCCGCTCGACGACGAGCCCCTCGGTGATCAGCTCCCCGACCAAGCTCGACACGGTCGTGCGCGAGAGCCCGGAGTGGCGGACGATATCGGCTCGGCTGGCGTGCCCGAGCTGCTGGAGCAGAGCCATCACCCGTAGGCGGTTGGACTGCCGGAGCGACTCGAGGGAGGTGGGCGCCGACGGTCTCGCCACGAGGGCAACGCTACCTTCTTCAACTCTCCGGAGCAAGCAGCGGGCAAATCAGCTCCGGTTAGGCCGGACGGCTGACAAAGCGCCCCCGGCGGGGCGTGCTCGCCCTGCGCCTACCAGCGTCCGTGGACGTGCTCGCGGATCAGGCGGTCGTAGACCTCCCGGACTCCCCGCTGCTGCTCCTCGGTGAGGGGCGGAAGCTCCGCTGCCGCTGCATTCGCCCGGGCCTGCTCGGGATTCCGGGCGCCGGGGATGACCGTGCTGACGCCGGGCTGGTCGATGACCCACCGCAGCGCGAACTGGGCCAGCGGAACCTCGGGCCCGGCGACGCCGCGCAGCTCGCGGGCCGCGCGGACGCCCACCTCGAACGGGACGCCGGAGAATGTCTCGCCGACGTCGAACGCCTCGCCATGCCGGTTGAAGCTCCGGTGATCATCGGGGGCGAAGGTCGTGTGCTCGTCGTAGCGGCCCGACAGCAGTCCGGAGGCCAGCGGCACCCTCGCGATGATCCCGACCCCCGCCTCGCGCGCGGCGGGCAGGACCTCCTCAAGCGGCTTGAGGCGGAAGCAGTTGAGGATGATCTGGACGGTCGCCACGCCGGGGCGTTCGATCGCGCTGAGCGCCTGCGCGCACGTCTCGACCGACACCCCGTAGGCGGCGACCCGGCCCTGGCCGACCATCTCGTCGAGCGCGGCGAACACCTCATCGGACTCATACACCCCGTCGGGCGGGCAGTGCAGCTGGACGAGATCGAGCCGCTCGGTGTCGAGGTTCCGGCGCGAGCGGTCATTCCAGGCCAGGAACGCCTCGCGGTTGTAGTTCTCGACGCGCTGCTCGACGCGCCGCCCCATCTTCGTCGCCACGAACACCTCGGGGTGACGGTGCTCGAACGCGCCGACGAACTGCTCGCTGCGGCCGTCGCCGTACACGTCGGCCGTGTCGAAGAAGGTGACGCCGCCCTCGTAGGCCGCCTCAAGCGTTGCCGTCGCGTCCTCGGGTTCGACCGATCCCCAGTCGGCGCCGAGCTGCCAGGTTCCGAGACCCACCACGCCGACCGCACGTCCGAGGCGGGGGATCTCGCGCTGCTCCATCGGGCTCATGCTGTCAGACCGTCGAAGACGATCGAGAAACGAGCGGTGTCAGGCTCGCCGACGCCCATCAGGCAATGGGGGCCCGCTCGAGCGGAGTTGCGAAGGCCGCGCTGCGCATCGCCAGCAGCGCCGCGCCGAGCACCTCGGCGGTCGGGCCGAGCTCGCCGCGCACGACCGGATACCCGTGCCCGGTGGCGGACGTCTCGCGATCGAGCGTCTCGCGAATGCCGTCGAGAAGCGCTTCACCGCCGGCAGCCAGCTCGCCGCCGACTACGACCATTCCCGGGTCGAGCATGGTGCATGCCGCGGCTAGGGCGCGACCGACCGCGCGGCCGGCATCGGCCAGCGCCCGGAGCGCGGCCGGGTCGCGACGCTCGAGGAGGCCAAGCAGGTCCGAAAAAGCGAGCGCCGACCCGTGCGCGCCGTTCAGTGCGGTGCTTAGGGCCGCTGAGCTCGCCACGGTTTCCAGGCAGCCGCGGTTCCCGCAGCGGCAGATTGCGCCATCCGGCTCGACCACCATGTGGCCAAGCTCCCCGGCGGTTCCGGTCTGGCCCTCGTAGAGCTTTCCGTCCAGGATCAGCGCGGAGCCGACGCCCGCCGAGAGCATCACGTACACGAGGTTGCTCGTGCCACGCCCGGCACCGACGGTGGCCTCGGCCAGGCCGCCCAGGTTGGCATCGTTGCCGACGTGCACCGTGCCGCCGAGTCGGGAGCCAATCTCGTGGGCTACGTCGACCTCCCCCCAGTGGGGGAAGATGCGAGGCGAGGCGAGCTCGCCCGCGCCACCGCGCAGGGGCGCCGAGAGGGCCACCCCGATGCCGGCAAGCCGATCCTGCCGCATCGCGACCCGGCCGAGCAGGTCGGCGACGAGCCCGACGCTTGTCCGCACGGCCTCAGCAGGTTGGTGATCGACGTCCAGCTCGGCTCGCGCATCGGCGAGCGTCGTTCCCGAGCGGTCGACCACGATCGCTCGCACGGAATCGTGGGCGAAGTAGATCCCGGCAAAGCCGCCCGAGGAGGGGTCGAGGCTGAGCAACGTCGGGGGCCGGCCGCCGTTCGGCGAGGGGGCCTGCCGGTCCTCGTCATCGCGCTCTACGACGATGCCGTCGGCCAGCAGCTGGCCGACCAGTGTCGAGACCGCCGTTCGGGACAGTCCCGTGGCGCGGCTTATCTCTGCCCGGCTGGCCCGCCCCTGCTGCTGCAGGATCTCGATGATGTGCAAACGGTTGCGCCGGCGCAGCGCCTCCAGGGATCCCGGCGAGACGGCCATGAGCCGCGACGTTAGCTTGCTCAGCGATGAGGATCAAGTGAGGCGCAAGTTTGTGCTTGACACGGATAAAGCACGCCGCTAGCTTCCGACCGGTCATCTCGAGCAGGGGAGGACGTTGCTGTGTCGTTGGTATGCCGACGCCGTGCCGATTGCCGGCGCGGCGAGAGTTTCGCGTCGTTCGGACCGGACGGCTCGTGAGGTCGCTGCGGCGGTCTGGGGCGTTTCTTGCGATGGCGGTTGTTCTGTTGCTGATCGATGCTGCCGGCGCCTCCGCAGATCTCTTGCCCTACCGGACCTCGACGGCGCTGCCGAGTCCGGTCAGCTCGCCGCCCATGGCGGCGGACGCGCCGTATACCCCGCTGGTGAAGCGGCTGATCGCTCAGCTGGAACCGAACCGCCCGCCCACGCTTCCCGAGCTCCTGAACGCTGACGCGATCCTGCACGGAACCAACACCTCGAACTGCACCACCGTCGGATCGAACGCCGCACCGAGCGGCACCAACCCGGTGATCTCCCCATTGTGCTGGGCGGACGCTCTGGGCGTCAACGTCACTTCCGGCGCGCAGGTTCGCCAGACGACGGCGCCGCCCCTGCGAGTGGGCATGGCGTCGTCCTGGGATCCGCGTCTTTTGAACGCGTGGGGGCAGACGGAAGGACGCGAGGGGCGCTGGCTCGGTGCCACGGGGCTGTATGCGCCGCAGGCCGACCTGATGCGGATCCCCGACTGGGGCCGGAACCTGACGCTCTTCGGGGAGGACCCGTTCCAGGACGGGACGCTGGCGGCGGCTGAGATCAATGGCGTGCAGGGGGCGGGGATGATGGCGCAGGTCAAGCACTTCGCCATGTACGACGGCCAGACCGAGTACCTGGACTCGGAGGTGCAGGACCAGGCGGCCCACGAGCTCTACCTGCAGCCCTACGAGTACGGGACCTCAGGCAGCCGTTTCCTCTCCAATCCCGGACAGGCGGCAGCGATGATGTGCTCATACGCGCGCTACGAAATCGTGGCCGCTCCGGGAGTGAGCGGCGCGCCGCCGAGTGAGCTCCACCCAGCCGGCGGTGCGCAGGCCTGCGACAACCAGCTCAAGAACTACGCGGCGCATCGCGAGTGGGGCTGGCCGGGGTTCATCGCCAGCGACTACACGTCAGCGATCCTGGTGCCTCATCTGGCGATGGACTCGACGGTCCAGGCGATCGACAGCGGGACCGATCAGGAGATGCCGAACTCGGTGTACTTCGGCGCACCGCTGGTGGCCGCCGTCGAGTCTGGGGCCGTCCCGCTTGCGACGTTCAACGCCGCCCTGGCACGCATCCTCTACGAGGAAGAGCGGTTCCACCTGCTCGGGCACGCCGACGGAGACTCCAATTACCTCAGCCCGTCTCACCCGATCAGCCGCACCGGCGCCTACGCGCTGACCGCCGCCCAGAAGGCGAAGGATGGCGCGCTGGCCGAGCGGGCGGGGGAGGAGGGCGCGGTGCTGTTGAAGAACGCCGGCCGTGCGCTGCCGCTGACTCGCCGTGACCTTCGCAAGGGGATCCTGGTTGTTGGCGAGTCGGCCGAGTACATGCCGGCCGATCCCGGGACCGAGCAGGCCAACGGCTATCCGGATCGAGACGCGATCAGCCCGCTGGAGCAGCTACGGCAGTTCGCATCCTGCGCCGCGGTTCACCGGCTTCCTCACCACTGGCGACCTGATCGGAGAGGCCATTCGCCCGCGTGTCATCCGAAGATCACGTTCCTGCCCTACATGCCGGGCGCACCACCGACCGCCGGCGACGGCGAACCGGTGCCTCAGTCGCTGCTGTCGAGCGGCGGGGCGAGGATTGGCGACGGCCTCGAGCGCACCGGCGGCCCAGGCTCGCCCAGGATCGATCCGCAGATCGACTTCACGTCGGTGTCGGGCCGCGGCCAGCTGGCTTTCGGGAAGACCTACACCTGGAAGGGCTACATCGATGTCCCGAACTCCGACGACTACACCTTCCACTTCCAGTTCAGCGTCCCCAGCTACGCGATCTCCTCGCTGCCTGGCTTCTACAGCACCGGAAGCGTCGCGCAGCCATCCTGCTCGGGATCGGGAGCGCCGACGTTCCGCCTCGCCGCGAGAGCCGGGATCGGGCAGCCGATGAGCAGCGACGGCCTGAGCAGCTCCCCGAGCACGGTTGGGTCTGTGATTCCGACCGACCCGACCATGTCGGGCTTCACCGAGCGCGGGCTGGCCAATTGCGTCTACCAGGCGGGCACGCTCGGTGCCGGCGTGCATCAGCTCCAGATCAGCTGGACGGCACCCGCCTCGTTCTCCCCTGACGCCTACCACCTGCGCGAGCCAGGCTCCCGCCTGCCAAGCTTCCGCTTCGCGTATTCGCGCGCCGGTGCGGACCTTGCGCAGGCAATCGCGGCAGCCAGAAGAGCGGCCAAGGTGATCGTGTTCGCGGACTGCACGTGCGTGAGCGAGAGCGCGATCGATCCCGCTCCCGCGCCCGTCAACGTGCTGGACCCCCAGCCGACGCAGCTGATCGAGGATATGGCCGGCGCCAACCCCAACACGATCGTCGTCACCAACTTCGACGTCGCCACGCTGATGCCCTGGCTCTCGCGTGTGAGGGCGGTGCTGCAGATGTGGTATCCGGGCGGCGAAGGGGGGACCGCGACCGCCCGGTTGCTGCTCGGTCGGGCCGATCCCGGCGGGCACCTGACCAGCACCTGGCCCAGGTCCTCGACCGACACGATCTTCGGCTACGACGAGACGAAGCCGCTGTATCCGGGCGACGGAATTGGACCCCACCCAGAGCGCTTCGGCGGGAACGGACCCTTCATCAATTGGACGGAGGGGATCTTCGTGGGTTACCGATTCTTCGACCGGGAGGGCATCAGACCCCTGTTCCCGTTCGGCTGGGGGCTCTCCTACACCTCGTTTCGCTACTCGAAGCTGCGGCTTCGCAGATCCGCTACCGGCCTCAACGTGAGCTTCACGGTGGCGAACACGGGAAGGACGGTGGGGGCCGTCGTCCCGCAGGTGTATATCGGGCCGGCGCCGAGCGTTCCCGCTGGTGTGCAGCAAGCGGTCCGGTCGTTGGCCGGCTTTGACCGCGTAACGCTGCCCTCCCACCGGCGCAGGCGCCTCACGATCCATCTCGGACCGGGCAAGGACATCGATGGCTGGGGCAACCGCCGCGCGTTCCAGTACTGGGACACGGGCCGGCAAGCGTGGGAGACGGCGACCGGGGCGCGCCGCGTGTGGGTCGGAAGCGCGGACGCGCTCGTTGATCTGCCTCTGGCGGCCGTCGCCCGGAACGCAGGCAGGCGCTGATTCAGGCCCGCGAGCAAGGAGGATGAGAATGCCGTCCGAACGTGGAGGGACTGGAGAGGGAGGCCGGGGCGCGAGCACGCGCCGGCAGTTCGTGGCGCGCAGCGGGGGCAGCGTGTTGGGGCTGACGATCGCATCGCAATTCGAGTTCGTGGAGCGCGCGCTGGCGGCAGGGAAGATGAAGCCGGCGCTGCCGTCGACGCCCGCTTCGGTCGCGTTCAACGCGTTCCACGCCCCCATCGGCGGCTACGCAACGTTCACGCTCGGCCGCCACGGGAACAGTGGCGGCGTCGCGATCGAAACGCGGACCCCGGCGAACCAGGACGTCTTCATCGGCGCGCAAGGCGCTGGCGGAAACGCCGCGCTCCCCTTCTTCACTGCACAGAGCGGCGACCCAAGCCCTGTCGGCGCCGGCTCGATCGCCCGTGACTTCCGAGCGGCGACCGACGATTGGCGGTCCGGGGATTTGCACCTGCGGATCTATTCGCCCGTACACGCAGTTCCCGAGCCCGGTGTAGCGAGCGAAGCTGCGTTGCGGGCTGGGCTGCTGCCCGCGATCCTGACGACGCTCACGATCGACAACCGCTCGAGCGACAAGCCGCGCCGCGGGTTCTTCGGCATTCGGCTCCCCGCCTCTGGTCAGGGACCCCCGCAGACGTCGGCCACGAGCCTGGTCCCGTCAACCGCTCCCCCCACGATCACGGCCAGCAGTACGGGCCGGCCCGGGTTCGTCTACGACGACGGAACTGGACGCCAGATCGGCGTCTACTGCGGCGATCGCCGAGCGAGCGGAGCAGCCGGATCGAGCGTGGCAGCGGCGATCGCCGGGGGTGCCGGCGGCAGCGCCAGCGGCAGCGGGAGTGTCGGCATGCTGCGCTTCGATGTTCCAGCCGGCAAGCGAGTCAGCTTTGGGATCGCGATCGCGTTCTGGCATCCGGGGAACGTCGTCACCGAGGGCAATCCGACCGGTTTGACCGCATCGTTCTGGTACACGCGCCTGTTTGCCGGCCTCGACCAAGTCGTCGCCTATGCGCTTGGCAACTACAGCCGCCTGGCCAGGCTGTGGCAGGCGGAGAACGAGGTGTTCGATCACGCCAGCCTGTCGCGCGACCAGC
>Ga0209810_1004902_pt1 | contig 12478 bp, 7 predicted proteins | sample Coa_R1_7_FD_187159 | JGI IMG/M metagenome (GOLD analysis project Ga0209810, IMG submission 187159) | Surface soil microbial communities from Centralia Pennsylvania, which are recovering from an underground coalmine fire - Coalmine... | ecosystem: Environmental > Terrestrial > Soil > Unclassified ...
GCTTCCAGCGATTCCGCGAGCGCGTCCAGCGATCGAGTTCGCCGATGAGCGCGGGTTCGTTCGCAATGCACGCCGCGAGGAGCCACGAAGCCACTCCATCGCAGTGTGCCCAGTTGCGAACATAGCGGTCGATCCAGCGCTCGAAGAGGCGGAACTCCGCGCCGCCGCATTCACGCGCGAAGCGGCGGCACAGGTAACAGGCGATATTGCCTTCTTCCAGCGGCCCTCGCCAGAGAGCCTCGCATAGGCGGTTCCGTTCCGCGACCGGCCACTTCCGGACCGCGCTGTACACGAACGAGACGATGGGCGAAAGCGCGGCGCGCCGCACTCCCATCGTGTTCACTTCGTGGCGAAAGAATCTTCGCTGGCCCTCCGCGAAGACGGGATCCACCGCCGCGTTCAGCCGGCGGCGGATCTCCGCCAGCAGTTCGTCGACGCTCAGCGGTGCTGCTCGAACCAGGCGATTATCTTTTGCTCGAACAGTTCGGGGCATGTTCCCAATGCGGCGGCGTGACCGGCGCGTTCCGGCCTCCACAGCGCCACGTGCGACGGGTTGGCCGCTTCGATTTCATCGGAATGGTCGGCAACCACATTATCGTCCTGCTGTCCGTGAATCAGAAGGACGGGAGTGGCGCTCGCCGCGACCGCCGGCAACGCCGACACCGAGTCCAGATCGACCCCATAATGCGCCTGCGCATAAATGCTCGCCGCGTCCATCGCCGGCCAGAAAAGCAGACGCTTGAAGAAGAGATTTATATGGAAATGCTGCGCGATGCGATCGTAGCCGATCTCGCGCAGGGAACTGAAGGCCGATTCCACCGCTACCGCGCGAAACCGCGGTTCCACCGCGAGCGACTGCAGCAGGATGGAGCCGCCCATCGATTCGCCGAGTCCGTACAGCCTCTGCGGCGGGTGGTTCGTATACAACCAGTCGATCCACGAGTGCACATCGCGGCGCTCCAGCGCGCCATAGGTCGCGATCGCGCCGCCGCTCGCCCCGTGCGCGCGGCTGTCCGGGGAGAGCACGGCATAACCGTGTTTGAGGAACAGCGGCGCGTACCCCATGGCGCCCGTGCGCGAATCCGCCATCCCGTGCAGCAGAAGGACGGCGCTGCCGTTGCCGTGCACGGGCTCATACAGCCACGCGCGCAAAGGCGTGCCGTCGAACGCCGGGATTGCGGCGGGGCGCAGCAGCGCGTGGTATGTGCGCGCAAGCTGCTCGGCGCGTTCAATGGGCGGGACCGTGCGCGCGGCAGCGGGGATGTGGAACGCGATATCGCAGAGCGCGACGCCGACGAACGCCTCCCATCCCAGCACGGTGACCGCCGTCATCGCCAGCACCCACGGCCAGACGCGGATGTGGCGGCTCAGTCTGAATGTCAGGGCGGCGGAAGCCATCAATACCTCATACGCGTAAGGACGTTGCCGCGTTGCCCTTATTACGCGTGCTTACACGCATCTGACGGTACGATGGAGGGCGATGAGCCGCGCGCTGAAGTTCGACGTCGTTTGTCCCAACAATCACAATCAGACCATTCGTTATACCGAAGAGGAGTTTGAGAAGGCGGTGAAGTCCGGCACGCTGGTGCTCCATTGCAATACGTGCGATACCAGCTGGAACCTCTCGCATCAGGAGATTGCGAAAATGCGGAAGGAGTTCGCGAAAGAGGGCTGAGCGCCGCCCCTGGTCGCTCAACCGCCCGGCGCTGCTGCCGTCGAATCGCGTGGGACCAGTTCCACCTGCACGCGCCGGCAGACCGGACCCGACGGCTTGGCGATTTCATCGATCACCAGGCCCGCGGCTACCGCGCCCATCGATTCCATTGGCTGGCGCACCGTGCTCAGGGCCGGCGTGCACAGCGAGGCCGCCGCGACATCGTCGAAGCCGATCACCGAGCATTGCTCCGGGATACGCACGCCCGCCCCCAGCAGGGCGCGCATGGCCCCCAGCGCGGTCATATCGTCGAACGCCACCAGCGCCGTGAACGGCCGTCCCCGGCCAAGCAGCTGCTGCGCCAGCGCAAACCCGCCCTCGAAGCTCGATGCCGGATTCGCCGACTCGGCCAGATCGACAATCAGCTCGGGATTGAGTTTCAGGCCCGCGCCGTCAGCGAACGAGCGCACTCCGTTCCAGCGCGCGCACGTGTCGGCCAGGGCCTGCGGCCCACGAATAAAGGCGATATCGCGATGCCCCAGCTGGTGCAAATGCTCCACCGCGGCGAATGCGCCCGCCTCGTTATCCGGCAGAACCGAGCTGATGGCCGACGTCTCCAGTTCCCGGCCGATCAGAACCGTGGGAATGCCCCGCCGCTGCAAATCGCCGAGAATGTCGATGTCCAGGAAGAGCCAGTTGGCCACAATTACCAGACCCTCCACGCGCCGGTCCAGCAGCATCTCCAGGTAGCGCTCGAAGCGCGCGGGGTCATTGTGCGTATCCGTAAACACCGGCACGTAAGAGCACTCGTACAGCTTGTTCTCGATACCACGGAGCACCAGCGAGCAGTACGGGTCCGTTACGTCGAACACCATCACACCAATTGACTGGCTCCGCCGGTTGCGCAGCGAGCGGGCGAAAGGATTGGGCCGATAGCCCAGCTTGCGCGCGGCCTGCTTGATGCGCGCCTTGGTCTCGGCGGGCAGGTACCGGGCCAGCGGCGCATCGTTGAGCGTAATGGAAACCGTCGTCGGTGAAAAACCGCTCTCGCGCGCCACATCGCGCATCGTCGCTTCGCTCTTTTGCGGATATTCCGTATCCGGCGACATGCCCTTGCCTGTCCCCACTGTATGGTTCGCTCCGATTGGTTGGCATCTGATCCTATCACAGGAGGGAATCTACTTGACAGTATGCTATTGTTACCATTTAATAAACCGAGCTACACGAGTTGACGGAGCGGCGGACCCGCTTTTCTGATACCGTCAATGCAACCATGAGCACCGCCCCGGAGACCGCTTCCGCGCCAAAACTGCGCCGCGCGCTTACGCTGTGGGACCTCATCCTCTACGGCATCATCGTGCTGCAGCCCACGGCGCCAATGTCGGTTTACGGCGTGCTCAGCAACCGCGGCCGTGGGCACGTGGTCACCACCATCCTCATCGCCATGGTGGCCATGCTCTTCACCGCCATTAGCTACGGCCGCATGGCCCGCGCCTATCCCAGCGCCGGTTCGGCCTTCACCTACGTCGGCCAGGAGATCAATCCCGCCCTGGGTTACGTGACCGGCTGGAGCATGGTCATGGACTACATGCTGAACCCCATCATCTGTTGTATCTGGGTCAGCCAGCAGGCACACCTCTTTGCGGATGCCATCCCGTATTGGGCGTGGGCCATTTTCGTAGCCTTTCTGTTCACGTGGTTCAACGTTCTGGGAATTCGCGCTTCAGCACGAATCAACGCCACGCTGGCGGCGGGAATGGGCGCCGTCGTCCTGCTGTTCTTCGTCACCGCGGCGCGGTATATCTTCGGGCATCACGACGGCCTCCCGTTCTTCACCCGTCCCTTCTACGATCCCGCGACTTGGCAGACCAGCGCCGTGCTGGGCGGCACATCCATCGCGGTTCTCAGCTACATCGGGTTCGACGGCATCTCGACCCTGTCCGAAGAGGCCGAGAATCCACGCCGCAACATTCTGCTGGCTACCGTGCTCACGTGCATCGGTGTCGGCATCCTTTCCGCCATGCAATGCTACGCGGCGCAGTTGGTCTGGCCCGCTTCCAAACCCTTTCCCGACGAAACCACGGCGTTCGTGTACGTCGCGCAGCGAACCTGGGCCCCTATGTTCGCCATTCTCGGCATGACGCTCGTCGTTGCGAATTTCGGTTCGGGCATGGGGGCCATGCTCGGCGCGGCGCGGTTGTTGTTCGGAATGGGCCGCAGCGGAGCCCTGCCGAAAAGCTTCTTCGGAGCCATTGAGCCGAAGCGCCACGTGCCCCGCAATAACGTCGTCTTCATCGGCGCGGTCACTCTCGCAGGCGCATTCCTGCTCAACTACGACCTCGGCGCCCAGATGCTCAACTTCGGCGCCCTGATCGCCTTCATGGGCGTCAATCTTGCGTCACTGGTGCGCTACTACTTCCGCGAGCGCCAAAAAACTCTGGGCAATTTCCTCCCGCCGCTGCTCGGGTTTTTGATCTGCCTCCTTCTCTGGCTGAACCTCAGCCCCAAAGCCCTGCTGCTCGGCTCAGTGTGGATGGCGGTGGGCATTGCTTTCGGCGCCTGGAAGACCCGCGGCTTCCGGGGCGAACTCGTCAATTTTGATATCCCCGCGGAAGACGAGACCTGAATTCCATGATTCGACCGATTCTTTTTACCTGCTCCCTCTGCCTGCTTCCGACCCTTTTCGCCGCCCCTCCCGAAGCCGCCCCCGGTTCGCGCACTGACATCCGCGACGGCTGGTTCCTTCAGCCCTCCGACCAGGTGCAGGAGAAAGGCGAGGCGCTTTCGGCCCCCGGCTACCAGGCAAAGCACTGGTATCGGAGCACCGTGCCGGCCACGGTAATGGCCGCGCTCATGAAAAATGAAGTCTATGCGGACCCGTACTTCGGCATGAATCTGCGCTCCATTTCGGGCGTGAATTATCCCATCGGGACGAATTTCTCCAACATACCCATGCCGCCCGGGAGCGCGTTCCGCACCGCATGGTGGTATCGCACCCAGTTCACGCCTCCGGCCGATTATCGCGGCCGCCGCATTCAGCTGCACTTCGACGGCATCAACTTCCGGGCGAATGTCTGGTTGAACGGAAAGCAGATCGCCGGCGCGGACACCATGGCCGGCGCCTGGCGCCTGTTCGAGTTCGACGTTACCGATCTGGTCCATCCGGGAGCGCCCAACGGCCTCGCGGTCGAAGTATTCCCGCCGACGCCCGAAGATCTGGCCATCACCTTCGTTGACTGGAATCCCGCGCCTCCGGACAAAGGCATGGGCATCTGGCGCGACGTCTATCTGACCGCGACTGGTCCGGTGGCCATCCGTTTTCCGCAGGTGATCACGAATCTGGACCTGCCTTCGCTCGACAAAGCCCACCTCACCGTCACGGCGGAGGTGCGCAACCTCAGCGGCCACGCCGTGAAAGGCGTCCTCAAAGGACAGATCGACAATATCGAGTTCTCGCAGCCGGTCACGGTGGAGCGCGGCGAAACGAAAGTGGTCACCTTCACGCCCGCGCAGTTCCAGCAGTTGAATATCGCCAATCCGCGGCTGTGGTGGCCGGTGCAGGTCGGCCCACAGAATCTGTATGACCTGAACCTTCAGTTCGAGACCGCCGGCGCCGTATCGGACCAGAGCACCACCCGCTTCGGCATCCGCCAGGTTACCAGCGAGCTGGACAAAGGCGCCGAAGCTCCCGTATCCCTCAACGGCCATGGGCAGGCCTATCCCAACAGCCATCGCATCTTCAGCATCAACGGTAAGCGCATCCTGATTCGCGGCGCCGGCTACACCTTCGACATGCTGCTGCGCGAATCGCCGGAGCGCGAGGAGCAGGAACTCAAGTATGTCCGCGATATGAACCTGAACACGGTGAGACTCGAAGGCAAGATCGTGGATGAGAACTTCATGCGCCTCGCCGACGAGTACGGAATTCTGATTACCGCCGGCTGGTGCTGCTGCGATCACTGGGAGCGCTGGAAAGACTGGGACGACGAAGATCGTCTGATAGCGGCGGATTCGCTCCGTGATCAGATCCGGCGCATTCGCAGCCACCCGTCGGTGTTCAACTGGATGAACGGCAGCGATAACCCGCCTCCGCCGGATGTGGAGACCATGTATGTGGGCATTCTGAAGGAGCTGAACTGGCCCAATCCTTACGAGTCCTCCGCAACCGCCCGGCCGACCACCGTGACCGGCGAGACCGGCGTCAAAATGACCGGCCCGTATGAGTACGTCGCGCCATCGTACTGGGAACTGGATAAGGAGCGCGGCGGCGCGCACGGCTTCAACACCGAGACCAGTCCCGGCCCGGCGGTCCCCCCCATCGCCAGCCTGCGTCGTATGTTGCCTGAGGACCACCTCTGGCCCATCAATTCTTACTGGGATTACCACGCCGGCGGGGGCGCGTTCCGGAATATCGACGTCTTTACCGAGGCTCTGAATGCGCGCTACGGACCCTCCGCCAGCGCCGAGGAGTACGCAACGAAGGCGCAGGTCATGTCTTATGAGGGCGAGCGCGCCATGTTCGAGGCGTGGGGCCGCAACAAGTACGTCGCCACTGGCGTAATTCAGTGGATGCTGAACAACGCCTGGCCCTCCATGATCTGGCACCTCTATGATTACTATCTGCGGCCCGGCGGATCGTATTTCGGCACGAAGAAGGCCTGCGAGCCGCTGCACATTCAGTACTCCTACGATGACAATTCCGTCGTTGTCGTCAATTCGTTTTATAAGGACTTCAGCGGCTTGAGAGCTTCCGCAAAGGTCTACAACCTCGATATGTCCGAGAAGTACGCGCACGAGGAGAAGGTGGATGTGCCGTCTGACGGCGTGCGCAAAGCGTTCACCATTCCCGGCATCTCCGGCCTCAGCCCGGCGTACTTCGTGCGCCTGTCCCTGGAGGATGCTTCCGGAAAAGCGGTGAGCACGAACTTCTATTGGTTATCGACGAAGAAGGACGAGCTCGACTGGGAGCATTCCACCTGGTATCACACGCCCACAAAGACCTTCTCCGATCTGACCGCGCTCAATACGCTTCCAAAAGTGGACCTGAACGTCACCGGCACGGCAGAAGTGAACGCCGGCGACGGCATGACCCATGTCACCATCGAGAATCCGAGCCGCAGTCTCGCCTTTGCCGTCCATCTGTGGGTCATGCGGCCGGCGCGCTTCCGCGATCCGGAAGCGGGCAACGGCGAGGCTGAGATCCTTCCGGTGCTCTGGGAGGACAATTACTTCGCACTGATGCCCGGCGAAAAGCGCCAGATCACCGCCACCTACCCGACCGCGCGGATGGGCCGCGGACCTCTGGAGCTTGAAGTGGATGGCTGGAACGTCAACCCGCGCACCATCTCAGTTGCCGGACCGGCGGGCGGAACCGCGCCGGCGCCCGCCGGCGGTGAAGGCGAAGAGTAACCGTCGTCGAAGTTCGGGAGAAGTCCGAACCTGCTGCTCCTGCGCCACTCTGTGAGCAGCCCGTCATTTGGTCTGGGCCGCTAAAAGCGCGCCCCATTCGCACGATCACTCGCAGCGAATCGCCTCCAGAGGATCGCTCCGCGAACCACGGCGCGCGGGTCCGATCATCGCCGCTCCCGCTGCCATCGCGAGTATGACCGCCGCACAGAGATAAAGAACGGGGTTCGTGGTATCCAGGCGAATCGGCGTGTCCTCCATCGTGCGGCGGAGGGCGGCGGCCGCGGCCACCGACATCCACAGCCCGTACAGGATTCCGGCGGCGATCGGTTTTCCTCCGGAGATGAAGATCTCGCGAATAATGTGGATGCGGCGCGCTCCGAGCGCAACGCGAATACCCAGTTCGCGGGTGCGCTGCCCCACCGCGAACCGCACCGCGCCATATATGCCGACCGCGGCCAACACCGTCGCCAGCAGCCCCAGAATGAGGATCAGGTCAACAACGTTCCACAGGATGCTGTTGACCTGGTCCATCCAGCTTTGCAGCCGGCGCGCGAGGATAAAGAGCCGGGGGTCCGTTTCATGCAGGGCATTGCGCACCGCCGAAGCGGCCCGGGCCGCGCCCACGTCGAAGCGTACCGCGAGAAAGTTACGATGCGGGTCCACGCGCCGGAGCCGGTAAACGGCCGGATTATCAGAGCCCCCGAACCGCAGGGGAGCTACATCTTTCGCGATTCCGACGATGATGATTTCGCCGCTTGGCAGCCGCAGAGTCCTGCCGATCGCGTCCTGACCCGGCCAGAAGAGATTCGCCAGATTTTGTGAGACCACGCCGGCGAGGCCGTCGGATTCCTGGAAATCGCGCCCGCGCAGGAGTTCTACCCCCAACGTTTCAAGAAACCCCGGCGAAACAGCATAGACGTCGACTGGCTGGACGGCGTCGGCGCGGGCCGGCGGGCGCACTTCAACGGTGTCGCGTACCATCATTGGAAGACCATCTGAGAACGCGACCGAGTGTACGCCGGGCAACCGCCTGAGGCGCTCGCCGATAGCCCGAAGCCGCGCGCTCGCCTGTTCTGTGCTTGTGTCTTCCTCAAAATGCAGCGGTGAGACCACCACGCCGTCCGGCCGATAACCGGGGCTGGCGCGCAGGTTCCGGTCTTCAGATTGCGCAAACAGAAACGCTTCCACCAGCAGCACCATGCTGAGCGCGACTTGGGCGCTGACCAGCAGATGCAGCAACCTCATGCGCCCCACGCCGGCAAGCAGGCCCCCGTAACCTTTAAGAGAGCTCAGCAGATCGATTTTCACTGACTGGATGGCGGGCGCCAGCCCGGACAGAACCCCGGCCACGACGACAGTAACGGAGAGGTACGCAAGAATCCGCCAATCCGGAGGCATCGGAAAATCGGGCGCGCCACTGGCCATGGAATGAAATAGCGGCGCCGGAAGCTTCCAGGCGAGCAGCAGGCTGATGCCGCCGGCGGCATCAGCCTGCTGCACGCTTTCGGTCACCAGCATGCGAACCAGGCGAAGCCGCGGCGCGCCCAGCGACAGGCGCACGGCAATCTCCCGCTCGCGGATGGCGGCGCGCGAAAGAAGAAGCGTCGCGACATTGGCGCAGGCGATGACGAGCACCAGCACGAACGCGCCCAGGAAAAACGCGATCAGCATGAGATCGCGGCCACTCGCCGTCAGGTCCAGTTCTTCGATCCACGAACCATCCGTGGTGGACACTCTGGTTCTCCGGCCGGAGTGAAGGCGGTCCTGCGCGCGGATGAGGACATTCAGCTCGGACTCGGCTTGCGCGCGTGTGGATCCCGTCGCAAGGCGCCCGGCGAGTTGCAGCCATAGCTCATCATCGTGGTTAAGATATCGGATGCTCGGATCCAGATAGGGCATCGCCGTGTATGGCAGCCATACGCTGGCGGGAATTGTCCAGCTCGAGGTTTGCGCGGGAACGATGCCGGTCACGATCACCGGGCGGTTGTTGACCTGAATCACGCGCCCGACGATGTTCGGATCCGACCCAAAGCGGCTCCGCCACACGGTCTCGCTCAGTATGGCGGGGGGAACGACGCCTGGCGACAGGCAATCGTCGCGAACGAACAACCGGCCGAGAATCGCTCGATCGAGCCCGTCAAGTGCGAAGAAGTTGCACGAAATCGCAAGCCCGAACGAACCTGCGCTGTCGTCCTCGCCGATGAGCGCGGGGAACCTCGAGTAAGCGGCAACCTCGCGCAACGTTCGCGATCGATCGCGCAGCGACTGGTATTCTTCGTACCCGAACGAACGGAGCGTGTCTGTCCATGCACTCCTCGCAATGATGCGCAGGAAGGAGTCCGGGTCTCTGTAAACATGGGCGCGCAAAGCCACGCCGTTCACCACCGTGAACACGCTGGCATTCACACCGATCCCGATCGTGAGAGTCAGGATCACGACTGCCGACAGCAGCGGGTTACGTTGAATCACACGCAGGCCGAATCGGATATCTTCGAGGAAACTCGCGGCCAGCGCCCGCGGGCGTGCGCTCTCGCTTTCAATCTCCTCCTGCCATTCCCGGGGCAGCAGACCTCCCGATGCGACGAGCGTGTTTTGTTCGAACAGGCCGGGCCCGCGCGAGCCGGCCTCGAGACTCGTCACCATCACGTCGCTGGGTTGAAGGCCAAGCGACAGCGGGCCATCATCGAGGTGCTCCTCGAAGCGTAAAGGTTCATTCGCCCAAACCCTCCGGCGCGCGTGCCGCAGGCGGCGCCAGACCACGGCTTCGAGCACGGCCAGCGCGCAAAACGCTGTCACTTCCCCGGAGCAATAGAGAACCAACTCTCCAACAGTGGCAAAGTACGCCGCGACAAGCGCGCAGATCCCAATCGTGGCCAGGATGGGACGTTTGCCCGGGATGTACGAGCAGGTGAAAGGCAGCTTCTTCCAATGGCGGAAGAGGAATTCGAAGGCAATAAAGGCTGTCAGGAAAACCAGAATGGCCACCGATACTGCTCGCAATGCGCCGAAGATCGCGATTTGCGCCGGCAGGGCGGCCAGCAGGACCGGCGCGATACCGCACCATGCAACAAAGCGCTCCACGGCCGATAACCAGGCATGGCGGCACTCACGCTCGTTGGTTTGAAACATCCAGTTCGCGCCCAGCGCCACCGGCATGGAAAAGAGATATCGAAGTCCGGCGATGATCGTTCCGGCGATAGCAAGCGGCGCGGAAACGGCAAGGAAGCCGTAAATGCCCTGATCGTGCAGCGACGGCCGGCCGATACCGACTGCGCCTTTCACGATACATCCCAGCCCCAGACCGGCGTAGGCGAGAAGGATTAGCCGATGGCTGCGGCTGCGGACGAGCGTCTTCCAGATGAAACCAAAAGCAGCCTGGGAACGCGGGTCGGGTAGCAAACGATCGAAAAGCAGATCACGAAGGCGCAGTCGCGAGGCCGGGCGATCGGCGGCGAATGAATCCCGCTCGAGGCGCTCACCTTCCAGCAGCAGACGCCGATAGCGGCGATAACCGAAGGCGTAGGTGACCAGCGTGATGGCAATCGGCGCCATGCAGGACGCCAGCGCGATGTGGCTGTCCAGGAACCACACTGTGGGGAACCAGGGTTCTTGCGGCCACCGGTCGAACAACGGGAGTGCGCCGAGGATAACGATGAACAATACACCCTGTGCGAACAGCGACACGCGCGCGAAAATGCGCGGCCGCAGGGTATTGAGAAGAATCCCCTGCAGCGCCAGAAAGCTGAAGAACGCGAATACGCACGCGCCGCCGGTGGCCGCGAAGTTCGATACCACGTTTGCGGCTAAGGACGGGCTGGCGTTCCAGGGATATGCGGTCACCGCTGCGAAAAGCAACGCGGGAATCGCGGTGAGCGCCACGGTGTACGCCGCGAAGATCAGAAGCAGCGAGCAGAACTTCGCCGCGAACATCTGCCTTGCGGTGATCGGCATGCATCCGAGGATCAGGCAGTCGCGGCGATTTGGGAACAGAGCCTGCCATTCAAGGACGGTCAACAGGGCCGTGATTCCCATTGCCATGTCGATGAACGAAAGCCTGTCTTGGCGCATGGCTTCCCGAAAGAGGACGGGCGTGCCGTAATGCCACAGGTGAGCGTACCGCAGCGAGTACGCGTTGACCCCGAGAATGCCCGCCGACAGCAGCATTGCCAGAAGTCCAAACGCCACTTTCTTCCATTCACCAGAGACGGATGCGCCCTCGGTGTCGAAGAAAGATCCCAGGAAATGGCGCACCAGCTCGAGGCCGGCGCTGTGCGTCTCCTCGATCCAGTTCTGGAAACGGTCTCTCAAGTCGCGACCACATCGAGAATTCGATGCGCGATGGCGTCGCAATTCTCGGGTTCGGTGAGCTGGGCGAAGATGCCCTCGAGCGACGATTCGGCCATCATTTCGCGCAGCCTTGCTACCGAATCGTGGGCCACCACGCGCCCCTTCCGCAGAATCAGGATTCGATTACAAACCTTTTCCACCACCTCGAGCACGTGCGAGCTGTAGAGCACCATCCTGCCTCGGGCAGCGAGCGCGTGCAGCAGACTCCGCAGCACCAGCGCGGTGTTGACGTCAAGCCCGGAGAAAGGCTCGTCGAGAATCAGCAACTCGGGGTTGTGGAGCAGCGCGGCCGAAAGCAGGATTTTCTGGCGCATGCCCTTGGAATACGCACTCAGCGATGAGAAACGGTCCTCCCACAGCCCGAACAGGCGAAGGAGTTCGTCCATTTTGGGTTCGAGCACCCGGCGAGGTATGCCACGAATCCGGCCGGCGAGCTGAAGATACTCCCGCCCGCTAAGGTGCGGATACAGGTGCGCCTCCTCTGGAACATAACCAAGCCGTCGCTGATACGACCTCAGGTCGGAGCGGGCATCCTGACCGTGGAAAATGATATGGCCCGATGTCGGCTCGATCAGGCCAGTAAGCATCTTTACAGTGGTGCTCTTGCCCGCGCCGTTAGGGCCGAGATATCCGAGGATCTCGCCCGGCCGGATCTCGAAACTGACGCGCTCGACGGCTGCAATGCCGCTGTACAACTTGGTGAGCAGCCGAACTTCGAGCATGGCCATTAGACTCCGGGCTCCGGGCCGGAGTTCCCGCCGCATGGCGGCGGCTCGGCGGGGCATTCACAAGGCTTTGAACACGCCTATCGTCCTGAATCCAAAAAGGTTTCCGAAAAATTAGGCGCAAAAAGCTTGACTCCTCGGGTGAAGATGGGGCCAGGAGGGAAGTCTTCAATGTCTTCCGAACGTCGTATCCGCTCCTCGCGCGAAAATGGCGCCAAATCCCACGGGCCCAAAACCCCCGAGGGCAAACTGCGCTCATGCCGCAATGCCGTGAAGCACGGTCTGCTCAGCGAAATCATCGTCCTGCCGACCGAGCCGGCCGAGCGCTTCCTGCAACTGTCCA
>Ga0209810_1004905_pt1 | contig 12470 bp, 10 predicted proteins | sample Coa_R1_7_FD_187159 | JGI IMG/M metagenome (GOLD analysis project Ga0209810, IMG submission 187159) | Surface soil microbial communities from Centralia Pennsylvania, which are recovering from an underground coalmine fire - Coalmine... | ecosystem: Environmental > Terrestrial > Soil > Unclassified...
GAGACGGGGATGACGACGTTGTGCGCGCCGGGGATGCTGCGCGCGACATCCTCGTAGTGCTGGCGCATGAAAACGGTGTCGCGCTGCCCCAGCACCACCAGTGTGGGAACGCGCAGCAGTTGCAGCCGTTCGTCGCCGCGCCAGGGAGCCATCACACGATCATGCATCCGGCTGAGCGTGCGCTGCGAGGCAAACAGGGCAACACGTATGCGTTTCGCGATGCCGGTGAATAGCGGGTCGGGAATGCGCATCAACCTGCGCAGAACAGGGCGGATAATGAAGCGCGAAGGGACGCCGAGTAAGACGAGTTCGCTCACGTCTTCGGGATGGCGCAAGGCGTACTCGGTGGCAACCGCGCCGCCGAAGGAGTGGGCAATGAGCGCGAAGGGACGTTGCACCTGCAAGGCGTCAAGCACGGTATCCAGATCATCCACCAGCCCTTCCATGCTCATGGGCAGCGCGGAAGGGTCGTCGCTGTGGCCGTGACCGCGCAGGTCAGGGGCCACGACGCGCATGGTCTGGCCGAAGAAACGCAGCTGGTAGAGCCACTGCAGCGCGCTGCCGCCATAGCCATGCACCAGCACCAGCGTGCGCGTCGCCCCCTCCGGCTGGATATCGATGACGCTCAGGCGGCGCAGCGTGCGTTCTGGCCCCTGTCCGCCCGGAACATAGACGGTGCGGCGGTACAATTCCACGTCCAGAGCCATAGCATCTCTCCCGAAACAACATAGTACAACGAGAGTACCCTCGTGTTTTTGCACGGAAGTTATCTCTGCCACAATATTGTACCATACGATCTGACACTCCCCAACCTCAAGGCGTGGGGGTTCTTCCTTCACCCAACTCGCTTGCTGCTACGCCGTTTGGCAGCGGCAGGAGAGGCGATCTATCCAGAAGCATTTTGCCACACAAGGTTGCTGGTTCCCGTGTACCCCACAGCACCATTGGAAAAGGATTGGAGCGCAAGATGCAGGATGTTCAACTAAGGTGGCCCAGGTTGTCAAAAACAGAAAAATGGGCGAAAATAAGAGTTACTTCCTCTTTTCCAGATACTAGAGCGATGTACGTAAGGAATGAGCATTGTGACAAAATTGAACGCACGCAGCGGCGCTACCTCAATTTGTCCCCAGGCCTGGGCGTTTGGCACACTGCTGGAGTGCCAGCACAAGCAGGATCTCAATGGAACACACTCAACAACAGCCAGGGTTCGAGGACGAGATCCGTCAAGGCATGACTGATGATGACCGGTGTCAGACTGCGTCTGCCGACCAGATACGTGATTGCCAGCGCGATCCCCAGCAGAAAAGTCAGGCCCTGGGCCGCCAGCGCGGCTTCGAGACCAGCGAAGCCATAAAAGTGGACGAGACCAAACAGCAGACCACTCAGCAAGGTCTGGACGACCCGACCATAGCCCATCTCTGCCAGACTGGTCATCACATAGCCGCGGAAGAGCGTCTCCTCGACCACCCCCGCCACTAGCGCCGTTGCAATGGCAACCAGTTTGAGCCAGGAGAATTCGAGCAGGTGCTGACCCAGATGCAGACTGAAGACCGTCCATCCACTGTAGAACACCGCGACGACGACCCCTAGGGCAACGGCCTGCCACGTCGTTACTCGCCCCAGTCCAAGATCACGCAACGTTCTCCCGCGTCTCTGCAACCGCCAGGCCAGTAGCCCCAGAGCAACCAGTTCCCCGATCGCTGCACCGATGAGAAAGGCCGCAACCCGATTGACAGGCGACTTTGCCCACCCGGCGGCGATGACGAAAGCCAAAGCTCCATAGGTGAATGCACCAACAGGGACCAGGGCCAGCAAAAGGGTACTGATCAAGCGCCCCCAGGTCTCTCGCTTTGAGCCAGGAGTTCCCGCTAAGTTCATACGTCTGCCTCCTGGTTGATGTAATGGATTTGAGTCATAAACGTCTCCCTTGTTTCTTCTCACATCTGTTGCGCATCCCGTGGGTCACACACTTCCACCGTGCCAGGAGCGGTGTTCAAAACGCGCACAGTTTCCCGCACGCTGGATCTGCTGAGCGGTCCAAGCGTTCCACGAGCTGCTGGTATTCTTCCTGCTCCTGTTGCATTTCATAGTCCCTGACCACGCTACTCAGACGCCTTGACACTATTGATGCAGCGTGTGGCGGTCATGAGCGCGCGACCAGGAGATCAGCATCTTCTCCTATTGATCCTTTGCGAAAATACACCGAAGCCGGACACTGGTAATCGAGTGCCTGATGAGGACGTTCAAAGTTATAGAATTCGAAATAGCACGTTAAGGACTGCCGGGCCTTACAGGGTGAGACGTAGTCATGGAGATAGACCTCTTCCTTGACGGTGCGACTCACCCGCTCCGTAAAAATATCGTCTAATGCTCGTCCTTTGCCATCCATGCTGATCTGCACGTGGGCATCCAGTAAGAGTTGGCAATACTGCGGACCGGTAAAGTGGCTGCCTCGATCGCTATTCCAGATCAACGGCACGGCCTGCCCGCGCGTTGCGCAGCAGTGAGTACAAAAGGCTACGGATACACCTCCTCTTTCTGATTGCGCTTACTCAGATTTGGCGCGAGATAAATCGCCGCGATGTCCATCTCGCTCATATATCGTCCTACCGTTTTTCGGTTGACGCTCATCCCTTCTTGTTGTAACTGCGCGGCGATTTTCCGCGCGCCATAAAAGAGATATTGCGTATAGAGTTCATCAATACGATGTTTCTTTCAGCCTCCTTCTGCGTCTAGATTCTTAGGGCCAGTCTATCACACAACCCAATCAGCCAGAGCGGTCGGCCCATTCATCCCCCACTTAAAAGACGAGGGCTTTCTGGGCCGTTCGTTGTAAGACCCACAGGACGGGCAGGGGGCCTGCGATAGATTTACGCTTCGGCTTCCTCAGCTTGCTCGTTCATCGCCTCTTCCTTTTTCGGGATGTAGAGTTTGATGCGGCGGAAGCCCTCGGCGTGTTGCATGTTGAGACCCTTTTTCTCTCTGGCCTCTTTTGCCGTCCCCTCGCTCCACCTGCGCAGGCGTTCGGTCATATCCGCGTCTGGCCCGAACTGGGAGACGTGGCATTTCAGGCCCTTTGCCTTCAGATCAATGGTCTCGCTGACATCGATATAGGTGTTCACTTTTGTGCTGCCCCAGAGGTAGAGTTCGTGGGGGCGGTAGGGCAGAAAGCCCTCGGCCAGCAGTTCGCGGTAGGAACGGGGATTACCGGCGGCAGGAAAGATAGCATCCAGCACAATATTGCCCGTCGCGCGGTGGTCGGGATGATTGATGTAAGCCGTCTCTTCCGGCTGCTCGTCGGGATCGGGGGCGAAGATGTGCCGCTCTGGATCATGGGTGAAGACGACGCGCGGGCGATATTTGCGGATGAGCCGCACAACAGCCTTACGCGCCTCCTCGTTATTGGTCAGGTGTCCATCGTGGAAACGCAGGAATTCTACTGCCTGCACGCCCAGCACTTCGGCGGCGGCGCGCTGCTCCTGCTCGCGTTGCAGCATGAGATCGGTGTCGACCAGACCGGGAACTTCGCTGCCTTCGGCTCCGTCGGTCATAATGACCCAGACAATTTTTTTGCCCTGCTTCGCCCACAGGGCGCTGGTGGCGGCTGCGGCGAAATCTGCATCATCGGGATGCGCTCCCACGACCATTGCCTCAAAATCGGGTTCAGTCACCATCTGCACGGCGCCGGGAGCTTCTTTATAAGCCATACGGTAAAACCTCTTTTCAATAGATGTACTCGAACCAACCAGATCGGTAAGCGGACTGGTTCTTCATAGGTGCGATATAGAAAGTTCGTTCACTATAGCATAGGATGAAAGTCTGGCGGGTGTCAAGTTTGTATGACCTTTTCAAAGGCGGCGATCACTTCCTGTGCCGAAACGGCGCGGCCTGCCAGGCTGTCCAGTCCGACAGCGCGCTCGCGCAGCCCTTCACGCAGGATGGCCTGCTCTTCGGGCGTGTGTCCCAGCAGTTGCGCCAGCGTTTCGGTTTCCCGGCGCAGCAACACACCTGCCTGTAAGAGGCAGCCAGCACGGCGGCGCACCATATCCAGCCCGACCACTTTGCGCTGCCCCCGCCCCGCGACGACTTCATAGGGGGAGAGCGAGCCGTAGCAGGCGCGGCGCAGGATGACCTCGCGCTGCGCGGTCTCCGGCTGCTTAAGCAAGGCCCGCTGTTCGTGCGCCTCGGCCACCGGTACGCTGCGTGTCTCCAGGCCCAGTTCCCGCAAGGCAGCGACCCAGGCTTCACCAAACCAGCGATAGGACTCTACGATATCGGCCAGAATCAAGGGATGGCCTGCCGGTAGCAAAACATCCAGGCTGAGCAGGTGGGGGCCGACCAGCACGGCAGTTCCCCCGGCCTTGCGACGATAGACAGGCAGCGAGTATGCCGCCAGAGCCTCTGCGTTGAGAACGCCGGGCTTCTGCGAAAAGCCCAGCACCAGCCCCGGACGTTCGGCCTGCGACCAGTAGAGCGTGGCGGGTACGCCCGGTGCGGCTTCGGCCAGCAGCGATTCGCTCCGCTCGATATGCTGCTGCTGGTCCGCGATGCTGAGCGAGTAGATGCGCCAGCTAGTCGGTGAGTAGGTCGGCTGCTGCAAGGCTTTTCTCCGCCGGTTTGCGATAGAACCAGCCGCCGATGGCTGCGGCCAGGCTAATCAGTGCATCGATAAGCAGGGCGATGGGCGCGCCAAAGAAGTGGGCGAGACCGCCGGTAAAGAGATTGCCAAGCGGTGTCGTCCCGGCAAAGACCAGCATGTAGGCGCTCATCACGCGACCGCGCAGACGATCTGGCGCAACGGTTTGCAGGGTGGTATTGGAGATCGCTGAAAACATGATCTGCGCGAAACCGACCGCCGCGATCAGCGCCAGCGAGAGGAGATACCACTGCGAGACGGCGAACAGGGCCTCGAAGAGGCAGAAAGCGGTCGCGCCCACCAGCAACTGCGAGATGCTGGGCCGGTTATTGCCCCACGCCAGCCAGAGCGCCGCAATCAACGAACCGATGCCAAAGGCTGAGGAAATGAAGCCGAAGCCCACCGCGCCAACGTTCAACACATCGGTAGCAAAAAGCGGCAGCACAACGTTAAAGTTGATGCCGAAGAGGGAGACGACGCCCATCACGGCAATAATAAGCAGAATCGAGGGCGTGCGCCAGGAATAGACCAGCCCTTCGCGCAGGCTTTCCAGCGTGCGCGGCCTCGCGATGGCCCCTCCTTCGATAGCTTTCAGATTGCTGGCGCGTCCATGCAGTTGCTTCATATCGATCATGGCCAGACCGATGATGACGGCGATGAAGCTGAGGGCGTTCAGCAGGAAGAGCGGGGCAACACCCAGCCAGGCGATGAGAATGCCGCCGATGCCGGGGCCGATGATACGCGCCATGTTGAAGAGTGACGAGTTCAGGGCGATAGCGTTGGGCAGGTCAGCGCGGCCCACCATCTCGACGACGAATGCCTGTCGTGTAGGCATATCCAGCGCGTTGGTAATGCCGAGCAGCAGAGCCAGAATCATCACGTGCCAGATGCGTACCTCGCCCGTTGCCACCAGTATCCAGAGGATAAACGCCTGAATCATGGCCGACGATTGCGTGAATATAAGGACGCTACGTTTGGGCAGGCGGTCTGCCAGCACGCCACCGAAGAGCGCGAAGAACATCACAGGCAGAAATTGCAGCGCACCCACCAGGCCAAGCCACCACGCGCTGTGCGTCAGCTCCAGTACCAGCCAGGCCTGCGCCGTTGTTTGCATCCAGGTACCGATCAGGGAAATAAGCTGACCAAACCAGAAGAGGCGAAAATTGCGATGGCGCAAGGCCACAAAAGCGCGCAGCAGGCCCTTCGCCTGCTGTGTCTCATCACTGACCGCAATCGTTACTTGCGATCTCTGTTGACTTCCAGGTAATGTTTGCATAAAACAAGAAATCCCATCTGATTACAGCATATGAAAGATCAGTTATTGTTCGTTTTCCGTAGAAGCTTTCACAGTTAAAAGTTTCTGACGTGTCTGCCTGTGGCGTTCGAGTTTTTCCAGCAAGGGTTGGCGCATCTGCTCCAGCCCCTCGATTTTCTGCTCGATGAGGCGCAGTTGTTTCTGGATCAGTTCATCCGAGCGATCTAACTGCGCCAGTTTGGCCGCGACCTCGGTGGCATGTTGATATGCCTCCTTGATCTGCCCGCGCTCGTCATCGGCTTCCAGCATCTCGCGAATATCGCTGAGGGAGAAGCCGAGCAGCTCGCGCAACTTCTTAATGTGTTCAATGCGCTGAACATCTGCCTCGCTATATTGCCGATAGTTGCCCTCCGTCCGTTCGGTGGGCGGTAACAGCCCGACCTCTTCGTAATAGCGCAGCGTGCGCTTGGTCAACCCTGTGCGTGTCGCCACCTGCTCAATTGTATACACCTTGCCCGCATCTGCATGCACCGGATCAGCGCCGACCATCATCATTCTTCTCCTTTGAAACAAGCGGACATCACACTTTCTCTGCCTACAAGCTTTGTCTTTAGTATATCAAAGATTAACGTTTACGTCAATGTTAGTATGGAATATGAGAACTATGTATACGCTTCTCTGCGGTGGTCCCACCTTCTCACGGAAGGACGATCATCCATTTTCAGACGATAGCGCACAGAGAGCGGCAGAGTCTTGTTATTTATTTGCATTTATGCTACTATCTTAATAACGCAAATATTGTTGAAACGCAAATTCTGGGAGGGTACAGGGAATTACGCACAGCGATCGTGAGACCATTGCGCGCAGCATCGGCCAGTTTCGGCGGGCCATCGTGCGCGAGTTCATCTTTAATATTTTGCACACGTTCGGAAACTTCGACTTCTCGCTGCCTCAGTTAGGCACGTTGCTCCTGCTCGATAGAGAAGGCGAACTGACGATCAAGCAGATGAGCGAGATACTGGGACGCTCGACGTCGGCCACCAGTCGTCTGCTTGACCAGTTAGTCGAGCGCCGGCTGATCAGCCGACACGAGGACGAACACGACCGGCGGGTGAAGCGTGTGGCAATTACCGATAGTGGCCGCGCACTGATCGCCGTGCTTGAGCGGCAGCGTGCGGACGCGCAGATAACCGTCATGGAATATCTCTCGGCAGAGGAGCAGGCGATTGTCACACAGGCGATGATCCTGCTGGCCGAAGCTGGTGAGAGAAGGAGGCAGCATGAGCATCCAGAGTCAGGCCCAGGAGAATAGCGACATTCAGACCGGCGCCATTGTTCTCCCCTTCAACGCCATAGAGCGCGCCTCGCTCGCCCGTGTTGGGGGCAAGGCGGCGAATCTGGGCGAGATGACACGCGCCGGGCTGCCCGTACCGCCAGGTTTCTGCGTCACCACAACGGCTTATATGCTGGTAGCGGCAGGAGCCAACCTTGAATCTATCCTTGACGAAATTGCTGCCACGAGTACCGGCAATACATCGCGACTGGCAGAGTTGGCTGCCGCCGCGAGGGACAGGCTGCTGGCCGCGCCAGTTCCAGATGCCGTAGCCGAAGCAATTACCAGGGCATACCAGGCATTGGGCAAAGGTGCGGACGTGCCGGTTGCTGTGCGCTCCTCGGCTACGGCTGAAGACCTGCCCTTTGCCAGCTTCGCAGGCCAGCAGGACACGTATCTCAACATTGTTGGCGGCGAGGCCGTGCTGGATGCCGTGCGCCGCTGCTGGGCCTCGCTCTGGACGGAGCGCGCGGTGAGCTATCGCGCCAGCAACAACATCGATCCCCGCAGCGTGAGCCTCGCCGTTGCCGTTCAGCGTATGGTCGATGCCGCCGTAGCGGGCGTCCTCTTCACCGCAAACCCCGTGACGGGCAAACGTCGGCAGGCAGTGATTGATGCCAGTCCGGGTCTGGGCGAAGCGGTCGTCTCCGGCGCGGTCAACCCCGATCACTTTGTGGTCAATACTCCTACCGGTGAGATTGTCGAGCGCCGACCGGGCGACAAACGTATCGTGATTCGGGCCAGCGCAGGCGGCGGCACGCAGCGTATCGAGCGGGCCGAAGGCAGCAACGAAGCCTGTCTCTCCGATGAGCAACTACGCGCCCTTGCTCAGTTGGGAGCGCGAGTCGAGGCGCATTATGGCGCGCCGCAGGATACAGAGTGGGCCATTGACGCCGACGGCCGCATCTGGCTCACGCAGGCCCGACCGATTACCACCCTCTTCCCGCTGCCCGATACCGCCCCGCAAACCGATGATGTCCTGCGCGCCTACTTCTCCCTCAGCGTCTTTCAGGGAGTCTTCCGGCCCTTTACGCCTATGGGCATTGCGGCTTTCCGGCTGTTTGGTTCTTCACTGTCGAAGCTGCTGGGGTATCCAACCCGCGATCCTCTCCAGGGACCGGCAGCCCTTGCAGTAGCGGCGTCTCGCCTCTTCATCGACGTTACCCCGTTGCTGCGTCACCCGCTGGGGCGCGCCGCAATCATCGGCGTCGTGGCACGTTTCGGGGAGGCTCGCTCCGCCCTTCCTCTTGAACAGGCTGTTACTGACCCGCGCCTGTCTCTCGTTTCCAGCTCGCGCCGACCAGTTCTCCGGCTCATGTTCCAGTTGCTCATCAAAAAGCGTTTTCTGCCGCTCATCATCCAGGCCCTCGTGCATCCCTCAACAGCGCGAAAACGATTGGAGCGATGGGAAGCGAACTTCCGGGCAATGGATAAGATACCGACAAACGCAGAAGAGTGTTTGAACGCTTATGAAGACCTTCTGCTCAACTCTACAGGATCGCTCTTCCCCAATCTTGGGCCAATTCTCATAGGTGGCCTCGGCAGTTACAGCCTGACGAACAGGCTCCTGAAAGACCTCGCCACGCCCGACGAATTGCAGGTAGTCTTACGAGGGCTTCCCTACAATCCGACAACAGAGATGGACCTCGCGCTCTGGGCGCTGGCGCAGCAGGTGCGGGCCGATGCGCTCGCGGCCCAACACGTTCGCGAGACATCAGCGGAACAGCTAGCGCAGGAGTATCGTGCGGGAAACCTGCCGCCAACGCTCCAGCAAGGGCTGGCAAATTTTCTGCGCACCTACGGGCATCGCGCAGTAGCAGAAATCGACCTCGGTCTGCCCCGCTGGTCAGAAGACCCTACCCACCTGCTCGGCGCGCTCGCCAATTACCTCGAATTGACTGACGCGGCCTTTGCCCCGGATGTGCAATTTCAACGCAGCGCACAGGAAGCCGAGGCAATGGTAGCCGAACTGATCCGGCGAGCGCGCCAGAAAAGCCGCCGACTCGGCCTGCTGGTGAAATTCTGCCTGAAGCGTACCCGCGCCCTCGTCGGCCTGCGGGAAAAGCCAAAATACTGCATTGTCCTGGTACTGGCCCGCGCCCGCCAGTTGCTCTGGCCCGTTGGCGAAACTCTGGCAAAGGCGGAACGGCTGGAAGCGGCAGAAGACATCCTCTTCCTGACGCCGCAGGAAGCGCGAGCGGCCCTCGCCGGGGCGGACATGCGTCCAACCGTCCGCGAACGGCGCGCCGACTACGAGCAAGAGCTAAAGCGCCGCTACATCCCCCGTGTCCTGCTCTCCGACGGCACCGAACCGGCAGCACAAACACAGCCCACTACCACAACAGGCGAAATCCTGCAGGGAACGCCAGCCTCTCCCGGCAGCGTCACCGCCCTCGCCCGCGTCATCCTCGACCCAACCGGGGCAAAGCTGGCCCCCGGCGAAATTCTCGTCGCCCCCTCCACCGACCCCGGCTGGACCCCGCTTTTCCTCACCGCCGGTGGCCTCGTCATGGAAATGGGCGGCTCCATCTCCCACGGAGCCGTCGTCGCCCGCGAATACGGCATCCCGGCAGTCGTAGGTGTCCCGGAAGCAACCGAACGGATTATGACGGGCCAACGTATTACGGTCGATGGCTCTGCGGGGACGGTGATGATTGAAGAGGAGTAGTATAAGGACGCATCGAGAAAGCTGGAGAAGATGAAATGAATCAGGCAGACATTAAACAGTATTCAATGAACATCCTGTGGGATGCGCAAGATAACATTTACGTGGGATCCGTTTCCGAACTTCCCGGCTGCATGACGCACGGCAAGACCTACGAAGAAGCAGTTAAGCAAGGGCAGGATGCCATCGAAAGCCGGGTTATGGCTGCTCTTGCCGATAACGAGCCTGTTGCGCCACCGAGAACGCTGACTATAGCTTAACGTCAAAAGGTTTTTGTACGGTAGCAAGCGGCTCGCTGGCAGATAGATTGATGGCCGTTGCAGTCAACTGGCCCCGCTAATCACTCCTCTTCCGCCAGCTTGCGCGCCACCGCATTGTCCACCGCATCATATGCCCTGGACAGCAGCGCAGTCAGATTTTGCGTGCCGACGGAGAAGGGGGCCTGTCCCAATCGTTTGAGGATGGCTTTGTCGATGCCGGGTGCTAAAGTGCTGGCGGTGAAGGTCGTCAGTTCTTCGCCAGCCTGCCAGAAGGTGGAGAGATAGTCTTCGAGGGCGAGGCTCTCTTCAGGAACTGCCGCTGTCTCGCTCGCTGAAGCACTGACTTCTTCGGCTGGCAGGGCGGCGCTGCGTTTTTCGCGCAGGGATTGGATGATCTGTTCTTTGCTGCGACCTCGCAGTTTGAAGATGAGGAAGGGGTCTTCGTCGAAGCGTTCGGCCAGCAGGTAGTAGACGGCAGCGATGTGCTTGCAGGGATTGGCCCAGTCGGGGCAGGAGCAGTCCGTGATCAGTTCTGCGCCTCTGGTGGGGAAGAGCGAGACATGGACGGCACTGAATGCCTCCTCAATGTTTTCTGGCATCTCGCCAGCCAGCAATTTCGCGGCGAAGAGGGCCTGGGACGCCATCGCCGCGATGACCTTTTCCCAGTCTCTATCGGTAAGCGGTTGCAGGCGAATGGTGACGTTGTAGGGCCTGGGCATCGACCCCTGCACTTTTGCCTTGACGACGCCCGGCTCAACGTCGATTGAAAGCACCTGTCCCTGGCGAGCGTAGTTGCGCCCGCGTGTGAGGCGCGTTCCCATGCCGAAGGATTCGAGGACGCCCACCCAGCGTTTCGACCACCACGTCTCGCCGATGGCCCCTCGCTCGCTCTTCGCTTTGATACCGCCTTCGACTCGTCTTGGCTGGCTCGGACGGTAATAATCCCATTCGCTCTCTTCATCGTCGTACCAGCCGTCCCATTTACCCATCTCTGATGCTCCTCTATTCGACACGCTATTCAACAACGGCCTCGCGACTCAGCCTGAACAGGTCTTTCAACTCGGCTGTTGATAGCTCGGTCAGCCAGTTTTCGCCGCTGCCAATAATGCGTTCGGCCAGTTCTTTCTTCTGCTCGATCATTGCATCGATGCGCTCTTCCAGCGTGCCGACGCAGACAAATTTGTGAACCTGCACATTGCGCTGTTGCCCGATACGGAATGCCCTGTCCGTCGCCTGGTTCTCTACCGCCGGATTCCACCAGCGATCAAAATGGAAGACGTGGTTGGCCGCCGTCAGATTGAGGCCGACGCCGCCCGCTTTGAGCGAGAGAATGAAGATGGGCGCGCCTCGTTTCTCTTGCTGGAAACGCTGCACCATCAGGTCGCGTTGCTTCTTGTTAGTGCCGCCATGCAGGAAAAGCACCTCGCAGCCCAGCGTCTCCTGCAAGTGCTGTCGCAGCATTGCGCCCATCTCGGCAAACTGCGTGAAGATCAGCGCCTTATCGCCCTCCGCCAGCACCTCTTCCAGCATCTCCTCCAGCCGCGCCAGCTTGCCGGAGCGGCCTGCTAATCGGCTGCCGTCGCCGATAAAGTGGGCAGGATGGTTGCAGACCTGTTTGAGTTTCATCAACGCCGCCAGCACCAGCCCGCGACGCTCGATACCATCGGCCTCCTCGATCTTCTCCAACATCTCCTGCACCACCGCCTCGTAGAGCGATGCCTGCTCCTGCGTCAGGTTGCAGAAGACCTTCATCTCCATCTTATCTGGCAGGTCCTGGATAATGGCTTTGTCCGTCTTCAAGCGGCGCAGCACAAAGGGTTGGATCAGCCGTCTGAGCGTTTCGGCCTTCTCAGCATCGTGATAGCGTTCGATCGGCAGGGCGAACTGCTTGCGGAAATCCTGCCCGGAGCCGAGATAGCCCGGATTCAGGAACTCCATAATCGACCACAATTCAGCCAACCGGTTCTCTACCGGCGTTCCCGTCAGCGCAATACGATGGCGCGCATTCAAACTCTTAATCGCCTGCGTCTGCTTCGCCGCCTCGTTCTTGATATTCTGCGCCTCATCGACCACCACATACTCCCAGTCAAGCGAGCGCAAATCCTCTTTATCGCGCAGCGCCAGCGCATAGGTCGTAATCACCACGTCATGCCTGCGGGCCTCCTCAACAAACGCCTCTCCCGCCAGCCGATCATGCCCATGATGCACCATCACGTTCAAAGAGGGCGCGAACCGTTGCAATTCTCTCTGCCAGTTGCCGACGATGGACATGGGACAGATCAAAAGCGTGGGCGCCGAGACATGCAAGCCGTTTTCACGAT
>Ga0209810_1004910_pt1 | contig 12457 bp, 6 predicted proteins | sample Coa_R1_7_FD_187159 | JGI IMG/M metagenome (GOLD analysis project Ga0209810, IMG submission 187159) | Surface soil microbial communities from Centralia Pennsylvania, which are recovering from an underground coalmine fire - Coalmine... | ecosystem: Environmental > Terrestrial > Soil > Unclassified ...
GACGAAGGACGCCTGTACCTGGAAGACTTCGGCCGGCCGAGCCAGAGCATCATCTGGGCGTTCAACCGCGCCTTCTGGGAGCACCTGCCGGCCTGGGAGACCACCTTCCAGCGGGGCTTCCTCGCCGCCCTGCCCGGCGGCGTCTCCGACGGCACCCATCCCGTGTTCTGGCGGGATCGCCTCACCGCGTTCCTCGACCTGCTCGACGACCTGGACGCGCGCGGCCTGGTGCCGGACGAGATCTACGTCCTCGAGCTGGGCGTGGGCACCGGCCACCAGGCGAAGGTCTGGCTGGACACCTTCCGCGCGCTGTGCGCCGAGCGCGGCCGCGACTACTTCCCCCGCGTGCGCTACCTGATGAGCGACTATTCGCACGAGGTGCTGCGCACCGCGCGGCGCACCCTGGCCGAGTATGGCGAGCAGGTCAGCGACCTGCACGTCGACGCCGTCGACCCGCTGCACACCCTCTCGTTCCTGCGCTACAAAATCCTATTCATCCACTCCTGCAACCTCTACGACAACCTGCCGACCGACGAGGTCGTGCGGCGCGAGGGCAAGCTGTATGAGCTGCGGGTGCGGGCCTACCTGCCGGCCGCGGCCGTGGCCGCCATTTGCGCGGCGCACGGGCTGGCGCCCGCCGACCTGCCCACGGCGATCGGTCGCTTCCTGCGCATCGGGCCGGAGTACTTCGACGACGTGGCGGCCGGCGTGCGCTTCTGGGCCGACGTCTGGGAGGCGCTCTGCCTGGAGGAGTGCGGCGTCCTCATCGAAGAAGCCGACAGCTACCGCATCCACCCGGCCGTGCACGGCGCGCACCTCGCGGACGTACTCGCGACGTTCACCGGCGACCTGCGGCTGCACCTCTCGACGGTCGCGCTGCAGAGCTTCGCCAACACGCTGCCACTGCTGCACCCGCGCGGCATGTTCCAGGTCCAGGACCTGTTCGTGACCGACCTGGAACAGTACCGCGGCACCTTCCGCGGCCCGGGCAAGATGGACGGGTCGATCGTGAACTGGCTGAACGGGCCGCTGTTCCGCGTCGTGGGCGACCAGCTTGGCTACCGGGTGCACTTCGAGCCGTTCCGTCGGTACCGGGAGAAGTCGAACAGCGTGGTGCTGACCACGACGCAGAAGGATTGATGAGCCGTGAATGGAGAGCGCACCCGCGAGAACAGGCGGCTGCTGCCGACGGCGGTCGTGGGCAGCTATGCCGTGCCAGAGTGGCTAGAGCGGATCAAGACCGACTACTTCCAGCGCCGGATCAGCGGCGAGACGCTGGAGGAGGTCCACGACGTCGCGATCAAGGCGGCGATCAAGGACCAGGAGCTGGCTGGGATTGACGTCGTCACCGATGGCGAGCTGCGCCGCGACAACATGGTGGACTACTTCGCCGTGCGCCTGGCCGGCGTCGAGATCGATCGCCGCCAGAAGGCGTACTACTACGACTACTACGAGGCCGTGGTCCGCCACCCACTACCCCAGGCGCCGCTGCGCCTCGCCGACGAGCTGCGCTTCGCTCAGCGCCTCACCGATCGGGAGGTGAAGTACTCGATCACCGGGCCGCACACGCTGGTGAAGCGCATCCGCGACGAGTGCTACCACGACCAGCGCGCGTTCGCCCTCGACCTGGCGCGGGTCCTGAACGCCGAACTGAAGGCGCTCGTCGCGGCCGGGGCGACCTTCATCCAGGTCGACGAGCCGTACGTGAGCGGCTTCACCGAGGACCTGGACTGGGCCGTGGACGCCCTCAACGTCCTGGTCGACGGCGTCGCGGCGCGGATCGGCCTGCACGTCTGCTACGGCAACCGCTACGGCAAGCCGTCGTGGGAGGGCAGCTACCGCTTCCTGTTCCCGCGGATCCTCGACGCGCGGGTCGACCAGCTCCTGCTGGAGTTCGCTCGCAAGGGCCCGGACGACCTGAGTCTGTTCCGCGAATACCCGTGTCCGTTCGCCCTCGGCATGGGCGTGGTCGACGTGAAGGACCCGCGCGTCGAGACGCCGGAGGAGGTTGCCGCCCGCGTTCGGCGCGGCCTGGCCGTCGTGCCGCCGGAGCGGCTGTCGCTGAACCCCGACTGCGGCCTGCGCCACCTGCCGCCTGCCGTGGCCTACGGCAAGCTCGAAGCCCTCGCCCGCGGCGCGGCGCTCGTGCGCGACGAGCTAGGAATCGCCTGAGCGCGCGACAGGAAATATGCACAACCGGCGATCTTCAAACGGCGGTAGGCGGATTTTAGACTGAGCGACGATGATGAGTTCAGAATCCGTTACTATTTCGTCGCCGATCGCCGGCTGCCTGCTGGTAACAGCCACCGGTAGCCGGTCAGCCTTCCGGACTGCAAGCGGGCGACTGGACGAGGATGGGCAGATCGCTGTTCGCGCTGCTGACAGGCTGGGCGCGCGGGGCGAGGCCGCAGAATTCCCTTGCCCTCCAGATCTCGCTGCTGTTCGTCGTCGCCACGCTCGCCTCGCCGCTGGTGGCGCTCATCCAGGCCCAGGTCGAGGCGCACGCGGCCGAGCGGCGCGCGTATGAGAATGCCCGACTGATCGCCCGCGAGGCGGCGGCGGGCATCGAGGGCACGCTGGACGACGCGCAGGAGGCGGCGCAGTTCGTCGCCCACCTGCCGGCCTTCTGGGATGGCGAGGACGCGGATCGCGACGCGATCCTGGCCGCGCTCGCGACCACCAACCCGCGGTTCAACGCTCTGCTGTACGTCACCTCGGACCTGCGCCAGCGCGGCCAGTCGAACTACGATCCGGCGGTGGGCCGCGGTGACCCCTCGGTGCGGGCCTACCTGCGCGAGGCCACGGTCAGCGGCCGCATGGCCGTCAGTGGCGAAGCCTTGCCCGCGCTGAACGACGACGCGATCGTGCTCCCGGTCGCGCTGCCCGTGCGCGAGATCGGTCCCCGCGAGCGGGGCGGCTTCCTGATTGCCGGCCTCAAGGTCGAGCGGCTCCCCAGCTTGTGGACCGGGCTAAACCTTCCGTCCGGCAGCCGAGTGCTGCTCGTCGACACGCGCGAAGGCCGCATCCTCGTCGCCACCGGCGAGGCGGCGCGGCGCGTGAACGAGACGATCGGCCCGGCGGGCCTCGACCGCATCCGGGCCGGCGAATCGGGGTTCCCCGTCTGGACCCCGAGCGGCACCGAGCTGCTGCGGGTCTGGCGCCCGGTCGAGAGCACGCCCTGGGTGGTGATCGTCGACATGCCCGCCGCCGTGCTCGCCCCTGTCTACGCCGAGGCCCTCCAGCGACTCCTGCCCAACCTGGCCGTGGCGCTCCTCGCCCTCCTGCTGCTGGTCATCCTCTGGCAGCGCCTGCTGTCGCGCCTGCGCGTGCTGCAGAGCGCCGCCGCCCACTGGGCGCGCGGGGACTGGAGCCACCGGACCAACCTGCCGCAGACCGACGAGCTGGGGACCCTCAGCCGCGCCTTCGACCGGATGGCGGCCCAGGTCGAGGAGGACGTGATCGAGCGGGGCCACGCCGAGGCGACGCGCGCCCAGCTCGCGGCGATCGTGGAGTCCTCCAGCGACGCTATCGTCGGGATGGCGCCCGATGGCACGATCACGAGCTGGAACCGCGGAGCCGAGAAGCTCTACGGCTACGCCGCCGAGGCGATCGGCCAGCCGATCACGATCATCGGGCCGCCGGAGCGGGGCGACGAGCAGTTGCAGATGCTCGCGCGGCTCCGGCGTGGCGATCCGGTCGAGCCCTTCGACACGGTCCGGCTGCGGAAGGACGGACGGCGCGTCGACGTGTCGGCGAGCGTCGCCCCGATGACGAACGCCGCGGGGGAGCTGATCGGCGTCGCCGCGATCATGCGGGATATCCGCGAGCGCCGCGCCGTGCAGCCGCTCAAGGACGACTTCGTGTCCTCGGTCAGCCACGAGCTGCGCACGCCGATGAACGGCGTGCTCGGCATGACCGGCCTGCTGCTCAACACCGAGCTGACGCCGCGCCAGCGCGAGTATGCCGAGGCGGTGCAGCAATTGGCCGGGGCGCTGCTGGCCGTGATCGACGACATCCTCGACCTGTCCAAGATCGAGGCGGGCAAGCTCGACCTGGAGCGCGTGAGTCTGGACGTCCGCGAGGTCGTCGAGGGCGTCGTCGGCCTGCTCGCCGAGCAAGCGCACCACAAGGGCCTGGAGCTGGGCTCGCTCGTCTACCAGGGCGTGCCGCGCATGCTAGTCGGCGATCCGCTGCGCCTGCGCCAGGTCCTCACCAACCTGGTTGGGAACGCGATCAAGTTCACCGAGCGTGGCGAGGTGGTCGTGCGCGCCCGCCTCGCCGCCGAGACGGCGCGGGCGGTCACGGTGCGCTTCGAGGTGAGCGACACGGGCCTTGGGATCGCGCCCGAAGCGCAAGCGCAGCTCTTCCAGCCCTTCTCGCAGGCGGACCGCTCCACCACGCGGCTCTACGGCGGGACGGGCCTCGGCCTGGCCATCTGCAGGCGACCGGCCGAGCTGATGGGCGGTGCGATCGGCGTCGAGAGCGAGCCCGGCCGCGGCAGCACGTTCTGGGTGACCGTGCCGTTTGCGCGCGCGGACGACCAGGTGCCGAGCCCGCCCCTGTCCACCGACCTGCGCGGCCTCCGCGTCCTGATCGTCGACGACAACGCGACCAGCCGCGCCATCCTGCAGGAGCAGCTCGGCGGCTGGGACGTCGTCAGCCACGGTGCCGCGGACGGTGCCGCGGCGCTAGCCATGCTGCGCGCCGCGGCGGGCAAGGGCCGGCCCTACGACGTGGCGCTGGTCGACGCGCAGATGCCGCGGATGGACGGCCGGGAGCTGGTCCGCGCGATCGCGGCCGATCCGGCGCTGGCGGCGACGGCGCTGGTCTTGCTGACGGCGCCAGGACAGGCGCCCGAGCCGAAGCTGGGTACGCGGGCGGTGGCCTACCTGGTCAAGCCGGTGCGCCAGTCCCAGCTCTTCGACTCGCTTGCCGCGGTCGTCCACGCGGCGGAGCCGGCCGCTGGTGCGCCAGCGCCGGTGCCGGCTTCCCTTCCCGCGAGCGCCGCGCCCGCCCGCCCCAGCGGTCCGTGCGTGCTGGTGGCCGAGGACTCCCGGATCAACCAGCAGGTCGCCTGTGGCGTGCTGGAGCGCCTGGGCTACCGTGCCGAGGTGGCCAACAACGGCCTCGAAGCGCTCGACGCGCTCGGCCGCGGCGCGTATGCCGCCGTCCTTATGGACTGCCAGATGCCAAGCATAGACGGCTACACGGCGACGGTCGAGATCCGCCGGCGCGAGGGCCAGGCCCGCCGCACGCCGATCATCGGCCTGACGGCCAGCGCGATGAAGGGCGACCGCGAGCGCTGCCTGGCGGCCGGCATGGACGATTACATCGCCAAGCCGTTCCGCGCCGACGAGTTGGCCGCCGCTCTGGAGCGCTGGGTCACGGCGGCGCCGCCCGCCAACGACGCGCCGCGCGCCGGCCACAGGGTGGGGCAGCCACGGACGGCGACCAGCGCCGCCGTCGATACGGCACGGCTGCGGCGTCTCGAGCCGGCGCTGCTGGCCGAGATGGTCGACCTGTTTGGCGAGGACACGCCCGCGCGGCTCGCCGCCCTGCGGCAGGCCCTCAGCGCGAGCGCGTGGGCGGAGCTGCGCGCCGTGGCCCACTTGCTCAAGGGAGAGGCGAGCACGATCGGCGCGCGGGAGCTGCAGCACCTGTGTAGGGACCTGGAGCGCGCGGCAGAGGACGGCAGCCAGGCCGACGCGACCGCGGTGATCGAGGCGATCGGAGCTGCCTTCAGACGCGCGCAAGCGGAGCTAGAGGAAGAGAGGTTCTCGCGATGCGGGTCCTGATAGCCGAGGACAGTACGATGGAGCGTCGTCTCCTGGAGCGGACGATCGCGCAGCTCGGGCACGAGTGCCTGGCCGCCGCCGACGGCCAGCAGGCCTGGGAGCTGTTCCAGGCTGGCGGCATCGACGTCATCATCAGCGACTGGGCGATGCCGCGCCTGAGCGGGCTGGAGCTCTGCGAGCGCGTGCGGACCCGCGCCGAGCTGCCCTACACTTACTTCGTCTTCCTGACTATGCTCGAGGACCGCGAGCACGCGGTCGCGGGGATGAAGGCCGGCGCCGACGACTACCTCACGAAGCCGGTGGACCTGGACGAGCTGGCGCTGGCGCTCATCGCGGCCGAACGGGTGACGCGTCTACACCGCGAGCTGGCCGAGGCGCGGCTCGCCCAAGGGCGTCTGGAAGGCGTCTTCCTCACCGGCCGCGAGGTCGCCCACCGCGTGAACAACCATCTCGCGGTGGTGATGGGCGCCCTCGAGTTGCTGCGCGAGCTGACGGAGACGCCAGCCACGGTCCGCGACCTCGTGGAGCGGGCGGCGGAGCAGACCAGGCTCGCCGCCGACGACATCCGCAAGCTGCAGCAGGTGGTGCGGGTGGCCGTGCGCGACACGCCGGGCGGGCCGGCCCTCGATCTGGATAGCTCTCTGGTCGCACCTGGCGGCGAGAAGCCGGGTCCCGGCGCTCGGCTCTGATCGGCGCTCAACACGTCCGGGAACGCCGAGTGCGGGCTGCGGGTCTGCGCCCCGCAGCCCGCGCACCCTCAGCTCGGCGCGTCCATCAGGTGCAAGAGCGCCTCGGGGCGCAGGGGCAGGCTGGTGATGCGCGCGTCCCAGGGGGCGAGGGCGTCGGCCACGGCGTTGGCGATGGCCGGGAGCGCGCCGATGCAGCCGCCCTCCCCCATCCCCTTCATGCCGCCCGGCGTGAAGGGCGAAGGGCTCTGCAGGTGCTCGACGGCGAGCGGCGGCATCTCCGCGGCGGTCGGGAGCAGGTAGTCCAGGAGCGAGGTGGTGAGGAGCTGGCCGCTCGCGTCGTACACCAGCTCCTCCAGCAGCGCCCCACCCAGTCCCTGCGCCACCCCTCCATGGATCTGCCCCTCGACGATGGTCGGGTTCAGCACCACGCCGCAGTCGTTGGCCACCGCGTAGCGGAGCAGGCGCACCGCGCCGGTCGCCGGCGCGACCTCCACCACCGCGGCGTGGACCGCGTTGGCCATCGTGAAGTCCGGCGGGTCGTAGACCGCGTGCTCCTCCAGGCCCGGCGCCAGGCCGTCCGGCAGGTCGTGCGCGCGGTGGAGCGCGTCGGCAAGGTCGGCGACGGCCACGCGTCGCGTCGGTGCCCCGCGCACGAATGCCTGCCGGTCGGCAAATGCGATGTCCTCGGGCGCCGCTTCCAGACGATAGGCGGCCAGCCGCGCCAGCTTGTCGCGGATCTGCTCGGCGGCGAACAGCAGCGACGCGCCGCCGACCACGGCGCTGCGGCTGCCGGCCGTGCCCAGCGGGCTATAGGGGCAGACAGCGGTGTCGCCGCTGACGAGCGCCACGTCCTCGAAGCGCACGCCCAGCGCGTCGGCGCAGAGCTGGGCGAGGGTCGTCGCCAGCCCCTGGCCGTGCGGCGAGACGCCGGTGTAGACGGTGACCCGCCCCTGCGGGTCCATCACCACCCGCGCGCTCTCGAAGCCGGCCCCGCGCGAGCCGCCGCGGCCGAGCACCTTCGACGGCCCGAGCCCGCTGGCCTGGACGTAGGCGGCCAGGCCGATGCCCAGGCAGCGGCGCGCCGCGACCATCTCTCCCGCGCCGTCCGGCCGGCGCGCCGCGTCCGCGGCGGCCCGCTCCGCCGCCTGCTGGCGCCGGAAGCCTTCGTAGTCGATCGCCGCCAGCGCGCGCTCCAGGGCGCCGGGGTAGTCGCCGCTGTCGTAGCTCCGGCCGCTGGCCGATAGTCCTGGCAGCTCGTCCGGGCGGAGCAGGTTCTGGCGGCGCAGGTCGGCGGGGTCGCGGCCGAGCGCCCGGGCGACGATGTCCATCAGGCGCTCCATGACGAACGCCGCCTCCGGCTGGCCGAAGCCGCGGTAGGCAGCGCAGGGCGTCTTGTTGGTGACGACGGCCTGGACGCGGCAGGCGTAGGCGCTGAAGCGGTAGGGGCCGGGGAGCATCTGGCCCGCGAACATCGTCGGGCCGATGCCGACCTTGTGCAGGTGCGCGCCCACATCGGCGAGCAGGTGGTCGCGGACGCCGAGCAGCGTGCCGTCGGCGCGGACGGCGACTTCGACGTGGTGCACCTGCTCGCGAGCGTGGGCCGTGGCCAGGAAGTGCTCGCGGCGGTCCTCGATCCACTTCACGGGGCGGCCAAGCTGCAGCGACAGCAGCGCGGCCAGGACGTCCTCGGCGTAGGCCTGGTCCTTCAGTCCGAAGCCGCCGCCCGTATCGGCCGCGACGACGCGGACGCGGTGGGCCGGCAGGCGCAGCGAGCGGGCGAGCCCGTCCCGGACCGGATGGGGGGACTGGGTCGAGGTCCAGACGGTCAGCTCGCCGGTGAGCGGCTCGTAGGCGGCGACGGTGCCACGCGTCTCGAGCGGCACGCCGGTGTGGCGCTGGATGCGGAAGGTCTCGCGGAAGACGTGGTCGGCCGCGGCGAAGGCGGCCTCCACGTCGCCGTTCTCTATCGCCAGCTCGGCCACTACGTTGTCGTCCCAGTCCTCGTAGAGCAGCGGCGCGTCGGGCGCCAGCGCCTGCTCGACGCCGACGACGGCGGGCAGCGGCTCGTACTCGACCTCGACCAGCTCGGCCGCGTCCTCGGCCAGGTAGCGGCTCTCGGCCACCAGCGCCGCGACCGGCTCGCCGACGTGGAGCACCTTGTGGACGGCCAGGACGTGGGACTCCAGCAGGCGCTGGCCGGCCACGCGGGTATTCACGAGCAGCGGGTCGACCAGGCGCTCCACCTCGGCGCCCGTGAGCCCGGCGACGACGCCCGGCGCCGCCAGCGCCCGGCTGAGGTCGACGCGGCCGAGGCGCGCGTGGGCGTGCGTGCTGCGTACGACCAGCAGGTGCAGCATCCCCGGGAGGGCGATGTCGTCGACGAAGCGCGCGCGCCCGGCCAGCAGGCGCGGGTCCTCGACCCGCTGCACGCGGGCGCCGACGTACTTGCCGCTGTCGGCGAGCGTGACCATGGCGCACCCTCCCCCACGTTTCGCCCGGCTACTGTCCCCAGGACAGCCCCAGGATACACGCTCCCGGGCGCGGCGTCACTGCCGCTCGCCCCCTCCCGCGCCGCCCGGTCGGAGCGTTGCCCGCGCCGAAGGGGCGCCGTACAGTACGGGCGCAACGCGGGAGAGCCAGGAGAGCAGGATGAGCAAGCAATCCTTCCCGAGCGTGGCGTCCTTGACAGCGCCGAGCGCAGTGTAGAGCCGGGAGAGCAGGATGAGCGAGCGGCGCTTTGGCGTGGAGCTGTACGAGTACCTCGACGCCCCGACGGTGCTGGAGGAGGTCCAGCTCGCCGAGGAGCTGGGCTTTGATGCGGTGTGGCTGGGCGATTCGCAGCTCATCTGGCGCGAGCTGTACGTCCTCCTGGGCGCCGCGGCCGCCACCACGGCGCGGGTGGCCCTTGGGGTCGGTGTCACCAATCCGCTCACGCGGCACCCGGCGGTCACCGCCAGCGCCATCGCCACGGCACAAGAGCTGTCCCACGGCCGCGCCATCCTCGGCGTGGGCGTCGGGGACAGCGCGGTGCGCACGCTGGGTATCCCGTCGGCCAGCCGGGCGGACCTGGCGCGGTTCGTCGAGACCGTGCGCTCGCTGACCGGCGGAGAGACGGTCCAGGGCGCGGCGGGCGAGCTGCGGCTGGCGTTCGGGAGCGAGCGCACGCGGCCGCCGATCGTGATCGGCGCCTCCGGACCGAAGATGCTGCGGTTGGCCGGCGAGATCGGCGACGGGGTGATCGTCACCCGCCAGGCCCGCCCCGGCGAGCGGCTCCAGGCGATGCTCTCCTGCGTGCGCGAGGGCCGCGCGGCCAGCGCGGGCCCCGACCGCCCCTTCGTCGTCTGCCTCTCGGCCGCCGCGGCCGTCCACGGCGACCGCCAGAAGGCGATCGCCGCGGTCCGCCCGCACGCCGCGCGCAGCCTGCTCACCCCGCTCTGGCGCCTGGACGCGGACGCGCAGCGGGCCAGCGAGCGGGTCAGGGCCGCGTACGACTACGCCGAGCACATGAATCCCGGCGCCGCGCACGCCGAGGCGATCCCCGACGCGGTGGTTGCCCAGTACGTCATCGCCGGCCGGCCCGAGGAGTGCGTCGAGCAGGTGGGCAGCCTGTTCGCGGCCGGGGTCGACGAGATCACGATTCGCCCCTACGGCGTCGACGGCGGCTCGCGCCGCGCCATGCTCGAGACGTTCGCGCGGGAGGTCATGCGGCCCTACCGCGCCCGCGCCGCGCCCGTGCGCTGACGTCCCTGGCCGGCCATTCCCACTCGGGTTGCTCGCCGACGCCGAGGAACAACTCGCCGGTGCCGGTGCGCTGACGCCGGTCCCCGCCCGCTCCCATTTGCGTCCCGTGCGCGCGCGCCTGTGCTATAGTGGGCGCGCCAGGCGCGCTGGCCTGGGCAGCGGCCCGCCCGGGGCAGGCTCCCAGCGGCGAGCAACATCTCGACTGCATCACCTGGGGCGCCGCCGATGCACCGCCTGCTCCAAGGCCACGCGAGCCGGACACGGCCGCGCCCGGCGCGCACGCTGGTCCTCCTCTGCGCCGCGCTGCTGGCTGCTTGCGCGCCGGCGCGGGCGCCGAGCGCCGCCAGCGCCCCGCCCCAGCCGGCTGCGGCCGCGCCGGCGGCTCCGGGCGGCCAGGCCCAGCCCGCCGCGCCCTCCGACGACAAGGCCGTCGCCGACTTCTACCGTGGCAAGAACCTCAAGATCGTGGTCGGCTACGCCGCGGGCGGCGGCTACGACCTCTACGCGCGGACGCTGGCGCGGAAGCTCGGGAGCTACATCCCGGGCCAGCCCAATGTGATCGTCGAGAATATGCCCGGCGCGGGCGGCCTCCTGGCCGCCAACTACATCGCCCGCCGCGCCCCCCACGATGGCACGGAGATGGCAACGTTCATCCAGTCGCTGGTCCTCAGCGCCCGCGTTGGCCAGAGCGGCGTCGAGATCGACCCGCGGACCCTGAGCTGGATCGGCAACCCCTCCTCGGAGTACACTGCCTGCGCCTTCCGCAGCGACCTCGGCTTCACGACCTTCCAACAGGCGGTCGACAGCGGCAAGACCCTCCAGTTCGGCGCGGCCTCGGTCGGCGGCGAGAACTGGTACGTTCCGAAGCTGCTCGAGGCCGGCGGGGTCGGCAAGTGGAACGTCGTCACCGGCTACGACGGGACCAGCAAGGTGCGCCTGGCGGTCGAGCAGGGCGAGCTGGACGGCGGCTGCCTGACCGCTCTGCTCCAGATCACGCCGGACTGGTTCAAAGGCGATCCCCCGTTCGCGCGCATCCTTCTCCAGACGGGCAAGACCCGCTCGCCCGAGCTGCCGGACGTGCCCACCTGGCGTGAGACGAACGTCGATCCGGCCCTCCTGCCCGTGATGGAGGTCGCCGAGGCGATGGAGCGCATGGCCCGCCCGTTCGCGATGCCCCCGGGCGTGCCCGCCGATCGCCTGGCGGCAGTGCGCCGCGCCTGGGTCCAGGCCTGGCAGGACCCGGAGATCGTCGAGGTCGCGCGGACCGCCGGCCTGCGGATCAACGCCCAGGACTACCAGTCGCTGGAGGACGACGTCCGGACGCTGATGGCTGTCCCCGACGCCCTGCTGCCGCAGGTCAAGCAGTTCTTCACGACCGAGTAAGCGTCTCTATCCGCATCGGGAGCGCTCGTGAGCACCGCCGCGCTGGTCAACGTCGGCGCCATCCTCACCGGCAACAGCCAGGCGCCGCGCGCCGAAGCCGACCTGCTGGTGATGGGCGACGGGAAGATCCAGTACCTCGGAGACCGCTCCGGCTGGGACCTGGGCGACGTCGAGCAGGTCTGGGACGTCCAGGGGATGACGCTGACGCCCGGGCTGATCGACTCGCACACCCATCCGGCGATCGGGGACTGGTCGCCACGGCAGGGGACGCTCGGCTGGCTGAATAGCACGCTGCACGCGGGGGTCACGACCACGCTGTCGATGGGGGAGGCGCGCATCGAGGAGGCGCCCGCGGACCCGGCCGGCGTGAAGGCGCTGGCGATCCTCGCGGCCAAGACCTTTCGCAAGCACCGCCCCGGCGGCCTGAAGGTGCGGGCCGGGGCGGTCTGGCCGGTGAGCGGCCTGACCGAGCCGGACGTGGCCGAGATGGCCGCCAACGGCGTCTGGGCCCTGGCCGAGATCGGCGCCTACGAGCTGCCGCCGCTGGACGAGGTCCTCGGCATCGTCGCCGCGGCGCGGCGCCACGGGCTGAAGGTGCCGCTGCACATGGGCGGCCGGCGCCGGCCCGGTACGGCCGGCATCGGCTTCGACCTGGCGCGGCAGGTGCGGCCCGATGTGGCCTGCCACGTCAGCGGTGGGCCCACCCCGGCCCCCTGGGCCGACCTCGAGCGGCTCGTCGCCGAGACGGACTGCTATCTCGAGCTGTGCGCCGCGGGCAACCCGCGTGTCACGCGCGACCTCGCCGCGCTGGTGGCCGAGCGCGGCGAGCTGCGGCGGCTGATGCTCGGG
>Ga0209810_1004911_pt1 | contig 12457 bp, 9 predicted proteins | sample Coa_R1_7_FD_187159 | JGI IMG/M metagenome (GOLD analysis project Ga0209810, IMG submission 187159) | Surface soil microbial communities from Centralia Pennsylvania, which are recovering from an underground coalmine fire - Coalmine... | ecosystem: Environmental > Terrestrial > Soil > Unclassified ...
CGAAGAGGTCGAGGAGACGGAAGACGCCGGCCCGGCTCCCGTACTCGTAGATCGACTCGGCGGCGAGGTCACGATGCTCCTGGCCAAAGGCGTAGCTGATCTCGGCGAGGCCCTCGTTGCGCCCATCACCCGCCGGCTTCGAGTACTCGGAACCCTCCTCGTAGTTGACCACGAGGCTGACGGCCACCCTGGCCCCGCTCGGCCAGCGCACCTTCGGCTTGCGCCGGCCGTAGCCGACGAAGTCGCGCCGGGGACCGGGCAGGTCGCCATCGATCAGCCGGGGTCGGGTCATCCTTCTGACCTCCTCTACTCGACCTGGATCAGCTCGTCCAGGTGCTCCATGAAGGAGCGGTCGCCGTGGGCGGCGATCGCCCTCAGGAGCCCATCGCGGTCGCCGCGCTCGACCAGATCGAGCAGTACCTCGTGCCGGGCCACGTTCTCGTCGAGATTGCCGTACAGGCGCTCGCGAAGACGCAGGTTCATGGCCATGCACAGGCGGAGCTGGAGCGCGAGCGCTCGATACGCCTGGAGCAGGCGCCGGTGGCAGGCCAGGCCGCACATCGCCAGGTGGAAGGCGATGTTCTCCTCCAGCAGCCGTTCCAGATCGCCCCGCTGAGCGGCCTGTCGCATCCCCTGCAGGGCGGTGCGCAGCGGCACCAGGAGGGCGGAGTCGCGTACCGGCACGCCGAGTTCAGCGGCCAGCCGATCGAGCGCGAACCGAAGGGTGTAGATCTCGTGAACGTCCTCGGCCGTGAGCGGCGTGACCACGGCCCCGCGGCGCGGAAAGGTGACCACGAGGCCCTCCTGCTGGAGGATCCTCATGGCCTCTCGAAGCGGAGGCCGACTGACACCCAGGCGTTCGGTCAGCCGTTCCTCGACCAGCCGCTCACCGGGCCGGTACTCGCCGGACAGGATGAGGCGGCGCAATGCGGCCGCGGTCATGTCCACCACGCTGGGCGGGTCGATCTTCTCGACGCTCATGTGCCGGTGTCGAGGGCCTGGCGGCGTCTGGCGATCTGGGACAGGGCGACCGCGACGACCAGGGCCCCACCGTAGAACAGGGACTGGACGTAGCTCTGGGCGCCGAGTAGCTGGAAGCCCGTGATGCCCGTGACCAGGAAGTACACGGCGACCACGCTGCCGAAGGGGTTGAAGCGGCCCGGGACGATGGTCGTCGCCCCCAGGAAGGCGGCCGCGAACGCCGGGAGGAGCAGCTGCTCGCCGGACGTGGGGTCGGCCGCTCCCGTGGTCCCGGCATAGGCGACACCGGCCACCGCGCTGACGACGCCCGAGGTCACGAGCGCTCCCAGGCGTACACGGCTGACGTTGATGCCCGAGAGGCGGGCCACGCTGCGGCCTCGGCCGACGAACAGGAGGCGGCGCCCGAGCGGGGTCAGCTCGAACACGTACCACATCACGAGGCAGAGGAGGAGGCCGTAGTAGAACTCCAGCGGGATGCCCAGCAGCCGCTTCACGATGACCCAGTCGACCAGGTGTTGCGAGACCCCGCTGATCGTGTTCGACCCGCTGATGAGGAGCACTACGCCACCGACGAACGTCCCACTGCCGAGCGTGACGATGATCGAGTCGATCCGAAAGACGAGGATGAAGGCTCCGTTGATCAGGCCCACCAAGGCACCGGCCGCCAGCGCGGCCAGGATGGCCACGCCGATCGGCCAGTGATGCTGTGCGTTGAGGACGGCGACGATCATGGCCGCCAGGGTCAGCACGGAGGCCACCGAGAGGTCGTAATCACCGGCCGTGAGCGGCACCAGCAGGGCCAGCGTCAGGATGACGATGACCGCCTGCGACCCGAAGATGGTCGCGAAGTTGGTCATGGTCGGGAACGTCTGGGAGGTGGCCGGGAAGACGGTGAAGAACACCACCACTACGGCCCAAGCGGCCAGGAGCCCGTACTGCCCGAGCAGGGCGGACAGACGCCACACCTGAAGACGAGCGCGCCACTCCGGGGTGGGTTCTGGCGAGCCGATCTCCTCCACCGCTGACCGTCCTCCTATAGCATAGTGCTCACGCCGCTCCCGGCTCGCCGCTCCTCAAGCACTGCTCCGTGATTCGCTCGGTGGTCACCTCATCGCCGCCCAGCTCGCGCACCACGCGCCCTCGGGCGACGATCAGTACCCGGTCGCACAGCAGCGCCAGCTGCTCGTAGTCCGCGCTCGCGCAGATGACCGCCGTCCCCGCAGCGACCGCCTCGCGGACCAGGCCCATGATGCGCTGCCTCGCCCCCACGTCCACGCCCTGGGTCGGCTCGTGGAGGAGCAGCAGCCGTGGCCGCGTCTGCAGCCATTTCGCGAGCATGACCTTTTGCTGGTTGCCTCCGGACAGGGCGGCGTAGACGAGGGTCGGGTCCGGAGGTCTCACGTCGAACGCGTGCAGGAGCCGCCGCGAGTCGTCGACCATCCGTGACCAGGACAGGGTCAGCCGCTGGAAATAGCGACGCAGCACGGGCAGTGTCAGATTGTCGGTCACCGAGAGCGACCCCACACTGCCGTCACGCTGCCGATCGGCCGGAATCAGCCCGATGCCCGCGGCGATGGCGCGGGATGGGGTCAGGGACGGCAGTTCCAGAGTGTCGTCGCCCAGCTCGAGCATCCCCGCGGCGGCCTTTCGGGCGCCGAACAGGAGGTAGGGCAGGTCCTCGAAGCCGGCCCCGAGGAGTCCGGTCACTCCCAGGACCTCGTTCCGTCGCACCGCCAGGTCGATGCCTCGAAGCAGACCGCCTCGCAGGCCGCGGACGCGCACCGCGGGTCGGGCCTCGGTTGGCCGCCGATGGGCGCCCTCCAAGGTCTGCAGGTGTTGGCCGATGATCAGGTGGACCAGCTGGTCGCGGCTGGTCTGCCGGGTGACCACGGAGCCCGCCCGCTGACCGTTGCGCAGGACCGTCACCCGGTCCGTGATCGCCATCACCTCCCCCAGGTCGTGAGAGACGAACACGACGCTGGCGTTACTGGCCACGACCTGGCGAACGAGGGCGAAGAGCCGGTCCACGTGATCCCTGGGTAGAAAGGCCGTCGGCTCGTCGAGGAAGAGCAGCCCCTGGTCCGTGTGCGCCTCCGCGGCCCCCTGCCTCATGCCCTCGACGGCGCGCACGATGGCGAGCATCGCCCTGGATACGGCCGGCAGGTCCCCGACCCGTGCTGTCGGGTCCAGATCGAGTCCGTAGCGGGCGAACGTCTCCTCGGCGCGGGCGCGCTCGCGCTTCCAGGAGAAGTACGGGCGTCGCGAGGACGCGATCTCGCCAGCGCGCAGGTTCTCGAGGACGGTCAGGCTTGGGATCAGTCCCAGGTCCTGGTGGACGAAGTCCATCCCTAGCTTGCGGAACTGACCCGGTGCCAGCGGGAGATCGACCGCCTGCCCACGCACCTCGATGGTTCCCGCGTCCGGTGCGTGGAAGCCGGCCAGAACCTTGATCAGCGTGGATTTGCCAGATCCGTTCTCGCCCAGCAGCCCGTGCACCTCCCCGGGAAGGACCTCCAGGGAGACGTTGTCCAGCGCCCGGGTGCCACCGAACGACTTGGTGAGTCCACGGATGGAGAGCAGTGGAGGCGGAGGCAAGCCTGGACCTACACGCCCCAGAGCGCCTTGTAGCCTTTAACGTAGGCGTCCCCGTAGCCCGTGGACACCTGCGGGGGATTGCCGGCTTCGCTCACGTTCTGCTTGGTGAAGACACGAAGAGCGGTGTGCTCGTCGAAGGTCTTGGGAAGGTCCATGCCGGAGAGGACCCGCGCCGCCGCGTCGACGTAGGCCCAGCCCAGCCAGTTGAGGTTCTCGCCGACGTCCATCCGCACGATGTCACCGGTTTGCAGGTAACCGAGCACGAAGGGGGTTCCATTGTAGGTGGAGATGTGAACCTGGCCGGTCTTGCCCGAGGCGGTGATCGCCGGCACGACGAACTGCGACATCGAGTCGTAGATGGGAATGACGTAGTTGATGTTCGGGTCACGGGCCAGGGCCGACTGCACCTCGGTCTGGATCTTCGTCGACCAGTCGGCGACCGGGACGTTGACGAACGTGGTCTTGCAGGACGCCCCGCAGTCCTGGGAGAACACGGTCTTGATGCCGTTCACGAGGGGTGGGGTGCCGGTGACCTCGTTCGAGGTGATGACCAGGACGTCGGCCTTGCCGTTGGTGTCGAGCACCACCCAGTCCGCCATCAGACGAGCCGCTTCGTCGTAGGGGGCGGGAACGCTGGTGTTGACGGCCACCGGGGTCTGCGATCCGGCGTAGACGTGGATGGCGAGGACGGGGATCTTCGCCTGCTGGGCCTGTGCGATCTGGGGCCCGACCACCCTGGGGTCGACGCCGCCGAAGTCGTAGATCAGGTCGGCGTGGCGGCCGATCGCCTCACCGTAGCACTGCACCCACTGCGCCACCTGGCCCTGCGTCGTGCAGTTGACGAAGTTCATGCCCAGCATCCCCGCCGCCTGTGCCATGGCGTTGCCGATGTTGGCGGCGAAGGGATTGGCGCTGGAGTCGGGGATGTAGAAGATCGTCTTTCCGGCCAGCTTGGTCCGGTCGATCGGCGGGCCGGGCGGGGTGAACGCGGGCAGGGCCGTGTACTTGTCGATCTCCGCCTTCACCGCCGAGAGGTTGGCGTGGCCGGCCGGCGCCCCACCCGAGGGGGACGGCGAGCTTCCGCACGCGGCCAACACCAGACACCCGATCGCCGAAAGGGCCAGGCCCAGGCGACGTCTGGCGCCCCGTGAACGCAACATGGTCCCTCACCTCCTTTCCTTCGTCTATAGTAGACAATCCATCCCGCCACCTCAAGGTGCCTCGACCGCGGCGGAGGCGGGCGGAGGGGGTGCGGGCAACGCCATGGGCGGGCGCGCACACGGTGACGAGTCTCGGCATCATCGCCGCACGTCCCCGGCCGACGGGCTCGGTCACCCCAGGCCGGGTGGAGGGAGAAGGAGCCGCTCGATCAGGGCGCTTCCCCGGCCGTCGGGCGCCCGGCTCGTCCGCTTCGACCACCGTCCTCGGGCGAGCCCCCGGACGCGCTCCCCGAGCCGACGGCCGCCCGGCCGGGCCGGGCTGCCGATCCCAGCCACGGTCGCGGCGCCTGTCCGCTCCGCGCCGGGGGCGAGCGTCCCCACCGAGCTGGCTCGCCGGGGTGCCCCGGCCGCTCGACCTGCCGGGCTCGACGATGGGTCACGGGCCTCCCGGGCCCATGGTCCGACCGTCGTCGGCTCACATGGCCGGAGGACGGCGGCCCGCGACCACGAAGCCGATCCCGCCCGCCACCAGAGAGCCCTCGGCCTCGGCCCGCTCCAGGTCCTCCCACCAGCGGGCGAGGCGCTCCGGGTCGAGGTCTCCGCCGGCGACCAGGCGCGCCAGGTGGGGACCGAGGAGGCGGAAGAAGCGGACGTTGCCGGGGACCAGGCGAGGACGGACGTGCAGGTCGACCAGTCCCGCGGCGCGGCAGAGGCGCGGGAGCTGGCGGCCGATGCGGCCCTGCGCGGCGGCCTCGGCGAGGGCACGCTCGGGCTCGGCGAGGTGCTGGAGCACGGTCTCGATGCGGCAGGCGTCGAACGTCCCGTCCCTATAGGGAAGCGCGTGGGCGTCGCCCACCCGGAGGTCGACGTCCACCCCGGCCGCGGCCGCCCGCCGCCGCGCCTCGGCGATCATCGCCCGGCTGGCGTCGATGCCGGCCGCCCATCCTCCGGGCGCGACCCGCCACGCCATCTCCAGGACGTCGATGCCGGCGCCGCAGCCGACGTCGAGCGCGGCCTCGCCCGGCCGCAGGGCCAGCAGCTCGTCCAGCTCGCGCTTGGCTTGGACGAGACCGGGGAGGGACTTCGCCATCTCCAGGAAGGCCAGGAAGGGCGCCGCCTCCTCGCCCACCGCGTCGAAGGCGGTCACGTCCACGGATTGGTCGCTCATGGCAGCACCATGGCCGGCTCGGGAGCCGGTCCGGAATCCCAGGAGCCTGGGATTCTTGGTCCGTGCGGCGCGGTGGGGGCCGCACAATGGTGGGGATGGCGGTCAGCGCTCCGGCGAGCGCCTGGAACGCGCTCGTTCGCCTCGACCGGGCCGGGCTGGAGCGCGAGGATCTCGTCCGCTCGGCGATCGACGGGCTGCGGCGGGCGGTCCGGTTCAACGTCTGGTGCTGGTCCCCGGCCGACCCGGCCACCCTCCTCTCCGCCTGCGCCATGCCGACAACCCGGCGCTGGCCGGCCGCCAGCGCCGCCTCTTCGAGATCGAGTACCTGGAACCGGACGCGGTCAAGCATGCGGCTCTGGCCAGGGGAACGGCCCCGGTCGGCGCGCTCAGCCAGGCGACCGGGGGCGACCTTTCTCGGAGCCGGCGCTGGGCGGAGCTGCTGGGTCCGGGCGGCATCGGCGACGAGCTGCGGGCCGCGCTGATGGCGGACGGGGTGTGCTGGGGCAGCCTCGTCCTCTACCGGGAGCGGAGGGGCGGACGCTTTCGGACCGAGGACGTGGAGACGGTGGGCGCCCTGCTGCCGATCCTGGCCCGCCTCGCCCCCCGCCTGGCGGTGGCGCCGGGCGGGTTCGACTGCCCGACGGACTCCCCCAGCCCCGGGCTGCTGGTCCTGGGACCGGACCTGACCCCGCTCGCCGCCTCGCCCCCGGCCCGGCGCTGGCTGGCGGCCGCAGGGACCGGGTCCGCGCTTCCCGGCCTGGTCTACGCGCTCGTCGCCCGGCTGTGGGCGGTCGAGCGGGGGGCGCCGGGCGCGCTCCCACCGCGGGTGCGCGCTCGCACCGCCGCCGGCCGCTGGATCCTGGTCCAGGCCGTGCGCCTGGAGGGGCCGTCCCTCCCGGGCGCGATCGGGATCGTGATCGAACCGGCCCCCCCGTCCGCGGTCGTCCCTCTGCTGATGGCGGCCTACGCGTTCTCGCGCCGGGAGCGCGAGGTGGCGCGTCTGGTGCTGGAGGGCCGCTCCGGGCCCGAGATCGCGGCCTCCCTCCACATCTCGCCGCTCACCGTCCAGGACCACCTCAAGGCGATCTTCGCCAAGGCCGGCGTGCGCGGCCGCCGCCAGCTGGCGGCGGCGCTCCCGGGCTCGGCCTGAGGGCCCGAGGGCCGACGACCGGGACGGCGGGCCTGGCGCCGTCGGCTCGACACCGCGCTCAGCCCTCGGTCGCGGCCCTGGGTCCGGGCGCCGGCGGGGCCCCGGGCGGACCGGCCGGGGGCGACGGCGTCGCCGTCGGCGCCGGCGTCTGGGGTGGAGCACCCGAGAGCAGCCGGAGCACGGTGATCCCGTCCACCGAGATGCGCCGCACCCGGTCGATGGCCACCGGCGGCAGCACCCCCTGATCGCCCTCGACCAGGACGGTCTCGCGCGGGCGCAGCTGACGCCACACGTCGCCGACGGCCTCCTGCCGCAGGTCGCCGGGGACGTAGAGGTAACGACGGTCGCGCACCCGACGGCGAGCAGCCCGCTCCGCTCGGGCGAAGGCCACCCGCGCCGCCCGGTCGGCCAGGTAGGGGTCCTGGACCTCCAGCAGGTGGCGCCCCGGCCGCCTCACCCTCGACGGGTCGCCGCGGTAGAGGAAGGCCAACGGCCGGTCGCCGGCCGCCGCCACGGCCGTGGCGACCACGGCCTCGGCCAGCGCCGGGTCGGCGGGGAGGATGGCCAGCACCTGGGCCGGGGGCAGGCGCCGGCCCCTCGACACCGCCACCGCGGGCACCTCGGGCCGGTGCAGGAGGGGGAAGACCACCGGCTCGCGACCCCGCAGGTAGGAGTGGGTGAGGAGCCCCACGGCCAGGCCGAGCAGGGTGAGCCCGCCCCCGAAGCGGGCGGCCAGGGGCTTCGCCGCCAGGTTGGTGGTCCAGGCCACGGCCACCAGGAGGGTGGTGGCCGCGCCCAGCGAGAAGCTCAGACGGGCCCGGGGTCGCCGCCGCCACCCCTGGTCGTGCCAGCGCACGATGTCGAGGGAGAGGCTGGTGAGGATGAAAGCGCCCAGCAGGCCGAAGGCGTAGAGGTCGCCCAGCAGGGCCACGTCCCCGCGGCTGAGGGCGACGAGCAAGACGGGCAGCCCCACCGCCAGGAGGATGGCCCAGTGCGGGGTGCCCCGCCAGCGGTTGCGCTGCTCCAGGGCTCGGGGGAGAAAGCCCATGCGGCAAAGGGCGACGAACACGTGGTAGGCGCCGATGATGGCGGTGTTGCTGGCGAAGACCAGCAGGAAGGCGGCGGTGACGGCCACGTAGGCGCCCAGGGGCGGCCCGGCCACGTGGGCGCCCAGGCGGGAGATGAACTGGTTGGGGTCGGTGCCCGCCGGCAGCTGGGTGGTGGACCACAGGGTGAGCAGGGGGCTGGTGACGACCATGGTCGCCACCACCGCGGCCATGGCCCGGGCTGCGACCTGGCGTCGGACCTCGCGCATGGCCGGGGCCAGCTGGGAGATGGTCTCCAGGCCGGAGAAGGCCAAAAAGGCGGCGGCGTACCCGGTCACCAGCCCCACCGGGGTCAGGCGGGGGCCGTGGGCAAGGGCGGCCAGGCTGTGGAGGACCCCGTCCGGCCCGAGCCAGACCGCCGTGGCCAGCACCACCCCGAGCTGGCCAGTGGCCGCCAGCACGGCCACGGTGGCGCTCACCCGGGCGCTGTCGCGCACGCCCAGCAGGTTCAGGACGCCGAGCGCTCCCAGCGCGATCATGGTCGCCCCGACCACGAACGGGGTCAGGGATGGGAGCACCACGCCGAGGTAGATGAGGCCCGAGAGGGCGCTGAGGGCGGCGGTCAGGTAGTAGTCGATCAGGATGAACAGCCCGCCGAGCAGGCCGGCGAAGGGGTGCAGGGCGCTGGCGGCGACGTTGACCACCCCGCCGCCCTCCGGGTAGCGCCAGGCCACCTCGGCGTACTTGGCCGAGAGCAGGACGAAGACGACCAGGGTCATGGAGACGAAGAGCGCGGAACGGTCGCCGAAGTGGGGGAAGAGGATGCCGGGCGTGTAGTAGATCGAGGTGCCGATGTCGGCGAAGACCACCGCCCAGCAGAGGAACCAGCCCAGGGTCCCGCCCCGCACCTTGATCCGCCGCCGGGGCCGGGCCGGACCGGGGGCGCTCACCCCGGAGGCCACCGCCGGCGGCCCTCGCTCTGGTGTGTCATCTCCTCGACCATAGCGGCGCGCGGTGGGGGACGGGGGCGGCACCCGACCGGGGCGGCCGGTGGCCGAGAGCGCGGCCGCGCTCGTCGACGCGGCCCGCGACCGCCTCGGGTGGAAAGGCCTCCGGGCCGACGGCCGTGGGATGAGGGGCGAGCGGCGGGGACCGGAGGCGGCCGGAGGGCTCCTGGCTTGGGTGACTGACCCCGGGAGGGGACGGGTGTCGCCGGCGCCGGGGGCGACCGAGACCGACGCACGACCCGATGCCGAGGGGCCGGCCCTGGCGCGCCGCGGGGCGCGTCCCCCGCCCTCGAGGGCCGGCCCGGCCACCTCACCCCCGAGAGAGCCGCTCCAACCCGTGTGCCAGCCGGTCCAACCCCTCCGCCAGCCGCTCGTAGTCGGTGGCGTAGGAGATGCGCACGTGCCCGGCCCCGCCCGGTCCGAAGGCCGAGCCGGGCACCACCGCCACGCCGGCCTCGGCCAGCAGGCGGTCGGCGAGCTCGTCGTCGGAGAGCCCGTACGAGGCCACGTCCGGGAAGGCGTAGAAGGCGCCCTGGAGCCGGGCACAGGTCAGGCCGGGGATGCCGGCCAGGCGTCGCTGGACCAGCCCGCGCCGGCGCTCGAACTCGGCCCGCATGCTCGCCACCGGCCCCTGCGGCCCTTCCAGGGCGGCCAGGGCGCCGAACTGGGCGAAGGAGGTGGGGCAGACGGTGGTGTACTGCACGATCCGGACCATGACGTCGATCAGCGCCCTGGGCGCGGCCACGTACCCGATCCGCCAGCCGGTCATGGAGTAGGCCTTGGCGAAGCCGTTGACGGTGAACGTGCGCTCCCTCATGCCGGGGACGGCGGCGATCGAGACGTGCTCGGTACCGTCGTAGACGAGCTTCTCGTAGATCTCGTCCGACAGCACCAGCAGGTCGCGCTCGCAGGCGATCTCCGCGATCCGGAGCAGGACGTCGCGGGAGCAGACCGCCCCGGTCGGGTTGTGGGGGGTGTTGACCACCAGCATGCGGGTACGGGGCGTCACCCGCGCCGCCACCTCGTCGGGATCGAGCTGGAAGTGGTTCTCGTCGCGCAGGGGCACGGGCACCGGGGTGGCGCCGGCCAGGGTCGCGCAGTGGAAGTAGTTCAGGTAGGCCGGGCTGGGGACCAGCAGCTCGTCGCCCGGCCCCAGGAAGCCCTGGACGGCGACCGCGATCGCCTGGCTCGCTCCCTGCACCACCAGCACCTCGGACTCGTCGTAGTCGAGGCCGTTGTCGGTGGCGAGCTTACGGGCGATGGCCCGCCGCAGCTCGGGCAGGCCGTAGTTGGAGGTGTAGTGGACGAACCCCGCGTCCAGCGCGTCCCGGGCCGCCTGCTTGATGTGCGCCGGCGTGTCGAAGTCCGGCCGGCCGACGGTGAGGTGGACGACGTCGTGCCCCTCCCGCTCCAGCGCCGCCGCGGCCTCGAAGATCCGGCGGATGCCCGAGAAGGGGATCCGTCCCATCCGCTCCGCCGGCTGGACGACCGCGCTCACGCCGTCCTCGCCTGCCGTAGCCCGGGCAGGATGGAGGTCGCGACCGTCCTGAGCATCTCCAGCTCCCCTCCCGGCTCCACCGGGATCGGCGACAGCAGCGGGTGGTCGATCCCGCTCTCGATCAGCGCCGCCAGCTGCTCCCCGCACTCCTCCGGGGTGCCGGCGATGGCGAGCCTGTCCACGAAGCCGTCCGGGATCAGCTCCTGGATGCGGACCGGGTCCCGGGCGCCCGTCTCCAGGTAGGCGTAGAGGTCGGGTGGGATCTCGAGCCCGTTGGCGGCCAGGAAGTCGTAGGTGGGATGGCTGCCGGCCACGGCGCCCACGATGCCCCGCTTGACCGCCTGGCGGGCGCGCCGCCGGTCCCGGTGGATGGTGAGGTAGGTCATGTGCATCAGCTCCACCGATCCGGGCCTCCGGCCGGCCCGACGTTCGCCCCTGGTGATCCGCTCCCGGGCCCAGGCGACCCCGCCCCGGGACACCCCCGAGGCCACGATGGCGGCGTCGGCGACCTCGCCCGCCAGCTGCAGCAGCATCGGTCCCCGGGCGGCGATGGCGACCGGGATGTCGGGGCGGCAGCGGAACTCCAACCGACCCCGCCCCCAGTCGACGATCCGGCCGTGGAACTCGAACTCCTCACCCGCCCACAGGCGCCGGATGACCTCGATCGCCTCCCGCACCGCGACCGCCGGCCGGGGCCGCGCCAGGCCCATCTGGGAGAAGCCGGAGCCGCCGGCGCCGATGCCCATGATGGCGCGGCCGCCCGAGGCCTCGTCCAGGCTGGCGATCGCCACCGCGGTGAGGCCGGGATGGCGGACGTAGGGGTCGGTCACCCGGGTGCCGAGCAGCAGTCGGCGGGTTCGCGCCGCGAGGTCGGCGAGGCTGACGTAGACGTCCCGCATCCAGCGCTGGTCGGCCACCCAGAAGCTGTCCATGCCCGCCTCCTCGCAGATGCGGGCCGCCTCGCGCAGCACCGCGAACCCGTTCTCCGACGAGAGGTGACCGAGGAAGCCGGCCCCGATGCGGAAGCGCCGCGTGCTCATCTCCTCACCTCCAGGCGCACCAGTTCGACCGTCTCGACCGGGAGTTGGAAGCAGCTGCGCCCGACGGCTGCGAACGCGGGCTCGGGCGCGGTCAGGCAGAAGCGATGACGCGCTCGGGTGGTGGCGCTCAGGAGGCCGTCTCCCTCCAGCCGGCGGCGCAGCTCAGCGGCCACCGCCCGGGCCGGGTCGAGCAGCCGGAGACGGCTGGTGTTGACCCGGTCCAGCGCGGGCCGCACGCAGGTGAAGTCGGTGCAGGCCAGGATGGCGAGGTCGCAGTCGAGGACCCCGTCCAGGCACTCGGCCAGCAGGCGCTCCAGGAGCTCGGGATCGTCCCCTCCGCCCACCTCGGCCAGCCGCAGGACCCGCTCGCAGGCCCGGCCCACCACCCGCGCCTCGGGCAACGCAGCGGCCAGCGCCCGCTGGTAGGCCCCGCTGTCGACCGTGCCCCGGGTGCCGAGGACGGCGATCGCTCGCGGCCGCAGCTCGACCGCGGCGGCGACCGCGGGCTCGACCATCCCCACCACCGGGAGGGCGCCGCGCAGCCGGTCGGCGACCACACTGGCCGTGTTGCACGCGATCACCATCGCCTTCGCCCCCTGCGTCTGGAAGAAGGCCTCCGCCGCCCGTGCGTACTCCGCCACCTCGGCCGCAGGTCGCGGGCCGTAGGGACGGTGCTCCACGTCGCCCAGGTAGAGGATGGACTCCGAGGGCAGCTCGCGGGCGATGCAGGCGGCGACCGCCAGGCCGCCCATCCCCGAGTCGAACACCCCCACCGGCGCCTCCCGGTTCACGCCCGTGGCCCCACCCGGAGC
>Ga0209810_1004912_pt1 | contig 12454 bp, 9 predicted proteins | sample Coa_R1_7_FD_187159 | JGI IMG/M metagenome (GOLD analysis project Ga0209810, IMG submission 187159) | Surface soil microbial communities from Centralia Pennsylvania, which are recovering from an underground coalmine fire - Coalmine... | ecosystem: Environmental > Terrestrial > Soil > Unclassified ...
GTCCGGGTCTTCATAATGGGGTCTCCCTTCGTACTTTTTCTTGATCGTCTCTCGATCAGGTAATGACAAAGAGGATAGTTGCGCTAATCAATAATAACATAGCCTCAACCATCTTTTCCCATAAGCAAGCAGTCCGGGTAGGAGTTTTGTCTCTGGCAAGCGTACAAACGATATGCTGTTCTACAACCACCGCCACCTCTGTGGAGTAATATCATAGAGCGGTAGATGGATTTTTGCCTCAACAAGCTCTAATAAGCCCTGCATCTGTCTCTCGTACTCGTCGTATGGCAGTGTTGGCCTGAACTGGTAGAGGAAAAACGGGTGGCGCGGAACCCACATCCACTGCACGAGGGTCTCCTCGTTTGATAGCGTGTAGGTTTCTGGCATGCCTCGTTTCCAGGTGCCACTCAAGGTCTCAACAAACATCACTTATCCTCTTTTTCCCACATGACAGGCGGCGATTTTTGCAGTACCATATAGGACAATGACGGAGAGAATAGAAAGAGATGTAAGGATGGATGATTTACAGAATCGTCACCGTCATGTCATGACATGACCATAGGAGAGAGAGCAGGCTGTGCAGGATATCGATGGGGCGTTGAAGCAGTATTTTGGCTTTGAGGAGTTCTGGCCGGGGCAGCGGAAGGTGATTGAGCAGGTGCTGGGCGGACGCGATACGTTTGTGTTGATGCCGACAGGCGGCGGCAAGTCGCTGACATACCAGCTTCCGGCGCTGCTGTTGCCGGGGCTGACGGTAGTGGTCTCGCCGCTGATCGCGCTGATGCAGGATCAGGTGGATCGCTTACTGGCGAATGGTATTGACGCTACATTTATCAATAGTTCGCTTTCAGTTGAAGAGCGGACGCGGCGCGAGCGGCAGGCCATCAATGGCGAGGTGAGGCTACTCTATGTGGCGCCCGAACGGCTGATGGGGCCGAACTTCCTCTCTTTGCTCGACCGGGTGGAGAATAACGTGGGGCTGTCGCTCATTGCAGTAGACGAGGCGCACTGCGTGAGCGAGTGGGGGCATGATTTTCGCCCGGAGTATCGCCAGCTGGGACAGTTGCGCGAACGCTACCTGGAGACGCCCATGCTGGCGCTGACGGCGACGGCCACGGAGCGCGTGCGCGACGATATCCTTGAGCAACTGCGGCTGCACGACCCCTATGTTCATATAGCCAGCTTCGACCGGCCTAATCTGTATTATGAGGTGCGGCAGAAGCACCAGAAATCGTATCGCGAACTGGTGCAGATCTTGCGCGAACTGGATGGCGCCTCTACCATTATTTACCGCAATAGCCGCGAAAGCGTCGATGAGTTGAGCGCGGCGCTCGAACGCGACGGCATCCCGGCGCTACCCTACCATGCCGGGCTGAGCAACGAGCAGCGCACGGAGAATCAGACGCGCTTCATTCGCGACGACGTGCCGGTGCTGGTGGCAACCATTGCCTTCGGCATGGGCATTGCCAAGCCGGATGTGCGCGCCGTCATCCATTATGATCTGCCGCGCAACCTTGAGGGCTACTATCAGGAGTCGGGCCGCGCCGGACGCGACGGGCTGCCCGCACAGTGCATCCTCTTTTACAGCGCGGGTGACCGCGCAAAGCTCAACTATATTGTCGGGCAGAAGGAAGACCTGTACGAGCAGCGACTGGCGCAGCACCAGTTGCAGCAGATAGCGGCCTATGGCGAGAGCGCGGAATGCCGCCGCAGCATTCTACTGGGCTACTTCGGTGAGGTCTACGGACGAGACAATTGCGGCAACTGCGATAATTGCCTGCGCGAGCAGGTGATCGAAGACCGCACGATAGACGCGCAGAAGTTTCTCTCCTGCATCGTGCGCACGCAGCAACGCTTCGGCATGCGCCACATCATCGACATTCTGCGCGGGGCCAATACGCAGAAGATTCGCGACTACGGACACGAGCGGCTTTCGACCTATGGCATCGGCAAGGATCGCAGTGTGGAAGACTGGCTGCGTCTCGGTCGCTCGCTGCTCCATCAGGGACTGTTGCTGGAGACGAAGGACAGCTACCCGGTGCTGCGACTGAATCCCTACTCACGTGAGATTTTGCGAGGCGAACGGCAGGTGCTGGTCGCCATGCCTGCGCTCCCACCCGCGCCGGAGCCAGCGCCCGTTTCCGCGCCGGGCAGATCAAGGCAGCAGGAGGCAGCAGCGCCGGAGAAAGTGAGAAAAGAGCAGATTGCCCCGCTTTCGCCGGAGGAAGAGGGATTGTTCCAGCATTTACGCAACCTGCGCAAGCGACTGGCTGATAAAAAGGGCTTGCCGCCCTACATGGTCTTCGCCGATAGCAGCCTGCAGGCAATGGCGCAGTGGCGACCGCTCAGCCAGGCGCATTTCGAGCGCATCCCCGGCGTGGGCGCGAGCAAGCTGGAAACGTACTTCACGGACTTCACCGACGCCATTCGCGACTACTGCGCGCAGCACAATATGGCGGCGGACATAGAACCGCCTGCAAGGGCGGAAAAGCCGGAAAAGCCGGAGAAGAGCGAGGAAATAGTCATCGGGCCGTCGCCGTCGTCGCGGCAGCTCACGCTGGAACTATTCCGCCAGGGACTAAGCGTCGCCGAGATTGCCGTGCGCAGAAATCTGGCGCTCACCACGATTGAGGGCCACCTGGCCGATTTGATCGAGGAGGGCGAGGAGGTTGATATTGAGCGGCTGGTGCCGCCCGCGCGCTACGCGGTGATCCTGGCTGCCTTCGAGCGGTTTGGCGACGGGCCGCTCAAACCGGTCAAAGAATTTCTGGGCGATGCATTTTCGTATGGCGAGTTGCGTATGGTGCGCGCCACGCTGCGCCATCATGAGGCCCCGCCCGCTGGGGCCTGAAGCTGTTCCAGTTCGCGCGGCGTCAGATAGCGCCAGTGGCCGGGAGGCAGGTCAGCGAGCGTGAGGGGGCCGATGCCGGTACGAATGAGTTGAAGGACGGGATGGCCGACGGCGGCCAGCATGCGGCGCACCTGGCGTTTGCGCCCTTCGTGGATGCTGAGGGCGAGCCAGCAATTTTCCTGGGATGGTGACCGCGAGCGCGCTACGCGCTCGCGGCGCACTATACGCACCTGTGCGGGCGTGGTTCGGTGACGCTGGCCGTTGTCTTCGACAATCTCGACGCCGCGCCGCAGGGTATTGAGCGCGGTTTCATCCGGGCAGCCCTCTACCAGCGCCTCGTAGTGCTTCTGCATGGAGTAGCGCGGGTGGGTCATGCGCAGGGCAAAGTCGCCGTCGTTGGTGAGCAGGAGCAGGCCGCTGGTATCGAGGTCGAGGCGACCGACAGGGTAGAGACGCAGGCCGCGCAGTTCTTCCGGCAGCAAGTCGAGGACGGTGCGCCTGCGCTGTGGGTCGTAGACCGTGCTGACGTAGCCGACGGGCTTATGCAGCAGCACGTAGACATGCTGCGCGGGAGCCGAGACCCGCTTGCCATCGACGCTGATGATATCACGCGCGGGCTGGATACGTGTCCCCTGCGCTGTCACGGTCACGCCGTTCACCTGCACGCGCCCGGCTCCTATCAGTGCTTCGGCATGACGGCGCGAGGCGACCCCGGCATGCGCCAGGAAGCGCGCCAGGCGCTCGCTCTCTTCCTGCCCCTGGCTCTGTTCTTGCCCCGATTCAACTGCTGACTGGCGTTCTGAGTCTGATTGCGTCATATATCCCATTTTCCTGCGAGGCAGGCCGCGCAGTGTTTTTCGCGGCAGGTCGCCTGGTAGATATGGTGCAGCCCCTGCTGCGCGCAACTGCCGTGAGGCTCGACCTGCAACTGTAGCTGCGCACACATAACACGAGTGACGCGGTTCGAGGGGAGACCGGGATGTTCAAGGTAGAGTTGCCGGGCGGCGTCCGCCAGCGCGCTATCGCTCTCGATCAAGCCGAGGGCGGCGGCAAAGGGCAGGACGACGTTGCAGATGACGATATCGGCGCGCGATCTGCTCAGCCCGGCCTCGATGAAAAGGGCGCGCAGGGCTGACAGCGCCTGCGAGGTCGGCAGAGCGAGACACTGGCGGATTTCCGTTGTCGCCCCCTGCGTCGCGGCGCGTTGCCAGAGGCGGCGCAGGGCGTGCAGGCGCGCGGCATCGAGCGAGGGCGGCTCGACGGCGCGGCCAGACGGCTGCGGCACGCGCCCGGCGCCATCCAGACCCAGCAGGTAGAGGACGGCGGCGCGGAAGAAAGCGCGGTCTCGCCCGTAGGCCAGCGCCTCGGCCAGCGCAGGCAGCAGGCAGTGGTCGTAGAGCTGTTCCGTCGGCTGCTGTTCCTGCTGCCGCTCAGCGGCGTGCAGTTGTTCCACAAAGCTCTCCACTTTCTGCTCGAAGCGCAGCAGCCCGGCGGTACGCAGCAGACGCGCGCGCTCTTCCTCGTCCAGACGCCGTAGCACGTCATGACACGGCCAGTACGCCGCCTCTTCTGCTGACGACAAAGGAGACAGAGCCGATTGAGCGGGCGAGAAGGAAAGCGCGGGCTGGTCGTAGAGGGAGCAGGTGGGGATAACGCCTCCATCCTGGCGGCAAGTGGGCCGGTTGTCATCGCAGAGCAGGACGACGTGCAGCACGACCCGGTTGTAGCGGGCATCTATGTGGTGCCGGTGAGCGAACCAGTCGCTGGCGCGCACGTGAAATTCGACATCGCCCACCAGCGCCTGCGCGGCATCGTCCGGCCCCGGCGAGAAGACGGCATCGCGCACATCAGGGCCAGCAGCAGTGCCGCGCAGCCCGGCGAAGAGCAGCCGGTAGCAGGAGCCGTTGCTCAATTGCAGGGCAGCGCCGACGGGCAAGGCCCACCAGCGTCGCGCCACCTCATCTTCCGCAGGGTAGAGATGGCGCGGTTCAAGAACGGCTGGATTAGAGGCCGCCTCGCCCCCGCAGGCAGCCGCCTCGGCCATCAGGGCCGTTGGCGCGTCGGCCATCAGGCCACCCGCCGTGTCGCATGCCAGGGCAGCCAACACCCCCCCGGCGCCCGGCAGGCCACCCGCCGTGTCGCATGCCAGGGCAGCCAACACCCCCCCGGTGCCCGACAGGCCACCCGCCGACAGGCCACCCGCAAGGGGTGGCCCTACTGTATACGATGACCCATGCGATCCGCGAAGCGTCGTGTATAGTAGGGCCACCCCTTGCGGGTGGCCTGTCGGCGGGTGGCCTGTCGGCGGCTGCCCTGCGGTGGGCCGGGTGTCTGTCGGCGGCTGCCCTGCGGTGGGCCGGGTGTCTGTCGGCGGGCCGCCCGCAGGGCCGCCGTTGGCAGGCCACCCGCAAGGGGTGGCCCTACTATACACGACCATTGGCAGCCAGACGTCACATATGGGGAACGTGACGTGTATAGTAGGGCCACCCCTTGCGGGTGGCCTGCCAACGGCGGCCCTGCGGGCGGGCGCCCTGTTAACGGCGGGTGGCCTGCCAACGGCGGCCCTGCGGGCGGGCGCCCTGTTGATGGCGGGCGGCCTGCCAACGGCGGCCCTGAGGGCGGGCGCCCTGTTGACGGCGGGTGGCCTGTCGACGGATGGCCTGCGGGGGTCTCCATTCACAGGTTCTACTCCAGTGCCTGCTCTTCGTCAGCGGTTTCGATGGTGTGGCTATCGAGAGAGGCGCGGCCCTCGGCTACTGTGGCTTCGGCTTCGGCGCTTCTGGCTGCCTGGATGGCCTGCTCTTCGGCGGCTTCGGCATCGGCCAGCGTGGCCTGCGCCTGCGTGCAGGCATCTTCTGCCGTGCGCAGGCTCATTGCCGCGTCTTCTCCGCTCAATTCGCCGCGCTGGATGGCCTCGCGCACGCGCTGCAGGTTCTCTTCGGCCTGCCGTGCGTTGTGGCGGGCTTCGCGCGTGGTCGCGCTGCTGGCCTCGGCCATCGCGGCGGCCTGCGCGGCAGCGGCGGCGGCAACCTCGGCAACGGTCATAGAGGAAGCGACATTTTCCACGCTCTCTTCCTCGGCCCCGGCAGCGGCCTGTGCAACCGCTCGCGGCTCTGTTTCCAGTGGAACCGCTGCGTCCCCGTCGGCTGTGGCCTCTGAAGAAGTTTCCCTTGCCGACGTGGCCGGTTCTGGTAGCACCTGCACCGACGCCTCGTGTGCGTTCGCGGGCGGCTCCGCGCTATTGTCAGCGTCGGTCTCGCCTGTTGCGCTCGTCGAAGCGGAAGTTGCGGCGGTCTCAGTAGTTCCGGTAGTTCCGGTTGTCCCGGTAGTCTCCGCGCTTTCTGCCTGCTCCCCGGCGGCCAGCTCGCGCGCGACACGTTCGGCCTCCTGTGCCAGTTGCTCAGCTTCACGAGCGGCGCGTTCGGCTTCCAGGGCGATGGCGTCGGCGCGGTCAGCCTCTGCCTGCAACAGATCAACTTCCTGCAACAGGTGGCGGCTTGAGCCGAGGTGTTCTAAACGGGCAGAGGCTTCTCTGGCGCGTTGCGCTGCCTGCCGCGCCTCCTCCTCGGCGGCCTGCGCGGCAGCCCGTGCCTGGCTCGCCCGTTGCTCCGCCTCCTGCAGCGTGAGCGCGGATGGCGGTGAAGGCGGCGCCTCTGACTCTTCCCGCGTCCCGGCAATGGGCGTTGCTTCGGGTTCCGCCTCGAAATCCTTCTCCCAACCTACTACCGGTGTAGGGTGCGGTTCAATCTCCCTCTCTGGCTCACTGATGGCCGGAGTAGCGTATGGTTCTGCTTCTCTCTCCGGCTCCGGCTCTGACGAGGCGGTATGGACAGGGGTGGGAACCTCTGGTTCGTTTACCGGCGCGGCAGCACTGGCGCCATTCATGCTGGCTGGCGGCGCGACTGCCGCTTCCGGCTCCAGTTCTGTTGGAGCCGGGGGTGCAGTTTCCACTGCCGTCGAGGGCGCCTGTACAGTTTCCGCTTCCGGCTCTGCTGGCGCGACGAGCGCAGGCGTCTCTGCAGGGCCTGTTGCCCCCCCATGTTCGGGCGCGGCAGTACCCGGAGCCGGGGCGACTGCCGCTTCTGGCGTCGTTTCTCCTGTCCGGGCGGTTTCCAGATCGGGGGCAGGAGCCGCTGCTGGCGGCGGCCCTGAGCGCAGAGCCGCTAATTGCTGGCGAATATGCTCCAGACGCTCCTCTATGCGCTGGAGACGGGCGACGCGCTTCTCTACACGAGCCTGAGCGCGCTGGAGACGTTCCTGGGCGCTCGCCAGACGCTCGCGCATACGCCGTTCGCGCTTCTGCAGTTTCTTCTCGTTCCTGTTTCTTTCCTGCGCTGCTGTTTCCTCGGATTGCGAAGGGGGATACTGATCGGCCATAGCTTCTTTTGTCCAACCTTCCCTGGCAAAGCGGGGTCTCCCTCCGCGCTTTGCCCGTTTTTTTAGAGGATACCGTATCCGCTCAAAGATTGCAACCTTTTGTTATCTCGACCTTCGCCGATAGGTATAGAAGAAACTACATCACAGGGGTACATCGGATGATAGAGCGGAGCAATCTATGATTTTCTTGAACGGTGAAGAGGTTGCACACCCGGCAGGAGCGAACACCTTTACGTCCGAAGAGAGTCGCTACTGGCGAAAAATCTATGATACCATGCCGTGCGGCGTCGTGATCTGGGATGCTGGACGGCATATTATCGAGGCAAATGCAGCGGCGCAGCAAATTCTGGGTCTGGATTTCGAGAGCTTGCAGGGCTACGTGGAGCCGCGCACGCCCGGCATCCTGGTGCGTCTCGATGGTACCTCGATGTCAGCAGAGGAATGGCCTTCTTCCATCGTCTTTCGCACAGGTCAGCCGTTGCGCAATTATATTGGCGGCTACAATAATCCTGATGGCTCCTGCCGCTGGATACAGTTCGATGGCGTCCCGATCTGCGGGGAAGATGGCACGATCACCCATGTGGTGGTCAGCTTTATCGATGTGACCGAGCGCGTGCAGGCGGAGCGGCGCGCCCGCGAGAGCGAAGCCCGCTTACAGGCCATCCTCACCAATCTGCCGGTCATTCTCTTCGTCATGGACCGCACGGGCATCATTACCTTTCTGGAAGGGAACGGCGCCGGAAAGCCTCTCGCTAAGTCACTGGAGACGATGGCGACCTCGGTGTTCGATCTCTACTCCAGAACAGACGAGGCACTGGAATACATGCGGCGGGCGCTGGAAGGCGAGACCCTGACGGCGCAGACAGAAATCAAAGGGCAGGTCTTTGAGGTGCGGCTCGTCCCATTACGCAATGAGCAAGACGAAGTAAGCGGGATTCTCGGTGTTGCTATAGATACTACCGAGCGTAAACGGGCCGAAGAGCAGTTGCTCTACCAGTCACGACACGACGCTCTGACCGATCTGCCCAACCGCATCCTGCTCATGGAACGCTTAGAAGAGGCCATCAAAGTCCCCAGGCAGGCGGGGCAGAGTGTGGCCCTGCTGATAATAGACCTGGATCATTTCAAAGATATCAACGATACCTTTGGACACCAGCATGGCGATCTGCTGCTGCAACAGGTGGCAGAACGCCTGCTGCACATCGCGGGGGCGCAGGCGACGGTGGCGCGGCTCGGCGGCGACGAGTTCGCGCTTCTGCTGCCCGCGACCGATAAGGCCGGGACGCAGCGAACCGTGGAGTCTCTTTTCACGGCGCTGGAAGCCGCGTTCACGCTACGGGGCTACGCGCTGCGTGTCGAGGCCAGTGCAGGGATCGCCCTTTACCCGGAGCATGGGCTGGATGCGCTGACGCTGCTGCGCCGCGCCGATATGGCGCTCTACATGGCGAAGCGGGCGCATGAAAGCTACGCCTTCTATAACGCCACCTACGACCAGTATAGCCCGCGCCGCCTCGCCCTCACCGGCGCGCTGCGCAACGCCATCGCCTCTAACGAACTGCTCCTCTACTATCAGCCAGAGGCCGATGCCCTCACCGGAGCCGTGCAGGGAGTTGAGGCGCTCCTGCGCTGGCAGCACCCCACCTACGGTTTCCTCTCGCCCGATCAGTTCATTCCCCTGGCCGAGCAGACGGGGCTGATTACGCCGCTGAGCGCCTGGGTGCTGGAAACCGCGCTCAGGCAGTGCCGGGAATGGCTGCGCTCCGGCCTCGAATTGAGCGTCTCCGTCAACCTCTCCATGTGGAACCTGCGTGACGAATGCCTGCCGGACACCATCGCCACCCTGCTGCAAACCTGCTGCATCCCGCCGCGCCTGCTCTGCCTGGAACTGACGGAAAGCGCGGTCATGGTCGATACCGAGCGCACGCTGGCCGTCCTCTCGCGCATCACCGCGCTGGGCGTGCGCATCTCCGTCGACGATTTTGGCACCGGCTACTCCTCGCTCTTCTACCTCAAACGCCTGCCGGTCAATGAACTGAAGATCGACCGCACGTTCGTCCAGCACATGAGAGAAGTGGAAGCGGACGCCGCCATCGTGCGTTCCACCATCGAGCTGGCGCACAGCCTCGGCCTGCACGTCGTGGCCGAGGGCGTGGAAGACAGGGCCACCTGGCAGCAGTTGCGCTCCCTCGGCTGCGATACCATCCAGGGCTACTACCTCTCGCGTCCCCTTCCTCCCCATGACTTTGAACGCTGGCTGCGCGAAACAAAGCTCGAAGTTGCCATTTGATGATGAGTCAAGGGGATGCTGCAAGGACAGGACGACCAGCAGAACAGATTATTTCCCCTGTCACAGGGCGCGCATGCTCCGCCCGTTTGTGATATAGTATCATCAGAAGGTACTCAATGATTGAGCATGTCAGTGAAAGTATTCTCGGACGTGCCATGCTGAGCGGCAGTGAAGCATCTGGACAGGCAAGGAATCAGAATGGCACGCCTGGATGCTTCGCTGCCGCTCAGCATGACACGTCCGAAGGTACAGGCGTAGAGCAGGAGCGAGCAGAGCAATGGCAGTAATGAATGTGTATAACGAGATACAGGCGGCGTTGAAACGCGGGGAGCGCGTGGCGACGGCGACGGTAGTGAAGACGATTGGCGCAGCCCCCTGCGGCGTGGGCAGCAAGATGCTGGTGCGCGCCGATGGCACGACGAGCGGCAGTTTTTCCGGCGGCCAGGTGGACGCGCAGGTAGCGGAGAAGACGCTACAGGCACTGCAGGAAGGTCATTCGCAGCTAACCCATATCCATCTGGATGGCGACCTCGCCGTCGGCAGTTGCGGCGCGACGCTTGAGGTTTTTATCGAGGTGCTGCACCCGGAGCCGCGTCTGATTATCGCAGGCGCGGGCTACGTTGCTCAGGCCCTGGCCCGACTGGCCTCCCAGCTTGATTTTCGCATCGTGGTCGTCGATGATCGCCGCGACCTCGCCGACCCGCAGGCATTCGGCGACCACGTGCAGCTTACCTTTGGCGATATTCCGGAGACGCTGCGCGCCCTGGTGCCGGACGAGGCCAGCTGGGTCGTCATTGTCACGCGCGGCCATCACCTCGACAAAGACGCGCTCAAGGCGGCGCTGGAGTCGAACGCGCACTATGTGGGCATGATCGGCAGCCCCGGCAAGGTTAAAAAGATTTTCCGCGACCTCTACCACGAGGGCATTCCCCGCGAGCGGCTGGCGCAGGTTCACTCGCCCATCGGCCTCGATCTCGGCGCGGAGACGCCGGACGAGATCGCGCTCAGCATTGCCGCCGAGATGCTCATGCTGCGCAAAAACGGCACCGGTGCCCCTCTTAAAGAGCTGCGCCATCTGCTGGACGAGGCGCTGCCGGTTGAAGAGGTAGTCTGAAACCGCCATCACTTCACGCCGCGAATGCAGGGCACGATGACGGTGCCAGGCAGGCAGTAGATGGTGGCCATACCGAAGAACGCGCCCGGCACCAGCACAAAGGCCAGCGCCTCTCCCGGCTGCGCATTGCCCACCATCTTGAAAACCTGGCTCGGAAGAATGATAATACCTGTTTATGAGATCAACAGGAAGGATACTACATTTTGCGACAGAATACCAGTAGTACCGCTTATATGGCTCTCTGCTGTTGTCTTTTCCTGCTCGCCGCCTGCTCGACATCACCCTCACAGCCCTCATCGCCTACAGTTGTAGCGTCGACGGCGGCCACTGCGGTGGCTACCTTGCCGCCGAGCAGCACGCCGACACCGACGCCGGAGCCTGCTCCGGCGCGCTACACGGCGCGGACGCTCTTACAGGGCGGCTATCGACCTGATGACCTGGCTTTCGATAGGCAGGGGCGTTTGCTGTTCAGCGATTTCTACAACAACACCATCAGCCAATTGAACGCGGACGGTTCGGTGACGACGCTGTTGAGGGGCATTAATGGGCCGGAAGGCATGGTCGTGCTGCAGGATGGCACGCTGATTGTGGCGGAGCAGCGCACGAACCGCATCCTCTCCTTCGCTCCCGGTTCGCATACGCCAACTCTGCTGCGCCAGTTACCCGGCATGCCGAGCGCGGCGCACTGTAAAGACGGCGTGGACGGCATCGCTTTCGACCCGACTACTGACACGATCATTGTGCCGGACAGCCCCACCGGCAATGTCTATCGCCTGAGCCTGGACGGCAAAACGTTGACCCTGCTGGCTTCCGGCATCGTGCGCCCGGTCGGGGCCTACGTCGATGCGCAGGGAACTATCTATGTGGCCGATGAGTGCGGCGGCGCCGTCTGGACGATTGCGTCCGGCGGTAAGACGACTCGCATCGGCGGCTTCGGCATGCCCGACGATGTCTTCCTTGACGGACACGGCAACCTGCTGCTGATCGACCTGCAGCCATCCATTCACGCCCTCATCCGCGTGAATCTGGCAACGGGGAAACGCCAGACGCTGGCCAGCGCGGGCTATATCGAGCCGCAGGGGTTGCTGCTCGACGCGCACGGCAATATTTTTGTATCGGACGATTACGCAGACAAGATTGTGGAGTACAAACCGGCATGAACAAACTCTTATCCATGAGCGAGGCCATTGCCCGCTACGTTCCCGATGGCGCCTCGGTCGCGCTGGGGCTGGCTTTAGAGCCGCTGATCCCCTTCGCCGCCGGGCATGAGATCATCCGCCAGCGGCGGCGCAACCTGACGCTCATTGGCCCTATTTCGGATATCCTCTTCGATCAGTTGATCGGCGCAGGCTGCGTGGGGAAGGTCACTGCCGCCTGGGTGGGCAACGTGAGTGAGGGGCTGGGCCATTGCTATCGCCGCGCCACAGAAAAGGCCATTCCGCGAGCGATCACCACCGAGGATCACAGCAACTTCTCGATTGCGCTGGCTCTGCTGGCGGCTGGCCTCGGCTCGCCATATATGCCCACACGCACTCTGCTCGGCAGCGATATCATCCGCAAAAACCCCACCTTCCGGCAGGAAACTTCGCCCATCGATGGCATGCCCTTGCTGCTCGTTCCCGCCGTGAGGCCGGATGTGACCATCATTCACGCGCAGCGCAGCGACGAAGAGGGCAACGCGCACCTGTGGGGCAACGTGGGCATCTGTGAAGAGGCTTTTCTGGCGGCCCGCGATGTGATTATCGTCGCGGAAGAGATCGTGCCGCACGAGGTGATTGTGAGCGATCCCAACCGCGTGCTGGGGCCGTCGTTCAAAGTGCGGGCC
>Ga0209810_1004914_pt1 | contig 12448 bp, 12 predicted proteins | sample Coa_R1_7_FD_187159 | JGI IMG/M metagenome (GOLD analysis project Ga0209810, IMG submission 187159) | Surface soil microbial communities from Centralia Pennsylvania, which are recovering from an underground coalmine fire - Coalmine... | ecosystem: Environmental > Terrestrial > Soil > Unclassified...
CGAGCCGGTCCTGGCGCGGCTTCATCCCGAGCAGCGCGCGGCGGCTCGGCGAGGAGGCCAGCCGGTAGAGGATCGTCTCGACCTGGTCGGTTGCGGTGTGGCCGGTGGCGATCTCCGCGTCGCCGGCGAGCTCGCGAGCGGCGGCGTAGCGCGTCTCGCGGGCCCAGGCCTGGAGGTTGCCGGTCGGCGGGGCCGGCGGAGCGCGGCGGACGGTCAGGGGGACGCCGAGCTGCTCGCACAGCGCCACGCAGTGCCGCTCGTCCTCGGCGGCCGCGTCCCGCAGGCCGTAGTTGACGTGAAGCGCGCGTGCGGCGTCCGTTCCGGCGATCCGCGCCGCGAGGTCGAGCAGGCACACGGAGTCCCGGCCCCCGGACAGCAGCACCAGGACTTGGCGGCCGGGGTACAGCAAGTCCCCGGCCGCCACCGCAGCGGTCAGGTCACCGCTCAATCGGACTCCGCCCCGCCCGGCCGGGCGAGGAAGATCTCGGTCGGCCCCTTGAAGCCCTTCAGGCGCACCTCGGCGATCCGTTCGAACTGGAGCTCCGAGCCGGTCGCCTCGACGATCGGGCGCGTGACCAGCACCTCGCCTCCGGCCGAACGCGCAACCACGCGGGCGGCGATGTTGACCTCGCGGCCGTAGTAGTCGCCGTCGCGATACAGGGCGTAGCCGTAGTGCACGGCGATCCGCGGCAGCGGCCGCTCGGTCTGAAGGCGCTGGAAGCCGACCGCCCACGCGGTCAGCGCCGCCGGGTCGGAGCCGACGATCATCACCTCGTCACCGATCGTCTTGATCACGCGCGCGTCGTCGGGAAGCGTGACGCTGACCGCCTCGGTGAAGCGCTCGACGACGTCCAGGGCGTGCAGCTCGCCCGCCTCCTCGGTCAATCGTGTGTAGCCGGCCAGGTCGGCGAATGCGATCGCCACCCGCATCCGGCCGACCTCGTCGGATGCGAGCTCGAGCTCCGACTCCATGTGCCCGACCACGTCCTGCTCGATGAAGTGGGCGAGCAGCCGGCGGTGCAGCTGGTCGAGCATCGGGGACGCGAGCGGCAGCAGGTCGCTGGTCAGCTCGACGAGCTCGTCTGCCATCTCCGCAGCGGCGCTGCCCGAGCGCATCAGCGGCTCGTGCACGTACAGGTGGACGAGCCTGACCTCGGCGTCGGCGATCTGCGCGATCGCCTGCGCGTAGACGCGGGTCAGCTGCAACATCGCGTCCAGCGGCAGGCCCGCGTCGAGCACGGCGGCGATGTAGCGCAGGAGCTCCAGATCATCGTCGGTCAACCCCGGCGTGGAGCGCAATCCGAGCGTCGTCATCAGCCGCTCGATCAGCGCGGGATCGAGCCCCGTGGCATCGGTCGCGTCGCTCAGCGAGTGGACCGGGTCCTCGGCGGCGAACAGCTCGGCGACGTGTCCGAAGGCGAGCCGGCCGTCCTCGGTCGCCCGCTGGATGTCGGCCAGCGAGTGCCCGCGCTCGCGCATTCGCGCCACCAGCCTCGCCTGGCCGATCGCGGCCGGCGTCCACGCACCGTCGAACTGCGGCACCACGTCCTGGCGGACCCAGCGCCGGAGCGTGCCCGTCGACACCCCGACCGCCGCCGCCGCCTGCTCCAGCGTCACGGGATCAAAGTTCGAGGTGCGGATAATCGTCCGCGATCATCTGCCGGTAGCGGGCGAAGACCGGCTTCGTGAGCGGGATGATCGTGAGCGCCGCCTTCACGTCCCCGACCGCCTTGATCCGCCGGCGCGCGATCGCGATCGCCATGTTCTCCTTGCCCTGGAAGTACCGGTTCGCGGTCTCGGAGCTCATCGACAGGCGCACCTTCGGCTCCCAGGCCACCTCGTCGCTCCACTCCCAGGCCAGGTTCGGCTCCTCCTCGTCCGACCCCGAGCGGATGTTCACGACCAGGTCGAGGTCGGTGAACTCGAAGCGCTGCGGCGTGTCGGCAGCGCGCAGCGGCGGCCCTGTCTCCGGGTCCTCGCTCATGATCTCGAAGGTCCGGTTCATGACCTCCTGGAACTCCTCGGCTGAGCGGAAGACGGCCGTCACGCGGCCCCGCTGACGTGGCGGCTCATGAGCGCAAAGTCTAGGGTCTGAGCCGCCTTGGACCAGCTCATCCACCTGCATCCGAGCGCGCCGCTGGCCGACCGCGTGCTCCTGCCAGGTGACCCGGGACGGGCCCTGCGCCTCGCCCAGGCGCTCCTCGACGAGCCGAAGATGTTCAACCACAACCGAGGCCTGTGGGGCTACACCGGCACGGCCGCCGACGGGCAGCTGCTGACGATCCAGAGCACGGGCATGGGCGGCCCGAGCACGGCAATCGTCGTCTGGGAGCTGATCGACCTGGGCGCACGCCGGCTGCTGCGGGTCGGCACCTGCGGCGGCCTCGACGCCTCGCTCGAGCTGGGTCAGCTGGTGCTCGCCAGCGGCGCGCTCTCCGATGACGGCACGAGCCGAGCCCTCGGCGCAGACGGCTCGATCGCCCCCGCCTCCTCAGGGCTCCTCGCCGCCCTCCGCTCGGCGGCCGCACGTACACCCACCTTAGGCAGGGTCGCAGACGGACCGGTCGTCTCCACCGATCTCTTCTACGGCGCCTCCGACCGCGAGCCAGCCTGGCGTGAAGCGGGGGCGGTCGCGGTGGAGATGGAGGCCGCAACCCTGTTCGCGATCGCCGAGAAGCGCGGCGTCGAGGCGGGCTGCGCGCTGATCGTCTCCGACCTCCTCCACGCCGGCCGCGACCGGATCGGACTCGAACACCTGCACGCCGCCGAGCTCCGCCTTGGCGAACTCGCCGCCCTGGCGCTCGCGGCCTAGCTTTCAGCCTTGGGCTTGCGCGACCGGCCGGCGCCGGATCCGGAGCGTGCCGCGCTGGACCGCTTGGCTCCCTGGCCCTTGGCCAGCGAGGCCTCGATCCGCCCGAGCGCCTCCTCGATCGCGGTCAGCCGCTGCTCGAGGCCGCGCATCGAGCCGAGCGCGTCGATCCGATCCTGCACGCCGTCGAGGCTGTCCTCGATCCCCTCGAGCCGCTGCGAGACGCCCCGCAGCCGCCGCGTGAGACGCTCGAGGTCGCTGGCCGAGGGCAGGTTGAGCGCTCCCATCGCCACCTCCTGCGCCCGCATCGCGCGCTCGCGAGACTGAAACGCGGCCGACAGGGCGCCCGTCACGACGGGGCTCTCCAGGAGCTCCTGAGCGAGCTTGCCGATCGCCTCCTCGCCACCCTTCGTCACACGGCCGCGCAGGCTGTTGTCGTCATCGCTCATGTGGTCAGCTCCTGGGATCTCGACGGCGGAGCAGGAACGTTAGCGTCGCCCGGATCGCGGGGAGTGGGCGGTTCAGCCAATGCGGTCAAGCGGTTCCTCGTTGCAAACCTCGGACAGGGTCAGTACCTTCCGCCCGATGTCGCCTGGGACGCGACTCAACCCCACGAAGCGGGCGGGAGGAACCCACACGTGATCAAGCGGCGCAGGCTATGGACGGGATTGCTGGCCACAGCGGCCGCTTTCGCCGGGATCGCCGCGATTCCGCTGTCCGCAGCGGCCGACACCTGCGTGGTCACCGTCGTCCTCGTCACCGGTCAGAAGCTGACCTTCACCGTCAACGTCCCGCCGGGCACTCCGCTGTCCTCGATCCCGCTGCCGGTCAAGGGCGCCGTCGCGTCGCTGTCCGAATCGTGCTCATCGCCGTCCTCGACGACGACAAGCACGACACAGACGAACACGTCGACGAATTCGTCCACGACCTCCACGCAGACGACCCCCTCGACATCAGGCGCTGGAAAGGCTAAGTCTAAAGCTAAGGTTCACCGTAAGCTTGGCAGCAAGCTGCACCACGGATCGCACAAACGGGGCTCATCTTCGAAGTCCTCGCAATCGAGCGGCGGAGCCGCGACGTCGAAGGCTTCGAAGACCCAGCAGACCGCCAACGGGGTCCCGACGGCGAACAACCCGACGTTCAGCTTCGCCCTCCCGGGCCCGGCGCCGCTCGGCGTGCCGAACTTCTTCATCGACAGCTTCCAGATCCCGCCCTTCCTGCTGCCGATCTACCAGGCCGCCGGAATCGAGTACGACGTCCCCTGGCAGGTGCTCGCCGCGATCAACTGGATCGAGACCGATTACGGGCGCAACCTGAGCGTCTCCACCGCCGGCGCGGTGGGCTGGATGCAGTTCCTGCCCTCGACGTGGAAGCGCTACGGGGTCGACGCCACCGGCTCTGGCTACGCCGACCCGTACAACCCGACCGACGCGATCTTCGCCGCCGCCCGCTATCTGCAGGCGGCCGGGGCGTCCTCCGACCTCGCCAAGGCGATCTTCGCCTACAACCACGCCAAGTGGTACGTGCAGTCCGTCCTGCTGCGGGCTCAGCTGATCGGGGGCATGCCCGGCGGCCTGGTTGGCGCCCTGACCGGCCTCGTCGAGGGTCACTTCCCCGTCGCAGCTCCGGCCAGATACGCCGACGACGACGTCGAGCGGCTGGCCGCCGAGCGGGTCAAAGGCGCGAACGCTGCGATCCCCGTGAGCTCGGATCCAACCTCGACGGGCACCTCGATCTATGCCGCCAAGGGCGCGCCCGTGATCGCCGTCAACGACGGCAAGATCGTGAAGATCGGCCGGAGCGCGAAGCTCGGTCGCTACATCGTCCTCCAGGACGAGACCGGCAACACGTACACCTACGCCAACCTGGGACAGATCCCGCGTTACTACCCGGTGCCGCGTCCGGTGCGCGTCACGGCGGCCGAGATCGCCCGCGAGCTCTCGGTGGCGCCGCGCAAATCCGCCAATGGGACGAATTCCGGCGGCCTGCACCCGGCGCCCGCCCCGACCGCTCCCGCCACTGCCGGCGTGCAGCGCGCGAGCCGCGCCGCGAGCTCTGCGCTACGCAGCGCCGGGGTTCGCAGTGCCAGCCGCGTCCACGCCAGCCGTCGCAGCGCCGCAGGCGCCCCGATCACGTTCGCGCTGGCCCCCGCGCCGCGGCGCACCGCGGCCCACCGCTCCGCACCGGCGGCCACCGCGGCTCCGACGGCGACGCCGCTCGTCAAGGAGCGGCTGTTCGCCAATCCGACTCGCCCCGCCAGCTACGCGGCCGGCGGTGAGCAGCAGCTGGCCGCGAGCTTCCAGATCACCCGCTTCCAGAACTACTTCTCCGACGTTCTTCACCTCGGCAAGAACCAGTACACGCTGGCCCAGCTCAAGCCCGGCGCGATCGTCGTCGCGGGCACGATCCTGGGGCGGATCGGCGCGGGCACGCCGACGCATGGCTCCCACCTCTACTTCATGGTCCAGCCGGCCGGCCGCAACGCCCCGTACATCGACCCCAAGCCGATCCTCGACGGCTGGAAGCTGCTCGAGGCGACCGCCGTCTACCGCGCCGCGGGAATCAACCCGTTCCTCGGCGCCGGGGCCAAGTCGGCGACGATCGGTCAGATCCTGCTCGAGTCGAAGGCCCAGCTCGAGAACAGGGTCCTTGCCGATCCCCACGCGCAGATCTACGCCTGCGGCCGTCGCGACATCCGGGCCGGCGCGATCGATCGCCGCATCCTCGGCGTGATCGAGTTCCTGACCGCCTCCGGTCTCGATCCGACCGTCTCCGGTCTTGCCTGCGGTGCGTCGGCGACCGGCGCGAACGGGATCGACGCCGCCGGGAAGAGCGGCTCGAGCATGGACATCTCCGCGGTCAACGGCATCCCGGTCAAGGGGCACCAGGGCCCAGGCTCGATCACGGACCTGACGATCCGCCGCCTGCTCACCCTGCAGGGTGCGATGGCGCCGAACCAGATCATCAGCTTGCGCAGCTACAAGGGCCAGCCCTCGACGCTCGCGCTGCCTGACCACGGGAACCGGCTCCAGATCACCTTCATCCCGGCCTACGGCCGCAACAAGCGTTTGTCCGGCCAGATCAAGAGCATCCTGCGGCCCAAGCAGTGGATCCAGCTGATCCAGCGGATCAGCCAGATTCCCGAGCCCGCGGTTCCCACCGCACCGAGCCGCTACGCGATCCGCGCGCGCGGCGGCGCCTAGCGCGCCGCTGGCCGGTCCTGCCGCTCTTCCGCTTCAGCCAGGTCGAGGTTCCCTGGCCGCTCGGTCCGCCAGACGGGCGCTACCTGATGCGCCCGTGGCGCGGCCCGCAGGATGCCCCCCCAAGCCACGTGCTCATCTTCTCGGTGCTCGGCGCCGCGCACCGGCCCTGGCTGGACCGCAGACGGCGCTCCATCGTGGCTCAACCTGAGCCTCAGCCTGAACCTGTCGCGACTGGCCGTGCCACCGTCATCTCGGTCTCCGAGCCATTCGCCGATCCGCCGGCTGCCGCTGCCTGGCTGGCACGGGCGGACGAGGAGCAGCTCGCAGCCGACCTGGCCGTCCTCAACCGGGCGATCCACTCGTTTCGCCTCGTGACGGCCGATCCGCACCGCCACGAGCTCGGCCGCCTCCAGCTGCTCGTGGCCCGGATCGGCTACGGCGCCGGCGACGAGGTCGCGGAGGGCCGCTGGAGCGAGGCTCGCGAGCTCCGCCTGCCGGCCGGCAGGGAACGGCGGGCGAAGGTGCTCCAGCCGCAGGCGCGACTGGCCGCCGTGCTCGGGCAGCGCGAGCCGACGCTCGCCTGCGAGGAGCTGGCGCTCCGTGCTCAAGCCGACATCGAGAGCGGGCGCTGGCGGGAGGCGGCGCTGCAGGTCCTGGTCGCCCTCGACGCGAGCCTCGCCGAGCTGGCCGTCGACCGGCACGGGGCAGCCCTCCGCGAGCGTCTGGAGGAGCTGGGCGGGCAGCGCGACGCGGTGGGCGAGGCGGCCCAGGCGGCCCTCGCGGGCGAGCCGTCGGAGGATCAGCGCGAGACGGTCGCGTTCACGCTCGCCCGGATCGAGGCCGCGCTACGCGCCCGCGCTGTCGAGAGCGCCTGAGAGAGCGCTGTCGGGAGCGCCTGAGAGGACGCCTGAGAGGGCGCGCGACACCGCTTCGAGCTCGGAGACGACATCCCCGTCGAGCTTCACAGACGCTCGCCGGTCGTACTGCGTCGGCCCCTGGGTGACGATCGCGATCCGCCCCCCTGAGGCAAGCGTCAGCGCCGGAAGCTGCGCCACCGGATAGACCTCGAGCGAGCTGCCGACGCACAGCAGCAGATCCGCGCCGGCGGCCAGCGCCTCGGCGCGAGCCAGCGCTTCGGCCGGCAGGTACTCGCCGAACAGGACGACATCGGGCTTCAGCGGCTCGCCGCACTCACACCGTGGGACCCCCCGGACGTCCCCGGCCTGCCGTCGGCGCACGTCCTCCAATCCATATCGTGCCGCACAGACGGGACAGCTCGAATGGTCGATCGTCCCGTGCACCTCGACCAGCTCACGGCTGCCCGCCTGGGCGTGCAGGCGGTCGATGTTCTGCGTGATGAGCGCGTGAAGTAGACCGGCGCGCTCGAGCTCGGCCAGCACGACGTGGGCACGGTTCGGGCGCTTGTCCTCCAGCGCCTGGAAGCGAGCGCCGTAGAAGTGCCAGAAGCGTGCGGGATCGCGGCGGAACGCGTCGATGTGCGCGACCTCCATCGGGTCGACCTTCTCCCACAGGCCCTTGCCGGGCGTTCGAAAGTCCGGGATCCCGGAGGGCACCGAGATCCCGGCCCCGGTCAGCGCCACGACCGACCCGGCTTCGCGGATCAGCTCGGCGAGCCGGCGCGCGCCGCTCATCGCCCGGTGAACCTCGGGGTGCGCTTCTGGACGAAGGCGGAGATCCCCTCCTGGGCGTCCTGCGACGCGAACACCGCCTCGAAGCCCTGCTTCTCCGCCGCGATGCCGGCGTCGAGGTCCCCCTGGGCCGAGACGCGCTTGATCTGCTCGACCGCGAGCGGAGCCTGGCCCGCGAGCTTGCGCGCCCACGCGAGGGCGGTGTCGAGCAGCTCGTGGTCGGGGACGAGCCGGTTGACGAGGCCGAGCTCGTAGGCCTCCTCGGCGCTGACCGGTTCGCCGGTGAGGTTCATCTCGAGCGCCTTGGACGTGCCGACCAGCCGTGACAGGCGCTGCGTTCCGCCGAACCCGGGGATGATCCCGAGGTTCACCTCGGGCTGGCCGAAGCTCGCCGACTCGGCCGCGATCCGGATGTCGCACGCCATCGCCAGCTCGCAACCGCCACCGAAGGCGAGCGCGTTGACCGCGCCGATCGTGACGACTCGGCTCTTCTCCATCTCGCGCAGCACGCCGTGCATGCCTTCGAGGAGCGCCCGGCCCGCTCCGGCGTCCATCTTGGCGAACGCCTTGATGTCCGCCCCGGCGCAGAACAGCTGGGGGTTCGCCGAGGCGAACACGAGCGAGCGCACCCGGCCGCCCTCCTCGACCTCGTCCCACAGCCGCCGCAGCGCCTCCACCACCTCGGGGGAGATGGAGTTGGCGGGCGGGCGATCGAGCCAGGCGATCGCCACGTCTTGACGGGTCTCGAGCTTCACGGGGGAGTCCTCCCAGCCCGCGTCCGGTCGTGGGTAGGGAAAGAAGCCCTGGCCCGTATTTGGGCCGAGCCGCCCCTGCGCGACGAGGCGGCGCAGGATCAGCGGCGGGGCGAAAGCCTCCCCCCACGCGCTGCGCGCCCGCTCGAGGTCCGCGAGCACCTTGTCGAGGCCGAGCTGGTCGGCCCACGCGAACGGCGGCGGGATGATCCCGGCGCCGGCCATCATCCCGAGGTCGATGTCCTTGATCTGGGCCACGCCCTCCTCGAGCACCAGACAGGCCTCGACGAACGCCTTGAGCGTGAACCGCTCGACGAGATCGTCTGCGCCGGCGGCGCCGACTTGTGGTTCGGCGCCGCCGCCCGGCCGCTCAGCTGCCGTGCTCATAGAAGCCCTTTCCGGTCTTCGCGCCGAGGTTGCCCTGCTCGACGAGCTCGCGCAGCTGCCGGTGTACGAAGAAGCGCTCGCCGTAGGCGTCGTGCAGGTATTCGGCGACGTGCAGGACGGTGTCGAGGCCGAGCAGGTCGGTCAGGAAGAACGGACCCATCGGGGCCGCCTTGGACTCAGCGACGATCCGGTCGATCTCCTCGATCTCGGCCCCGGTCTCCTCCTGGTGGCGCCACACCTCCGAGACCGCCGAGTTGAGGATCCGGTTGACCACGAAACCCGGTGCCTCACCACAGCGGATCGGCATCTTGCGAATCGACTGCGCGAAGGTGCTCGCCACCTGCACCGTCTCGGGCGACGTGTACTCGCCCTCGACCACCTCGATCAGACGCATCACCGAGGCCGGATAGAAGAAGTGGAAACCGACCACCTTGTCGGGACGACTGGTGGCGTCCCCCATCTCGGTGATCGAGAGCGAGGACGTGTTCGAAGCGAGGACCGCGTGCCCAGGCGTCACCTCGTCGAGCTCCGAGAAGACGGCCTGCTTGATCTCCATGCGCTCCGGCACCGCCTCGATCACGAAGTCGAGATCGCCGAAACCGTCGTAGCCGGTCGTCCCCTGGATCAGCATCAGCCGCCGCTGCAGCTCGCCCGGATCGAGCTTGCCGGCATCCACCCGGGCCTGCCAGAGCGAGCGTGCCTTCTCGATGCCCTGGTCGACGAGGCCCTGCTCGACGTCCTTGAGGACGACCGGAATGTCCGCGCTGGCGATCGCGTGCGCGATCTCCCCGCCCATCGTGCCGGCCCCCACCACCGCTGCCTTGAAGACGAACATTCGGGGCGCGCCAGTCTAGATGGTGCCGGGCTGGCGGTACCCTGGTGGTGATGAGGATCAGGGCAGGTGCGGGTGCGCTGGCCGCCGTGTGCGCGGCCGTCGTCGGCATGGCCGCCGGCTCGCCGGCCCTCGCTGCGGCGGCGCCCCGCTACGCGCCCCTCGACCAGCCCGGCCCGCCGCTCACCGTTCCGGCCGCCAAGTTGAACGCATCCCTCGTGTGCGAGCCGAGCGTCCGGGATGCCCGGGTCGAACCGGTGCTGCTGAACCCGGCCACCGGCGTCACGGCCGAGCAGAACTACAGCTGGAACTGGGAGCCGGCCCTGACGAAGCTCGGGATCCCCTGGTGTGCGTACACGGCGCCGAACGACACCCTGGGCGACATCCAGGTCTCGGGCGAGTACCTGGTGCACGCGATCCGATACGAGTACGCGCTCGCGGGGCGGAAGATCGCGGTCATGGGGCACAGCCAGGGCGGCATGTCGATGCGCTGGGCGCTGCGCTTCTGGCCGGACACCCGAGCGATGGTGGCTGACGTGATCGGCTTCTCGGGTCCAATCACGGCACGACCGTGGAGACGGTTCAGGCCTGCCAGACGGAGGGCTGCCCGCCGGCCGACTGGCAGCAGATCTACCAGTCGCCGTTCATCCGCGCCCTCAACAGCGATGCCGAGACGTTCCCCGGGATCGCCTACACCGAGATCTGGACGCACACCGACGAGGTCGTGCAGCCGAACGGAGACGCGGCGACGGCGAGCGCCGCAGTGCACGGCGGCGGCGGCCAGGTCACCGACATCGCGACCCAGCAGATCTGTCCCGCCGACCCGGACGAGCACCTGCTGATCGGCACCGTCGATCCGGTCGCCTACGCGCTTGCCGTGGATGCCCTCACCCACGCGGGGCCGGCCGACCCCAAGCGGATCTCGAGCGCGGTGTGCTCAGAGCCGTACATGCCGGGGGTCGACCCGCTGAACGCGCAGACCTACCTGCAGGGGCTGGCGGGGGCGCCCGGCCTGATCAGCGTCGCGGTCGGCCCATTGTCGACCTACACCGCGGGCGCACCGGTGCTGCACTCGCCGCCGCCCTTGGCCTGCTACGTGTCTGCCACGTGCCGTGGCGCCGATGCGCCGAAGCTGCTCGTGGACGACTGGGCGCGCCGGGGCCGGGGGCGCGGTCGCGGGGCGAGCGTCGTGCACGTGCTGGTGAGGGTGCGCGAGGGGGCCCAGCTCGTGCCGGTGCCGCGCGCGGTTGTGCGCCTCGCCGGGCACAGTGCTGTCACCGACTCCGATGGGGACCTGACGATCCGGGCGCGGCTGCAGCGCGGGCGCAGGTATGTGATCACGGCGAGGCGCCCGGGCTGCGAGGCGGGGCGGCGTGTGATGCGCGCCCCGCGCTGAGCGGGCGAGCGGGCGCCACGCCGAGCGGGCGAGCGGGGCCCCGCGCTGAGCGGGCGCCACGCTGAGCCGGCCCCGCGCTGAGTGGACGGGCGCGCTTCCGTGAAGGGGCCCACCGGAAAGGCGCCCGGCGCGACGTGCTCTACAGCCCAAATCGACGAGTGCCAGGCCGGTTTGGGCTCAGCTGCACCTCCAGCGTGCACTTGAGCCCAAATCGCCCTCCGGCCAGTCGATTTGGGCTCTGCTGCATGTCCCGCCACCGCCAACCTTGACACTCCCAACAATACGATATATCGTTATGTATCTCGATAGAGAGGAGATACATCATGTGTACCACCCACAAGGCCCGGCACTACCGGGTCATGGCCGAAGAGCTCCCGTTCTTCAAGATGCGCCACAGCGGCCCGTTCGGACGTCACGGCGGCCCCGGCCCCGCAGGCCCCGGCCCTGCGGGCTTCGGCCCCGCGGGCTTCGGTCCCGGTGGCTTCGGCTTCGGACCCGGCTTCGGCGGCCCAGGCGGTCGCGGCCGGCGACGCCGCGGCGACGTCCGCACGGCACTCCTGCTGCTGCTCGCCGAGGAGCCCCGCAACGGCTACCAGCTCATGCAGACGCTCGAGGAGCGCACCGAAGGTCGCTGGCGCCCGAGCCCCGGCTCGGTCTATCCATCGCTCTCGCAGCTCGAGGACGAGGGGCTGATCCGCAGCGTCCAGAGCGACTCGGGCCGCACGTTCGAGATCACCGACGCCGGACGCGCACAGCTCGCTGAGCGCGGCGAGCAGAAGCCGCCCTGGGAGGCCGACGAGGACGACAAGCGCGACTCGCGCCGCACCCTCAAGCACGCCCTGGCCGGGGCAGCGGCCGCCGCGTGGCAGGTCGCCCAGGCCGGTGACGAGCAGCAGATCGCCCGCGCCAACGAGCTCCTGAGCGAGACCCGCAGCGCGCTCTACCGGCTGCTCGCCGGAGACACCGACGTGTGAGCCTCGTAAGCTGAATCGCAACCCGATGCCCGCCACGCCCCCCGCCGCGATCGCCGTCGAGAACCTCGTCAAGACCTTCGACGAGGTCGAGGCCGTGCGGGGCGTGAGCTTCGAGGTGTCGGCCGGAGAGGTGTTCGGCTTCCTCGGCCCCAACGGCGCAGGCAAGTCGACGACGATCAACGTCCTCTGCACGCTGATGAAGCCGACCTCGGGGTCGGCCCGCGTGGCGGGTCACGACGTCGTCAGGGAGCGCGACGACGTCAGGCGGAACATCGGCCTCGTCTTCCAGGACCCGACGCTCGACGGGTATCTCACCGCCGCCCAGAACCTGAGGCTCCACGCGGAGCTCTACGGCGTGCAGTCGAACCTCGTCGAGCCGCGGATGCGCCAGGTGCTGAAGATGGTCGGCCTCTGGGATCGCAAGGACGGCGTCGTCGGCACCTTCT
>Ga0209810_1004917_pt1 | contig 12441 bp, 8 predicted proteins | sample Coa_R1_7_FD_187159 | JGI IMG/M metagenome (GOLD analysis project Ga0209810, IMG submission 187159) | Surface soil microbial communities from Centralia Pennsylvania, which are recovering from an underground coalmine fire - Coalmine... | ecosystem: Environmental > Terrestrial > Soil > Unclassified ...
CAGCCCATCCGGGTCAACACGAAGCCGAACTCGCGGTCGCCGTGGGCCGACTGGTTCAGGTTCATGAAGTCCATGTCGATGTCGGCCCAGGGCAGGTCCCGGTTGAACTGGGTGTGCAGGTGGAGCAGGGGTCGGCGCAGCGCCTTCAGCCCAGCGATCCACATCCTGGCCGGAGAGAAGGTGTGCATCCAGGCGATCAGGCCGACGCAGCCGGGGGTCACGCTCGCCTCCTGGCAGAGCTGACGGATGGCCTCGGGCGTGGTCAGCACCGGCTTCGCCACCACCCGAACCGGGATCGCCCCCGAGGCGTCGAGCGCCCGCGCGATCCGCTCGCTGTGCTCGCCCACCTGACCGAGGAGGCGCTCACCGTAGAGGTGCTGGCCGCCGGCCACGAACCACACCTCGAACTTCTGGAGGGACTTCACGACGCCCTCCCGGCCGTCGGACCGCCCGCCGGCGCGGCCGGGTCCCGGCGGGCCCCCCTGCGCCCCCGGCCCTTCGCCGGTGGGGAGGTCAGGCGGCCAGGGTTCACGGCCCGACCTGCTCGTCGCCCGGTCGCCGGCCGCGCCCGTCGGCGGGTGCCTCAGCCGCGCGCGGGCGCACCGACCACCCCGCCGGCGGTGATGCCATGGCTCAGCACGGCCGAACCGCGCCCACCCACCCGGCAGTCCTCCCCTCGGACCGGCGCGGCGCTGGCCTCGCCCCCAGGTCGGTCGGCGCAACCCACGTCTCCACCTCCCGCCACCTTCGACTACGTATGTAGCATACGATTGCAGTCACGGTCAACCGACCGCCCGCACCTCCCGGAAAGCTCGCCCCGGCCCCTGTCGAGGCCGGGAGCGGTGCCGGTGGCCGCCCATCCGAACCGTCCCGCCGGCACCGAGCCGATCGTCGCCGCGCTACCGCGGCGGGGCGGTCGACCTCCGCCTCACCAGCGTCGCCTGGAAGACCTGACGGGAGGGCGTCCGCCCACCCTTCTCCACCGCGTCCGTCGCCATCTGAAAGGCGGCCAGCACCATGGGCACGGTCGGCATGCGGAGCGTGGTCAGCGGGGGCACCGTGTACGCGGCCAGGGGTTGGTCGTCGAACCCGATCACCGACAGGTCGCGGGGGACGGAGATCCCCATCTCGGCCGCGGCGTGGAGAACCCCGATCGCGATCACGTCGGTGGCCGCCACCACCGCCGTGGGCGGGGGCCGGAGCTGCATCAGGGCCGCCAGAGCCGACCCGCCACCGCCGGGCGTGTTCTGGACGTGCCGGACGTATCCCTCCGGGACCGGCAGGCCCAGCTGTCGCATCCGCGCCACGAAGCTCGCCTCTCGCTGACGCTTGTCACCGAGCCGTCTGCTTCCACCCACGAATGCGATCCGGGTGTGACCCAACTCACGCAGGTGCTCGATGCCGGCCGAGATCGCCCGGCGGTTGTCGACGTCCACGGACGGGATCTGGGGCAACCTGGTCCCCTGCCACAGGGCCACCACCGGCAGGTGCACGTTCCGGAGGTCCTCGATGAGCCGGGGCTGATCCCGCATATCCCCCATGAGTAGGATGGCGTCGCAGTGGCGCGATTCCAGGACGGTGGTGAGGGCCATGGCCTCCTGAGCGCTGCCATGGGCATGGCCGAGCACCACGTTGTACCCGTGATCCCTGGCCACCACGCACAGGGCCTCGATGGCGGCGGCGAAGAACGGGTCGGTGATGTCGCGGACCACCGCTCCGATCAGCATGGTTCGCGCCCCGCGCAAGGCCCTGGCCGCGGGGTTGGGGCGATACCCGAGCCGTGCCGCCGCCGCCAGCACGCGCTGCCTGGTCTCGGCCGTGATCGGGATCGCCGAGTTGTCGTTGAGGACCCGCGAGACGGTGCTCTGAGAGACCCCCACCACCGCCGCGATGTCCTTCATCCGGGGGAGATGCACCGGACGCGACCCGTTCCGGCCGCCACCCCCTCCTTCCCTCGCCCGGAGTCCCTTCCTCGATCCGCGACCTCCGGCTCGCCCGGCGCCGCTCAGGCCCGCCGGCTCGTGCTCATCGGCCATCCACCACGGCCACCATGTACCGGGTGCCAGTATACGCCCCCGGTGTCGACGCCCCCGGACCGCCCGGACCCATCGCGCTCCGGCGACGCACCCTGCGCCCTCTTCGTGCACCGAGCGACACCGACATCTCGCCCGATGTCAGGGCCCGAGAAGACCGGAGAGTCCGCACCGTCGCGCAGCGACTGATCGAAGCCAGGCGGGTCGGGGAACGCCGGCGACGGCGACCCGGCGAGCACCTTCCGCGCCACCGACGCTCCGACCGCCGGCGACGGTGGGGCGCCAACCGCCGGTCGGACTCCGTCCCGACCCCGGCGGACCGGATCGTGCGCCGAGGCCGGGGTCGGCGATCGGTCCGCCTCCGGCAGAGACGACCGGAGCCGGGACCCGGGCCGGGGATGGGAGCGGGACCGGTCCTCACCGCTCGGCGTCGATCAGCTGCAGCTCCTCCAAGTCGAGGTCGCGCTCGATCCGGTGCAGGACGTCGTCACCGATCGCCCCCTGGTTGCGCAACGCGACCACCTCCTGGCGCTCGGCCGCGATCAGCTCCAGCTTGAGCCGGTGCAGACGCTCCTGCCATCGGCGGTGGTCGGTCAGGTGGTCGGCGCCGTCCACGTGGACGTGCCCGTCGGCGGGCTCCCGCCCGTCCCCGTCGTGGCCGTGGCGCAGGTAGCCGAACCGGGTCTCGACCGAGGTGCGCCGCTTCCGGTAGTAGCTGCGGAGGGAGTCGAGCTGCTCCGGAGGGGCCCAGCCCGCGCCGGCCAGCTCCCCCAGCCGGGCCTCCGCCGCCTCGATGGCCCGGAAGCGGGCCACCTTCTCCTCGTGATGGTCGCGTCCGTCGCCGCCCACCCCGAGCCGGGTCATGAGCAGGGGCAGGCTCAGGCCCTGCAGGACGAGGGTGACCAGGATCACGGAGAAGGTCAGGAAGAGGACCAGGTCCCGGCCGGCGAAGGACGGGCCGCCCGGCAGGGTGGCGGGCAGGGCCAGGGCGGCGGCCAGGGAGACCGCACCCCGCATGCCCGACCAGGCGGTCACGGCCACGTTGCGCGGGGGCGGGAGGGGCTCCCGTCGTCGCACCCGGGGCAGGAGATGGGGCAGGTAGGCGCCGGGGAAGGTCCAGGCGATGCGGGCCACGATCACGGTCAGGCAGACCGCGGCCGCGGTCAGCATCAGGCTGGAGACCGGGCGCGAGCGCAGGCCGTCCACGATGGTGGGCAGCTGCAGGCCGACCAGGATGAAGGCCAGCCCGTTGAGCACGAAGACGGCCATGTCCCACACCGCCAGCCCCTGCAGGCGGGTGTTGGGCGAGAGCAGCTCGGGGCTCCGGCGCCCGGCGTACAGTCCCGCCACCACCACCGCCAGCACGCCGGAAAGGTGCAGGTTCTCGGCCGTCAGATAGGCCGCGTAGGCGGCGAGGAAGCTCAGGGTGATCTCGATCAGGGGGTCGTCGATGCGGAGCTGGACCTGGGCCAGCAGCCAGCCCACGACCAGCCCGATCACGATCCCACCCGCGACCACCAGGACGAACTGCAGCCCGGCCTGCCAGAAGCTGAAGGCCCCGGTGGCCGCCGCCGCCAGGGCGAAACGCCAGGCGACGAGCCCGGTGGCGTCGTTGACCAGGCTCTCGCCCTCGACCACGCTCACCACCCGCCAGGGCGCCCCCAACCGCCGCATGATGGTGGTCGCGGCCACGGCGTCGGTGGGGGCGACCACCGCCCCCAGCACGAAGGCTGTGGGCCAGGGCAGGCCCGGCACCAGCGCGTGCGCCACCGCCGCCACCCCCACGGTGGTGAGCAGCACCAGGCCCAGGGCCAGCAGCGTGATGCTGCGCAGGTTGGCCCGGAAGTCGCGGAACGAGGTGGCCCAGGCGGCCTGGAAGAGCAGCGGAGGCAGGAAGACGAGGAAGACCACGTCCGGGTCCAGGCGGACCCTGGGCACGTGAGGCACGAAGCCCAGGGCCAGGCCGCCCACCACCAGCACGATCGGATAGGGAAGCCGGACGCGGCGGGCCACCATGGCCAGGATCGCGACCGCCATCAGGAGGCCGAGCACGACCTGGAGGGCCGACATCGATGCCCTCACCAACCCCGCCCGACCCTTCTCCTCTTCCCTCGATGGCGGTCCCCGCCCCGGGACGGTGACCCCCGTGGTGCGGCCGTCCCCGCCCCGGGACGGGGACGGCCGTCGGGCGACGGTCAGGTCGCGGCCACCGCCGTCCTTCCCGCCCGCCGGGCCAGCACCCGGGGAGCGGTCTCGGGGATGCCCAGGACCAGCAGCCCGCTCAGGCCGGCACAGATGGCGGCGAGCAGGAAGCCGATCTTGATCCCGTAGCCGTCGGCCACCGCCCCCGCGATCGCGGGCAGGGCGAGGGTCCCGATCATGACCCCGACGAAGTTGACCAGGCCCATGGTGGCGGCTCGCAGCTCCTCCCCGACCAGCTCGACGATGATGGTGGCGCTGCCCAGCGGCACCACCACGCCGATGAAGAACGAGTTCAGCGCCAGCAGGGCGACCGCCACCGCCAGCGGGAATCCCCCGAAGATGTAGAGTCCCAGCGTCAGCCCGCAGAGGACGCCACCCGCCAGCACCACCGGCCGGCGGCCGACGTAGTCGGACAGGAAGGGCAGGAACAGGGTGCCGACGATGCCCACCGCCCCGGCGATGGCCAGGATGGTCCCGGCGTTGACCAGGCTGACGTGCCGCACGCCGGTGAGGAAGAGGGTGTTGAACAGGTTGGAGACCTGGAGCCAGGCCAGGGCCCCGCTCTGGATGAGCATCAGCAGCACCACCCGGTAGTCACGCACCATCTTGATCGCGTTCCGCCAGTCGAGGCGGTCGGGGACGCTGCCCCGTTTGGGCTCGTGCATGTAGAACCAGAGCGCGAGCACCACGATCAAGAAGACGAAGCCGAGGATGGGGAACACCCAGCGCCAGCCCAGGGCCACGGCCAGGCGGGTGATCACGATCGCCCCCAGCACGCTGCCGAAGAGCGGGTACCCGGCGGTGAAGACGCCCGCGACCAGGGCCCGGCGCTGAGGCGGGACCTCCTCGGCCAGCGCCGACTGGCCGCTCGGCCACCCCACCCCGTCGCCGACGCCGATCAGGTCGCGGATGATGAACATCGAGAGCCAGTTCCAGGCCCCGCCCATGGCCATGGTGGTGAGGCAGGCGAAGACGGCGCCCGGCAGCATCACCGCCTTGCGCCCGAAGCGGTCCGACAACCACCCCGAGAGCCAGCTGGTGAAGGCCCAGGTCAGCGAGGTCCCGGAGATCAAAAGGCCGGCCTGGAAGGCGCTCATGTGGAACAGGGGACGGATGATGGGCAGGATGTAGCCAATGCCGAGGCGGTTGATCCCGACCAGGCCCCAGAAGCACACCAGCAGGCCGAGAAGGATCCACGCGTACCGTGACATCACGCCCCTCTCACTCGTCATCTCCTCTCCTCCCAACGGGCCGGACCCGACGGCGCGACGGAGACCCGACTTCTTCCGGCGGCTTCGATCTCGCCCTGATCCGGAGCGAGGCCAGGGTAACACGTTGTTCCTGAATAGGCCATATCGTCCGGACAATGTCTCGCTATACGGAAAAGGAGCGAGCATGCGGACAGGGGGCGAGAAGCGGTGGACACGGCCCCCGCACCACGGCCTCCCGCCTCCTCGGCGCCGGCCGCCGCCCGGTCGACCACCCCCGGGCCTCTCGACCCCCGGTGGGACCCGGCGGCCGCCCAGCCCCGAGCAGGACATCGAGTGTCAAAGTCAACACCTGGTGTCGAAATCGACGCCGCCGGTGCTCTATGCTCTGCCCGTGACCTCCAGGCTCGGGACCGAACGCAGCCCGCTGGCGGAGCGCAAACGGCAGGCAGTACGGGACCACCTCACCGAGGTCGCCCTCCAGCTGTTGACCGACCGGGACTTCGAGGCCGTGACCGTCGACGAGATCGCCGCCGCCGCCGGAGTCTCGCGGCGCACCTTCTTCCGGTACTTCCCCTCCAAGGAGGAAGTCGTGCTCGGGTTCCTGGACCGGATGGGCAGGCTGCTCCGGGACGCGATCGTGGCCCGTCCGGCCGACGAACCCCCGCTGCAGGCCGTCCACACCGCCCTGCGCCCCCGGGTCGCTGCCTACAGCGCCGCCGCCGACCGCACCCTGGCCCTGGTCCGGTTGCTGCAACGTTCCCCGTCGCTGCGCGCCCAGGAGCTGGAGCGACGGCAGCGCCTGCGTGAGCTGGTGGCCGAGGCCATCGCCATCCGGCTGGGCCTCGACCGCCGCCGGGACCTGCGCCCCCGGCTGCTCGCGGCCATCGCCCTGGTCCCCTTCGACGTCGCCATCACCATGTGGCTCGACGGCCACCCGGCGGACGACGTCCGTCTCCTCCTGGACGAGGCCATCGCCTGCCTCAACCGGGAGCTGAAGGCCCTGGCCTGAGGTCGGCGGGGCGGCGTCGCCGCCGGGGGGCGCTCCCGGCCTCCGGCCCTGGGCCCACAGAGGGCACCGACCACCGGTCCAGCCGCCTCGGGCGCGACCGCCATACCCGACTTGACGGGGCCTCCCCGAACCGCGTAAGCCGGACCACATGGCGATCGAGGGGACGGCGGCGCCGTCGTCGGCCCGCCCGGTCCCGGGCTCCACGGCCCGCATCAGCCTGATCGCTGCCGTCGCCGCCATCGGGGGCTTCCTGTTCGGCTTCGACACCGCGGTCATCAACGGCGCCGTCGGGCCCGTGCAGGAGCACTTCCGGGCGGGACCGCTGGAGCTCGGGCTCGCCGTCTCCTCGGCGCTGATCGGCTCGGCCGTCGGCGCCTTCCTGGCCGGTCGCCTCGCCGACCGCATCGGTCGGGTCAGGACGATGTGGGTCGCCGCCGCCCTGTTCCTGGTCCAGTCCTTCGGCGTAGGCCTCTCCTTCACCCTGGCGGACTTCAGCGCCTGGCGCTTCGTGGGCGGGGTGGCGGTGGGCGCGGCCTCTGTCCTCGCCCCCGCCTACATCGCCGAGGTCGCGCCGGCACGGTTGCGCGGCCGGCTCGGCTCGCTCCAGCAGCTGGCGATCGTGATCGGCATCTTCATCGCCCTGCTCGTCGACTTCGCCATCGCCTTCGCGGCCGGGGGCGGGACCAGGCCCTGGCTGCTGGGTCCGCCCGCCTGGCGCTGGATGTTCCTCTCCGAGGCCGTGCCCTCGCTGATCTATCTGGGCGGGACGCTCCGCCTCCCCGAGTCGCCGCGCTTCTTGGTCGCCGTCCGGCGTCTGCCGGAGGCTCGGCGGATCCTGGTCGACGTGGTGGGCAGAGCCAACGTGGAGGCCAAGGTCGCCGAGATCCAGCGGACGCTCTCGGCCGAGCGCCGGCCACGCCTGGCCGACCTGCGCGGGCGCTTCGGCCTGCTCCCCGTGGTCTGGATCGGGATCGGGCTTTCGATCTTCCAGCAGTTCGTGGGGATCAACGTGATCTTCTACTACTCCAGCGTGCTCTGGCAAGCGGTCGGGTTCACGGAGCGCCAGTCGCTGCTGATCACCGTCATCACCAGCGTGACCAACGTCCTGACCACCTTCATCGCCATCGCCACCGTGGATCGCATTGGGCGCCGGCCGCTCCTCCTCGTGGGCTCGGGCGGCATGATCGTGACCCTGGGGGCGATGGCGTCGCTGTTCGGGACCGCGCCCCTGGACAGCGCCGGACAGCCCGTGCTCCGGGGCCTCCCGGGGCTGGCAGCGCTGATCTCGGCCAACCTCTACGTCGTCTTCTTCGGCCTGTCCTGGGGACCCGTGGTGTGGGTGCTGCTGGGCGAGATGTTCCCCAACCGGATCCGGGCGGCCGGGCTGGCGCTGGCCGCCGCCGCCCAGTGGCTGGCCAACTGGGGCGTGTCCACCTCGTTCCCCTCGCTGAAGAACGTCGGCCTGGGCTACGCCTACGGCCTGTACGCGTTGATGGCCCTGCTGTCGCTCCTCTTCGTGCTCTGGTTCGTGCGCGAGACGCGGGGCCGGGAGCTGGAGACCATGACCGAGACCATGAGGGACCAGGCCCCGGTCGCCGTCTCCGAGCCCTAGCCGAGGCACGCCGGTGGCGACCGTCGCGTCCGGGACCGACCGGGTGGAGCCGCCGCCCCTGGCCAGCGAGGCGGGTGGCACCGGGGCCAGGCCGGCCGGCGGCCGCGGGCAGCGAGCGGGATGAAAGAGGACACCGTGGGGTTTCGTGGCGCGATCTTCGACGTGGACGGGGTGCTGGTCGACTCACCTCACCAGCGCGCCTGGCGCGAGGCGTTGCAGGAGCTGATGGAGCGCGAGTGGAGCGACCTCCAGGGGCGAACGACGTACCGTCCCGAGCGCTTCACTGCCGCCGTCTACCAGACGGTCATGGCCGGCAAGCCGCGCCTGGACGGCGCCCGTGCCGCCCTCGAGTACTTCGAGGTGCCCGACGCCGCCCGGCGGGCGGAGGCGTACGGCGAGCGCAAGCAGCGCCGGGTCATGGAGCTGATCGAAGCCGGCGCGTTCCACGCCTTCCCCGACGCCCTGCGCTTCCTGCTCGCCCTCAAGGGCCGGGGCCTCAGGATCGCCGCCGCCTCGTCGTCCCGGAACGCCGGGCTGTTCCTGTCCAGGATTCGGCTGGACGTGTTCGCCGCCGAGCGGGGCCTGTCCTACGACTTCATCCGGCCCGGGCTCACCCTCCAGGGAGCCCTCGACGCCGACACCTCCGGGCGCGACCTCCCCCGGGGCAAGCCGGACCCGACCATCTTCCTGGTCGCGGCCGCGGAGCTGGGGCTGCCGCCCGGGCGTTGCTTCGTGGTCGAGGACGCCGCCGCGGGCGTGCAGGCGGCGAAGGCGGGCGGAATGGCGGCCCTGGGCGTGGCCCGGATGCACGACGAGTCGTCCCTGGAGCAGGCTGGTGCCGACCTCGTGGTCACGACCCTGGACGAGGTCGCCGTCGACGCGCTGGAGCGCGGCCGCCTGGAACGGGCCTCCATGGGCTGATGGGGAACCCGGCCAGGCGCATCACCGAGCTGCCCGAGGCGCTCGCCCGGCACGAGGAGCTGGCCAGGCGTCTCTCCGGGAGGCGACCGGCCTTGTTCTGCGACTACGACGGCACCCTGACCCCGATCGTGGACCGGCCCGAGGAGGCCCGGCTCTCGCCCGAGATGCGCGAGGTGGTGCACAGGCTTGCGACCCGATGCCCGGTCTGCGTGGTCAGCGGACGCGACCGCCAGGTGGTGCAGGAGCTGATGGGCCTCGACGACCTGGTGGTCGCCGGCGATCACGGGTTCGACATCTGGAGCCCCTCGGGCGGCCTCCTCCGGCGCCAGGCGGGCACGGAGTTCCGGGCCCTGCTGGACCGGGTGCGGAGGCGGCTGGGGGAGGAGCTGGCCCCGGTCGCCGGGGTCCTGGTGGAGCCCAAGAGCGCCTCGGTGGCGATCCACTACCGGCTCGTGGCCGAGCAGGAGCGGCCCCGGGTTCGGGCGGCGGTGGAGGCGGTGCTGGCGGAGCACCCAGAGGAGCTGAGGGTCACGCCGGGCAGGTTGGTGTACGAGCTGCAGCCCCGGATCGACTGGGACAAGGGCAAAGCCGTGCTCTACCTCCTGAACGCGTTGGGGCTCGACCGCGACGAGGTGATCCCCCTCTACCTGGGCGACGACGTCACCGACGAGGACGCCTTCCGGGCGCTCGCGCACCGGGGCCTCGGCCTGTTCGTCGGCCGTGTCGACGACCCCGAGATCGCGGGCCGGACCACCTGCGCCGACTACCGCCTCGGCGGCGTCGACGAGGTGCGACGCTTCCTCGACTGGCTGGCGGCCCGGATCGGCGCCGACGGGATCGTGGGCCGAGCCGACATCGGAGGCAGGTGATGGAGGGCTGGACGCTGGTCTACGAGGGCTTCGAGCCGGCGCAGGAGCGGCTGCGCGAGGCCCTCACCTCCACCGGCAACGGCAACTTCTGCGCCCGGGGTGCCGCGGAGTGGGCGGACGTCGATCGCGTCCACTACCCGGCCACCTACGCCCACGGCTGCTACAACCGGGAGACGACCATCCTGGGCGACCGGCCGGTCCTCAACGAGGACCTGGTGAACCTGCCCAACTGGCTGGTCCTGAAGCTCCGGATCGAGCACGACCCCCCCTTCCGGCTGGACGGGGTCCAGGTGCTCGACTACCGGCACGAGCTGCAGATCCGGGACGCGACCGTGCGGCGCTTCGTGCGCTTCTGCGACGCCGCCGGCCGGATCACGACCCTCGCCAGCCAGCGGTTCGTCAGCATGGCCGACGCGCACCTGGGCGCCATCGAGTGGACGATCACGGCCGAGAACTGGTCGGGGGAGGTGACGGTGATCACCGCGCTCGACGCCAGGGTGACCAACCAGGGCGTCGAGCGCTACCGGGAGCTGGAGGGCCGCCACCTCCATCCCGTGGCCAGCCGCTGCCCCGAGCCCGACCTCATCTCGCTGATCGCCCGGACCCGCCAGTCCCGCATCTACGTCGCCGAGGCGGCCCGCACCCGGGTCGACTCCGCCGAGGGCACGCCCGAGGTCGAGCGCGGCCTCTACCACATGGAGGACTACATCCACCAGACCCTGACCTTCAGGCTGGAGCGGGGCGTACCGACCCGGGTGGAGAAGCTGGTCGCCTTCTCGACCTCGCGGGACCGGGCCATCAACGAGCCCTGGACGGCGGTCGAGACCGCCGCCCGCTGCTTCGGCTCCTACGCCGAGGCACGGCGGCGTCACGTCCGCGCCTGGGAGGAGCTGTGGAGCGACTGCGACCTCCACCTGCCCGGCGACGCGCGGGTGCAGCTCTTGCTCCGGCTGCACGCCGCCCACGTGCTCCAGGTCTGCTCCCCCCACACCACGGACCTGGACGCCGGCGTGCCTGCCCGCGGCCTGAACGGTGAAGCCTACCGCGGCCACGTCTTCTGGGACGAGCTCTACGTCTATCCCTTCCTCAACTTCCGGCTGCCGAAGATCACCCGCGCGCTCCTCATGTACCGCTACCGCCGCCTCGACCGCGCCCGGGCCCTGGCCGCGGAGGCCGGCTACCGGGGGGCGATGTACCCCTGGCAGAGCGGCAGCGACGGCAGGGAGGAGACCCAGGTGGTGCACCTCAACCCCATCTCGGGCCGCTGGGACCCCGACCTGAGCCACAACCAGCGCCACGTGAACGCGGCCATCTTCTACAACCTCTGGCACTACTACCAGGCCACCGCCGACCAGGAGTTCCTGATCGAGCACGGCGCGGAGATGATGCTGGAGATCGCCCGCTTCTGGGCCAGCACCGCCCACTTCAACCCGGAGCGCGGCCGCTACGAGATCCACGGTCTCATGGGTCCGGACGAGTTCCACGAGAACTATCCGGACTCCCCCCGGCCGGGGCTGCGCAACAACGCCTACACCAACGTGATGGCGGCCTGGATCGCGGACACGGCCGTGCGCCTGCTCTCGCTGCTCCCCGAGGAGGCCCGAGAGCGACTGCGGGGACGGCTGGAGCTCTCGGACGACGAGGTGGAGCGGTGGCGGGACCTGAGCCGGCGGATGTTCGTGCCCTTCCACGACGACGGCATCATCAGCCAGTTCGAGGGCTACGAGCGGCTGGAGGAGCTGGACTGGGACGCCTACCGGGCGCGCTACGGGAACGTCCAGCGCCTGGACCGCATCCTCCGCGCCGAGGGCCGCGACCCCAACCGGTACAAGGTCACGAAGCAGGCCGACGTGATCCTGTTGTTCTTCCTCTTCCGGGAGGACGAGCTGAGCGCGATCTTCGAGCGTCTGGGCTACCGCTACCGGCCGGACACGCTGCGCAAGAATCTCGCCTACTACGACCGGCGGACCTCCCACGGCTCGACCCTCAGCTTTGTCGCCCACGCCGGGGTGCTGGCCGGCCTCGACCCGCAGGCGTCGTGGGAGCGTTTCCTGGTCGCGCTGGAGAGCGACGTCGGCGACGTCCAGGGCGGCACCACCGCCGAGGGCATCCACCTGGGGGTGATGGCGAGCACGCTGGACCTGGTCCAGCGCAACTATCTGGGCGAGCAGGTCAGGGACGGCGTGCTCACCTTTCGGCCCATCCGTCTGGCCGGGCTGGAGGGTCTCACCATGCCCCTTCGCTTCCGCGGCGGCCGGCTGGAGGTCGCCCTCGCCGAGGGGAAGCTTCGCGTCGCCGTCCGGGAGGGGGCCCTCAACCGTTCGGTGAGGGTCGCGGTGGGGGACGAGGTCAGGGAGCTGGCGCCCGGGGAGCACCACGCTTTCGATCTCGGGTAGCGAGATCGCGACCGGTGTGCCGGGAGGAGGGATGCGGGGACCAGGGCCGGGTCCAGGTCAGGGATCGCCGCTCAGTGGATGCGCTTGTTCCGTCCGGCCCACTCGCGCTCCCGCAGCACGTACTTCTGGATCTTCCCGGTCGAGGTCTTGGGCAGCTCGCAGAACTCCACCGCCTTCGGCGCCTTGAA
>Ga0209810_1004920_pt1 | contig 12431 bp, 7 predicted proteins | sample Coa_R1_7_FD_187159 | JGI IMG/M metagenome (GOLD analysis project Ga0209810, IMG submission 187159) | Surface soil microbial communities from Centralia Pennsylvania, which are recovering from an underground coalmine fire - Coalmine... | ecosystem: Environmental > Terrestrial > Soil > Unclassified ...
CGGCGGAACGCCCTGGCTGCGGAAAATCTGCCCGAAGACGAACACGTTATCCACTGAAAGGGATTGCTCGAGCAGATAGGCGGTGAAGAACTCCATTCCGGCCTGCGGTCCCCGCCACACCAGCAGTGCGCATCCAAAGCTAACAGCGAGGGCCACCCACACCGCTGTGATCCCAACAGCATGAGGCAGATCCGGTGCACCCCAGCGCTGCGCAAGCCGCGCATCCACAGCGACCAGCACCACCATGATCGCTGTGAACAGGCCGAGAACCAGAGCCTCACCGGATCCCATGCGGCGTCGGCTTCCTCCCTGGCGGCGCCATATGTTCACTCTCCCAGTGGTCGCGTCGGCTCGGTGGCTTCGAGAAGACGGCCCGTGAGTCCGGCCACAATCTTCTGACCGTGAAAGCGGCCGTTTTCGATGAAAATCTCGGCGGTGTGCCGGCCACCGACAAGCACACCGGCCAGAAACAGTCCGGGCACGTTCGTCTCCAGCGTGTCGGGATCGCAGCGAGGCCGCAGCGTTTCGGGCTCGAGCTCGATGCCGAGACTGCGCAGCAAGTCGAAATGAGGATGGTAGCCCGTCATGGCGAAGACCTGCTCGGCCTGTACCGTCTGCTGGCGACCATCCACCTCGATGAGCACATGCTCGGGTTCGATCCGCAGAACTCGGGCGTTGAAGACAGCCTGAATTTCGCCGGCCTGAATCCGATTTTCCAGATCGGGCCGGAGCCAGTACTTCACCGTGGGCCCGAGACTGGAACCGCGGTGGATGAGCGTCACATAGGCACCGTTGCGGAAAAGATCCAGTGCGGCTTCCGCGGCTGAATTGCGGCCCCCGATGACGACCACCCGACGCCGCCAGTAGGGGTGCGCTTCAGTGTAATAATGCGTGACGTGGGGCAAATCCTCCCCTGGAACACCGAGCGCATTCGGTTGATCGTAGTACCCGGTCGCGAGCACGACTTTGCGTCCGCGGTAGCAGGAGCGTTCCCCACGCTGCGTTCTGGTGTAAACGCGGAAGTGCTCATCGTGCCCTTCGATGGTCAGCAGCTCTTCGCCCAGCCGGACCTCGAGCTCGTAGTGCTCGGCAGCTCTCCGGTAATACTTCAGCGCCTCGGCGCGTGTGGGCTTCGTGCCGGCCGTCACCAGCGGCAGGCCACCGATCTCCATGCGCTCGGCGGTGGTGAAGAACACCATCTGCACCGGGTAGCGGTAGAGGGAATTGCAGAGACAACCACGGTCGATGACCAGCGGCCGCAGTCCGGCGCGGCGCGCTTCGATCGCCGTGGCCAGTCCGGTGGGCCCGGCGCCGATACAGATCAGGTCGTACAACATCAGGCTCAGTGTGCCGGAGCGGTGAGCCGGTTGCAACCGGCGGCATACAAGAAAGGCGGAGCTGCAGCTCCGCCTTTGTCTCTGGATCGACCGCCGTCAGGAGAGGTTGCGCAGGTAAGCACGCAGCCGGCCCGAACGCGCTGGATCGCGCAGCGCGCGCAGCACCTGGCCTTCGATCTGCCGGATCCGTTCCCGCGTCAACCCGAACGAGGCACCGACCTGCTCGAGGGTGCGCTCTTCGCCGTCATCGAGCCCGAACCGCATCCGGAGGATTTTTTCCTCGCGCGGGCTGAGGGTCTTCAGCAGCGCCGCCGTGTCTTCCTTCAGACCGCGCTCGAGCACTACCTTGGCCGGCGACAGAGCGCCCTTGTCCTCGATGAAGTCGCCCAGGTGCGAGTCGTCATCACCGATGGGCGTCTCGAGCGACACCGGGTTCTGCGCCACCCGGAGCATCTCCTCGACCTTTTGCTTCGGGATGTTCAGCCGGCGGGCGATCTCCTCCGCCGTGGGCTCACGGCCGAGCTCCTGCACCAGCTCGCGCGTGGTCCGCGCCAGCTTGTTCATCGTCTCGACCACGTGCACGGGCAGGCGGATCGTCCGGGCTTGGTCGGCGATAGCTCGGGTGATCGCCTGGCGGACCCACCAGGTGGCATAGGTGGAGAACTTGTAGCCGCGCCGCCAGTCGAACTTCTCGACAGCGCGCATCAGCCCGAGATTGCCCTCCTGGATCAGGTCCAGCAGGTGCAGTCCGCGCTTGGTGTACTTTTTGGCCACCGAAACGACCAGGCGCAGGTTGGCCGCGATCATATCGTTCTTGGCCTGCTCGCTTTCGGCCTCGCCGCGATCAATGCGCGCCAGAGCCCGGCTCAGGACCTGCGGTGAAGCGCCTGCCTCGAGCTCGATGGCGCGCAGCTGCTGGCGGAGCTGCCGCAACTGCCGACGCAGCTCGGTCGCGGTTTCTCCGCGGCTCTGCCGCAGCCGGCGCTTGAGTGCCGTCACCTCACCGGCCAGCTCGCGCGCCCGCGTGGCGGTCTGTCGCAGCAGACCAATCAGACGCTCCTTCTCGTCCGGATGGAAGTCGATCGAACGCACCTTGTGGGAAATCTCCACCTGGAGGCGCGCCATGCGCCACCAGGCCAGGCGACGGGCCCGTCCGCGGCGCGCCCGCTCGAAGCGTCCGACCAACTGCTCGAGGCGCTGGCTGGCCTGCTGGATGTCGTCCACCGTTTGCAGCAAACGCCGCAGCTGGCGCTTTTCGAGCCGCTCGGCCTGCTCATCGGAGAGATCCTGATCGTCGACCCGCACAACGTGGCGAATCGACCGACGTCCCTCGCGCAGGTCGGTCGCCACCTTGACCAGTTCACGCCAGACCAGCGGGGAACGCGAAAGCTCTCGTAAAACCCGCATCCGCCCGCGCTCGATCCGCTTCGCCAGCGCCACCTCGCCCTCGCGGGTGAGTAGCTTGACCGAACCGGCTTCGCGCAGATACGTGTGCACGAGGTCTTCGGTGAATTCGGTCTCTCGCTCCTCGACCGTTTCCGGTGCCACCACCTCTTCCTCGAGGGGCTCCACCAGCATGTCCTCGCGGTCGTAGTCGAGCACATTCGTCTTGACCGCGATGGCGTTATCCATCTTTTCGTCCATTTCGAACACAGTCATCTCTTTCGTTGTCCCTGAGGACCCTGCCTCGTCAGAGTTCACGCTACGATCGTCAAGCCGACCGGAGTTGATGCGAGCAACCCGCCCCGGCCTTGTGCGAGCTTCCGACCGGAGCTGCGGTAGGCTTCATTCTTTATGATGCGAAGAAAGGGTGAAAGGATTCACCCTTCTGCAAGACCAGCATTATAAATCAGCTTAAGCCCGGGCCAAAGCAAAACTTTAAGCCTCTGTCGGGCTGCTGTGCGGACGCAGCTAACTGCTGTGCCTTCTTCTGGTTTCCCGCAGCACTGTGGCGAATGACCGGCCTCCGATCGTCACGCCCGATTCCACGCGACCCGTCACTGCCACCCGCGCTCCCCGGCTGGGTACCGAAAACCCCAGGCTCAGCACCCAGATACGGCCAGTGCCGTCGTCCACCTCAAAGGCTCCCTGGCCGAGCGCTCCGAAGGAGTTCACCACGTCGCCAGCGACGGTGACTTCCCGATTTGTGTAGCGCCCCGGGTCGCGCAGGATATCGGCAATGCGGGTGACTCCGCAGCCCACAGCCATCAGCGCGCCCAGAAGGATCAACGTCGCGGCCAACCTCTGCCGCCATGCTGTCCTGCTCCTCATACCCTCCCTCGGTCCCTTGCACTGTCTACCGCGCTTGCTGGGATGCACCGCAGACGTCTAGTGTCGCCTGCAGGGTTCGGGTAAAAGCCGTATTGACTCCACCGGGTCGGCCGGTTAACTTGTCGGCCCATCTGGAGGCAGCCGTCTAGAGGCATCAAAGGAGCGACAGCAAAATGAGTCGAGTCGGGCGAAGCAGCAAGAAAATCCGGCGGGCCATTCCAGCAGCCCTGTGGCTACTGCTGGCGGCGACCGGGCCCGCCGTGCGGGCGCAGGAAGAGAAGCCGGCCAGCAAACCCGGTCTACCGCTGCAGCCGGGGCGCAAGATCGCTTTCACCACCGACGAAGGAACGTGGATCTCGCTCGATGTATCCCCCGACGGGCAGACCATCGTTTTCGAGCTTCTAGGCCAGCTCTGGACACTGCCGATCCAGGGAGGCCAGGCGCGACGCATCACCACGGGCATGGCCTTTAACCGCCAGCCCCGGTTCTCTCCCGACGGGCGGTGGCTGGTCTTCATCAGCGACCGCGACGGTGCCGACAACCTCTGGATTGCCCATCCCGACGGCTCCGAGCCCCGGCAGATCACGCACGACCGGCACGCCGCATTCGCTTCGCCCGCCTGGACACCCGACGGCAACTCTATCGTCGTTTCGCGGGCAGCGGACGATCTCAGTGCCTACGAGCTGTGGCTCTACGATATCCGCGGCGGTTCCGGCATTGCCCTGACCCACGCCAAGGCTCGGCCCGAGACCCCGCGCAACGAGCAGGACAACGCGCTGGGACCAGCAGTTTCTCCGGATGGCCGCTATATTTACTTTGCCCACAAGCGCGGCGGCTTCCAGTACAACATCCTGAACTTCCCGCTCTGGCAGATTCAGCGGCTGGACCGGCATACGGGTACCGTCGAGACCCTCACGGCGGCCGAGGGCAGCGCCTTCCGACCCTGGATTTCCCCTAACGGCCGCTGGCTAGTCTACGGAACGCGTTATGAGGCCGACGCGGCGCTCCGCCTCCGCGATTTGCACTCCGGCGAGGAGCGCTGGCTTCGCTACCCGATCCAGCGCGACGATCAGGAATCGCGTTTCGTCGAAGATCTGCTGCCCGGCTACGCGTTCACGCCCGATAGCCAGGCTCTGGTGTATTTCACCGGAGGCAAAATTCACCGGCTCGAGTTGACCAGCGGGCAGGATCGGATCATTCCTTTTGTTGCCAATGTAGAACTCGAGCTGGGCCCCAGTCTCGATCGTGCCGAACGCCTTGAACAGGGCCCGATTCGAGTCCGGCTGATTCAGCAACCGGTCGAGTCGCCCGACGGGCGCCGGCTGGCGTTTTCTGCCCTCACCCATCTCTATGTGATGGACCTCCCATCGGGGGCGCCCCGCCGACTGACCCCTGCCAGCCAACGGCAGTTCGAGCCAGCCTGGTCGCCCGATGGGCAGTGGCTGGCCTATGTCACCTGGCAGGGCGAGCGGGGAGGCGTGTGGAAGATCCAAGCCGACGGCCAGGGCGAACCGGTCAAACTCAGCACAACTGAGAGCTTCTATAGCGAACCCGTCTGGTCGCCTGACGGGCGTGGCATCGTGGCCCTGCGGATGCCCGCCAGCCTGCGCCGCTGGGGCTCGACCGAGGCCGGCCCGCCTCCGGGTACCGATGTGGTCTGGATCGCGGCCGATGGCACCGGGGAGCGCGTCATCGTTCCGGCCGGCGGCGCGGCCCATCCTCACTTTGGCCCTGAAGCGGATCGCATCTACTTGAGCTCAGCCGAAGGGCTGTTTTCGGTCAAACTGGATGGGACCGATCGACGCGTCCACTTGAAGGTGCAAGGGAACCGGCCCGCAGGCGAGCCCGAGCCGGCCCGCGAGATCCAGATCAGCCCGCAGGGGCGGCTGGCGCTGGCTCTGGTGCGCAACCAGCTCTATCTGGTGGCCGTGCCGGAGGTTGGCGCCGAGGTGCCCACGGTGAATGTGGACAAGCCGACAGTGGCCTCGAAAAAGCTCACTGATATCGGCGCTGATTCGTTTGCGTGGTCCCAGGGCGGCCGTGTCATCACCTGGGGGCTGGGGGCGAGCTTTTTCCGCGAGCCCGTGGAGCGGGTGAGCTTTGCCGATCCGACCAAGCCGCAGCCGGCCAGCGCGTTCGAGGAAGTGCCCGTCACGCTCGAGGTGCCGCGGTACACGCCGCACGGCACGCTGGTCCTGCGCGGTGCGCGGATCGTCACCATGCGCGGTGATGAGGTGATCGTACGCGGCGATCTGGTCATCCGCGATAACCGCATCGCTGCCGTCGGCCCCCAGGGCAGCGTGCCCATCCCCGCCGGCGCCAGAGTGCTCGACGTCCGGGGCACGACGATCATTCCGGGATTGATTGATGTCCATGCGCACTGGACCGAGCTGCGCCGCAGTGTTCTCGATACGGAAAGTTGGCCCTTTCTGGCCAACCTGGCCTACGGTGTCACCACCGGGCGCGATCCCCAGAGCTTCACCAACGACGTCTTCGCCTATGCCGACCTGATCGAGGCGGGTGAAATGCTCGGGCCGCGCGTGTTCTCGACAGGGCCGGGCGTCTTCAGCGACAACGACTTCCAGTCCTACGAACAAACGCGGGACTTCGTGCTTCGCTACGCCCGCTACTATCGCACCAAGACGCTGAAGTCCTACATGGTCGGCAACCGCCAGCAGCGGCAGTGGATGGTCCAGGCCTGCAAGGAGCTGGGCATCATGCCCACCACCGAGGGTGGTCTGGACATGCCGCTCGACCTCACCCACGCCATCGACGGCTTCAGCGGCAACGAGCACAGTATCCCGATCGTGCCGCTGTACCGCGACGTCATCGAGTTGCTGGCCCGTTCGGGCATCCATTACACACCGACGTTGATCGTGGCCTACGGTGGGCCCTGGGCCGAAAACTACTACTACGAAACCACGGACGTACACGGCGATGCCAAGCTGAACCGGTTCGTGCCGCACAGCGTACTTGATCAGCGAGCCAAGCGCCGGCCGTGGTTCCTGCCGCAGGAGCAGGTGTTTCCGCGCCTGGCTGCACAGGACGCCAGACTGCTGCGGGCAGGCGGTCGCGTCCAGCTCGGTTGCCATGGCCAGCTCCAGGGCATCGGCTGCCACTGGGAACTCTGGGCTCTGGCCAGCGGCGGGATGAGCCCTCTGGAGGCGCTGCGGGCCGCCACGCTCTATGGAGCCGAGGCCATCGGCTACGCGCAGGACCTCGGTTCGATCGAACCCGGTAAGCTGGCCGATCTGGTGGTGCTGAACAAAAACCCGCTCGAAGACATCCACAACACGCTGGCGATCCGCTACGTGATGAAGAACGGCGTTCTCTACGACGGTAACACGCTGGACGAGCTGTGGCCCGAGGTGAAAAAGCTCCCTCCGCAGCCCTGGTGGAATGAGGGGCCCGCGGCAGCGGCTGCATCCAGCCAGTGACCCCGGATGTGGCCGAAGCTGGCGATTGGCTGGGCCGTCACTCTGACACTGCTCGCCCCGCTGACCGCCTTCTACCAGCACCGCCAACTGCGCCAGGCGGTCGCAGTCAACCGAATCGCACTCTACCGGAGCGCACTCGCCAGCCAGTTCCTGCTGACCGCGCTGACCCTGGTGGTGGATGCCCGTTCCGGCACGGGCGGCATCGCGCTGCTCGTGCACAGGCTGGCGCTGCCGGTGCTTACTGCCTGGACTGCAGCCCTGCTCGGCGGCGAACTGCTGCTCTGGCTGTGGTTCCTCTGGCAGGATCGCCGCCAGCCGGATACGCCCGTTCTGAAGCTTCTGCCCCGCACACGCAGTGAATACTGGCAGTTTGTCCCGGTGGCCGTGGGTGCCGGCGTGAGCGAAGAGTATGTCGTGCGGGGCTTCCTGTTCAGTGTGGTCGCCAGCCGCACCGGTTCGCTAACGCTCGCCTACGCACTGACCAGCATTGTCTTCGGTGCAGCGCACCTCTACCAGGGCTGGCAAGGTGCGGCGCGGGCCACCCTTATCGGGGCACTGCTCGGACTGCCGGTTGTGCTGGCGAAAAGCCTGCAGCCGGCTATAGTCGCCCACACAGCTCTCGATCTGATTTCGGCACGCTGGGGCCTGCGGCTGCTCGGCCGGTGGCAGCGCCAGCGCTGAGCCCGGTCCACAGGCACGACCACACACGAGCGAAGGAACGTGTGGGGTGAGCGATGGGATTCGAACCCACGACCCTCGGATCCACAGTCCGATGCTCTACCGCTGAGCTACGCTCACCGCTGCTTCTGTCCCATGTTACACAAACCGGACTGGCCGCGCACGAACAGTTCTGGTTGGCCCAGCGGCCCGGCTCGGCCGCATAAACCAGGCTGTGGGTAGATGGGGCTGCAGGTTCGCATTCGATTGGGCTGACCGGGCCTCAGGGTCAAGGTCGGGGAGAGGACACACAGGCGCACGCGGTGGTTCCGATCAGCCGTCGACACGGGTCCCCCGAGCAACAACTGCGTGGAAACTAGCGGGCAGGCTGAACGTCGATTTCAGGGTTTGTCGGCGGTGAACCCTGCCGATTCCACTGCTGCACGAACCCAGACTGGCACGCCAACGGCCTGACGGATGGCCAGCACGCCGTAGGCAGCAAAGAGGGCGATTTCAGGATCGAGCGGATGGCGGTAGCGAAGGTTGGTGTGCGTGAGGTAGTAAACGAGTGGGTACAGAAGAAACACACCCAATACCAAACCGGATCCTTTAATGCCCTGTCGCCAGGCCGCCACCCAGCCCACCAGACACAGCAGTGTCAGTGGCGTGGCGAAAAGAATGTTCAGACGGTCATAAGGCTCTTCCGCCAGGTAGGCGGGAGCAAAATTCCAATAGCCCGTCCAGAGATGGGCTACACGGCGCAGGATGAGCCGGAGATACATGGCGGGATGTTGTCGGATAAAAGCCAGCGCCTGCGCGCGCTTCACATCCATGTACGGAATCTCCCCGAGACGCTGATAGGCTTCAAGCTCTTCTGGCGAGGAAGAAGGATGCCCATCGTCGGGCCAACCGTGGATGGTCTTCCAGTTGTTGCCGACGGCCACCTCGAGCCAGAAGTTATCTCGCAGCGGAATCCAACGGTGGAAGAGGCGGTAGTTTCTCAGCTCCCAGGGAAGAACAGTGAGCACGAGCAAAGCCAGCACCACGCTCAACCCTGCCCGCCAGGGAAGGCCTGCCCGGTGGCGCTGCAACACCATCCACCCCGCCAGCAGGGGCAGGACGGCCAGCGGGGCCGGATTGACCAGCGCCGTCAGCCCCCAGAGCAACCCCAGCACCACCCAGAGGCCGCGCCAGCGCGAGCGCGCCTGTGTGACCGTCAACCACAGCAGCAGCGTAAGCAGCAGTGTGGTTAGTGCGCTTTCCCAGACGAAATCGCTTGACAGGTAAATCGAATAGGGGAACAGCGCCCAGGTCCAGGCCGTCCAGAGGGCCGTCTGCTGGCCGCACCAGTGCAGGGCGAGCAGATACAGCGGGATGCAGGTCAGGGCAGCAAACACAGCCTGCAGTGCCAGAATAACCAGAGCCGACCGGGTTGAATAAACGCCAAAGAGCTTGAAGATGCTTGCGAGCAGGTAAGGATAACCGGGCGTCATCCAGGCCGTGGGGCCGGTGTGACCAAACAGTGGGTCAGCAAAGCCCCTGCCGAGTGCAACGGCACGCGCAATTCGTCCTGTCTCGTACCCAAAGGGCCAGTGGTCGCGCCGCGGTTTGATGACATCGCGATAGCAGACTGCGGCTACCGCCAGCCGAACCAGCAGCGCCACCAGAACGATGCGGTTCAGCGTGCGCCTGTGCGGTTGTGCCACGTTCGATTCTCCCTCACACAAGCAGACGAACCCGGCCGGCTGCGGACGCCACTACCGCGGCACTGCGTACAGGGCGAAGTGTGCGTTCGCGTGGACAGGCCGGACTGGCAGGTTCATGTCGCGAAAGGCCACGACGTAGTCCAGACCGGCCGAGTGGGCGATGCGAACCAGCTCGGGCCAGCCCAGTTGCCGGAAATGCTGCTCCATCTGCCGCGGATGGAGCCAGCAGCCGGTGGGCAGACCCAGCAGGCGCATGCGCTCAAGATACTGCGGTGCAAAGGGCGGCCAGAAAAACGATACACATCCGTCCTCCCACTCACCCCAGCTCACCCGCTCCGAGAATACCCGAAACCCGCACGGGAACAAAGGAACAAGGAAACGCGCCCGGGTCGGAGTGTGCTCCCGGGCCCAGAGCTGAAGCTCGATCCAGTCCTGCTCTTCGGCCATGGGTGGAACCGCGGGATTCCACAGCCGTTGCAGCGCAACGGGCGCACCCAGATCCGCCCAGGCCGGAACAAAGCTCGCTAGAGCCAGCATCAGCGCCACCGGCACCGCCCATCGCCACCGTTTATTGGTTGTGACCAGCCTGCCTCCGGGTTGTCCCCGCAGCGCCCACAGCGCCAGCGGCACCCAGGCCCACAGCAAAGCGAGTTCGCCTCCGAGCGGAAGCAAAACGCCGACCAGACCAAAGGTTTGGTCAGCCCGATTCGACGGGTGTACGGACCCAGTGAGCCAGCGGCTCCCGAGGCAACCCAGCAAGACCAGCACCAACAGGTCGAAGAACGAATCGGACCGCAGCAACTGCAGTCGTGCCAGCGCCGGCGGAAGATCCGTCAGCGCCAAAAGGACCCCTGTGCCGATGGGCAACAGGAAGGCTCCTGCCAGCCAGGCCAGTCGTTCAAGGTCCAGCCATCTTTTACTGCGGATGATCCCTAGAGCCACTCCCCAGGCCGCTACCAGCCCGCCCGCCTCGGCCAGCTCGTAGGGCTCGTGCGCTCGCAGGCTGAAGTGGAAGGGATAGAACGCGGCCAGCGCTTCCACATAGCCGGCCGGGAATCCAGTGCGCTCGAGCGCAGCATTCCACGCCACCCAGGGCAGCGCCAGCGCAGCACCCAGCAGGCCGGCGATGACGATGCCACGACGGCGCTCGCGCCAGTCCAGCACGGCCAGTGCAGCAAAGGCAGCGAGCATGTAGAGGAAGAAAAGCGCGTGCAGGTAAATCGTCGCGGCGGCGAGCATCGCGGCAGCGACCCAGCGCCCCTCGAGCAGCCAAACCATGGCCCACAGTGACAGCGCCATGGCCAGCGACGTGTGGGTCTGAACGGCGTTCAAGATGTCGGAATGGCCCAGCGGGGTCAGGTCGTTGAGCACCGGCGAAAGCGCGCAAACACCAAGCAGCAGACCACGCATGCGCCAGCCCGGCACATAGAGACGCAGCAGACGATCGAGGGCAATGAAAAAGAGCGCCTTCGTCAGCAGAAAAAACCCGAACAGCACATGCTCGAGGCTGGCCCAGCGTCCGAGAGCTGCCACCACCGGCCAGAAGACGGTTGCATGCCGGGCGAACGCCTGCGTAATCGGGTCGCCGGGGTAAAGGGTCGGATTGCGGAGCCAGTTCACCCGCGCCAGCTCGAACCACTGATTGTCGCGATCGAACCGAAATCCGTAGGCCACGGCATTGAGCCAGCCCGCGGCAGCCCCAAGGACAACGGGTTGGCACCAGAATTGTCTGCCAGCTTGGGTTGCCGCCGTATCCGCACTGCCCTGCAGTTCGGTCATGACGCTGGCTTCCACGCAGTTTTCCTCCCGGCGTTACTCGACCGAACATGAGAAAGATGCGTTCTGAACCTGCAGGGCAGCCTGAGGGCGACATTGTGCAGTCAGGACTGCGGGTTGGACTGTGTTTCTGGGCGCTGTCAGCTAGTGCGGGGTGCTGGGTTCGAGCGCGGCTTCGGACTCCACAAGGCGGCCGTCGAAGAGATGAAGGGTTCGTTGCGCAAAACTCACGTAACGGGGATCGTGCGTGACCATGCAGAGGGTGGCACCGTCCCGATGGAGCTGCCGGAGCAGCTCCATGACCTCCAGACCATTTCGGGAGTCCAGGTTGCCGGTTGGTTCGTCGGCCAGCAACACGCTGGGACGGCCAACAATCGCCCGCGCCACCGCGACGCGTTGCTGCTGCCCGCCGGCCAGCTGAAAGGGGTAAGGGTTTCGACGGCCTCCGTGCGAAAGACCTTGCTGACACCCTCGAGGCGGATCACGGGCAGTGCCATCGCATGTCCCTGTGGCCGTGCTATTCGATCCGAATCCGGTCGGTGTGCCGCGGCAGATCCAGCCGGGAAAGGATGACGCGATCGCCCTCCTGAAGTCCGCGGCGTACCTGCACCGCGCTGGTGGATACGCGGCCGAGTTCCACCGGCACACGCACAGCGGTCCGGCCATCAGCAGACAGGCGAAACAGCTCCACCCACCGATTGGCAGCAGCTTCAGCCGGCCGCCCCACATAGAGGACACCCTTGAGGTGGTCCACCACAACCGTGCCCTCGATGCTGAGATTGGGCCTCGCACCGCGTGGCCAGGGAGCATCGGCAGCCACATCAACGGCCACAGCACCGTTGATCGGAGCCGGCGCAATGCGGATGACATGGCCGGGCACCGTACCATTGTGCGTGTCGATCGTGGCTGGCTGCCCCAGCGCCACATCCTTGGCTTCGGTTTCCGGAATGTTCAGTTCGGCCCAGAGCCGGGTCGGGTCCACCACCCGGGCCAGGATCTCCCCCGGCTGCACCTGCTGGCCGAGCTCGGCGTGCAACTCTTCGAGTACGCCGTCCAACCCCGCCTTCACCTGAAGTTGCTCGACCAGTTGCTGCTTGAGGGCAGCGGCAGCCCGGGCCTCGGCCAGTTTCGCCTGCTGGGCGGCCAGCTCGGAGCGGATGAGTTCGCGGTACCGGCTCAGTTGCTGGCGGGCCATGGCGAGATTCTGGCGGAGGCCTTCGGCCTGGGCCTGGGCTTTCTCGAAGTTA
>Ga0209810_1004921_pt1 | contig 12431 bp, 9 predicted proteins | sample Coa_R1_7_FD_187159 | JGI IMG/M metagenome (GOLD analysis project Ga0209810, IMG submission 187159) | Surface soil microbial communities from Centralia Pennsylvania, which are recovering from an underground coalmine fire - Coalmine... | ecosystem: Environmental > Terrestrial > Soil > Unclassified ...
CGGCCCCTCCGCCAACTCGGGCAACAGGCGCACCAGCCAGGCGCAGCCTTGCAGCGCCGAGCGCACCTGGGCGGGCGTCCGCCCCCGCAGGCCACCCTCCAGCGCCTCCAACAGCGGCGCAAACGGCTCCTGGCCCCCGCGGCGCTGGCAGCCGCCCTCCAGCACCGTCCAGCCTTGCCCCGCGGCACGCCGCGCGGCCTCGCTCAGCAGGCGCGACTTGCCGATGCCCGGCTCCCCCGCCAGCAGCAACGCAGGCGGGCCTTCCCCTCCGAGGTGGTCCGCGAGCAGCTCTAGCTCGCGCGCGCGGCCCACCAGCGGCGGAGTCTCCGGGGATGCGCGGGGGGGCGGCCGATCTGGCCCGATGCCCCGCCCCCGCCGCCCGGCCGCCTCCAGCGCCGCGCGCTCCGCCGCCGCCAGGCCCAGGGCGTCGGCCAGCAGGGCCATGGTGTCGCGGTGCGGGCGGCGCGCCGCTCCCCGCTCTAGGTCACCGATGCTGCGCTGGCTGACGCCGGCGAGTTCGGCCAGCTCCTCCTGGCTGAGTTGGTTTACCTGCTGCCAGAAGACGTGCGGACTGTGATGCGCCCGAACATGTTCCCAGTACATGAACCCGGTCGTCGTGGATGGGGTGCGCCAGAAAACGTGCTTGACGCGCTGCCACCAGGTAGGCAGGCGGCGATCCCACAGACGAGGGATGAACGCCCAGACGCTGGACAGAATCGCCCCGCCCAGCATCAGAAGCGACAATGCGGTGCCGGTGCCCATGAGCGTTTCGTACAGACCGATGTTCGTCAACGATGGTCCGGTCAGGATAAAGCGTTGGAGCTTGGCGGCGAAAATGCCGCTGATGAGGGCGGAGCAGAAGCCGATCGACATGACGGCCTTGGTATCGGCGAAACGGATGTCGTTATTGGTGTAATCGTGGGCCTTCCACAAATACTCAAGGGTGGTCTTGTTTACGACCGCCTCTGCATCGGCAGATTTCTCGTAGATTGGGCAAGGAGATGGTTGCATCGTCAATCCTCCGCTCGCCGGGATGAGAGAATTGTTGCTCGAGCCAAGCAGGTATAGCTCCCGGCTTGCCGGGGTTTTGATTGATCTCCGGCAAGCCGGGGGCTATGCCGTCTACTGCTCCATCGTCAACTTGGCCGCCCACGAGCACAGCGCCTGCACTTGCTTGCTGTCCATACCGGCCTGCTCCATGATGGGGATGATCTCCTTACGGACATGATAGAAGACGGATTCGATGTCCTTCTCGTTCCGCCACTCTGGGCCGCTTAAGTGAGCGCAGAGACGTTTGTACGTTTGCAAGAACTTGTCTTGCCCTTCCTTCAACAGCTTAACCTCCGCCCGCAACTGCTCCACCAACTCGTTGGGAATCATGGCTTGTCTCCCGTATGTAGGGGTCGCGATTCCGGCGAACGGGGGCGTAAGCCCCCCTCGCCGGAATCCTTCAAACATTGTAGGTCGTCGAAGCGGTGGTGCCTCCCCGGCCGGTCCAGTTGGTATGGAAAAACTGACCGCGCGGCCGGTCCACGCGCTCGTAGGTGTGGGCTCCGAAATAGTCGCGCTGAGCCTGGAGCAGATTGGCCGGCAGCCGGTCGCTGCGGTAGCCATCGTAATAGGCCAACGCCGCGCTCATGGCCGGCAAGGGAATGCCGCCGGCGATGCCGGACATGACCGCACGCCGCCAACCGGCCTGGGCTTGCTCGATTTCCGCAGCAAAATAAGGATCGACCAGCAAATTGCTCAGCTTCGGATTGCGGTCGAACGCTTCCTTGATCTTGCCCAAAAAGACGCTGCGGATGATGCAGCCGCCCCGCCACATCAGGGCCACCGCTCCGTTATTGATCGACCAGCCGGTTTCCCGCGACATGGCGTTCATCAGAGCGAAACCTTGGGCGTAGGAGATGATCTTGCTGGCGTACAGAGCCATTTCCACGTCGTTGACGAATCCTTCGCGCCCGATGAGTGTGATTTGTGCGGCAGCGGTGTCGCCGAGGGCCAATCCCATATTGTGAACGAACGCCTCGCGCTCGGGCATCTGGTGCGGCTGGGGACCGTGCAAAGCCTTGGCAGCGGCAACGCGCTCGTCCTTCTGGGCCGATAGGCAGCGCGCGAAAACCGCCTCGGTGATGAGCGTCAGCGGCACGCCCAGCTCGGTGGCCGAGCCGACCATCCACTTGCCGGTCCCCTTCTGGCCGGCGGCGTCGAGGATGAGGTCTACCAGCGGTTGGCCGGTCTCCGGGTCGCGGTAGCCGAAGATGTCGCGGGTGATTTCGATGAGATAGCTGTCGAGCTTTCCCTTGTTCCAACGGCCAAAGACTTCGTGCAGAGCGGCGGCATCCAGGCCGGCCAACCGGCTGAGCAAGTGGTACGCTTCGCCGATCAGCTGCATGTCGCCGTACTCGATGCCGTTGTGGACCATCTTGACGTAATGGCCGGCCCCTTCGGCCCCGACCCAATCGCAACAGGGCGAGCCGTCGGGCGCCTTGGCGGCAATGGCCTGAAAGATCGGCTTGACGTGCTGCCAGGCCGCCGGATCGCCGCCGGGCATGATGGACGGGCCGAGCAGTGCCCCCTCTTCGCCGCCGGAAACGCCGGTGCCGATGTACAAGAGTCCCTTTTGTCGCAATTCCCCCATGCGGCGCGTGGTATCGGGATAATGCGTGTTGCCGCCGTCGATGAGAATGTCCCCCGGCTCAAGAAGGGGAGCAACCTCCGCAATGACCTGATCGACGGCCGGCCCGGCCTTGACCATTATCATCACTTTCCGCGGCCGCTTCAGCGCCGCGACCAGTTCCTTCACGGTGTGGCAGCCGATAATGTGTTTACCACGAGCACGGCCGGCCAGGAACTGCTCGACGCGCGCCACGGTGCGGTTAAACACAGCCACGGTGAAGCCGTGGCTTTCCATGTTCAGCACCAGATTTTCGCCCATGACGGCCAGGCCAATCAGGCCGATGTCCGCGCTCGCTGCGGTCATTGCAGATACCCTTGATGCAGAATCTTTCGCCAGCCCGCCGGGCAAGCAAGGGCCGAAGCGTCCTTGCTTGCCCGGCGGGCTGGCAGAGTTGTTTAACAGCCCGTTGAAAATCGGGCGATTTGGTGCGAATCCTGACACCATAGTCAGACCATAGCAACAGAGAAACGAACCGTTGCTTGCTCATACCTGCGGCCTTGGTGGAAGGCTGACAGCCAATAGAAGCACCCGACTACCCAAACGGACCAACCGCCTCCCCCTTGCAGTCGCCTCGGCTTACCGATTCCCAACAGCTTTCGCATCAAAAGACCCAAGTTGTGGGCCGCCACCTGCACCACATACCGCTTCGTCACTTTCACCAGACCCCGCAGCCAGGTTCGCCGCCCGCCTCCTGTCTCGCACACGTGGGCGAAACTCCGTTCCACCAACTCGCTCCGCAGCCGTTGCAGTCGCTTACTGCGTCGTCCCTTGATCCGACGCCGGTTCCGCAGCGTGGCTTGTCGCCACGCCTGGGGCTTGTCGGCCCAGTCGTACTCCCGACCTTCCGGCTCGGGGATATACGTCCGGGTGTTCCAGTGCTCGCACTCCGCCAACGTCTGGGCCTTATGGTAGCCCTTGTCAGCCACCGCCTCTTCGATCTCCTGCTCGCTGTCGGTCAACACCAGATTGGCCTGGGCTTGCAGGACGCTGCCCACAAGCGTCGAGGGGTCCGAGGCATCGGCGGCATGCACCGCCGCCGCCAGCACGAACTCCGAGTCCAGATCCACGACATGCTCGGCCTTGTAGGCCAGGTGGGTGGTGCCATCCTTCATCTTGGCGATGCGGCTGTCCTCGTCCGTCGGCGATTGCCACTCTTTGTTGGACACCTTCTTGTTCTTCCGCTTCTTGTCGAAGCGACGAACCTCCTCATCAGTCGGCTTGTCGATGCCCTCTTCGGCCATGAGCCGCTTGAGGTATTGCTTGTAGTCCTCGCCGCTATCCTTGCGGACAATGCTCCGCATGGCGGCGTTGGCTTCCAGGGTGGTCGCATCTACGGCCACGGTCTTGCCTCGCAGCAGCTTCTTGTCGTGGGCGACTCTCAAGACGAAGGCGAAGACGTGCTCGTGGACCGTCAGAGGCAAACGATCTCGAATCTTGGTCAAGCTGGAGTGGTCCGGGGTAGCCTCGTGCAAGGGGACGCCGAGGAAGTCTCGTAGCGACAGGCTATCGCCGCATCGCCAAGCGATGCCACGCTGCGAGGCGATTCCCTCGAAGTAGCCGACAAAGAGCATGCGGAAGTAGATGCCGGGCGGGATGGATTCTCGGCCGATACCGTCGGCGTAGTGCGGCTGGCAAAGGTCTTCGACGTAGCGATCGAAGCGAGCCTCGGCGAGGAGCGCATTGAGCTTGTCATAGAAGGCATGGCCGGGCGAGAGTGGCAAATCGGCAGTAGGCACCCAGAGTTGTGCTTGCTGTTCAGTCGATCGACGACCCATACTCATGGTGGACTCCGTAATCGGCTATGGGGCTGCCGCCTAAAATACCATGACTGTCAAGCCGATTTTCAACAGGCTGCTAATCCTCCAAATGGCCGGCATTGGGCATTTATCCCTGAGACGCTTGATCAATTTGACCGTGAAGGAAGGATTGAATGGTCTGAAACGGGAAACCCACGACTGAAAATGTACGCCGATGAGTGTCCTGGATACCCGATTCAAGACATTTGGACGGACTTCAAAGACACAAGGCAAAACCTGTATGCTACCCAAAAACCCGAAGCCCTCCTCGACCGCATCATCAAAGCCTCCTCCAACGAAGACGATCTCGTCCTCGACTGCTTCGTCGGCTCCGGCACGACGGCCGTGGTGGCGGAGAAGCTGAACCGTCGCTGGATCGCCTGCGATCTCGGCCGCTTCGCCATTCATACTACACGCAAGCGCTTGCTCAACATTCCTGACGTTCGGCCGTTCATCGTGCAGAACCTCGGCAAATACGAACGGCAGTTGTGGCAGACCGGCCAGTTCGCCAAGGAAGACCCCGAGACGCCCGAGCAGGCCGCCCACCGTCATCGCAACTATGTCGAGTTCATTCTGAAGCTATACGGGGCCACGCCGCTCAGCGGCCGCACCTGGCTGCACGGAGCCAAGTCCGGACGCCTGATCCATGTTGGCAGCGTCGAGGCGCCGGTCAGCGTCGGGGATGTGAAGCAGATTTCCGCCGAGTTTAAGAAAGCGATAGGCAGCGGCAAGGACGCGCCGGCCACCAATGGCTTGGACGTGCTCGGCTGGGACTTCGCCTTCGAGCTGAACGAGATCGCCCGCCAACAGGCCACTGCCGCTAACATCCGCATGACCTTCAAGCGCATCCCCCGCGACGTGATGGACAAAAGGGCGGTCGAGCAGGGCGACATCAAATTCTTCGAGCTGGCCGCCCTGGCCGTCGATACCAAGACTAAAGGCCGCGACGTAACGCTGACGTTGACCGATTTCATTATCCCACCCGACGACGTGCCCCAGGACATCCAGCAAGCCGTCAAGCAATGGTCACAGTGGATCGATTATTGGGCCGTGGATTGGGATAACCAGGGCGACGCCTTCCACAACCAATGGCAAGCCTTCCGCACCCGCCAGGATGGCAAGCTGGCCCTCACGACAACGTACACTTATCCCGAAGCCGGCGAGTATCGTGTCGTCGTCAAGGTCATCGACATCCTCGGCAACGACACCACCAAGACCGTGAAGGTTAAAGTGAAATAAGAGTGCCACCAATGGGACGCAGAAGACGATCCGACGCCGCGCCGCTGTTCGATGTCAAAACCACTACCGCCCCCTGCGTTCCGGCGATCCGGGATAAGGTGAACGCCTGGCGGGACGCCGGCTATCCCGGCGCCTCCGATACGACACAGCGGCTCCTACAGTATTGGTTTCACACCGATCACCGCCTGCCCGGCGGCCGAAAATTCGCTTACCACTATTCCCAACAGCACGCCGTCGAGACGCTGGTTTATCTCTACGAGATCGTCCAGGTACGCCGGCAGAAAACCCTGATCGAAAACTTTGCGACCCGCCAGGATTTGAAACTCCTCCAGTACGACGAGTTCGCCCGCTACTGCACCAAAATGGCCACTGGCAGCGGCAAGACTAAGGTGATAGCCCTGGCCATCGCCTGGCAATACTTCAACGCCGTCGCTGAGGGCCACGACGATTATGCCAAAACCTTTCTGCTACTCGCCCCCAACGTCATCGTGTTCGAGCGGCTGCGCTCCGATTTTGGCGGCGGCCGCATCTTCCATTTCGATCCGATCATCCCCGATGACCTCCGCATCCATTGGGATTTCGATTGTTACATGCGCGGCGAAGGCGAGCGTGCCAGTTCGCTCGGCGCACTGTACCTGACCAATATCCAACAGCTCTACGAGCGGCCGCAGCCCGAAGACGGCGAGCCAGACGTGCTTACCGCAATGCTTGGCCCCAAGCCGCCGGCACAAGGCCAGCAAATCGAAGACTTCCTGCTCCGTATCGCCGCTCGCGGTGGTCCCGTGGCTGTGCTCAACGACGAGGCCCACCACACGCACGACGAGGAAAGTCAGTGGAACCAGTGCATCCGCCGTCTGCACGCTGAAATTCCGGGCGGACTGGCCGCCCAGCTGGATTTCACGGCCACGCCGCGTCACACCAAGGGCCAGCTCTTTTCCTGGACCGTTTACGATTACCCGCTCAAGCAGGCCATCCTCGACAACATCGTCAAGCGGCCGCTCAAGGGCATCGCCAAGGGCATCACCGAGCAGAAATCGGAAATCGCCAGCACGCGCTACCAGGCATATCTTGCCGCCGGCGTCGAGCGCTGGAAAGAGTACCGCGATCAACTCGCCCCCCTCCAGCGCAAGCCCGTGCTGTTCATCATGATGAACGACACCGCCGAGGCCGATGACGTAGGCGACTGGCTCCAGAAGAAATACCCCGCCGAATTCGGCGGCGATCAGCTGCTCATCATCCACACCGACCGATCCGGCGAGGTGTCCAAAAAAGACCTCGATAAAGCTCGCACTGTTGCCCGCGACGTGGACCTGGGCAAAAGCCCGGTCAACTGCATCGTCAGCGTCGTCATGCTCCGTGAAGGCTGGGACGTACAAAGCGTCACCGTCATCGTCGGCCTGCGGCCCTACACGGCCAAGGCCAACATTCTGCCCGAACAGACGGTCGGCCGTGGCTTGCGGCTGATGTTCCGCGATCAGGGCGTCGGTTACACTGAGCGCGTGGACGTGATCGGCAACAAGAAATTCATCGAATTTGTCGAGCAATTGGAGCGTGAGGAAGACTTGCAGCTGGAGACATTCGATCTCGGCAAGGACAAGGTTGCCATCGTCACCATCATGCCGGTGCCCGAAAAGCAGGATAAGGACATCGCCTTGCCGCAGCTCACGCCGATCCTGGCACGCAAGAAATCACTCGCCGAGGAGATCGCCGCGCTCGACGTAACCACATTTGACAGCCCCGTGCTACCGCGCAAAAACGACGATAAAGCCGCCCAGAACTTCCATTACGAAGGCTATGACCTGGTATCGCTGCAAAAACTGATCGAGCGCGACTACACGATCCCGGCCCCACAGACCGCCGAGGAGGTCATCGGCTACTACGCCCGGCGCATCGCCCGCGAGGTCAAACTGCCATCGCAGTTCGCTGCGCTGGTGCCCAAGGTCCGCGAGTTCCTGGAAACCAAGGCGTTCGGCCGCCGCGTGACGCTCGATGCCCCGGAGATGGTCAAGGCCATCAGCAGTAACGTAGCGCAGTATGTCACCGTCAAAACCTTCGTGCAGGCGTTACGCCAGGCCGTCGTCGAGGAGCTGACGCCCGAACTGGTTGACGCCGGCCGGCCCCTGGCGCAGACGCCGCGCTTCCCCTGGTCCCGCCCCACGCAGTCGGCGGCCAAGTGCATTTTCAACCTGGTGCCGTGCGATAACCAGTTCGAGAAGGAATTCGCCCGTTTCTTGCAAGAAGCCGACGACGTGAAGCGCTTTGCCAAGCTGCCCGAGCAGTTCGGTTTCGCCATCGAATACACGGACAACATGGGAAACCTGCGCTTCTACGAGCCGGATTTCGTGGCCGTCACCGCCGACGGCAACCATTACCTCATCGAAACGAAGGGACTCGAAGACGTAAACGTCGCCAGCAAGGACCGCGCAGCTATCCTGTGGTGCGAGAATGCCACGCTATTGACAGGCCAGCAGTGGCAATATCTAAAGGTGCGGCAGACGGAATACACCAGCTTGCAGCCGACAGCCTTTGCGGATTTGCTAGTGCTCGATACACGCTGACCTGGAGCGGATGCGCCAAAGCTCCCAACCAATGGAGCCGGCTCCGCGAGGCGGATTTGATCGAGTACCATATCCCTACACACCCGTCATACCCTCCCAAACGCTCCGCGTTGCTTACCGGCTCCCTCCCGCGCTAAGCCCGCCCGGACGAGCCGCCGGCACACCACCAGCACGTCCCACGGCACCGCGTTCAGGCTCACTGCAAGATCGGCGAATGGTGTCAGTCCAGCAGCCGATAATCGTCCTAATACCGCCTCAGACAGCACGACAAGCTCATCGCCTTGCGTCACTGTGTCGAACTCCTCTTCATTCTGACCGAATAACAAGATAGTGTTGCGCCAGATGATGTAGTGGCTCCTACAACCACTTTCTCGCCATACAGAGGGGAAGAGGCTGATGCCAGCATGAGCGCTTCTATAGAGGCGCCAAGCCGGCCCCGCGCGCTCATCCAGGTTGATTGGAAATTCCTCACCGCAGCCACACGGGCATGAGAGAAGGAGCAGCCGTGGCCTTCCTCTCTCGACGAGCACCGCATCACCCGCGGATTTCAACTGCGCAGATGCCGCACCACGGCTTGCTACCGTGCCACAGAATCTCAACACTCGCGTGCTCATCATATGCAGTATTCTCCCTCTCTAGGATCGAAGGCACTCAAAAGCACACGCTCAGCCAGCACGTATGCTGCTGCACGGCGAGACGCTTCCGGTTCTGGTACGTTTAAGCTTTTGGTCGCTTTTATCAATAGCGCAAGCGCCAACGCAGCAGCGTATTGGTGTGGTCTTAACTCCATTTCCCACGCATACCGCCTTATCTGGCGGACACACGCATGAAACCAGCAGGCGGGATTCTTGGGATTGGGATGGATCAGCGATGCGTGCAGTGGTACGTGGTCATACAGCCCTTCGATGGACTCCAGCCATTGCCGAATCGTGGCGTCCAATTCCGCCTTCGCCCCCGGCTCGCCTGAGCCCTTTTCGCGGAACCCATCCACCAGCAGACTTGCTTCAAGGGTGGCAGCATCGCAGAGGAGCGGGCCGCGATCATGCGCGGCAAAGTCAATAACGATAGCGTCCGTCGCGCGAACATGGACATTACCAGCGTGCAGATCATTGTGGATCGGTCCGACCAGCACAGGGGTCGAGACACAACGCTGAAACAACCTGCGCAGTTCATCAAGGCTTCTGATGGCTCCAAGTTCCCGCGCCCGCGCCAGGCGAGGCTCCAGCCTGGCACTCATTCGGGGAAAGCGACGAAGCAGCCTCCTGGCGAGTTGAGACGATTCCTGTTCGTCTTGCTGCGCGAAGCGGTGCCACCCTGCAAGGGTGCGGTTGAATAGGCATGCAATCGCAGGTCCCGCCCGGCCCTCGCGCGCGCACTGCGCCAGCCCCTCAGACTCCTCCACGAAATCCCCAACGATCACGCCGGACGAGGCTCCCAGACAGCAGCGCTCACGGATAAGATGCGGGCCGAGGTGAAAAGGAACGTATGGGTCTACATTGTCTTCGTACTTGACATACTCATCGAAAACCTTCCGGCGGTCTCCAATCTTCACGAAGTAGGGAAGGGGCCATTCGCCGAGCTGGCCTTTCATAAGCTCTGCATGTGCCAGATACACCGACACTCCAGAGTGGCCGTCGTCCATCCGCTTCAGGTGAACCCCGGCGCAATCCCAGAATGCTCGCCGCAAAAGCAGGTCATAAGCCCACGACAACCGCTGCCTTTCCTCATCCGGCTCAATAACAAGAGTCCGGCTCGGTGCAGGCCCAGGACGGTGCTCCATCATAAAATTGGCGATGTCTGGCCACGGCACATTGGGGCCGTATACGCGCGCATGCGGAAGTGGCGCTTGCCCTCGATGCGTCGGCTGCCACTTCCCGAGCTTCTCCGCGTCCTCGACGTCAAGGTTTGCCGTCGGGATGCGGAGCTGGTCGATAACACTGATGACGAGCGGTTGGCCGTCCAGCTCCGGCTGCCGCACGGTCCTTATGATGACACGGCAGTCGTAAGTCAGCATCCTCGCCGCGTGCCGCTTGAGATCGCGCGCAATGCCTGCCAGTTTCGCGCTGTTCTGCGTGAAGATGACGGCAGCCAACCCTTCGACGAATCCCGGCCTGTACAAGTCCCTGACTGAACAGGGCGTGACCACAAACCCGCGCTCCTCAAAGGCTCTCCTGCCGTCTGGTGGCGGGTCTATCCCGAACCACGCGACTCCTTTTCTCGTCTCGGTGTTGAAGAGCCGATCAATTCCCATTCTAATCCTGCCGGCCCAGAAGGGGCCAGGAATCGCCCAGAGCGAAGGAACCGGCGCGGGAGCAAATGTAGCATTGTGAACTCGCACCGGCGCGAACGCTTCGCAGGGTCGAGGCCAGGGCGTTGTAAACGACATGCCGAGCGTTGACTGGGATGCCACAGACGACTGAAAGCAGCATCGTGACTGCCAGCGAGGCGACTGTACTGTTCAGCGACATGACTGCCGGCGCGGGCTCTCGCACACCTTGAAGGTAAGGATCGGACTGCCGCTCGAACGGCGTCATCATGTCATGCCGCACTTGATTCGCATCAAGGAGCCCGCTGCAGGTCAGGCATGCAAGCCCAGGACTAAGCAACTGGACGCGGCCGAAGATATGGGTAACGCGATTATTACCCACGATAATCGTCACGCCCATGTCAATGCACGGGATCAGGTACTGATAAGCTACCTGTTGCAGTACGGCCCGGCTCCCATGTGAGTCGGTGCAGCCGCAGATCAGGTCTGCGTTAAGTAATCCCCGCGCAGTCTTGACGTAAGTCACATCCCCCTGGATGCACGCCACCGCTGCGTCCTTTGCAACCGAGCGTATATATTTTGCCGCGATCTCTACCTTCGGCTGCCCCACATCATCGGGCATTGCATTCGCCACACGGTTCAGGTTCGTTGCTTCAAGCGTATCCGGGTCCACCAGGATAAAATCCCGAACACCAAGGTGGACGAGCTGCTGGGCAACTATCGAACCCATCCCGCCGACGCCGACTATGGCAATGCGCAGATCCTGCAGCGCCTTTTGTCCCGCCAACCCAAAAGCGCGAACCTGCCTGTCGAAGACCTCCGAAGTCGAAGCCACACTGTGCGCCGAATCGAAAATCACTTCTCGATGCGTGCCAATCCCGATGACGCGAATCTCATCGCTTGTGCCCAGGCGGCGCGCCCGCATTCCGCCCTCGCTCACCACCAGGGCCGCGTGAAAGAAATCAGGGTGACGATGAGACAGGAAGGCAGCTAGGTGTTCTTCCCCCCGCGTATCAACCGACGAGAAGACTGGCGCTTCCGTTCCTGGATGACTATGCACGAACACGAGCGCGTATCGCTCGCGCCGCGCTCGCTTGGTTACGCGCGCGACCAGTTCCGGTTTTAACTCCGCTTGCAGTGGACCTCGCCGGCTGTAATCTTCTGCCGCCGCGAATTGCACGTCGCGGACAAGGAGCCGCACTTTGCCGTCGGCACGCGCCGTCTGACTCGCATACAGGATCGCGCAGCTCTCAACCTGTCCGCCCGTCAGTTCACGTCGGATGGCATCTACGTCACCGGCAGCAAGCACCAGATCAGTCATCGCGCTGGATACAGCCTTTGTTTAATCACGTTGAGGTATCTCAACAGCGAGTCCCGATTTGGGTCCCACTGTTGAAGGTGCCAGGAGAACCACGTACCACGGGGGCCAATCCCAGGAATCGGATTCGAGTCATTACTGCCTTGCGGAGTAGCGTTATTCGCCAGCCGGACGCCCCCAGGCTCCACCCAGAAACAGTCCGGTTGCGCAGCAGGATAGCCTGGTGGTGCAAGGAAGATCACCGTCACCACGTCGCGGTTCCAGCCAGGAGGCAGTTTGTAATTGGGAACCTCGATCAAGTACGCACCGGAAGGCTGCGCCGTGGCCCTCGCCTCCGGGTACTCCTGCCTCAATTCCTGGATCTGCTGCTCGATTGGAGTCATTGCTTCCCGAATGTTGCTGGGGGTACTGCGAAAAAGTGCTTTTCCCTTCCTTCCAGGTCCACCGCCTCGGCATCGGAGATAGCCTTATCCGGCGTGTCTCCCTCTTCTTCGAGAAATAGCTGGTAGGTCGCCGGAACCCCTGCCAGGTTCTTGATGGCTGCCCCGGTCAGCGATTTCTGGTCGGTCTCGTA
>Ga0209810_1004930_pt1 | contig 12409 bp, 16 predicted proteins | sample Coa_R1_7_FD_187159 | JGI IMG/M metagenome (GOLD analysis project Ga0209810, IMG submission 187159) | Surface soil microbial communities from Centralia Pennsylvania, which are recovering from an underground coalmine fire - Coalmine... | ecosystem: Environmental > Terrestrial > Soil > Unclassified...
TGTCATTCCGGCGGGCACGTCGAACAACTTCGCACGTAGCCTCGGCATTCCTCTTAACGCGCGGCGTGCCGCCTGTACCATAGCCCGAGGGTACGAGGTGCAGGTGGACGTGGGCGAGGCGGGAGGTCATTACTTCGCCCATGCCGCCATCATGGGCCTGAATGTCGAGTTCGCTCGATCGGCCCAGCGACTGCGCGGCATCGTGGGCCGATTTTCGTATCCACTGGCCGCGGTCCAGGCGTATCGACAAAGAAGGCGGCACTCGGTGTCCTTCCTGGAGAGCGGCCGGCGCATTGGGCCCGTCGACGTCTTCCAGGTCGCGGTGCTCAACTCGGCGCATTTCGGTGGCCCTCTCGGCCTGAAGGCGCCTCGCGCCGCCGTCCAGAACCACGAGCTACGGGTGCTGCTCCTGCACGACCTCAGACTGAGAACGGTTCTGCTCGGCTTGCCGAGGATCTTCTTTCAACGACACCTGGGACTGCCCGGCGCGCAGAGCTTTGGGGTGAAGGAGGGCCGCATCGAGACGCCCAAACCGGAGCCGTTGACCCTCGACGGGGAGATAAAGGCCCAGACCCCCGTCGACGTACGGGTGATACCGGGTGCCCTCCGAATCGTCGTTCCGGAGCCTCGAGAGAAGGCCGAACCTACCTTCCTGAGGCGATTGGTGGTACTGGACCGAAGCCTTTACGACTTGGTGACCAATCGAATGAGAGATCGGCGTCTCGACCGAGTGATGGTGTTCGCGAGCGGCATCGGCACCAAGAGCGCCGTCTGGATGGCAATCTCAGCCGGCCTGTTGTGGGCCGGAGGCAGACATCGCCGGTCGGCCCTGCGGACCGTGGCCGGGGTGCTGCTGGCCCAAGGAACTTCCAACCTCGTCCTCAAGCCCCTGATCAAGCGCCGCCGTCCGTTCGCCGACACGCAAAGACTGCTTATCCCTCCCCCCGGAGAGCATTCCTGGCCGTCGGCTCACGCCGCCTCATCGGTTGCGGCGATGATCATCCTTGGGTCTGCATACCCGGCTTGGGCCCTGCCACTTATCCTCCTAGGCGCCACCATCAGCTATTCGCGAGTCTATGTGGGAGTCCACTTCCCGCTGGACGTCGCGGCGGGCGCGGTCGTCGGACTCGCGGCCGGAGGCGCAGCCCTGTCGATAGGCAGAAAAAGGCGACCCATCTTTGGACGGGCTTGAACGCTAAGCCGCGGTTTCCCGCTCCACTAACGGAGCCTCAGGCTCACGGAGGATGCTCTTTCTTGGTCGCGATCCCGGCGATTAGAGCGGGACTCCCCAAAGCGGGTACCAGGCCTCGACCTCCTTCTCGATCGGCAGCTCTTTGCCCAGTGTGCCGCTCATTCTGAACTCGACCGCATTGAGCCGCTCCTGCTTCCGATCGGGATCGGGCACGAAGGGATAGAAGGTGGCTCGCTTGTAGTTGTAGATCAGATAGGTCTGGTGCTTGTCCTGGTCCTGGTACTGAACGATGGCAGCCAGAAGCTGGTCGCCAAAGCCGTGTTCGGTGAGCGTGTCGCCCACCATGTTCACGGTGGCTACCAGGTTCTCGAATTCCTGCGCCTCAAGGATTACCCACTTGAACCCGAATTCGTCGGTAAACCAGCGCCACTTCAGGGGCGAGTCCTTGGTGCTGATGTCCAGCAGATCCGAGATCTCATGTTCGGAGACAGTCCAGTCGCCGGTGGAGACGGGCCGGAAGGAGATGGCGGCCCGATTCGTTGGCTGCATATCCAGCTGCACCTGCATGGTGGGCTGGCTGGTGGTCAGGGCGAAGAGGGCATCGGACTTTGACTTGGCCGGCTTGTCGCGACCGAGAACGGTGTCGAGAAAGCTCACGAAGCTCGGGACATCTGTAGCTGAAGTGCCTGCAGGCGGGCAATCCGGTGCTGCAGTGACGGGTGGTCGGCGAAGAACTCGGAGATGATCTCGCGCTTGGGCGAGGCGATGTACAGAGCGCTCATGGGCTGGGCCTGCCGGAGGTCCTGGCTGGGCACTCGCGCCATGTCCGAGGTGATCCGGGTGAGTGCCGAGATCAGCTGCTCCGGGGCTCCTGTCAGAATGGCGCTGCCGCGGTCGGCGGCGTACTCCCGATAGCGCGACAGTGCATTGATCAGGACATAGCTCACGAACCAGGTCAGTGCGCTGACGGCCAGCACGATCAGCAGACCGTAGGCTCCGGCGCCGTTTCTGTCATCGCGCCGCCCGAAACCGCCGCCCATGCCGCCCCACATACCGGTCCACATCAGAATTTGGGTGAGGAATGAAGCCACCGCCAGAATGGAGCTTGCCATGGTCATGACGGTCATGTCGCGGTTCCTGATATGCGTCATCTCATGACCCAGCACGGCCTCCAGCTCCTGTGGAGAGAGCCGGTTGAGCAAACCTGTAGTGACCGCGACGACGGCATGCTTCGGATTGCGCCCAGTGGCGAAGGCATTGGGCATCAGGTTGTCCATGATGGCCACCTGCGGCTTGGGCAGATCGGCGAGCTGCGCCAGCCGTTCGACCATGGCATGAAGCTGTGGCGCCTGGGCGGGCGTGACAATGCGCGCTCCGCTGGCGGCCAGTACCAGCTTGTCGGAGGCGAAGTACTGAACGACGAGTCCGACGATGGGGATGACGATCAGGAAGATGTAGGCCTTGGTGAAGGCGAAGATCACCCCGCCGAAGACCAGGAACGTCAGGATCAGCAGTAAGATGGTCAGCAGCATTCGGAGCTGCAGCTTTACATCGCGTCCGTACCAGTTACGTTGTGCCATGTGGTCCCTCCTTGAGGACCGGCGGAAGTTGCATGAGGTTGGAGTTGCCTGTCACAAGGGCGGTTTAGGAAGTCGGGAAGCCTGACCCGTACTTGCATTATCGAGCGGCGTCAGACGACCGTACGAACATGCATATACCTGCCCAATTGTAGGCGCCCGCTTCCGAACCTTGCAACTACTTCTATCAAGGTTGTTGCGGGCAAGACTTACATGCGCCCATATTTGTTCGCCAGGCTCCGCACTTCAGGCGGCGGCGTGCCCGCGTGGGGCCAAGGAAGCGGGTCGTGGTTGTCAACCCGCCGTTTGACATGGCTGGACCGCGCGAGTATGCTTCTCATAGCGAGGCTTGGGGAGGAAGAGATGGCAGGCCACGTCGAGACAGTTTGGAAGTCCAAGGTTCCTCGTCTGGCCGTGGCGGTTCTCATCGCCATGGGCGCGGCTCTATCGGCATACCCGGGGTCAGCAGCTCCGACGCGACCAGGCGGAACTCCGTCTGGAGCCGGCCCGGTTCTGCCTCAGCGTCCCGTTATGCCTCAGCAGCCCATCTTACGCCTCTGCGTCACCTCCCCGCCCGTAGCCGCTCGCAGCCGGCTCGGCTGCGTCGCCATGCGATGAGCCCTCCCCCGTGCCCGCCGCTGCCGTGGCAGTGCGTGGGTATCAATGGCGCGACCGGCAGCCAGAACGACACTGCGGGCCCGACGTGGAACACCTCGTGGCAGTGGGAGGTGGGCGGCACCGGCGCCATGATCGACGGCTCGGCCGACACCTCGGACGCGCTCTGGTACGTCACCCGATCGGTCGGGGGCGACGCCACCCTTGAGTCGCGCATCGTGGCACCGGCTCCAAATGTCACCGACGCATTCCAGGGCGGACTGATGATCAGGCAGGACCCAACGGACGCGTCCAGCCCCTTCTTCGCCGTGTACGGCGACGCCTGCGTCAACGGCCACTACGGTTGCACCTATACCGGCGGCCTCAGCGTGGCCTACCGTTCGACCGAGGGCGGCGACGTCCAGTGGGCGATTCAGAATGGCGGCAACCTGTATGGCGAGGGCACAACGGTCAAGATTTACCGCCATGGGAACGATTTCACGGCATACGAGTACGAGGATAACGGCGGTGGCGGCACGGCCGTCGGCCACAACGCCGAGGAGTTCGGGGGCTTCGAGGAGGGCGGCTTCGCGCCGGCGGCTCCCGTCGACGTCGAGTTTGTCCCCTAAGCCGTCGCCGGCTACGTTGCTCCGGCGACAGGTCGTCGCTTGGTTGGCGGATTCGCTCGTTCCGCAGGGTTTCAGGCGTCGCGGCGACGTCTTCACGAAGCAGTGGACCCCCGAAATACTGGGTCGCGTCGGGCTGGCTATGACCTTCTATCGAAGGGACCAGTTGCTCGCCGTGACGCCCACGATCGGTGTGAGGCACGAGAAACTCGAGCGGAACGCCGCGGTACTTTACTGTGTACCGGACCGCGCCGTCGGCCCACGTACGGTTCTTGAACACCTGGGCTACCTTATGCCGCAGCGGTCCGACGTGGTGTGGGAGTTTGCCGTTGGGGAGGTGACGCCCGAGGTCAGGGAGCGTGTCGCGGCGATGCCGGGCGGCACCCGCTTTATGTCGATTGGTTCTAGCAACGCCGAGACGGCCGGGATGATGGCCACCGCAATCCGCGAGTACGCGCTGCCGTTCATCGAGCGGATGGCGTCCCTTGAGTCCATCGCTGAGTGGCTTGAGCAGCCTGGCGCGCCGGCCCTGGTCCGAAGGTCTCGCCTTCCGATGGCGTACCGAATGCTTGGCCGAGGCCACGACGCGGAGGCCATACTTCGCCGGGCCCTCGCGGACGTAGGGGACGACTCCCCAGCGTCAAATCGTTTCCGCGTCTTCGCTTACCGCTTTCTGGGCGACGACCGGGCGGCAGTGGCGGTGGCGCGCCGCCAGCTTGATCTGCTTGGTGAGCAGCAGGGAGCGTTCCAGGACGGCATCCGGAGCTGGTGTCGAGCTGTGGTTGGCGAAGATGCGTAGTTCCGCGCCCCCGACAAGGGCCGACGGCCATGATCGTTGCAAGGTCTATCAACCTTCTTGCGGGCTCTTCTTACAATCCAATCCGTGGACGAGTGACAAGCGAGTCGTCGTTGCTCGTTGCCGCCGCGTCACCAAGGCGTCTCGGTAATACGAGCGCGGGGGGGCCAGTCACCCGATTGCGGTTGTGGCAAATGTAGCGTTTTGACAGATTGGCCATATCTGCGGCGATCGGCGGGAGCCAACTTGATGACGTTTGACTACACCAAGAACGGGAACGCCTCCACGCGGAACATCTATCCCAACGGCCAGCTCGAGGGGGCGTCGACGACCTCGGCCTCCGGCTATGCGCATTTCACGATAATGAGCCGGTCAGTTCACGCAAATGAGCCACCTGGTTCACGGTTTTCGGCCGCTTCCCAGGGAGCGGTAGCGTGCGACGCGCCGGACGTCCCGACTGAACCTCCTTTCGACTATTGGTCGATTCGTTTTTGCAAATGGGTGGCCCAAAACCGTGAAATGGGTGGCTCATAACCGTGAAATGGGTGGCTCGTTAATTGTGAAATGGGTGGCTCGTTAATTGTGAAATGGGTGGCCCAAAACCCGTGAAATACGCAGGCTACTCGTTGACGCCGGGAACCGACAGCTACGCCTACGACCCGCTGGGGCGGTTAACCTCCGACACCCAAAGCGGCTCCGGCGCCTCGACCACCAGCCAGACCTACAACCCCAACAGCGCCATGGCCAGTATGACCACGCCGTCGGGCGCCGGCAGCTACTCCTACGATTCCAGCGGCGACGGCCAGCTCACCGGCATCTCGGCGCCCAACACGCAGTACTATGCCTACGACAGTGACGGCAACCGCACCTGTGAGAGCGTGACCACCGGCTCCTGCACCGGCGACCCCAACGCCGTCACCTACGGGTACGACGAGGAGAACCGGCTGACCTCGGTCACGCAATCCGGCAAGACGCCGGAATCGCTGGGCTACAACGGCGACGGGCTGCTGTCCTCGATCACCACCGGAAGCACCGACAGCTTCACCTGGAACACGGCCGGCTCCGGCGTTCCCTCGCTGGCCGCCGACTACAGCACCTTCACCAATGGCCACACCGACTACATCGACGGGCCGGACGGCTTGCCGTTGGAGCAGGTCTATGTGCCGGCATCGGGCGGATCGACGGCCAGCTTCTACTACCACGACCGCAGTGGCGATACGCGGGCGCTGCTGGACACGACCAGCGCTCACAACGTCGTCCAGACCTACAACTACACGCCCTGGGGCCAGGTCTCCAGTCCGACGAGCGGCTGGTCGACGCCTCTGCTCTACGGCGGCCAGTACACCGACCAGACGCTGACCGGCTTCGTCTACATGCAAGCCCGCTGGTACGATCCGTCCAGCCAGCAGTTCACCAGCCAGGACCCGCTGGTCCAGGCCACAGTCCAGCCGTACGCCTATGCCGGCGACGATCCGATAAACGCACTCGACCCTTACGGCCTCGCGTGTAGCAGCCTACCGTTTGCGTGGGGAGGGTGCATCTCCTCAGCTGTCTCTGCATGGCAACAGGGCGTCGACGAGGTCGGGTCCGTCGCCGGTGCCGCCGCGCAGCGGATTGGAGCGACTCTAACCTCCGCACCGCCCACAAACCCGTGCCTGTGGCCGCCATCGGCACCGACCCATGCAGCCAGTTTGGGGTCGCGTCCGACTCACGTGGCACTAACAGCTCGGACGGGGCTTCGGAGCAGACGAGCGTCTGCTTTGCTTTTGGCTCGCTTAAGCCAGACAGCACGCCGGAGCAGGCCCGGGCCGAGGCCGCAAGGGCGGGCTACCCAATACCAAAGGACTACACTTCAGAGCCGGCGAGAGGTCCGGGATGGATTTTCCGACCGCCGGGCTCCCAGGGCCAAGCAAACACCTATCGCGTCATGGAGCCGACCGACAGGTACCCTGATGGCTACATGAAAATTCACAATGAGGGCGGCCAGCCGTTGAACCCCGAGGGCAAGATTGCCTCGAGAGCGGACATGCACTTCCCGCTTTCGCCGGACGACCCGGAGGGCCCCGACGCTCCTACCGAGGAGCTGCCGATCGATGTGCCATGACGAATCGGGAGCGGCGCCTCGAGGGGGCGGGTGACAGCTCGGAGCAAGGCCGGTTTCCAGCGCTGCAGGGGGAACCCACGAGCCTTCCACTCGAGGGGTTCGAACTGTTGGAGATCTGGCTGAGCGGGCAGGTGTTCCTTATCGCATACGGCGACAGCCCTGCCGGGACTCGAGCCTCTGGACTGCCGCTACCGCCCCGGACTCAAATCGCCCTCGGGGGCGCGTTTGAATATCGGTCATCGAAAGGAGAAACTCACCTATTGAGCGGGGACGAAAGGTGGGTCCGACTCGCCCCGTTGCTTGAGTTGCAGCACGCCCGCTTCACGGCAGCACGTGTCGGGGCCCTCGGGTACCTGACCCTAACATTTGACAATGGGTCCGAGATTCGAGCCGGGCCCGAGCTCGACTTCGAGAGTTGGACGGTCTCGGGTCCTGGGAACTTGGACCTGTTTTGTCTCCCCGGCGGCCCCGTGGCCCGATGATGCCTGAAGGCCATCTGGCGTTGTTGCCGTCGGGGCACGATGGCCGCCGTCCAGCCCTATGCCTATGTGTCTGATGATCCAATCAATGGAGCCGACCCCGCCGGCCGATGCTGGCCCTGGTGCACGGCAGCGATCGGGGCCGGGCTGGGGGCGCTTGCCGGCGGAGCCTCTTACCTCGTCTCCACCGAGGTGCTGCATACGGGAAGTTTCAGCTGGGGAGGGTTGGCCGGCTCCGCGGCTGAGGGCGCCGTCGTCGGGGCGGTGGCGGGCCTCGCCGGACCGGCCGGAGGGACTCTGGCGGCGGCTCTGGGCTATGAGACCACGGGCATCGCGGCGACTGCCCTCACGGCCGGAATTAACGGCGCTGCGGGAGCTCGGTCATCAACGACGAGATATCGGGAGCCTGCGTGACGCCAGAGGGTGTGGCGGAGGGCGCTCTGGCCAGCGCGCTGCCGGCCGAGAGGGCGAACGCGCTGTATCGACCCAACGGGATGTACACGATGAGTCAGGCGCGGTACTTCGCGCCCCGGACTCTGGGAGCGGTCGGAAGGTTTGGACGAAATATGCGCTCGATGGCCGTCGGGGCGGGCGCTTCTTTGCTAGCTGGAACCGTGCGGGACGTCGTGGACCCTGCCCTAGCTTGGGCTGGGCTCTAGCGGTGATCGAGAGCAAGCGGCACGGCTCGCGCCTGCGAGCCGCCCGGCCGCCTGCGCGCATCGGGAAGGCCCTAATCTCGGCGTTTTTGGCTGCGGCACTCTCGGCGCTCATCGGACTTGCGGTCGCCCACCGTCACGCCTTTGGGGTCGGTTGGATCGCGGTCCTGGGGATGGCCACGGCCATGGGCGCCGCGCTCGCCCTGACGGAAGAGGAACCCGTCTCGCCGCAGCGGGCTCAGTGGCTCCTGCCGCTCGTTGCGCTGCTACCAATCGCACCGATAGCCTTCGTTCGTCAGGGGCAGATGGGCGGACTGGCAGCAGGTACCTGGATCGTGGGCGTTCTGGGCGGCACCGGCGCTTTGGAGCTACGCAAGCGGCCGACAGCAGGGAGGAGGCCTCCCGCCGGCGGATCGGCTGCGAGGCAGCGAGCCGGGCAGCAGCTGCAGCCGGTGATCTGCACCCGCGATGACCTAAAGGCATTTCTCCAGGGCCGGGAGGCGGCGGCCCATGACGCTCGCGAGGAGACCACTTGGACCACGCTGGCGGCCGGCCAGCCCGTGGTCGTTGGCGTTTCCGTGCGCCGCGGGCACGTGTTCTACTTGCTGGATGCAGAGAGGGGCGGGGAAGAGTTCCTCGCCGAAGACCGGAACGCGGTCGGCGAGGTACGCAGCCGGGCAGGGCGCAGGCTCTACGATCTGCTCGTAACCGAGTACGGGGCGCAGCCAGGCCAGAAGCTGAGTGTGACCGAAGGGACCGCGTAATCGGCTGGCAGCCGTTGACCATGACTGCGACCTTCGGCCCGGGCAACCTAATGACATTCGACTACAACCAAGGCTGGAAACGCCTCCACGTCGAACATCCATCCCATCGACCAGCTCGCGGGGGCGTCCACGACCTCGGGCTCCAGGTACTCGCTGACGCCGCCAGCTACGCCTACGACCCGCTCAGGCGGATGACCTCCGACGCCCAGAGGGGGGTTCCGTTGGAAATGTTGCGCTACTTCTTGTCTTCCTGGGGGTGTTCGGTCTGGCCGCCGCACGTGACCTGAGGCCGAACCTCCTGGCGAGCTACGAGCGAGTCTAACCCACCCAACCTTGCAAGTCGCCCTATCAACTTCTTTGCTGCCTTCTTTTACATTGCCTCGAAAGAATCATCTCGGGCGCGCTCGTTTCGATCACCGCCAGCCTCCCCGGGCGCGATAGATCACAAACGTCAGCACTCCTTGAAGTCCTGCTAGGACGATGTAAAGCCAGGCGTAGAAGCCCATGTGCGCAATGATTGCCCATACGGCCAGACCCACGCAGAGAACCATCGTGACGGCGGTGATGACGGGGGACCGCTGACGGAGGGGCTTGCCGCCACGCCACGACTTGCGTTGCGGCGCCTTCGTTTGTGTCGCTTCGGCCCGGGCCTCGGAAGCGGCGCCACTCAGCTCGTCCACCCGGCCTGACCGAGGCCGGCGGTCACGCCGTTTCCGCTTGCCTCTTTGGAGTGCCATTAGCCCGAGCGTAGCACGCAAATTGAGCCACAGGGCCCTGGGGTTTGTGATAGATTGAGCCGCCATCAGAGACCCCGGCGACCTTCGAATGCGGCCGGCGGCGCCTGGCTCCTACGGCTGCCGTCGGTCAGACCCAACCGAGAAAGGTCTATGTTCGCAGGGCGACACACGTGGGCCGCTTTACCTACCTCTGGGCGCACTTGACGGTGCCGGAATCGGAATCGAACGGAGCCGGTCGACTTGAGAGCGTCGACGGTCAGCCGGTCCGGGGACATGCGCCCGACAGCCGCGACGTGACGTTGCCTACGGTGAGAACCATGTTTCGTCCTATGCCGGAGGGCGGCGCTGAAGGTTCGCTCCGGCTCCTATTGCTCCGACGTCCTCACCACCGGCCCGCGTTGGATGGAAGCGGGCCGGCATAATCGCGCTCCACGGGTGAGTCTCAGTTTCGGGGTGCTCGTCTGGTGACCTCCGATCTAGCGCCGGCGCTACTGCTTCTGGATGCCGGCACCACCACGGAGAAGCTGAGCCTGGCCGTACAGGTTGAGGGCGAGGCACGTCTAGCGGCACAGGTGACGAGACCAGCGGCCGGCTCCAGTTCGGCGTCAGGCACATTTGCGGACCTGCTGAACCGGCTCGAGGACCTAACCGGCTGGCGCCTCGCGGCGCAGGATGGCCGGCTCGATCGTTCCCTCGTCTCACTGGCCGTGTCCACCAGCGCACCTCCGCTGCTGAAAATGCTTGTCATGGCGGGGACCAAGTCCGCAGCGCAAAAGCTGGCGGAGGGCTTGAGCACCATGGGGTTCAATGAGGTGGCCGGCCAAGCCGTGATTGGACCTCCGGAGGGAGACAACAATGCCGTAAGCCTCGAGCGCGCCATGCGATGCCTCGATGGTGCCGAGGTTGGCGCACTGGCGGTGTCGGCGAGCAGCCCTGCGGAAGCCATGACGATCGGCCGGCTCATCGGGGCCGCCGACGTTGCCTCCAGGTTGCCGCGACTGCCGGTGCTCTTCGCCGGCCCCGACGAGGTCGGGGCGGCCCTGAGAGAGAGCTTGCCTGCGGCCGTGGAGTTCCGCCACGTTAACCAGGCTGCCTGGTTTGGGCCGGGCTTTGACACTGGGCTCGCCCTGGCCGGTCTGTCGGCCGACTACATGACACCCGAGAACAGGCCTGTGCTCCAGCGGGATCCATTTGAGCAGGCGGCATCCCTGGCAGCCGATCTCGACGCCCTCAGCTTGGTAGCTCAGCTACTGGCACGCGCACGCCAGTCGGAGGTGACGATTCTCGATCCCGGGGGACGAACGACGTCGATCATCGCCGCGGCTCCCCGGGATCTGCCTGACGGCCCCAGAGGCCCGGATATCGAGCGCTACCTCAGCTCCGTGCCGATCGGCACCACCGGCGACGTCGAGCCGCTTCTCGAACAGGTCTCTTTGGAATGGCTACAGGGCTGGCTACCGTTCGACCTTGATACTGATGAGCTTGCCGACTATCTCGCCAACCGGAGGGCCAGGGGGGATTTTGTCCCTCAGGATCAGAAGCAAGCTCTGCTTGAACATGCCGTCATTCGAGCTATCTCGAAATGCGCTAGGTCGGGACTCAGCCGCGCCAACGCAGCGGAGCTGCTCATCGCCTCGGGAGCACTGGCTCAGGGCCCTCTGCTGGGTCAAATCGCGCTCGTGCTACTGGACGTTTTTGAACCACTCGCACCCTGCCGGCTGCTGGCCGACCGGGCGGACCTTCTGCCTCGACTGGGCGCGGCGGCTCTGTTGGATCCGGCCGCCGCGGTTAGCCTCCTGCAGCAGGATGCTCTGGTCGACATCGGCCTGTGCCTGAGTCTCCCCTACGCGCGGGAAGAGGCTGGAGATTTGTTGGCGGAGATATCGCCGGAGATAACGGACGGCATCGCGCGCGCTTCTCCCGAGCTTCGAGAGCATTACGAGATCCGATCCGGTACTCTCACAGTCGTTCCGATTCCGCCGGGAATCGACACAGTCGTCAGAGTCGTCGAGCATCGGAGGCACGACCTGGGCCTGGGAAAGAGCCGTCTGGTTCACCTGCGGGCAGGCGACGACCGCGGCTCGAGTGCCAAAGAGTACCAGGTCGAAGGTGGGGTCCTGGGCTTGATCGTGGATGCCCGAGGCCGGCCGCTGCCGGAGGATGAGGAACGGTCTGTCCGGCAGGCCCGGCTCATCGATGCCTTGCAGGCCCTGGGCGCGGCCGGCGCGGAATCTGTCTCGAGACTATGACAGTGCTTCAGGTGTGTGTGGTCGAGGCCCCGGAGGGCGCGCCAGGTAAGGTGCTTTCGACGTATCGAGCACCCGTGCTTGGTCCTCGGGTAGGGGCCGGCGATGCCGTGACGGCATACGACGTCATTGGCGTCGGCACAGAACGGTCTCCGCTGGTGCTCGCCGATGTGGCCCAGGCTTTGGGTCGCGGCGCTCGTTCAATCGCCAAGTCGGTTACGGTCTCGCAGGGTGACGTGGTCAGGCGCGGACAGAAGCTGGCTGGAGCCTCGGGCCCATTCGGAATGCGCCGGCGAGAGGCACTCAGCCCGACCGATGGGGTCGTGGCCGCATTCGTGGAGCAGCACGGAACCCTGCTCCTCCGGCCGCCGGACCGGGAAGATACGATCCGCTCGGTACTTCCCGGTAAGGTTACTGCCGTGAGCCGCGAAACCATCGCGGTCGAAACCTCCGTGCACCTGCTGGAAGGCTTGAGTGGCTTCGGGCCGCAAGCTGCGGGCACGCTGATGGCGGCTGGGTCCAGGATCTTCGAGGAGGAGATCGTGCGCCGGGAGGCGGCGCCTGAGAGCGAGCATGATCCGATCCTGGTCGCGGTAGGACAGCTCGAGCTTTCCCTGTTGGAACGGCTCTTGGATCGG
>Ga0209810_1004935_pt1 | contig 12408 bp, 8 predicted proteins | sample Coa_R1_7_FD_187159 | JGI IMG/M metagenome (GOLD analysis project Ga0209810, IMG submission 187159) | Surface soil microbial communities from Centralia Pennsylvania, which are recovering from an underground coalmine fire - Coalmine... | ecosystem: Environmental > Terrestrial > Soil > Unclassified ...
GAACCGGCTGCAGGATGCCGGCAATCCCTGGAACCGCTGGCAGGGCAGCTTGCGATGTGGCTGGCTGGACCTGCCGCTCGTCCGCTACGCCGCCGCCGTTGCCGGTCCGCTCGACGGCATCGTCGTCAATCACCTGGACCAAGTGCGCCAGGCCGATTGCCGCGTCTGCGACTCCTATCGCAATGTCACGCTGACTCCCACTGCCGCGCCGCAGCTTTCCTCGCAGGCACGCTTGACGCAGGATTTGGTTCGGGCTGAGCCTGTGTTATCCCTAGCTACGCCCGAACGTATCCTACGTTCATTGAGCGAACTTGCCCCTGTAGTGATTACTGGCACCGGCCCGACGCACCAACAGCGTGAGCTTGCCAAGCTGTGCTTCCGCAAACGGAAGTGAATTCGTCTCCGCGCCGGATTTTTTCTTGCGAAATCCTAATTTTGCTGTAACCTTGAGCCATCCTTTTGCGGAATACGTATTGGGGAGGGATGTTTCCAACCCAATACTTTCGATGGCCTCCGATCTACCGGTTCGCCTCAACGGAGAGGGTCCATTCATGCCGCGCCACGCGCCGGACACCGATGAGCTGCTGCAACGTGCCGAGCAAGGCGATGGCCAAGCCCGTCAGGCGGTTCTTGTCCGGCACCGCGAACGCCTCAAGCAAATGGTCGCCGTGCATCTGGACCGCCGGCTCGCTGCTCGCGTCGATCCTTCCGATGTGGTGCAGGAGGCGCTCCTTGATGCCGCCCAGGGACTAGACGCATATCTGCGACAGCGGCCGGTGCCCTTTTATCCTTGGTTACGTCAATTGGCCTGGGAACGCCTGATCGAGCTGCACCGCCGCCATTTGCATGCGCAGCGGCGCAGCGTCAAGCGCGAGGAACCGCTGGCTCTGCATCTATCCGATGAGTCCGCGCAGCAATTGGCCGAGCGCGTTCTGGCTCGCCAATCCAGTCCCAGCGACCGCGCCATCCGCAGCGAACTGCGCTCTCGCATCCGCGCCGTCCTTGATCGGCTCGGCGAAAATGATCGCGAAGTGCTGGTGCTGCGTCACTTGGAACAACTCTCGACGCGCGAGACAGCCGCTGTCCTGGGCATTAGCGAGGGCGCCGTCAAAACACGTCATCTTCGTGCGCTGGAACGCTTGCGTGCACTACTGGAATCCGAATTGGAGGCAGAATAGTCATGGCGCCTTCCGCTCCATCTCAAGCAGGCAGCGACGTGCTGCTCGCCGAAGTGATCGAGGAGTTCACCAACCGCTTGCAGGCCGGCGAATCGGTCGATGTCGAATCCTACATCCAGAAGCATCCCGAACACGCCGAACGGCTTCGCCAATTGCTTCCGGCCCTAGCTCTGCTGGACGATTTGGGCCGTTCTGTGTCGATGGTTGCCGGCAAAGCCATGTCCGAATCGCGGGAAGGCGCGTTGTCGGGAGTGCTGGGTGATTTTCGCATCATCCGCGAGGTCGGCAAGGGCGGCATGGGTGTGGTCTATGAGGCGGAGCAGATCTCCTTGCGTCGGCGCGTGGCGCTGAAGGTGCTGCCGTTCGCGGCCACGATAGACTCACGGCACTTGCAGCGTTTCCACAACGAGGCACAGGCGGCGGCCTGCCTGCATCACACGAACATCGTGCCGGTGTTCTCCGTTGGCTGTGAGCGCGGCGTGCATTTCTACGCCATGCAATTCATTGATGGCCAGCCGCTCAGCGTGGTGATCTACCAGTTGCGCGAGCAGGAGAAGAAAGCATCGACGGCATCGACACAGGAGCAAACCGTTGCCTACCAGCCGCCGCCGGACGGCGTCAGCGTGGCCGTTTCGACTGTTCGTCCCTTCGCCGAGGTCACGCCACTGACAAGCCCAGGGCGGCGCGGCCGCGATTACTACCGCAAGCTGGCAGAATTGGGCGTGCAGGCTGCGGAAGCGTTGGACCATGCGCATCAGTTGGGCATCGTGCATCGCGATGTCAAGCCGGCCAACCTGCTGCTGGATGGACGCAGCACTCTATGGGTGACTGATTTTGGTTTGGCGCACATCCGACATGGCGAGGCGAATCTAACGGTGACGGGTCAAGCGTTGGGTACGCCGCGTTACATGTCACCGGAGCAGGCATTGGCTAAGCGGGTGCCCATTGACCACCGCACCGATGTCTATTCGTTGGGCGTGACGCTGTACGAACTGCTGACTCTGCGGCCGGCGTTCACGAGCGAGGACCGTCACGAATTGGTGCGGCAGATTGCCTTCGAGGAGCCGGCCAAGCCGCGGCGACTGGATCGCGCTGTTCCGGCGGAACTGGAAACAATAGTGCTCAAAGCTATGGAAAAGCGGCCGCAGGATCGCTATGCCACCGCCCAGGAATTGGCCGATGATCTGCGGCGTTGGCTTCTTGATGAGCCTATCCGGGCGCGGCGGCCCGGTATCGTTCAACGTGCTGCGAAATGGGGACGCCGCCGCCGGCCCTTGGTAGCCTCGATAGCTCTCTCGTTGTTCCTTGCCTTGATCCTGCTGGCGATCAGCAACATTGCGATCTGGTACGAGCACGAAAAAACCAAGGAAGCTCTCCGGAAGGCCCGACTACACGAACAGGAAGTGAATGATCTGGTTGCCAACTTGGCTGCGACCCGCAACGAATTAGAGAGCAAACTTCAGCGTCACCTTGAGGGAATAGACCGTATCCTCACGTTGCTGGAAGAGCCTTTTCCCAAAGAAGGGAGCGAAGTCGCTCAGATCCACAACGCTCTATCCGAACAAGTGATGAAGATTTACCAGGATGTTCTACCAATCCGGCCCTTCAGCCCTAAGTTGCGCGGGGAATTGGCTTGCTCCTACGTTCGTTTGGGCAACCTTTATGCGATGCAAAATAACTTCCCCGAAGCGAAAAAAGCGTATCAATCGGCCGTTATCTACGCGTACTCAGGCCCAGAGTTCAACGATTGGAATCTCAATGCGCCGGATCAATGGAGTCCGAAGCCACCGCTGGCTGAAGTGCCCGAGCGACCAGCAGTGGAGAAGGCTTATCTGCGGGCGTTGGAACATTGGAGGAAAACATCCCCGGAAGAATTGGGTGGTTTTCATGATTATCGGATTGCAGTACAGGGGGCCGCGGGTAGACTGAAAGATCCCTTGATTCGGATTAGTCTTTGGGAGCGCACCCTCGTGGAGTTCCCGACCCGGGAGAATGTAGAACTATTCTTGAGAGTCTCTCTCAACGCAGGAGCAGAGTTTCGGCGCTTGGGCCGTCAAGATGACGAGAAAGCGATCTATCACCGGAGCCTGAAGCAGATCGACAAAGCGATCTGTGAACCTCTGTTCATAATTTCCTATACGAAAAAGCGTAGTACTTTAGAGGAAAAACTTTTTCGCATGACGGGTAGTGCTTTAGCCGAACTACTTTTTCACATCAGCGGTGATCTTTATGATCTGCACATGGCTGCGGACGCCGAGACGACCTTCCGCGACAGCTTGCGTCTCTACAAGCAATTCTACGCAGCAACGAAGCATCCCGTACCCGATTGGGTGAGAAACTGCGAGTCTCTTGTGGAAAAGGAAGGAAAATTGACAGCGCTCCTGAGCGGAAATAGGCAACCGGTCAATAACGCCGAACGTCTTGGCTTGGCCTGGTTTTTCCAGGACAGCCAAATGCGTTATGCTGCTGCCACACGTTACTACCGCGATGCCTTCGCTGATGAGCCGAAGCTGAACGGCGATCAGCCATCGTACCATCGTTACAATGCCGCCTGCGCCGCCGCTCTCGCCGGCTGTGGTCTAGGTAAGGACGCGGCAGCCCTCGACGATCGATCCTCCGCTGGTCTGCGCCGACAAGCTCTGGATTGGCTGCGGGCCGAGCTACAGGCATATCGTAAACTATTAGAAAAAGAGGCGGAAAAGGCACGCTCCGTAGTTGAGTGGACGATGCAGCACTGGCAGCTTGACAAGGATTTCGAAAGTACCCCCTTACTTGGTGGACCCAGCCTCGGATACAGAGGTTGGAATACTGCCTCAATAGTTGGGGTGCGAAAACCCGAGGCGCTGGCCAAGCTACCGGCAGAGGAGAGCGAAGCCTGGCGGAAACTGTGGGCCGACGTTGCCGAGATGCTGGCCAAGGCACAGGGAAAAGTAACTGCGGAGAAAAAACCAGAGGTGAAATAGCCGCCGCGCGATCACGCAGGCGCGTAGCGCGTCAGCCATGATACGCGGTCGAAATCACCGTCCTCGCTGGCGAGGTTTGTCAAACCATGCTGGCGCATGACGGCGACAACGAGCGCATCGCCCGTCAGAAGCTCGTACTGGTGGCTCAATTGCGTGGCCGTTTCGACCTCGGGATGGGTGAGCGGAAGCACCTGTATCCCTAGAAGCGGGATTCCCGCGATGGCCTGGCGATAGACGCTCAAGGTGGGAATCTCAGCATGGTGTTTCCGCAATCGAGCCGCGACCCCGGTCTGAGGCCAGCCCTTGAGTTTCATGGCCTCAAGAGTCATCAGCCGATGGGCCACGTCTGCCAGTGCATGAGCGGATGTGAAACCGGAGAGGTCGCGCAGCTCGATTCGTTTGATGAGCTGGGTACAAGCGGCCCCGTACTTCGGCTCGTTGCCGAAGTGGTAAATGAGTGTGTTGGCATCGAGAAAGATCGCGGCACCTGAAGGGATACTGGCGAAAGTCATGGCGACTCCAGAATGCTGAACTCGTCATCCTCGGCGATGCGGCGCAGGACTTCGGGATCGCCGGTCCACTGGAGCATTCCGGCTGTCCGTTCCGCCCAGGTCTGTTCCGGCTCCACGGTGATGCGGACTTTTTCGTGCTCTTGGAACGGCAGCGGTTGGATGGGTTTGAGCACGCCGTTTTCATAAACGGCTTCGATGGTTAAGGCCATGATTTCGGCTCCCAAGAAGAAAGTAGAAAGCCTCCGCTGAGTATATCGCCGGCGCCGCCGTCAAGAAAGGGCGGTGCTCGGCTGGCAATTCGATGGACAAGAGAAAGGCGGCCGGTGAGTTCTCGCCACCAAGCAAAGCACTCACCGGCCTAGCAGTGCCCGGGCGTACGGTCTGCGCGCCCAGGTCTTGTCGTCTCCATTGTATCGCAGACTGCAACGTCAATGGAGAATTACCATGCGTCTCCCATCCTGGCTCCGTCGCCTGGCCGCTCGATCTGCACTGGTCCCTGCACCCAAGCGCAAGCGACCGGCCCACGATCGGCTGATGCTCGAAGTTCTGGAAGCCCGCGACTGCCCGTCCACCGGCGGCCTGCTCGACCCGACCTTCGGGTCGGGCGGGCAGGTGATGACCTCGTTCACCAACAACTACGACGAGGCCGGCGCCGTCGTCGCCCAGCCGGACGGCAAGATCGTTATCGCTGGCGGAACGACCGCGGCCAATTCCAAAACCGGCCAAGACTTCCTGGCCGCACGCTACAACGCGGACGGTACTCTGGACACCAGTTTCGGTTCTGGCGGACACACCGCGACCGACTTCGGCAGTGCCAACGACAACGCCACGGCTGTCGCCCTCCAGCCCCAGACTAACGGACCCAGCAAGATTCTGGCTGCCGGATTGACCATCTCGCCGAAGGGGGACGACGAGTTCGCCGTGGCCCGCTACAACGCCAACGGGTCGCTCGACACCACCTTCGGTAGCAAGGGCAAGGTGGCGACTGACCTAGGCGGCGTGGTCGCCTTTGCCGAGTCGATTGCCGTGGATTCCGCAGGCCGGATCGTCGTGGCCGGGTACACCAATGCGCCCAGTAACACCACGTCTGGGTCCACACACGCCGCGATCGTCCGTTACACCGCCAACGGTGCCCTCGACACCTCCTTCGGCAGCGGGGGCAAACTCGTCACCACTTTCGAGGCCCATGACGTCCGGATGGCCCTCCAGGCGGACGGCCGGATCGTCATCGCGGGCACGGAGACTGGCCCGGCGACCGGTTCGACGCAGTTCGTGACGGCCCGGTTCAACACCGACGGCACTCTCGACACCACCTTCGGCACCGGCGGGGTGGTCACCACTCATGTCGGCAGCGACGACAACTGCGGCGCGGTCACGATCGACGGGAGCGGCCGCATCCTGGTCGGTGGATTAGAGTCGGGTTTCGACCCCGACGGCGTGCGCCGCGGGGGCGAGTACCTGTTGCGCTACAATCAGAACGGCACGCTCGATGCTGGCTTCGGCACAGGTGGGGTCGTGTACCTGGTGAACCCGTCCGGGTGGTTCGGGCAGAAGGCCGTCGGCGTGGCCGTCCAGGCGGATGGGCAGATCGTCACGGGCGGGAAGTTCAATGACAACGCCGACCAGCAGTCGCAGTTCGTTGCCATGCGGGTGAGCACGACCGGCAGTCTCGACACCGGCTACGGGACGGGCGGCTGGGCGTCCGCACCCGTCGGGTATGGCAGCAGCGGGAACGCTTCCGCGCTAGCCCTGGAGCCGGACGGCCGGCTCGTCCTCGCGGGGTACGCCCGGCCAACCGCAAACACCAACCCCACGGACGTGGCCCTGGTCCGCTTCCTAAGCTCGGCCCCGCAGATCGGCTCGTTCACGGCCAATCCCAACCCGGCTTCGGCCGGGAGCAGTGCCACGTTGTCGGCGTCCAACATCAGCGACGGCAACCCCAACAGCACTATCACGCAGGTGACGTTCTACTACTTCGACGCCAACGGTAACAAAGTCGTGCTGGGCACCGGCACCCAGGATAGCTCCGGCAACTGGGTGTTGAATGTCACCATCAACCTGCCGTCCGGCACCTACACGCTCTATGCCCAGGCACAGGACAACTACGGCGTCCTCGGCGATCCTGCTGCTCTGACGCTGACCGTGAATTAACGCGACTTTCGAGATCAGGTAGCGTCTGGTTGTTTTTCCGAGCCGCGCACGCAGCGCAGCGGAGTAAGCGGTGGCGCGGGGCGAACCACTTACTCCGCTGCGCTGCGTGCGCGGCTCGGAAAGAATCGACGCTCCACGAGCGCGAAATGCGCTGTAACGCGCTAAGGCGTTCTCCGGCGCTCGGCCCACGCGCCGGAGTAGCTCTGCTACTTCTTGAGCGAGCTTGGGACCCAAAGTTCTTGGGATATTGCGATGCGGAGGCGACGGGCAATGGAGAATTGCCCGCCGCCTTCACCATCAAGCAGGCGAACCAAAGCGAATGTCCGTTGTCAGGTCTTTTTTCTCTCCGAAGACTTGGTGCGCGGCCGAGACTTCCGGGCGCCGGTGCCGCGACCAGTCTTCTCCTGAAGCTCTTCGATCTTCTGGGACGCTTCGGCCTTGGTCATCTCCTCGGGAACTCCCTCACCGGCTTCGCGGGCAAGGGTGTGGATGTACGAGTTTTGCGCCCCCGTCATTGGCTCTTCGCCTGTGACCCATTGTTCGGGATCTTTGATGGCGCTACGATCTTGGATAGGTTGGTTCTTTTTCGTCATGGCACGTTCTCCTCATAACAGACCATTTCGGTTAGGCCATCACGAAAGGCCTAGATATGAATAAATGTACAGCAATCGGCGTGCCATACGAGAAATGGGTCAAAATCGTCCAACCATCTCACGCCAGCAAATCTGTCACGACATGGCCATGCACGTCGGTCAAGCGAAAATCGCGGCCGGCGTGGCGGTAGGTCAGCTTCTCGTGATCGAAACCGAGCAGATGCAGGATGGTTGCCTGCACGTCATGAACGTGGACGGGGTTCTCGACGACGTGGAAGCCGAGTTCGTCGGTGGCGCCGTAGGTCAGTCCGGATTTGATGCCGCCGCCGGCCAGCCACATCGTAAAGGCTTGCGGATGATGATCGCGGCCCAGGCTGCGGCCCAGCGCCGGGTTCGTCTCAACCATCGGCGTGCGGCCAAACTCGCCGCCCCAGATCACCAGCGTCTCGTCGAGCAGGCCGCGCTGTTTCAAGTCCCTCACCAGCGCCGCCGAGGCGCGATCGGTGTCGCCGCAATTCTTCTTGTGATTGCCCGTCACGTCGGAATGCGCGTCCCAGCCTTCGTGATAGATGTTGATGAACCGCACGCCGCGTTCGATGAGCCGGCGTGCCAAGAGACACGCCCGCGCGAACGAGGGCTTGTCCGGATCGGCGCCGTACATTTCGAGCGTCGCCTTCGTCTCCTGGCGCATGTCCATCAGTTCCGGCGCGGAGGTTTGCAGACGGAAGGCCATTTCGTAGGAAGCGATGCGCGTGGCGATTTCCGGGTCGCCCTCCATTTGCAGTCGCCGTTTGTTGAGAGAGCCAATCAGGTCGAGCGAATCGCGTTGGAGGCGCGGATCGATGCCGGGCGGGCTGGAGACGTTGAGAATCGGATCGCCTTGGTTGCGCAGGCGGACGCCGGTGTAGACAGTGGGCAGGAAACCGCTGGACCAGTTGGCCGAGCCGCCGCTGATGCCGCTGCCGGTGGACATGACCACGAACGCCGGCAGATCGCGCGTCATCGAGCCGAGTCCGTACAGCACCCACGAACCGAGGCTGGGACGGCCCGGCTGAGCGAAGCCGGTGTTGAAGAAGATCTGCGCCGGGGCGTGGTTGAACTGATCGGTGTGGACCGATTTCACGATACAGATGTCATCGACCACCTTTGTCAGATGCGGCAGCATTTCCGATAATTCCGCTCCGCTTTTACCATGTTTGGCAAACTTGAAGCGTGGGCCGAGGACGGCAGCGTCGGGGCGAATGAAGGCGTAGCGCTGGCCGCCGATGATCGAAGGCGGCAACGGTTTGCCTTCGAGCTTGGCCAGCTGGGGCTTGTAATCGAACAGGTCGAGCTGGCTGGGAGCGCCGGCCATGAACAGGTGAATGACGCGCTTGGCCTTGGCTGCGAAGTGCGGCTGTCGCAGGGCCAGGGGATCGGTCGCTGGCGAGCGGGGTCGCGTCAGCGCCCCGAGCGCTCGGGGCGCTGACGCGACCCCGCTCGCCCAGGCATCGGTCAACAGACCAGCCAAAGCGATCTTGCCCACACCGACGCCGCAATCGCGGAAGAAATGCCGCCGGGTGATGTGCCGAGCTTGTTCGTGGATGTCGTGCATGTCTCAATCCTTCACGATCGCTTCATCGAGGTTGAACAAGATCCGGGCCAACGCCGTCCACGCCGCCCGTTCGTTGACGGTGGGACCGGCGTCCCGCCGGTCCGTTAGTCCAGCGATCCTGGCCGCGTCGAGTTCCTTGCGTTTGCAGCGATCTTTTTGCGTCTCGAAAAATCTGACAAGCTGGGCCGTCTCCTCGGTGGTGGGCGGTCGGGTCAGGCAGCGACGGAACAGGTAGTCCACGCGCTCGGCGACTGATCCCTTTCGCGCCGCCATTGTTTTCCCTAACGCCTGCGCCGCCTCGGTGAAGGCGGGATCGTTGAGCAGCGTTAGCGCTTGCAGCGGCGTATTGGAAACTTCGCGGCGAGCTACACATACTTCGCCGCTGGGCGCGTCGAAGGTCGTGAACATGGCGAACGGCGCGGTGCGTTTGCTGAACGTGTACAGCCCGCGGCGATAGCGATCCGGTCCTTCGCTGACTTTCCATTGCAATTGTCCGTAGGCTCCCTCGGTCGTCACGCCCGGCGGCTGCGGCGGAAACACGCTTGGCCCGCCGATCTTTTCCGAAAGCAATCCGCTGGAGCGCAACACGGCGTCGCGCAGCTGCTCGGCCTCCAGCCGCACGCGCGGGCCGCGCGCCAATAATTCATTGTGCGGATCTTTGGCCACCAGTTCCGGCGTCACTCGCGATGCCTGCCGGTAGGTCGCGCTCATCACGATGAGCTTGTGCATTTTCTTCATCGACCAGCCTTGCTTGACCAGTTCGACCGCCAGCCAGTCGAGCAATTCGGGATGGCTGGGCCGTTCGCCCTGATAGCCAAAGTCCTGCAAGGTGGGTACGATACCCCGGCCGAAAAATGCCGCCCACTGACGATTCATTGTCACCCTGCCGGTCAAGGGATTGTCCGGCGAAATCAGCCAGCGCGCCAGCCCGAGTCGATTGCGCGGGGCATCCTTCGGCAAAGGCGGCAGGACCGAAAACACGTTCGGCTCGACGCGCTCCTTGGGTTGCAGAAATTCACCGCGGTTGTGGACAAAAGTGGGGCGGGGATTCTCCGGCGGACGTTCCTCCATGACCAGCGTAGTTGGATACGCCGGCAGCTGCTTACGCAAACGCTCGATCTCGGCGCGTTCTTTCGCCAGTTCGGGTGCGGTCATGAGGAACTGCTGAAACAGACGCTGCTTCTGTTCTGCTGTCCGTTTTTCCTCGGGAACAAGCAGAATGTCCTCGACATCGGCCGGCATGTCGCGGGCAATGGCGGGGCCGGTGTCGGTGGTTGCCGAGATGCGGAAACGCCCTAGGCCGGCTGAGAAATAGCGCTCAAATAACATTTGCACATGCAGATCCGTGGCATCGGTGAGCGGGGCGGCGAATGAGAACACGGCGGTATGGGCGCGGCCCTGTCCGCCGTTGATCGACCAGCCGGTTTGTGGATCGCCGTCGATGGCCTTATCCGCTGTTGCATTCCCGCCGGCAAAACTCTGCGTCGCCTTCGCCAAGGGCAATTTCTTGCCCCCCGCCGTCACGCGGAACTCGGACAAGAAGAAATCGCCGAACGGCCCTTCATAGTAAACCCGGCCCGGCCCACCCGCCGGCAGCCTATCATCCGGCAGCACTTCCAGACGAAGGGCCGTGATTCCGTGCAGATCGGTGTGGAACGACAGATCGTACGTGTCGCTCTTGCTCTGATCGCCGCTGGCAAAGACGGAATTGTCGCCCAGGACAGTCAGATGCGGCAGGTTCGCTTTCACCCTCGTAGGGCGAAGGGCGGTCCAGCGTACCGTGCGTGCTGCTTCACGCTGCTGCCATTCGCGGAATTTGCGCTCGAAATGCGCCATCCGCTCTCCGCTCTCTGCTCTCCGCTCTCTGCTAACGCTATCGGGAGGGTGGCGGAGGGCGGATGGCGGAAAGCGGTTGGGCAGATCGGCGACAAGTGCGGCGATTTTTTTCTCGATCTCCTGCCGTTGCCGCGTGATGTCCGGGCGGCGCACGGGGAGGACGGGCTCATCGGCATTGTTGAGAAATGCCATGAACTGATAATACTCGCGCTGCGGGATGGGATCGAACTTGTGCGTGTGGCACTGAGCGCAGCCGACGGTAAGGCCGAGCCAGGTCGTGCCGGTGACGGCGATACGATCAACCACCGCATAAAAGCGATATTCCAGAGGGTCAATACCGCCTTCTTCGTTGAGCATCGTGTTGCGATGAAAGCCGGTGGCGATTTTCTGGTCCTGGGTAGCATCGGGCAGCAGGTCGCCGGCCAATTGTGAGAGGGTAAAGCGATCAAAGGGCATGTCGGCATTAAGGGCGTTGATGACCCAATCGCGGTATGGCCAGATGGAGCGTGGCCGATCTTTCTCATACCCGTTGGTGTCGGCATAGCGGGCCAAATCGAGCCAGCGTCGCGCCCAGCGCTCGCCGTAGTGTGGCGAGGCGAGCAGGTGATCCACCAGTTTTTCGTAGGCATCTGGCGATTTATCATTGACGAACGCTTCCGCCTCTTCGGGCGTCGGCGGCAGTCCGATCAGGTCGAGATACAGGCGCCGCGCCAGGGTGTAGCGATCCGCTTCCGGCGCCGGCTTCAACCCCTCGGCTTCAAGCCGCGCCAGGATGAAATAGTCGATGGAGTTACGCGGCCAGCTCGTCTGCTTCACCGCCGGCAGGGGCTGTTGCTTGGGCGGCACGAACGCCCAGTGCAGGCGATACCCGGCACCCTCGGCAATCCAACGCTTGAGGATCTGTTTATCCTCCGCGCTAAGCGGATTTTTCGTGTGCGGAGGCGGCATGATTTCGCCCTCATCCTCCGCGAAGATGCGGCGAATCAATTCGCTCTTCTCGGGATGTCCCGGCACGAGGGCGGGTTGTTTGGATCGACCGCCGTGCAGTGCGGCGTCGCGCTGATCCAGACGCAGCTTGGCTTTTCGCGCCTTCTCATCTGGGCCGTGGCACTTGAAGCAATGGCGGGCCAAGATAGGCCGAACTTTGCTGTTGAACGTGTCCTCTCCACCGGCCGCGAGGAGTGGAGAGGCTGTCCCAAGCAGGAGTGAAAACACCAAGGCCGTCGCACGCATGGGTTGCTTCTCTTGACTCGTCTCGGGATGCACTCAGACTTCCGCCGTTCAGGCGGGCTTGTGGTGCGCTGCGGGCAGGGGCAATACTCTCGGAGCTAATTTCAGAGTACCTCGTTGCGCGAAGACGAGCAACGGTCCGTCTCCCTCTTGCTGGGCCGATTCGTTGCCAAATCAGGCTTCCGCAGTGGGGAAGGAGGCGGGCAAAGTCGTATTCTATCGTGAGAGTCGATGATTGTCGCGGACCTGATTAACGATATGTTATTCCCCGTGATGATCGACAATCGCTGTCGCGCCCCGTCACACCCTGAGGGCGGCGGCGTCTATCGCACAAAAAATCCATCGATGGCT
>Ga0209810_1004936_pt1 | contig 12404 bp, 8 predicted proteins | sample Coa_R1_7_FD_187159 | JGI IMG/M metagenome (GOLD analysis project Ga0209810, IMG submission 187159) | Surface soil microbial communities from Centralia Pennsylvania, which are recovering from an underground coalmine fire - Coalmine... | ecosystem: Environmental > Terrestrial > Soil > Unclassified ...
CGGCTTCGAGCGTGCTACCCCTCCGCGAGTTTCACCGTCGTAGGTGATAATCCTCCCGCGGCAGTTCGCGAGTGGCATGGGCGCGAAAATGTCGTCGTAACGGGTTGGGTGGACGACGTCCGTCCTTTCCTCGAAGACGCGGCAGTTTTTGCTGCACCGCTCTTTGATGGCGTGGGACTCCGGGGCAAAGTTCTGGAAGCTTGGTCGATGGCCAGACCTGTTGTCGGTACGAAGCTGGCCTTCGAAGCACTAAAGAATCGAGAGGGTGAAACCGGGCTCACCGCTGACGCTCCCGATGTTTTCGCCGATAGCGTGCAGCGCTTGTGGGATGATCCGCAACTCGCTGCCGCCATGGGGCAAGCGGCACGTCGCTTGGTACAATCAGCCTTCTCCTGGGATGCTTTTGCTCAGGTGTATGACGCCATCTACCAGGAGATCCTCAGCGGTTCAACCGAACTTTCCATTGTGGCCCCGACCATTCTCCAGGAGGCGGCCAAACAGGCTTAGCAGATGCAGCATTGGCGTGGTTTGTCGACACTCCTTACCAAAGAAACGGAGCGCTCGCAGTACTCTACTGCGCTGTTTGTCGCGAGCGCTGAACGGGATATTCTTGAAATCGTACTTCCCCGCGTTTCTGCTCGCTTTCCAGACCTGTCGATTACGGTGCTGGCGCCTGAATCGTATGCCGATCTGGTCCGCCCATATGGCGAAGTTTGCCCCAAAGAGAGTTTTACTTCCCGCCCACTCGCTGCACTGGCTGCACTCAGGCGTCGCCGATTTGATGTTTGCATCCTGGTTTGGGGTGGTCGCCCCACATTTCACAAGATTAAACTGGCCGCATTGTTTTTCAATGCGCGAAGGACCTTTGTGTACGATGAAAAGGGAGACGTTATCCCACTTGATCGCAGCCACTTGCATGCGGTAATTGCCCATTTGCTTTCGCGCTGCAGGCGCTTACGTCGCGGTGCACTGTTTTTTCCGTTCGGGTTCACTTACCTGCTGGTCCGCACGGCCTGGCTAAACACCCGTGCGCGACGCAATATCACAGCTTCTTTGTAAACGGGAGATGTTCTAACCGATGGCTGAAGCCCAGAAATTTGATCCGCGGTTCCGATTCATCCGCGGCTTGCCGCAACGAGCAAAAGTTTTGGATGCTGGCTGCGGCGGATTCAAGACCCTCAAAAGGCTGCTCAAACAACGCCCCGACCTGCAATTCTACGCGGTCGACATCGTGGATGTGTCGACGCTATGCCCAGCGGGGGTGGTCTTTGCACAAGCCGACATAGATCGCGACAAGATTCCCTTCGCCGATGAGCAATTCGATGCCATTTTTTTTTGCCATGTCCTGGAACACCTCTATTATCCCTTGAACGCGCTGGCGGAACTTAAGCGTTTACTTAAGCCGGGCGGCAAGATTTACATCGAAGGACCTAGCACGCGGGCGCTTTTTCTGCCGTCACTCGCGAGCATCAAGTCCGCCGGGGCGACCAAAGCTATTGGTGATGATCTCAATTTTTACGACAACTTTACGCATGTGCGGCCTCTTTCGAAGCGCAGCCTGCATATGTTTCTCGAAATGGCTTCCTGCGAAGCGGAGCAGTTAGGCCATTCCCGCAATCCTTTAAAAGCAGCGATATCTCCTCTTATGGTTTTAGCGGGACTGCTTACACTTAGACGCCGCTGGATTTGCGTCGGTCTTTGGGAACTGGTGGGGTGGAGCGTTTACGCTGTTGGAAGGAAGAAGGGTTCTTAGATGTCCGGCCACGACACAGAGTCCTTAGACGGGAAAATACGAGCATGCGATCTCCCCTGTCTTATTCTTGTTGGAGGTCTTGGCACTCGGCTGCGATCGGTTGTGCCCGATTTGCCTAAGCCCATGGCGACCGTTTGCGGCCGCCCGTTCCTGGAATATCTGATACGCTGGGTTCGTGCTGCCGGTTACAAGCAAATCATCCTGTGCGCAGGCTATCGGGCAGCCCAGATTCGCGACTATTTCGGTGATGGTGCAAGCTGGGATGTTGAACTGGCATACTCCATCGAGGAGCAGCCCCTGGGGACATGGGGCGCGATCCACCAGGCGGCCGAATGCTTCGGGCACTCAGCATTTCTGGTCCTGAACGGAGATTCCTGGCTCGATGTGGACCTCATGCAGTTGGCCCGTTTTCATGTTCTCCACAACAGCATAGCGACATTGGCCTTGGTGGAGGTGAATGAGAGTTCGCGGTTCGGTCGTGTTGAAATTGACAATCAAAGCAAAGTGACTCGATTTTCCGAAAAAGCAGGGCACGGCCCCGGCCTCATTAATGGTGGCATATATCTGTTTTCGCGTGAGGTATTTTCGCTCGCCCCCAAATCCGCAACTTCGTTAGAGCACGATGTTTGTCCGAAGCTGATTGCGCATGGACTGTATGGTTTACCGACGAAGGGTTACTTCGTTGACGTTGGTATACCCGAAGAATACAACCGCCTTCGCCAGTGTCCGGACCCGTGGTTACAGGCGCTGAAGTTTCCAGTCGAGAAGGGTATATGCTGATCCGAGCTAAGGCACCACTGCGCATCGGTTTCGCTGGGGGAGGGACAGACGTCCCGCCTTTTCCCGAACGAGAGGGTGGTTGCGTGCTCAGCGCTACCATCAACAAATATTCCTTCGGCATGCTCCGCCCCACCGAAGAACAGCAGATTTCAATTCGGTCGGTGGATTTTGGCTTATCGCTGAACTACGAGGTCCAGGATGATCTGATTTACGATGGCAAGTTGGACCTGGTCAAGGCCGCCATTAAAAAACTGCAGGGGAAGAATAGTGCAGGCTTCGAATTGTTTTTGCATAGCGATGCTCCCCCAGGATCGGGGTTGGGCTCATCCTCCAGTTTGATGGTTACTCTCGTCGGCCTCCTTAAGGAGTTCCGGAGCTTGCCACTTACCGATTATGAAGTGGCGCATATGGCATATGTCATCGAACGACAGGAACTTGCCATCGAGGGAGGCTTGCAAGATCAGTATGCCGCTACCTTTGGAGGCTTCAACTTCATTGAGTTCCATGCCAATCAGGTCATCGTCAATCCACTGCGGTTGAGCCAAGATGTTATCAATGAGTTAGAACATAATCTCTTGCTTTGCTTTACTGGTAGCACCCACGTCTCGAGTCACATTATTGAAGACCAAATGGCGCGTTACCAGCGAGGAGACGTGGCTAACGTCGAAGCCTTGCGGCGGCAGAAAGCCTTGGCAATCGAAATGAAGAACCTGTTGCTGCGGCGCAAGGTGAACGAATTTGGTGAGATTTTGCACGAGGCGTGGCAATTCAAGAAGAAGATGTCCCCGCGCATCAGTAATCCTCGTATCGACGAAATTTACGAGGTTGCACGCGTCGCCGGTGCTTTGGGCGGGAAAATTAACGGTGCGGGGGGGGGCGGGTTTATGTTCTTCTATTGCCCTTTCGAAAAGAAGCACGAAGTTGCTGAGGCTCTACACAAAGTAGGTTGTAGTATTGCCGATTTCGCATTCGATTTTCATGGCATGCAGACATGGCGGGTCTCCGAGGCTACCCCGTGAGTAGGAAGAGTGCCGGGTTAGCAATGGATTTATGAACACTCTAGTTGCCGTGAGAAGGAGAATGAGCGGACGTTCGACCGTACTGGAAACCCATCGCTGGTTTCGTTATGGCATGGCGTTGTGTGTGATTGTAGTCGCATCGGCAGGCACACGAGTGTTGATGTCGACGATGCAGGGAAGTGTGCCCTCGGTGTTGCTGTTTGCGGGCGTCGTCCTGTGTGCATGGATATGGGGCGCCGGGCCCGGAGTATTCGCTGCCTTTTGGGCAGGCATCTCGACGGAATTCTTCCTAATCGGACAGTCACGAGCCCTGCATCCCACTGATGACTTAATCCGCTTTGCCGTTTTCACTGGCGTAGCAGTGCTGATCAGTTATGCTCGCCCTGCCTGGCGGCGCCAGGCCCAATCCCAAGCGTCAGACGTCCCCGGTAGAGTCCCCCTGAATCAGTCGAGTTCTGTCGCATCGCGCTCTTCAAACGACGCGAAGCCGACAATCGCCGCGGCTGTGCTGAACAGTATCAAGGGAGCGGCAATCACCATGGTTGACCACGCCTGGCACTTCATTTATGTGAATGAAGATGCCGCTCGATTGCTCGGCCGTTCGGTAGACCAATTGATCGGCTCCTCTCTGTTCGCCGCACTGCCTGATGCTAAGGGGTCGGAATGGTTCAAGCGTTTGCGTACAGCAATCGATGGCGCCGACCCCGTCCATTTCGATGCCTTTGTGGGATCTTTAAATGCCTGGATCGATTTTCACTGCTACCCCTCGGCCGAAGGATTGTGTTTCAACTTCGCAAATATCAACGAGCGAAAGAAACAGGAGGCGCTTCGGCCATTAGCTATCTGGGAGGACAATCGAGAGTTCAAGAAAATCGTCAGTAAGATTGAATTCACCCTGGTAGACCACAGCCGCTGCTATATGTTGTACCAGTTCGCCAAAATTGCTCAGGAACTCGAGGGTGATGTTGCCGAAGTTGGAGTATATAAAGGCGGAACAGCCAAGCTATTGGCCGAAACATTTGCCTGCAAGCCCAACAAGCTCGTACATCTTTTCGATACGTTCGAAGGTATGCCGACCACTGACCCGACGCTGGATCGTCACCATGCCGGGGACTTCCGGAACACTTCGCTAGAGGCAGTCCAGAAACAGCTACATGGCAACAGCAATGCGCGCTTTTACAAAGGGTTTTTCCCTGCAACAGCTGGGCCCATTGAGGACAAACTGTTCTGCTTTGTCCACGTTGACGTGGATATTTATCAGTCGGTGAAGGATTCATGTATCTTCTTCTACCCACGCCTGGAGCCGCGTGGCGTCCTAATTTTTGACGATTACGGCTTTTCCAGTTGTCCCGGAGCCCGCAAGGCGGTAGATGAATTCTTCGCCGACAAGCTCGAAGCTCCCTTTTATCTGCCTAGTGGCCAATGTTTTGTAGTTAAGAAATGACGTTCACATTCAATATAGATTCGGCACCATACTTCGGGTCGTTTGCCGGATACTAAGCTGCCAGAAGTCCCAGTCTACTGGAGTTGATATGTCCGCCTCCGTGCAAACGGGAACCGTGAAGGCTCGTCAACGTCCCCGCATTACCATTCCTCTCGAAAGATACGACTGGCGTGTCGGCCTGATCTTAGCTGGCTTCGCATTGGTGATTTTTTGGAAGCTATTTTTCTCGCGCGACTACACGATCCTGTGGGATTATGACTCCTCGCAGCAATCATATGCATGGTTTCAATACATAGGGAGAACCTTGCACAATGGGTCATTTCCTTTGTGGGATCCCTATACCGATGCGGGAAGGTTCTTTATGGGGGAAGCACAGACGGGAGTCTTCTACCCATTTAATTGGATCTTATCGCTGCTTGGCTATAGTTCCAACGGACTTTTTCACGTCCGATTGCTACAAGGATTTGTTGTTCTTCATATCTATTTAGGCTCATTGTTCCTCTATCTACTTGTGCGGCACTTCAAGCTATCGCGTTTCAGTGCCCTGATAGGAGCCGTCAGTTTTACGTATTCCGGCTCTATTGGGCTCCGCACCCAGATCAATATCTTGTATGGATGCATTTGGGTTCCGGCCGTTTTACTTTGCTATTTTAAACTGACAGAGTCTCAGCGGTTTGCGCGGCGGCTCGTCTGGGCAAATCTGGGCGGCCTCTGTTTGGCTTTGACTCTCTTGGCTGGGCATCATCAGTCATTCCTTTACTGCTCGCTCGCCATCGCGCTCACCACCACTTTGTTGTGGAGAGCGATATCCAGGCGAGAAACTTCTCTATCGGGCTTGCCAAAGTCGCATGGCGCGCTTATCTCGGCCACGGCATTGGTGTACGCTTTCGCATTGGCGTATTCCGCCGTGCAACTGTTACCGGCCATGGAGTACGCGCGCTATGCCTATCGGGCCGTCAGTTCGCCTACGCTCATCATGGCTAATCAAAAGCCAAGCTATGATGTTGCAAGCACATTGGGGAGTTTGTCACCGCAAGGTCTGGTAGACTTTATTTTTCCTCAGAGTAGCTCCGTCGAAAATAATCCATATGTCGGGATACTGCCTTTATTTTTTGCTTTTTTGTCGTTGCCACTGTTGAGTACAAGATGGGTGGTCCGCTATTGCTGGGTATTGGTGCTGTGTTTTGGGTTGCTAGCACTTGGCCCATACTCACCTTTGCACGGAATCGCGTACGCCCTTATCTTCGACTATGGCAAGGCAAGAGCTCCTTCACGCAACCTGCTATTGGCGCATGTTGGGCTCGCGATGCTAGCTTCATTTGGGGCGGATTTCTTTGTGGGCTCGTTTTGTGCAGAACACAAGCGCTTGCGACAGCGAGCCACACACGCGTTGCTCGTCGTTACGTTGATTGTGTCGTCCTTAGTGTTGGCATGCTTTCTTTACAAGACGGAAGTTCTGAGCGAACAAGCAAACTACGACGCAATGTTTTTTGCCTGTTTACTGCTGATTGCTTCTTGTGCAATTGCGATCAGCCGCGCACATAGTAGGGGGTCGGCGCTCAGAGCTGCCATTTGTATGGTGCTGTTATTCGACTTCTACGTATTCCAGAATACGAGAGTCTTGCCTGTCGGGGCATTCGATCGAAAGAGCAATTGGGAGCCGACGCAATTTTATGCTTCCGACCCTGTGCTGCAATTTCTCCAGTCTCGGCCAGGTGTGTTCCGGGTTGATTTTCGTGACGAGTATTATCCCCGCAACATCGGAGAGGTCTACGGCTTCGACACGATGAATGCCCATTATGCGACACGGCTTAAGACTTATCAGGATTTTGGTTCCGTCGGAGAGCGGGCATGGAGGGCGCTTAATGTGCAATATATCGTTACCAGACAGGACTTACCACTGCCGAAAGCGTACCAGTACAAAGCAATGAAAGTTTACGACGATCCGAGCGTGCTGCCGCGCGCATGGTGTGTGAACGAGCTCGTGATCGCACCCAATGCTTCTCAGGCGCTGGCCGTCTTTGTTCAGACGACGTTTGATCCCGGAAAAGAAGCGTCTGTGGAAGGACGCCCGAGCGATCTTGAAGCGCTCCGAGGCCTGGGCCCACTCGTCAGCGGCTGTAAGATCACACGATTTAGGGAGGTGAGCGCAAACCGCATAGCAATAAACGCCCACGCTACGAATCCGACATTTCTCGTCGTAAGCGAGAATTGGTATCCCGGATGGACGGCAAGAGTCAATGGACAACTACGGACCATACTCCGCGTGGACAGCACTCTCATGGGTCTGTGGCTGGAGCCGGGAGACTCAGAAATCCGCCTCGTATTTCGCCCCCGGTACCTGTGGCTCGGAATTGCAAGTGCGGTCTTCGCGACCGCCATGCTGCTCTTTGCGGGATTCAGGTGGCATTCACAAGCGGGGGCAACGTGAGGCAATGTCCTCGATCGATGAAAGCGCAGGTCAGACGAGTTGCTGCAAAGAAATTGACGCCGGCAGGCGGTTGGCAATCTCTTTTGATCAAATTGCATAGAGCGCATTTTGGGGAAGTTACTCTGGTGATCTAGAATCCGGGCTGACTGATGACTCAAGGAACGGCAGGTTCTACTTTTTCCACGACGTAAACTACATCGCCGTTCCTTTGCCGAAAGGTCTTTATTACTTTCGATGATAAATGATTTTGGGTTAGCATGCGATCGAATATTCGCCGAGGCTCATCGAACGCCGTATACTTTGGGGAATGAAAAACGAACGCAGTAGGTTGACGCAACTGCATAACATATAAACTCCGAGCTAAAGCGATTTCATTCTTAGGATCGAGCAAGTTCCAAAAGATCTCAGTCTTGTGAATACCCCCATGCGAGAGTAGAAGCAGTTGCGTATTAAAGCCCCAATCCATAAGAAAATAGTCCTGTGTCTTCGCCTGCTGCGTATAGTCTTCCAAGTCGTAAATGGCGTCTGACCAAACTCCACTTCCACCGACAGTGGTAAGGCCGAGCAGGTATCCTGAATCGACGCCGATATTCGTGACGACTAATACTGAAAGTAGAGTAAGTCCAATGGACTTCCATAACCGCCGCCCAAATATACTCGTGTTGGTCAACAGCCCCGAGAGCATGAATCCAATAACCATATGTGGAAATGGATACAGCATCATCACGTGATGTGGCCCGGTCGCGTGAGGCGTAAAATAGATTTGGACGGCAATTAATAACAACAGAGTTACAATAAAAATAAGTGCGCTAAGTTCGCGAGGTCGCTTCCTGAACAGTGGTAGCCCGAGTAGACTTATAATAAATACGTCCAGAGTAAATGTATTATGAGGAATGAATCGCGCTAGTGTCTGATTGTATTGCTTGACAGTCGTTCCCAAACTTTCGCCGTTAACATACTGATACGTCCCCCGACCGGAGAATGTTGCTGTAATCAGGTAAGTCTGATTGCGAAGAGTTTGGGTTAAAGTTCTGTGCGACTCGAGTTGTCCCTTGAAAGTTGCCCCTGGCTGCACCATGTTGTAAACGATAAGAGGCCAGCAGCCAAGCAGCAAAGCAAGAACAAAGACAGAAATAGTTTTCCGATTAACGAACTGAAGACATTGTGCTCTCCATGCGAGTATTGCTGCAAAAGGAAGTGCAAGGACATACCAGGCAAAATTTACTTTGTCATAGACCCCTAATCCGAGACAGAAGGACGCGGCTGCAAGAACAAGGATCCGCCTGGTCTCAATAAACCTGGCAAATAAGTAGAGGGAACCCATTTTGAGCAGCATCATGATCGCGATGGGGCCCCAGTCCATCCGGCTTTGAAATATGAATACTGGGTCGGTCGACAAGAGAGTGACCGCAATAATGCCGGTTGTTCGATTGAATAAAGTGACTGCGAAAAGATATGTGGCAACTAGCGTTACGACGCCGAGGAAAATCATTGGGAGGCGCACGGTCGCTGGGGAGATCGGTGCTACTGTGAAAATGAACGCATAAATCCAGGCCTTTACTGCGCCTATGTACGGCATCAGCATGATTGGCACGTTCCGGTGGCCAATGCGTAAAGCATACGCAAGGAAGGAACCGTCCAAATTCCCCAAAGCAGCATTGGCGAAAAGGACCTCATCGTATTCCAAGCCCGGCTCTTGGACGCGAAAGCAGGCAAAGAAAAGAAACAATCCGGTACATGCAATTAACGCAATGATCGTTCTGGCGTCCGGATGAACAAAAAAGCCACCACGTGTAGGGTATCGTTCCTTTGTCGCGAGGTGAGAAGGTGAGGACTGCATTGCTAGTGACTCACATCAAAAAAGATGGAAAGCCGTGGGCATTGTGTGCCGCCAGTGATAGTACATTACGGCGTTCCGGAACACATTGCATGGATTTGTTCACCATCGTTACGGGCAACTTCAACTGGTGAGTAATTGCCGGCTGGGATATCTCAGCCGGTGAGTTGTCTGGTCCTCAGTGCGATTCTGACATATAGGTATGAGAAGTGGCGCTCGATTCGGACCCAGGGCTCCGCATGATGAATATAAACGCCAGCAGCAGTCCTACACTGGATAGTCCCGCTCCGAGATAAACGGAATCAGGGCGAATGAACATACGAACTTCATGTACGCCGCCTGGAATTCTGATTCCTCGAAATAGTCCATCAACCCGCGCCAGAGCCGTCGGAGAACCATCGATGGTCGCGTGCCACTCGGGCCAAAAAGTATCAGTGACCACGAGAAGCGACGCACGTAATGCCGAAACTCTTAGCCGAAGTTCGTTCGGTGAGTACTTGACTAACTGAGTATCGCCTAAACGAGTCATTGCAGCCGGTTCAGAAAGCCCAAGGAAGAGCTTCTCATCTTCGGGCGCGACCAACGCAACCTGGGAGACATCGACCGCGCGGCTTTGAATTGCTTGGAGCGCGTCGGCCTCAGCTGCCGAATGTACTGCTCCAACGAGAAAGAACCGCGGCATCGCGCGCGGGTTCTCAAAAACATTGACGTAGTTGTGATATATGAGGGCGGCACCTTTAAGATGATCTTGCTGGGGTGGAGTCACTATATAGCGAACCCCGGCTAGATCCAAGAGCGGCGACCCCGGATCGGTGAGGGTGAAAACTCGTCCCGCCACGGTGGAGAACGGATTTCGATATCTCTCAGTGTCGAGGAGAAGGAGAGGATCCATCCCATTCGCCGATGGCAACCTCCACTCAGGCACACGCGTCTGCCATTCGCCCGTGATCCCTGTTACGTCAACCCGATAATTCGAAGCCCCGAGCTCCTTTTTGAGAAAGCTGATTGCTGGCGGGTCCGTGCGGGTTTCCTCCGCGGTGTTCAAGTCTGTCTGCGAACCAATCGTCACCAGATCCAAGAAAATGAGGGCGCATATTGCAGCTGCCAGGTGATCCCGTCGCACTGTCCTAGACGAATATTCCCACCAGTAGAGCAGCAATCCTGCCGCGGCACATACCAAGGCAACCCAGACGAGGTAACTTGCCGCCGCGGTCGCTTGAACTTGAAAGTTCGAGCTTGCAGAGCCGACGGGTCCTGCTATGAACACGACTAAGGAGATGAGCGCGGCTGCCAGAGAACTACGCCAACATACCTTACTTGGGTATGGTAGCTCACGCTCCCCGTCGAGAAATGCCTGCAGAGCCAAGCCCGCCAGAACTGCGAACGATAAGCAGAAATATGCCAGTAGATACTCGGAATAGAGAGCTTTCCGAATAAATCTTGGGTAGAGTAAGTAAAACAATGATGCTACAAACGTTGATTTTCCAAACATCCACAGAAAAGCGATCACTCCCATTGCTAAGAAAGGCTGGGCCCGTCGTGAGCGGAGCAACCAAGGTAATGCTGATAGCACGAGCAGAAGAGCAGGAATACTCTGATACAGGTGCAGGAAGCTTCGGTTCATTTGCAACCAAGCTAAACCGTGCAGTTGATTGAATAGATTCGGCCATACGAACGACGTTATTGCTTCAAAAGGCATTCCGTACATGCCTTGCATCGCCGGGCGCTGCGTCGCGGCAGAACTATGTGCAAGCTTCATCCCAGGAACCCACGAGGCCGCGCTCAGCAAGAAACCGAGAATCATTGTCACCATGAGCATCATGATGCCTCGACGATGCGAGCTCCATTGCAGTGCCGGATTCCGCTGCCACATCCAAATGCAGAATAGGAGAGGACCAAAAAAAAGGATGGGAAGATACTGAGCAGGAAAGCCCGGTAGAATCAACAAAGCGAATGGAAGGGACGCCAGGGCCGCACTTCGGAGGTCGCGATTTCTTTCAACCCTGAGCAGGGCAGCGATAAACCACGGCAGCCACGCGGCGGAACTCATCGCACCTATATGCTGGGTCTGCGATGCGAAGAAAGCCCCGAGTTCATAGACAGTTGCAGCCGTCAATGCGGACCACCGCTCCGCCCGAAGGGCTCGCAGCAGAATGTATGTGCCCACACCCGCGAGCGCGACATGCGCAACCAATTGTGTCTCGAACAGTAGATAAGGCAAGCCGCCAAACAGAACGTTGCCTAGGAACACCGTGATCAGTGTTGGAGGGTAGAAGATTGCAGCCGACAAATTTCCACCAAACGGCTGCCCCATATAGCTAAACGGGTTCCACCACGGAATCTGGTGGAATTCCCGCAACGACCAAGAAATAAGCGACGAGAGCGGGTAATGGTAGCCGGCGATATCGTACGGGATAACCCACTGGCGAGGAAAAAAAAGTGGGCCGCGAAAGAAAACTGCAGCCGATAAACAACAGTACACTACGGCCCAGAACATCTCGCGCTTGTCCGTCGATTGCTTGTTCTCGCCGGTTGCATACGACACCATTGAAGATTCTTGGTTCAACTCGCTCATAGGCTACCATCAGGTCGGGAAACGCAATTGCTTCTTGCGCGACGCAAAACTGGCCTGCTGAATAGCCGATCATATTCAGTGGCAAGTTTTTGCGCAATGGGAACGCGGAACAGTGCTGTGGCTGTGATCGCGTGACGACAGGGACTCAAGTATGATAAATTTTTTCACATCCTTCGAGCATACCTGGCAGGCAGCTCATGTTGAAAAACGTCACCCCGCTGGTGCGGCATGACGGCCAAGTCGTCTTTCGAGATGCAATCGGTCCTTCCTCGCAATCTCCAGCGAAGCCTGGTTACCACCTCAGCGTACTGGTGCCCGTTTACAACGAAAGGCATCTCGTTGAGGCGAGCCTACGTCGCGTGCTTAAGCTTTCCGACACTCTGATCGACAGTTTGGAAATCGTGGTGGTTGACGATTGCAGTACGGATGGGAGCTTCGGCGTACTGCAGCAACTGGCGACCGAGGATAGCCGGATTGTGCTGGTTCGGCACGACCATAACCAGGGTAAAGGCGCTGCGGTCCGAACAGCCCTCTCGCATGCGACGGGAGATATTTGCGTCGTTCA
>Ga0209810_1004938_pt1 | contig 12397 bp, 12 predicted proteins | sample Coa_R1_7_FD_187159 | JGI IMG/M metagenome (GOLD analysis project Ga0209810, IMG submission 187159) | Surface soil microbial communities from Centralia Pennsylvania, which are recovering from an underground coalmine fire - Coalmine... | ecosystem: Environmental > Terrestrial > Soil > Unclassified...
CCAGCCAGTAGCCGCCTCCGTCGGGGGTGGGGGCCATGCCCACGATGGGCCGGGCCAGGTGGATGGCCCCGGTGGAGCCGTGGTAGGTGGCCGTGCCGAAGGCGAACACCCCGCCGTCCGCGCCGACCAGGTGGTAACCCGCCGTAGGGGCCGACTGACGGGCCTGGCCGGAGTCGGGGCTCACCATCAGCGAGGACTCGTCAACGGCCTCGAACTCTGAGGCCGGAACCCGCTTCAGCTCGTCGATGAGACTCACGTCCCAGCTGTTGTCGGCCGAGCCCTGGAAGTACCAGTTCGACCCGTTGTCGGCAAGTATCAACCCGTAGTGCTGCATGGCCCGCAGCACCACCTGGGCCGCCGCCGAGTAGCCGGAGATGTCGTAGTCGGACCTCAGCCGGAACCTGGCCCCCATGGGAGGCAGGCTCGGATCGCTGGCCGCCCCCGCCTGGTGGCGGGCGGGCCAGACATAGCTCTGGTCGGTGCGGGCGGCGGTGAAGCGGATGGCGTGGGTGACGGACCCGGAAGCGACCTCGTCGGGGCGAAGGAGGCCCGGCAGGATGGGCAGCCCGGCGGCGTCAGCCGAGGTCCAGCCCGCCGGCCTCAGCGCGTCGGAGCCCAGGTTCCAGGTTGCCCCGGAACCGGCAGTCGAACCGGAGGCGGAGTACCGGGCGTCGTAGAGCTCGTAGAGCGTGCAGGTGGAGCGGTCCACCATGATGGCGTGGCGGTCCCCAGTGGAGTCTTGGCCTCCCTCGATCGGTGTGTCCGAGCCGAACGGGTACGGACCGGGGTCGCTCTCGTCGGCGTACTGGAAGGTGAGATTCACCTTCGGGTGCGACGAGTCCACCACGGTGAAGGGGATCCCATAGGGAACGGACTGGGCGCCGTACGAGGGCCCGAAGTCCGGATGCAGGTTTGTCGAGGCGGCGTCCATGCTGGCCAGCCACTGGCCGCTGTGCGGATCGACGGGCAGGTTGGAGATGTCGGTGTTCCACACGTTGTCGGCCGGGAAGATGGGACACCCAGTCGCCCCCGGCACCGGCGCGCCAGCGTCGGCCGGACCGCCGGAGGTCAGCGGCGCCAGAGCTGCGCCGAGCAGAGCGGCGAACAGGCCCAAGCCGGCCCGACGGCGTCGACCGGTGGCTGGCACCTTCTCTGCCTACCAGACGGTGGGGAAATCCGCTGGCTCCCGCCGGTGCGCCGGGCTAGAGATTCGCCCCATGGCCTGCTTCTTGGTGATGCGCCGTGCCCGGCCAAGGCCGGACGCCACGAGACGAGCGACGGCGTTCGCTTGGGCAGAACTTCCTGCGCCGGGCGGTCGCTGAACGCGTCGTCGACGAAGCGGGAGTCGTCCCCGGGGAGCTGGTCCTCGACATAGGAGCCGGTGCCGGTGCCCTGACGCTGGCCGCCGCCGAACGGGGCGCCCGGGTCCTGGCGGTGGAGATCGACCCCGACTGGGCCCGCCGGCTGAGGTCCCTCGCCCGCAGCTCCTCGTTCCGGGGCCGGATAACGGTCGTCGAAGCCGACTTCCTCGGGTGGCGCCTCCCGCGCCAGCCGTTCCGGGTGCTGAGCTGCCCGCCCTTCGGGGCGACCACTTCGATACTGCACCGGCTGCTGGACCGGCCCTCGCATGCCCTGCAGCGCGCCGATCTGGTCGTCCAGTGGGAGGTGGCCCGCAAGCGGGCCGCCACGCCTCCGGACACGCTGGTCTCGACGGCATGGGCGCCATGGTGGGCCTTCAGCCTCGGCCGTCGGATACCGGCACGCGAGTTCAGGCCGGTGCCCAGGGTCGACGCCGGGGTGCTGACGGTCGTCCGACGCTCCCCTCCCCTCCTGCCGGTGGAACTGGCCCCGTCCTTCGGCGGCTTCGTGCGTCGCCACTGGCCCTTCAGCGCGCCGCCGACCTGGTAGCACCCGGCGTCTCAACGCTGGTCGGGGTCGATCCAGCCCTGTACCGCCTCCGGTCGCGCCGTCTCGAGGACGGCCACCGCCTCCTGCGGCGACGCCGCCCAGTGCAGCAGTTCGCGGTTGGCCTGACGGACGAAGCCGGTGGCGACCATCCGGTCGAGCTGGTCCAGCAGGGCGGCCCAGTAGCGGTCCACGTCGAGCAGGACGATCGGTTTGCGGTGCAGGCCCAGCTGGGACCAGGTCGCAACCTCGGCCAGCTCGTCCAGGGTGCCCAGCCCTCCCGGAAGGGCGACGAAACCGTCGGCCAGGTCGTACATGAGGGCCTTGCGCTCGTGCATGGTGCCCACCCGGTGCAGCTCGCTCAGACCGGAGTGGGCGATCTCCAGCTCGGCCAGCGCCACGGGAAGCACCCCGATCACCCGACCGCCCGCCTCGAGGGCGGCATCGGCCAGCTGGCCCATCAGTCCGACCCGCCTGCCGCCGTAGACGACCTCCGTTCCGCGGTCGGCCAGCAGGGCGCCGAGGCTCCGGGCGAGGTCGGCGTACCGCGGGTCGGGCGGGGTGGACGACCCGCAGAACACGCACACCCGGCCCAGGGCGACCATCAGGCGAACCTATCGGAGCCGCCGGGATCCGGACCCGGCGCTACCGCGCCGTCAGCACCTCCACGCCGTCATCGGTGACCAGGAGCGTGTGCTCGAACTGCGCCGTCCTGCTCCCGTCGGCCGTCACCGCGGTCCACCCGTCGTCCCACATGAGATGCCGCCAGGTGCCGAGGGTGATCATCGGCTCGATGGTGAAGGTCATGCCCGGTTCCATGACCGTGGTCGCGCCCGGGTCGTAAAAGTGGGGAATGGCCAGGCCGTTGTGGAAGACCTCACCGATGCCGTGGCCCACGAAGGCCCGCACCACGCCCATGCCCCGGGGGGCGACGACGCCCTCGATCGCCCTGCCGATATCACTGACGGGACGCCCGGGCCGGACGGCGGCGATGCCGGCCGCCAGGGCATCTGCCGTGGCCTGGATTAGCGCCAGGGAAGCCTCGTCGACCCGACCCACGGGGAAGGTGGCGTTGGTGTCGCCGTGCACCCCCTCGGTGAACACGGTCACGTCGACATTGACGATGTCACCTTCCACCAGGGGCCGGCTGTCGGGGATGCCGTGACAGATCACCTCGTTCACCGAGGTGCACACCGACTTCGGATAGCCGTGGTAGTTGAGGGGGCTGGGGTAGGCGCCATGTTCCACGCACTCGGAGTGGCACAGCGAGTCGAGGGCATCTGTGGTGACCCCCGGCGCCACCGCCCGGCTGACCACCTCCAGGACCTCGGCCGCCATGCGGCCCGCCCTTCGCATTGCCTCCACCTGAGCGGCGTCCTTCACCAGGGGCTCCTCGGTCCGCACCGGCCGGCCACTTTCGGCGTAGTCCGGGCGGGCTATCCCGGGCGGGACCAGCCGCGGCGGGCTGACCTCCCCGGGCCGCACTCGGTCCTGGCTGGCGCGGTGGCAGCGCTTGTACTTGCGGCCGCTCCCGCACCAGCAGGCGTCGTTCGATCTGATGCCCATCAAAGTTGCGCCGCCTTCGACACCAAGCTCACCGGCCCGAGAGTATCGCTGCCGCCCATGGGTCAAGATTTCGACATGGAGCCGGAAGGTCGCGGAGCGCTGCTCATCTTCGACGGCGACTGCGGGTTCTGCACCTCGGCGGTCACCTGGGTGTCCCGCCACTGGCGCCCCGGGGCCGACGCGGTACCCTGGCAGCGGCTCTCCGAGGCCAAACTGGCGTCCATCGGTTTGTCCGTGGCCGACGCCGGCGCCGCGGCCTGGTGGGTCGATCCCGACCTCCGGCTGCAGCGCGGCCACCTGGCCATCGCCAAGGCACTCGAGCAGGGCCGGGGCTGGCGCCGGGTGGCGGGCGGGCTGGTCATGCGCCCCCCGTTGCGGTGGTTGGCGGCCGCCGTCTACCCGCTGGTGGTGCGGTGGCGCCATCGCCTGCCGGGCGGTACGCCCGCCTGCCGGATGCCTACGTCCGACCGGGCCGAGTAGCCGCCTCCGCCTCCGGCGGCGTCGCTCGGGCAGGATGAGCCGGTGGGCAGGTTCGTACCGGCGCTGGAGTTCAACGGCGCGTTCTACGCCGAGGCGGTGGCTCCGCTCCTCGATCGATGGCCGCACAGCGCCGCCCGGCTGGGCTTCGGCTCCGAGGTGCTCGGCTTCGACACCGAGCGCTCCACCGACCACGGCTGGGGGCCGAACCTGCTGATCTTCGTGGCGCCGGAGGACGTCACAGCGGCCAGGGCGGCCGTCGAAGCGGGCTTGCCGGCCACCTTCGCCGGGTGGCCGGTGTGGTACCACCGCGGCGGAGTTACCCCGGTGACCCACCACGTGGTCGTCGAATCCTGGCCCGGGTGGCTCAGGCAGCAGCTCGGCCGCGATCCCACCCTCGGGCTCTCCACCGTGGACTGGCTGCTCCTGCCCCAGCAGAAGCTGCTCGAGGTCACTCGGGGGGCCGTCTACCGCGACGACGAGAGCGAGCTGGCTCGCACCCGCCAACAGCTGTCCTGGTATCCCGACCCGGTGTGGCTGTGGATGATCGCCTGTCAGTGGCGGCGCATAGCCCAGGAGGAGGCCTTCGTCGGACGGGCCGCCGAGGTCGGAGACGAGCTGGGCTCGAGGGTGGTGGCGGCCCGACTGGTCCGCGAGGTGATGAGGCTGTGGTTCCTCTTCCACCGCAGCTATTGGCCCTACAGCAAGTGGTTCGGCTCGGCCTTCCGCCAGCTCCCCGACAACGCCGGTCTACTGGCCGCCCTCAGTGACGTCCTCGCCGCCAGCAGCCATCCGGGCCGCGAGGCGGCCCTGGCGGCCGCCTACGAGATCGTCGCCGCCCGGCACAACGGACTGGGCATCACCGACGAAGTCGAACCGACGGTGCGCCCGTACTACGGCCGGCCCTTCCGCGTGCTCATGGCCGACCGGTTCGTCGAGGCCTGCCTCGCCAGCCTGGGTGACCACCGCCTGGCCGCCTTCGAGCTGGTCGGTTCGGTCGACCAGGTGGCCGACTCGACCGACCTGCTCAGCTCCCCCGAACGGGTCAGTCGAATGAGATCGCTCTACGGGCCCGTCGACGGCTGAGCCATCCCCGCAGTCCCCGGGGCCGGCGGTGGGCCGGGCTGCGGGCTATCGGCTTGGGGGACCGGAAGACGATCTGTCCGGAGTGAACCTCCGTGCGCACCTGGAGGGTCGGGGCGCCTGGTAGGACGCCGCCGTCGTCGAGGTGGTTGACGACGCTGGCCGACAGCTGGCGCCAGCGCACCCTCACGGCCCGGGGGACCGTGACGACGAGCTGGCCATGGTCGACGCGAAGGTCCAACTCCACCTCGCGGTCGTCCCACTCGGCGGAGGTGAGGTCGAGAATCATCTGGCCGTGGGACACGATGGCGACGGTCTGCCGACCGAGCTGCCAGCGGCCGTTCATCTTGAGCTGGCCGTGGTTGACCTCGAGGATCAGAGGCTCGTCCAGCCGCTCGTGCGCCGGAGTCAGCGGCACCGGGCAAGGCGTGGTGGCCACTATGCGGGCCAGCTCGGCGGTGGTGCGGGCGGCCAGTACCTCGCCGGTCAGCTCCGAGAAGCGGTGCAGATCGAGATCGCCTCGACCGACCAGCTCCTGCAGGTGGACGACCACCAGGTCGCGCTCCCGCTGGGCGGCGAGGGGCTCGGGCTGCTCAGGAAGGTACGACACCGCCGACGAGCTTATTGGCCTGCCCGGCGCCGGCCCGGCCTGACGGCCGAGCGGGCTACTCGGCCCGCTGGGTCCCGACCTTCAGGTCCTTGAACGGAACATCGCGGTCGACCTGGGGCTCCTTGGGGAGCCCCAGCACCCGCTCTCCGATGATGTTGCGCTGCACCTCGTCGGTCCCGCCGGCAATGCGCGAGGCCGGGGTGCTCAGCACCGCCTGGGCCCACCGAGCCGCCTTGGGGTCGTCGCCGGGCCAGGCCACGCTGCCGGGACCGGCAAGGCCGGCACCGAGGTCGGACGAGCGCCTCGACACCTGGGCCCCCCCCAGCTTGGCCACCGAGCCTTCCGGGCCCGGGGCCTTTCCCGCCTTAACAGCTGCTCTGGTGCGCTGGGCGATGAAGCCCATGATCCGCTGGCGGGCGTACACGTCGGCCAGATCCTGGCGTACTCGGGCGTCCCACAGCACCCCGCGCTGTTCGGCGAGTTGGCTGAAGGCCTCGATGCCGGTGCCGCTGCGTCGGGCCGAGCCCCCTCCAGATCCGATGGCGACCCTCTCGTTCATCAGCATGGCCACTGCACAGCGCCATCCGTCATCGACCTGGCCGATGACGTTGGTGTGAGGGACCCGGACGTCGTCGAAGAACACCTCGTTGAACCCCGAGCCACCGTTCATCTGCCTGAGGGGCTTGACGGTTATCCGCGGATCGTGGAAGTCGATGATGAACATGGTGATGCCCCGGTGTTTTGGGGCGTCCACGTTGCTGCGGCAGATGACGGCCCCGAAGTCGGAGAACTGCGCCCCGGTGGTCCACACCTTCTGGCCGTTGATCACCCACTCGTCGCCGTCGCGGACAGCCCTGGTCTGGAGAGACGCTACGTCACTGCCGGCGCCTGGCTCGGAGAAGAGCTGGGACCAGATCTCCTCTCCCCTGAGGGCCTTGGCCACGTAGCGCCGCTTTTGGGCCTCGGTCCCGAACTCCAGCAGGGTCGGGATCACCATCCCGAGCCCAATGGTGTAGACGCCTACCGGCATCTCATAGTTGGCCGCCACTTCGTTGAAGACCCGCTGGTGCTCGTTGGTGAGGCCCTGGCCCCCCCACTCCGCTGGCCACGTGATGCCGGCGAGACCGGCGTCGAACAGCTTGGCCTGGAAGGCCCGGTTCGCCTCGAGGCTCCTGATATCGGCCTCGAGCCCCGGGTCCTCCTCGCCCTCGTCGGAGCGCTCGCGCCTCGGCCGGGCATTGGCCTCCAGAAAGGCCCTCACTTTGGCCCGGAACGCCGCCAGCTCGGCCGACTCCGCTGCCTCTACGCCCTCGGTGAACGACATCGACGCCCTCCCTGGTCGGCGGCTCGGCGCCATTCCACCGCCGGGCCGCCACCGCGTCAACTCGCAGGCCCGGCCGTCACTCCCGGCCCGTCCCGACGCCGTCCAGAATTCGCTCGCCGGCGGCCCTCGTTTGAGGTATCCCTCGATCTTCGGGAGATCAGCGCGAAATGCCACCTACTAATCGGAGGACCTCGTCCATGACCTCGGCCGGGGCCTCGCTGCTGACGATGCGCCTACGCCTCGAGCCGGTCGGTCCGGCGAATGCCTCAGATCTGTGGCTAGTGCACAGCGATCCCGAGGTCTCCTACTGGTACGGCAACGACACGCCGAGCCTCCAGCAGGCCAAGGAGCGGGCGCAGGTCATGGGCGAGTCATGGCGACTCCACGGGGTGCACAAGTGGATCGCCTACGACAGGCTGACGGGCGAAGTCGTCGGCCGAGGCGGATTGTCCAGGACGCCCGTCGACGACGACTGGGGTCAGATCCACGAGTTGCTGCCGCCCGAGTCCTGGGTCCGGGTCGCCCATGCAGTAGACCGTCCCTTCCTCGCCCACGCCCATTGGCTGGAGATCGGATGGGCGCTCCGGCGCCGATTCTGGGGCCGCGGCTACGCCGCGGAGATCGGGCGGGCCGGACTTGCATTCGCCTTCGAGGTCCTCGGGGCCCAGGCCGTGGTGTCCTGCACCGTTCGCCACAACCATCGATCCCGCGCCGTCATGGAGCGCATCGGCATGGAGTACGTCGGCGAGATCCGGAGCCGGGGGATGGTGGAAGGGCTGGAAGGGGAGCACGACGACGCGCCATTCACGGTCTTCAGGCGGCTGCGTACAGACTGGAAGCCCGGGGCCAGCGACCCCTGTGGCTGACAATCGCCATGCTCCGGTCGCGGCACCAGCACGGCAAGGGCCGGGAGTCGGCCGAAGCCGTTCGTAGGCGCAGCGGCTAGGCTCGTCCGGTGAGCGGCTTCGTAGTCCAGCCGGCCGACCACCTCGACCAGCCCTCGCCCGCCGACGTCGCTGAAGTCAACGAATTCGAGAACGAGCTGTGGCACGAGAGCGACCCAGGCGAAGGCGACCTCGGCGCAGCGACCACGGCGATGCACCTGCGAGAGACCTGGCATGGCTTCGAGCACCACCGTTGGATAGCTCGGGACGCCGACGCCGGTGAGATCATCGGCATGGTCCGAACGGATGTCCCGGTCGGTGGCGAGAACGAGCACCTGGTCGAGCTGATGAACCTAGGGGTCAGGCCGGCCGGCAGGAGGCGGGGAGTCGGACGGGCGCTCCTCCGGGCCGTCGTCGCCGACGGCCTTGCCCGTGACCGGACCTGCCTCGGATTCTGGACCACCAGCCGGGTCGCGGCCGGCGAGGTCTTTGCCGGGCGCCTGGGTGCGCAGCCAGGCCTCATCGAACGGGAGAGCGAGTGCGAGCTGGCCAGGGTCGACCGATCCCTCGTCGAGGCGTGGTCCCGACCGGGCGACAGCGTGACCGCAGACTATGAGCTGTGGCGGTGTGTGGGGCCTTACCCCCCGGCCACCTATGCGGCCATCGCCGATGCCCAGAACATCATGAACACCGCTCCCCGCGACAATCTGGATCGCAACGACATCGTCTTCACGGCCGAGCATGTCGCCAGCGGAGAGGCGACCCGCGACTTCGACCTGTGCACCCGCTGGGCTCACTTCATCCGCCACCGGTCCTCCGGGCGCCTGGTCGGCCTCACCCGGGTCTACATATGGCGTGACTGGGTGGGAATGGTCGAACAGGGCGACACGGCGGTCCACCCCGATCACCGGGGCCGCGGGCTAGGAAAGTGGCTCAAGGGATCGATGGTCAGGCATCTCCTCGACGAGCGCCCCGACGCCAGCCGCATCCGGACCTCGAACGCCTACAGCAACGGGCCCATGGTGGCGATCAACGAGGCGCTCGGTTTCCGGGTCACACGCGAGATCACTCACTGGCAGGTCGGCATGGCTCAGGCCGGTGCCGCCCTCGGCATCACTTAGCCTGTCCAGACGCGCACGAGGACGACCGGTTCCCTTCCGCGTCCACTCGGCCCCCGCTCCAGCGCCCCCTGCTGGGACTTCGACGCTCCTGCCTGGCCGGCCGCCGGTGCACAGTGACAGCGTATGTAGGGACCGGCCCGAACGAACCCCGATCCCACGTGGACCATCTCTCGACCAGGACCAAACCCCCGTCCTCGGCGGCGCCGTCGTAGTCGGCAAGGTCATAGCCCTGATCTAGCTGGAAGCCGCTCACCAACGCCCCACCCGGCGCCACGTGAGCGGCACAGGACCGGACCATTGCCGCCCGCATATGGGTTGGGGTGAAAATGGGCACGTTGCCCGCCATCACGACGACCTCGAACTGCCGTCCCAGATCCAGGGTCGCCAGGTCCTGCTCCACCCAGACCAGCTCTGGCGCCAACCGGCGCGCCTCCCCCAGCATCGATGCGTCGCGATCGACCCCGACCACATCGATGCCTCGCCGGGCCAGCTCGATCGCCACCCGGCCGGTGCCGCAGCCTGCGTCCAGCACCGACCTGGGCAGAAGGGCCTCAACGAAGTCGGCCTCGCCGTGCATGCTTTGTCCACTGGCGGCGAGGGCATCGAGACGGGCCTGGTAGGCAGCCCCGTCGAAGCCGAGCGCAGATGAGCGGTCAACCACGTCGGCACTCAGGAATGCCCGATGGAGGCGGGCACTATGGCGTGGACCCTGCAGCTCCGCATCACTCGCCTCCGGGACTCCTGATGGGGTCCTCTATGTCTAGTCTCCGCTCGGGTGGGCGGAGGGACTCAGGCCGGTTCCATGCCATGACGCCTCATCAGCGACAGCTCCGTGTCACGGTCCGGCGGGACCTGGGACGACCAAAGGTGCTCCAGCTCGGCGAAATACCCATCCAGCGCCGGGCTGTGGAGAATGAGCAACCGAGCGGGCTCGGTGCTGGTGTTTCCGAAGGTGTGCCCCTGCCCCGCCGGGACAAGGACGAACGATCCGCGACCGCCGGCCAACACCTCGTCGGACACCTGGAACTCGACGACACCGTCCAGGACGAAGTAGGCCTCATCGTTCCCTGTGTGGCGGTGAGCCGGAGGCATCCGACCCCCGGGCAGTAGGGTCCTCTCCATGAGCGAGAACCGGCCGCCCGTGGTGGACGCGGTCGCCTTGAACCACATGTCGCTACCCCGTGCCTGTCGGTGGGTTCCCTCGCCCGATGCCCAGTGGATCACTCTCTCCACCCCCTCGGCCCTGCCCTCGGGAGCCTAGGCCCTTAGCCTGTCGGAGATGGCGCGTGGCCGCATCACCTGCACCCCACGGAGGCCAACGGCGGACCCTGGAGCCTTGTGCCAGGTCGACTGCGCTTCGCCAGGATCGCCTGGGCGGTCGCGGGCGGTGTCAGCCGGCGCAGGACAGCGAAGGCAAGTCAGTGGGTCCCGACGCCCCAGTGGCGGCCGACGGCGGCGATCCAGGTCCCGTCGTCCTGTGGGGAGAGGGTAAAGCGGCTGACTGATGGATGTCCTCCGAGGTGGTCCGTGTAGTAGAGGAGGATGGTTATCAGCTCTTGGTCACTCAAGGCTCGCTCGACCTCCGAGCGGAACGGGTCGTCAGCATCGCGAGCATCTCGAGATACAGACCCGTACCCGGACCGCCGGTTGAAGGACTCGACACGGGCCGAGGATCACTGGGCACGGGCGCCCGCATGTCGTCGAGATGCCCGCCAGCCGGGCCCGCGAAGCCGGCCAGCCCGGGTCAGGGGGCGCCCGAGGGCCCGCCGGGGTGGCAGAGCTGTCGCGGGCTCACACACTCTTGAGCCCGTGCGCGCCCTGCCGGCGCACACTCACCGAACCAGCTTCACGACCGTGTCGTCATGTCGCTCGACTGGCTTGCCAGGCATGGAGTACCACCACTCGTATCGCAGAGTGCCTGGCTCCTCAGATTCGCACCGGATGGCCATCGGGAACAGGTAACTGGACGGATCGTTGACGAACCAGCCGGGCTTCTCCTCTTTGAGCACCACTATCGCCGGGTTCGCCTGGTGTGAGGTGATCAGAAGGAGCTCGCCCTGGAAGTCCCTCGCTAGCACGGCATGCTCCGCCCATTGCGTAAGGTTACCGGCGTGGCGGGCCTCGTAGTCGAGGCTGACCGCAGCCTTATTCGGAAGAGCCGTCACGCGAATGCGGGCTATGAACACAGTGCCGTCTTCAGCATCCGTGCCCGTGCCCACGTAGAGGCCGGGGTGTGACAGAAGAGTCTCCAAGATCGGCAACGCCATCGTCCAAGTAGAGCAGATTGATCTTGAAGGCGCGACGTCGGTGGGACGATGGTCACCGTCCCCACGACCAGGGCTCCAGACTCGTCCACCAGTACAATGGAGTCCCTCATCCTGCTGGCGGTATCACCGACTTCCACGCGATTCCCCTCTTCAGGGCACCGATCGCGGAGCCGGTGCTCATTGACAGAGCCTTCGGTTGCCGGAGAGCTCTGGACGACGCAGGCGCGGTCCTTCGCCTTCGGCTGCCGCGAATATTATTCCGGGTCCGCCTTAGCATCCGACTAGATTGAGGGCATGAGTCGTCGAACTGCCTCCGTCCCGACTCGGCTTCTACTGGCCTAAGCCGTCCTCCTCAGGGTTCGGCAGGCGCCGCAGTCGATCGGCTATCGGCCAATCGTGTCGGCCGCGCACCCGCGCCGCTTATTGGAGGAGACCCATGGATCTTGCCGTCATCGAGACGGTGGACAACGCTTTGTGTTGGGTTAGGCAACTGGGTTCGGACGCTCCCTCGCCGGCTCGGCTCCCCCCCGAACTGGTGGCTCGGGCCTGGGAGCCTGCCTCCGGAGACCTGGTAGCCCTCGACGGCGGCATCATCGGCTACATGTGGCGACGCGCCATCGTCGTGCGTGAACGGGGCGACGGTGGCCTGGTCGTTCGGCCCACCGGCCGCGAAAACCCCAACGGGACGATCGCATGGACGATCCGAGCTCTAAGTTCGACCCTCAGCGCCGGTGATGCCGTATTTCTCGACGCTCGCGTCGGGCGTTGGGTAGCCGTGGACCGCGCCCAGGCCGCCCTCCCGGCTCATCCGTCACGGCTGCTACACGGCTATGACCCGATCAAGGATGAGGTGAGGGCACTGGCGGTCTGGCGCAGGCCAGCCGGTCCGCTGCATGCCGACATGATCGAGGTGACCGAGGAAGTCGTCCGCCGGTTGCTAGGCCGACAGTTCCCAAGCTGGGCCGACCTGCCCCTGGCCAGGGTCGCCTCTACCGGCACGGTGCATGCCATCTATCGCCTAGGCGATGATATGGCTGTCCGTTTGCCCTTGTCGCCGCGATTCGAGGGCATCCGTCAAGAGTTCGAGGACCTCGGCAAGTTCGGCCCGCTTCTCCCGATCCCGATCCCGGAACCCGTCGCCCTCGGCGAGCCGGATGAGT
>Ga0209810_1004943_pt1 | contig 12382 bp, 10 predicted proteins | sample Coa_R1_7_FD_187159 | JGI IMG/M metagenome (GOLD analysis project Ga0209810, IMG submission 187159) | Surface soil microbial communities from Centralia Pennsylvania, which are recovering from an underground coalmine fire - Coalmine... | ecosystem: Environmental > Terrestrial > Soil > Unclassified...
CTAAAGGCACGCAGAACGTTCTCATTCTCCGGCTCGTCGATTCCATCGTCGACCTGCTCAGCGAGCAGCGCAAGCAGATTTTTGCGGTCGAAGGCGGCCCGGAACACGGCCAGTTCCACCACAAACGTCTACTGGATGCGGTGATTCGTCGCGATCCTGAAGCGGCTCGCCAGGCAATGCATGCCCACCTGCGGCAGGTACGCGAGGATGCCAGTATGGACTCGAAAGCGTAATATCCCGGTTGAACAGGCCAGCGCGCACTATCCCATAAGCGGCACGAACAGCCGCAATAGAGTAGGGCCATCCCTTGCGGGTGGCCTGGGATAGGGCGCGCTGGCTTGCGGTAGGGCATTGATCGAAATATTTTCAGGAGTGTATTCTTATGACTACTCTTGGCTTTGTGGGCCTCGGTGCGATGGGAAGCCGCATCGTCAAGCGCCTGCTGGACGCGGGCGAGACCGTCGTCGGCTACAATCGTACCAGGGCGAAGGCGCAGTGGCTGTTAGAGGCCGGGATGCAGTGGGGGAATTCGCCGCGCGAAGTGGCGGAGAAGGCCGATGTGGTCTTCACGATGGTCACCAACACTGCCGCCCTGCAAGACGTTTTCAGCGGTTCCAACGGCATTCTGGCCGCTCTGGGGCCGGGCAAAATTTTCATTGATATGAGTACCGTCAGCCCCCACAAATCACGGGAACTGGCGGCACAGGTGGCTGAAAAGGGCGCGCAGATGCTCGACGCGCCGGTCTCCGGCAGTATCCTCACTCTTGAACAGGGCAATCTCTCCATCATGGTTGGCGGCGAGCAGGCGGCTTTCGAGCGCGTCAAACCCATTCTGCTGCATATCGGCCCGAAGGTGAACTATGTTGGCGGCAACGGGCAGGCCGTACTGCTGAAGATCGCCATTAATCTCAGCTTGCAGGTGCAGTTTATGGCTTTCTCTGAGGGCCTGCTGCTGGCCGAAAAGGGCGGCATCCCCCGTGAAGTAGCCATGGAAGCCATGCTCAACAGCGCCGTCGCCTCGCCATCGTTGAAGTATCGCGCCCCCTTCATTCTCAATATGCCGGAAGAGGCATGGTTCGATGTCAACATGATGCAGAAAGATATGCTGCTGGCGCTGGAAATGGGCCGTGAACTGGATGTCGCCATGCCCACCACCGCCATCAGCAACCAGTTCCTCACTGCTGCTCGCGCGCTGGGGCTGGCAAAGAAAGATTTTGCCATCACCTACGAAGTGCTTGCCCGTCTGTCCGGCTGGAATACGCAGAAGACAACAAAAGACGAGAATGAAAGCTCGTAGATGCCGATTGATCGGCCCGTTTTAGCCGCGCTGTGCGTTCTGCCGATCAGTCGGCAGGGCGCACGATCAATCGGCGCCTACGAGAGTCCGTATGACCCTTTTTCTATCAACGGAGAACAACATGTCGCAATCCCAAACAACTCGTCCCGAGCAGGAGGTTGAGCCTGTCGGGGCGGAGCGCGCACGCTGGCTGCGTATGTACGAGTTGATGCTCAAGATTCGCCTGTTTGAGGAGCATGTCAACGAACTCTATTTGAGCGCGAAGATGCCAGGACTCGCCCACCTCTATTCGGGTGAGGAGGCCGTAGCCGTTGGCGTCTGCTCCGCATTACGCAACGACGACTACATCACCAGCACGCATCGTGGTCACGGTCACTGCCTGGCGAAGGGTGCCTCGGTGGATCGTATGTATGCCGAACTGCTGGGCAAGGAGGCCGGCTACTGTCGAGGCAAAGGCGGTTCCATGCATATTGCCGACCAGGACACAGGCAATCTGGGAGCCAACGCCATCGTTGGCGGCAGCGCGGGCATCGCCACCGGTGCGGCCATGTCGATCAAGATGCGCGGCAGCGATCAGGTTGTCGTCTGTTTCTTCGGCGATGGCGCGCTGGGGCAGGGGGTGCTGTACGAAGTGATGAACATGGCCTCGCTCTGGAAATTTCCGGTCATCTACGTCTGTGAGAACAATCTCTACAACGAGTACACCCACAATTCCCAGACGACGGCGGGCGACATGTGCGCTCGGGCCAGGGCCTTTGGCATTCCGGCTGAGGAGGTGGACGGGCAGGATGTGCGCGCCGTCTATGCCGCCGCCTCGCGTCTGGTCGAGCGGGGGCGGCGGGGCGAAGGCCCGGCTTTCTTGCTCTGCAATACCTACCGCTACTACGGCCACCACGTCGGCGACATCCAGCGTGCATACTATCGCTCCAGAGAGGAGGAAGAATACTGGAAGACGCAGCGCGATCCGTTGAAGATTCTGGCCGACTGGATGATCGAGCAGGGCATGACCGACGAACAGAGCTTTGAGCAGATCGCACAGCGCGTGCAGGCCGAGGTGAAGGCGGGCGTCGAATTTGGCCTGCAAGCTCCCTACCCGGAGCCGGAAGAGGTGGTGCAAGATGTCTACGCTTGACATACTGAGCAGCCAGCAGACCGGCAGAGCCGTGCGTGAGATCACGCTAGCGCAGGCCATTCGCGAGGCGCTGGCTGAAGAGATGCGCCGCGACCCGCGCGTCTTCATCATGGGTGAAGACGTGGCCGAGGCCGGCACCCCCTTCAAAGTGCTTTCCGGCCTTGTAGAAGAATTTGGCCCGCAGCGCGTCATCGATACCCCTATCTCCGAGTCGGGTATCACCGGCATGGGCGTGGGCGCGGCCATGACCGGCATGCGCCCGATAGTCGATATCATGTTCGGCGACTTTCTGGGCCTGGCAATGGATCAGATCGTCAATCAGGCGGCGAAAGTCCACTATATGTCCGGCGGCAAGCTCAAGGTGCCGCTGGTCGTGCGCACCACGCTGGGCGCGACCCGGCGCAGCGCCGCCCAGCACAGCCAGAGCCTGCACGCCTGGGTCAGCCATATCCCCGGCCTCAAGGTGGCGCTGCCCTCGACGCCCTACGACGCCAAAGGGCTGCTCAAAACGGCCATTCGCGACGAGAACCCGGTCATTTTCTTTGAGGATAAGATGATGTACCAGCTTAAGGGGCCGGTGCCTGAAGGCGACTATAGCATCCCCTTCGGCGTCGCCGATATCAAGCGCGAGGGAACGGATATCACCATCGTTGCCACCAGCAGCATGGTGCAGGTTGCCCTCGCCGCCGCCGATCAACTGGCCGCACTGGACATCAGCGCGGAGGTTATCGACCCGCGCACCACCTATCCGCTGGATAAGAAGACCATGATAGAATCGGCGAAAAAGACGAGCCGCGCCATTGTCATGGACGAGGGCTACGAACGCTACGGCGTCACGGCGGAACTGGCGGCCATTATCGCCGAGGGCGCGTTCTACTACCTGGACGCCCCGGTCAAGCGTATGGGCGCAATGGACGTGCCGGTACCTTTCTCGCCCGTGCTGGAAGACCAGACCGTCCCCACGCCCGACGCTGTCGTCCAACTGGCAAAAACGCTCTGTGGGCGCGTATAGAGACCGCAAACGGAAGGAGCAGAATCATGGCACTCAAGACCTATGGCCTGATGGGTGTAGACTGGGAAGAACGAGTCAATTTTGAACGGTTGCGCACCGAGCGGCTCAATCGCATCAAGAAACTGCTGAAAGAATCGGAACTGGGCGCGCTGCTCTGCTTTGACATGAACAATGTTCGCTACATCACCGCCACGCATATCGGTACGTGGGCGATGGATAAGCTGGCGCGCTTCAGCCTGTTGCCGCAGGACGACGAGCCGATTATGTGGGACTTTGGCTCCGCCGCCCGCCACCATCAACTGTACTGCCCGTGGCTGGGCGAGCGTTCCCGCGCCGGTATCTCCACGTTGCGCGGGGCCATGCTGCCGGAGGCCGGACGCGCCGAGGACGTGGCGCACAAGATTCGCGTCGAACTGGAGCAGCGCGGCCTGCTCAACGAACCCCTCGGCGTGGATGCTATCGAACTGCCTGTCCTGTTTGCCCTGCAAAAAGAGGGCATCAAGGTTGTCGATGGGCAGCAGTTGATGCAGCAGGCTCGACTCATCAAGACGCAGGATGAGATCACCCTGCTGACCACCGCCTGTATGATGGTCGATGCCGCCTATGACGAACTCTACCGCGCCATGAAGCCCGGCTTCCGCGAAAATGAGTGCGTTGGCCTTGTCAGCAAGGTGTTGTATGACCTGGGGTCGGAGCATGTCGAGGGCGTCAATGCCATCTCCGGCGAGCGGTGCAGCCCGCACCCGCACGTCTTCAGCGACCGCGTGCTGCGCCCCGGCGACCCGGCCTACTTCGACATCCTGCACAGCTACAACGGCTATCGTACCTGCTACTACCGCACCTTCGCCATCGGCAGCGCCTCGCAATCGATGGTCGATGCCTACAAACGCTGCCGCGACATCCTCGACCGCGCCATCAGCGAGATTCGCCCCGGCGTCACGACGGCGGATATCGTCAGGCTGTGGCCGAAGGCGCAGGAATTTGGTTTCCCGGACGAAGAGGCGGCCTTTGCTTTGCAATACGGGCATGGCGTGGGCCTCTCTATCTGGGAAAAGCCGGTCTTCAGCCGCCTCGTCTCGCTCGACCATCCAGAGGTCATTCAGGAGGGCATGGTCTTCGCGCTGGAAACCTTCTGGCCCGCCAGCGATGGCTGGACCGCCGCACGCATCGAGGAGCAACTGGTGGTGACGAAGGATGGCTGCGAGGTCATCACGCGCTTCCCCGCCGAGCAATTGCTGGTCGCCGGCGTGCGCTACTACACCGTCAACGGCCCGCTGCCCACCACACGCGAGACGCAATCGAACCTGAACAACAACGGCTACGGCAGTTTCGCCGACCTGAGCATGCAGGGAACGCCCCTGCATGGTGCGCAATCGACGGCGGCTGTGCCAACAATGGGAAGCTAGGCAGAGATGGCAACAAACGTTATTCTGCCCGCGCTGGGCATGGCACAGGAGACGGGCCTGATTGTGCGCTGGCTCAAAGCCGAGGGCGAGGCTGTCAAAAAGGGCGAGCCGCTGCTTGAAGTTGAGACCGATAAGGCAACGGTCGAGATTGAGGCAGCGGCGGACGGCATCCTGAGCGGTATTGCGGCAGCCGCCGGAGATGAGGTTCCCGTCGGACAGGTCATCGCACAGATTCTTGCCCCCGGCGAGGCATCCCCCAGAAGTACCATTGCTCAACCGGGAATTCCGGCGCCGATAGGCAATGAAAATGGGACCGCTGCCGCTCCTGCCCGGACGGCTCAAGAAGGCGTGGCAACGTCTTCAGGCAGGGATAATGGCGCGCCCATCGTTGCTGCAACTCCCCTGGCCTCGCGCATCGCTGCCGAGCATCATCTGGACTTGCGCTTGATTACGCCGTCGGGGAGGCGCATTCAGAAAGCTGATGTGCTAACATATATTGGTGATCGGGAAAAAACGGTAGCAGCCACTGTTAGCGTTAGTCCGCGCTTGCCCGCTGCATCGCCGAAGGCGCGGCGGCTGGCAAGAGAGCAACAGAAGGAACTGGCTACCATACATGGCAGTGGACCAGGTGGCGCGGTACTCAGCGTAGATGTACTCAATGCGCCACAGGTGGAGGAGCCGACTGCCGTGTCCGTTGCCACATCGGCCCCGCTTCCGGTCGAGGTGGGTGAAGAGCCAACGGTAACAGGCGTGGAAGGTATGGGAGGCACGGGAGGCACGGGAGGTGGTCAGGAACTGGCGGTCAGCCATAGCTGGCGCGTGATGGCCGAACGCATCACGCAGAGCTGGACGAGCGCGCCGCACTTTTATCTTGTACGCGAGGTGCGGGCCAACCGGCTGATGGCGTGGCGCGAACTGGCGCAGAAGCGATCAATCGAAAAAGTGACCTATAGCGATCTGCTGGTCAAGGCGGTGGCAACTGCTCTGCGGCTCCATCCGCGACTCAACGCGACCTGGAACGCGGATCGCCTCACGCTCAACGAGCAGATCAATATAGGGCTGGCTGTGGCCACCGGGATGGATGGAAGCGGGCAAGGAAGCCGCGCGGGGCTGGTTGTCCCGGTGATTTCTCACGCGGATGGGCTGGGAGTGAGCGAGATTGCACGCCGCCGTCGCGAACTGGTGGCGCGTGCGCAGGAGGGAAGACTCCGGCCACAGGATCTCAGTGGGGGTACGTTTACCATTAGCAACCTGGGTATGTACGGCGTGGATGCCTTTAACGCGGTCATCAACCCGCCGCAGGTCGCCATCCTGGCGGTGGGTCGCATCGCCGAACGGGTCATCCCGCTGGATGGCCAGCCATCGGTACAGCCCATGATGCTGCTCACGCTCTCGTGCGATCACCGAGCAGTCGATGGCGCGCGCGGGGCGCAATTCCTGGCGACGCTGGCAGAGATGCTGGAGGAGCCATTAGCCCTTCTTGGTTAGTTTTCCCGACATGCTGAGAAGCGGATGTGAGGAATGCTTCTCAGAAAAACGTACTTCTACCGTCGAAGCACTGGCAACTGTGCCAGAACACACAAGGAGAGCAAAAACATGTATGGACGACACAGCAGCCGACTGACAAATATGCTCAGTATCGGCACCAGCCTTTTCGTAATCCTGCTATTTTTGGTAGGCTGCGGGCAGACGCCCACGACGGGCGGCACCAATCAGCCCAAAACGCCCATCCTGATCGGCACTTCTCTCTCTCTTTCGGGCGACTTCTCTGATGACGGGAAGGCGTTCGAGCGAGGCTATCAGCTCTGGGCCGATTATGTGAACTCACACGGCGGCCTTCTTGGTCGCCAGGTCAAGCTGGATATCCTCTCGGATGCCAGCAGCCCCGATCAGGTCACAACCAACTATCAGAAGCTGATTACCGTTGACAAAGTGGACCTGGTCTTTGGACCATACTCCACCCTCTTGACGAAGCCCGCTTCGGTCGTCGCGAACCGCTATGGTTATGCAATGGTAGAGGGCGCGGGCGGCGGCCCTTCTGTCTTCACTCGCGGCTTGAACAACGTGTTCGACGTTTCGCTGCCCGTTGAGAATAACCTGGTCAGCTTCGCGCAGTACATTCTCGCGCTCCCTGCCTCGCAGCGCCCGACAACTGCTGCCTACGCGACCGAGGACGACCCGTTCACGCAGCCGCAGGTTGACAAGGCCAGGCAGTTGCTGGAGCAGGGCGGCGTCAAGACCGTCTCCTACCAGGTCTACCCGGCAGAGACTACGGACTACACGCCTATCATCCAGAAGGTGATTGCCTCTCATGCACAGATCAATATCTTCGGGACTATGCTGCCTGACATCACTGCCTTTATCCAGGCCGAAAAGCAGCAGCATTACAATCCTGAGGCAATCGTTGCGACTGCCGGACCCGATCAGGGCGCTGAGTTTATCAAGGCAGTCGGCGGAGCGCAATCGGCTGAAGGCGTGATGGTACCCAACGACTGGTGGCCGGGAGTCAACGTTCCCGGCAATGCCCAGATGGTCCAAGCCTACATTGCCAGATACGGTGGCACAGCCAGCGATATCAGCGCGGATGTAGCCGAGGGCTACTCTGTCGGCCAGGTAGTACAGCAGGCCATCGAGAAGATCGGGGTTGTCAACAACGCGAAGCTCATCCAGGAATTGCACTCTGGCGACACCTTCCAGAGCGTGCAGGGTCCTGTGAAGTTCGACTCGACCGGGCAGAACGTTGATGCCTCTGCCTACCTGTTCCAGTGGCAGAAGGGGCAATACGTTCCCGTCTATCCCGCTTCCGCTGCCGGAAGCAACGCCGCAGAGTTCCCGAAACCAGCATGGCCGTAATCGCGCAACTGTAGCCAGTTTCCCGTAGGCGCGCAGTTGATTGTGCGCAGCGCCGATTGATCGGCCCCGTCATCACAGGCCGGTCAATCGGCGTCCTGGGGTATCGTAATCATTGTAATGGGTATGCGTAAATCGTGAGGTGAGCGAATTTGAAGAGGGAGATGCGAGAAAGGTTCTGCTGTGAATATCATCGTTGAAGCAATTATCACAGGAATATTGACGGGTGGTGTCTATGCCCTCATGTCATCCGGCCTGACCCTCATCTTTGGCGTGATGGAGATCATCAATATCGCTATTGGCGCGCTCGTGATCCTGGGCGGCTATTTGAGCTACGTGTTGCAGCAGTACTGGCATATCGATCTATTTGTTAGCCTGCTCATCACCATGCCGGCTATGTTTTTGCTGGGCCTCTTGCTCGAGTGGGCTTTTATTCGCCCGCTCAAGCGCGACCGGGTGATGCTCTCGATCCTGGTGACCTTCGCCATCGCATTGATTATCGAGGGGGTACTGAGCCTTATTTTCGGTACCGACTATGTACAACTCCATGCGTGGTATGTTGGCGCGTCGATTAATATTGGCGGCTTCTACCTGGCCTATATCTATATCTTTGGCTTCCTCTTGAGCGTCGTCCTGCTCACGGGCCTCTACCTGCTGCTGTACCATACAAAGTTCGGACAGAGCGTGCGTGCCGCGATGCAGAATCGCACGGCGGCGGAACTGATCGGCATCGACGTTGAGCGAGTTTCGATGATTACGTTCGGTATCGGCATCGCGCTGACAGCAGCCGGGGGCATGGCGTTCGGCGCCACCACCAGTTTCAACCCGAACAGCGCCTATGACCTGATCTCACGGTTGCTGGTCATCATCATTCTCGGTGGTATGGGCAGCCTGCGCGGCGCGCTGATTGCCTCGCTGCTCATGCTGGTGGTGGAGGATGTCACCGCCGTTGTCTGGTCACCTGTCTGGTCAAGTACGGTCTTCTTTATCCTGCTGGTAGTTGTCCTGGTAGTTCGCCCGCAGGGCATTTTCGGGCAGCTGGAGGCAAGAAAACAATGAGAATAGTTAAAATCGCAGGATTGCTCATCCTGCTGGCTTTCGCCATTGCATTTCCGCTGCTGTTTCCGAACCCGGCGATCACTACGGTGGCGGTCTTTACGCTGATGTTCGCGGCTGCTGCCACGGCCTGGAATATCTTTTCAGGCTACACCGGCTATATTGCCCTCGGCCATGCCGCCTTCTTCGGCACCGGGGCCTACGTGATGGCTATTCTCTGCCAGGACTGGCATATTCCGGCAGGCTACGCCCCCTTCTCCCTGCTTCCGCTGGGGGGATTGGTGGCCGCTATCTTTGCCGTCCCGCTCGGCATCATCGCTCTGCGCACGCGGCGGCACACCTTTATCGTGATTACCATCGCCTTTTTCTTCATTTTCCAGCTCCTGGCCTATAACCTGCGAGGTCTCACCAACGGCTCCGCTGGATTGAGCCTGCCCATCCCGACGTGGAGCGGCGATTTCTACAATGAGCCATTCTACTACATCACGCTGGCGATCTTGCTGCTGGCGCTGGCTGTCTCCTGGTGGGTACGCAACTCCAAGTATGGTCTGGGTCTGCTGGCCATTCGCGACGACGAGGATCGGGCGCTGGGTCTGGGCGTCAAAACGGGGCCGTCCAAACTCGCGGCTTTCGTGATCTCCGCCTTTTTCGTCGGCATGCTTGGCGCGCTCAATGCCTACTTCGTCGAGGCTATCTTCCCGCCCTTTGTCTTTGATCCGCTCTATGATGTCGCGATTGCCTTGATGACGTTCATGGGTGGTCTGGGTACACTCGCTGGCCCCATCATCGGCGCGCTGATCCTGGAGCCGACGCAGCAATACTTCACGCTCATCTATGGCGAAAATGGCTGGTACCTGGTCATTTATGGCGCGCTGTTCATCGTCATTATTCTCCTGCTCCCACGTGGCATTGTGCCGACCATCAGTGAGCGGTGGGCAAGATGGCGCGCCTCGCGCAGCAACATGACCGAACAGGTAATCGTTCCTGTTGCCAACGGCAGCTCGACCGGCGATAATCAGGCGGTGCGGCCACTGGCCGAAACGAGTGAAGGGGTGAAGGAGGGGAATCTGTGAACATTCTGGAAGTCCAGAACGTCTCGAAAGCCTTTGGCGGCATTCAGGCGCTCAATACCTGCTCGCTTACCGTTGAGCAGGGGAAAATTACGGGCCTGATAGGCCCCAACGGCTCCGGCAAGACGACGCTCTTTAATGTCATCACCGGCTATGAGCGCGTGGATAGCGGCGAGGTGCAGTTCAACGGCAGGCGCATCACCAACTCCTCGCCCGACAAAGTGTTTGCTATGGGTATTGGCCGCACCTTCCAGTTGACGCGCATCTTCCCACGCCTCACCGTGCTGGAAAATATGCATGTCGCGGCGCAGCGCCACAATTTGAAGGGCCTGCTCAGCCGCTGGAGTTCCTCGCACGAGCAACGCCGGGCCATCGAGTTGCTCGATTTCGTCGGCATCACACGCCTCAAAGATGTCCCGGCGGCCAATCTCTCCTACGGGCAGAAAAAGCTGCTCGAATTCGCCTTCATCCTGATTGCCGAGCCAGAGGTGATCCTGCTGGACGAACCGGCCGGCGGCGTCAACCCGACCATGATTAACCATATCGGCGCTCGTATCCGTGAACTCAACCAGCAGGGCGTGACCTTCCTGGTAGTCGAACATAATATGGAATTTGTCATGAAGCTGTGCGATACCGTCAATGTCATGCATCGCGGCACAAAGATCGCTGAGGGGCCACCGGAAGCCGTGCGCGAGAATCCAGACGTGCTGGACGCCTACTTAGGAGGATAGAGACAGTGACCACCATGCTGAAATTACACAACATCTATGCCGGCTACGATGGCAGCGACGTACTCAAGGGCGTTGATCTGGAGGTGCAGGAAGGCTCGATTACCTGCATCGTCGGCCCCAACGGGGCGGGCAAATCCACCGTGTTGCGTGTCCTCAGCGGCCTGCTCAAGCCGCGACTGGGCGAAATCACCTTTAACGGGCGTTCCCTCGTCGGTCTGAGTCCGCGCCAGATACTCTCGCTGGGCATTGTGCAGGTGGCGCAGAACCATAGCCTGTTCACCGATATGACGGTGTATGAGAATGTGCGCCTGGGTGGCTATATCCTCAACCACCCCGCACTGGTGAGCAATCGCCTCAAAGAGATTGAGAACCTTTTTCCTATAGTCAGAGAACGCGCGAAAGATAAGGCGGGCAGCCTCTCCGGTGGCCAGCAGCGGCTCGTCGAATTTGCCCGCAGCCTGATGCTCGATCCAAAGCTGATCCTGCTGGACGAACCCTCGATGGGCCTTGACCCGAAGACGCTCAAGCAGGTCTTTGACACCATCAAGATGATGCACGAGACGGGCCGTACCATTTTGCTGGTTGAGCAGAATGTGCGCACCGGCCTGGGAGCCTCGACACACGGGGTGGTGATGGAAAGCGGCAAGGTGCGCCTGGAAGGCGCCAATAACGAAATTCTGAACCATCCCGAAATCGGTCACCTCTACCTCGGCGGCACGCTTTCCGGCGTCTAGCCTTCTTGCCCGGAGAAACGTTTTCTGAGGTGTCATGCGGAGCGGCGTCGAACGGGTAAGCCGTACTTTCCTGGAAGACGTTTTCTGTTATGTCATGCGGAGCGGCAGCGAAGCATCCAGGGTGACCAATTGGTGAGTGTGGTCGACGCGGATGCTTCGCTGCCGCTCCGCATGACACGTCAAGGGGCGTTTGTCATGGCATGACACGTTCAGAGGGCCTTTTCAATGATATTCTCTCTTATGAAAGGACACTACCATGGCTGTTGATGAACGGGTGCAGACGGCGATAGATCACTGGGCGCCGCGCTTCATTGCCAACGGCATTGACCTCAACGATTTTGAGCGTGTGACGAGCAGCGTGGAAAACTGGGACGACTGGTGTCGCAAGTGGTCTGAGTGCGCGCTGGTTCACGAGCAGATGGGCGAGCAGGCCGAGGCGGCAGCTTGCTACGAATCGGCTGGCTATCACTATTTACACGCCGCCATTGCCTACCACTTCGGCAAATTCCTCTTCGTGCATCGCCCCGACGAACTGCGCGCCGCCCACGAACGCTCGCTGCACGCTTATCAGAAGGAGTTGCCCTGTTTCGACTTTCCCGGCGAGCGCGTCGCCATCCCCTACGAAAACGGTGGTGTGATGTACGGCATCCTGCGCAAGCCCTGGCACGTGACGAAACCGCCCGTCGTTATCCTCATCCCCGGCCTCGATTCTGTCAAAGAGGAACTGCACTTTTACGCCGACGATTTCCTGAAAAGGGGCATGGCTACGCTCGCCGTCGATGGCCCCGGCCAGGGCGAGATGGAGTATGATTACCCCCTCAGGCACGATTACGAAGTGCCGATAAAATATGCCATCGACTATCTTGAGACGCGACCAGACGTGGATGCCAGTCGCGTCGGGCTGATGGGCGTCAGCCTCGGCGGCTACTTCGCTCCGCGTGCAGCAGCATTTGAGCCGCGTGTCAGAGCCGCCATTGGTAACTGTGGAGCCTATCGCTTCGCCGACCATTTTGACCGTCTGCCCTCTCTGACGAAAGCGGCCTTCACCGCCCGGCTCAAAGCGCCAGACCAGGCGACAGCGCGCACCCTGCTGG